>PDWJ01000757.1_pt1 | contig 53445 bp, 51 predicted proteins | sample 1430881 | NCBI WGS metagenome assembly PDWJ01 (sample SAMN01162460, study PRJNA174530) | Oral metagenome, whole genome shotgun sequencing project. | biome: Marine environment; feature: Marine mammal; material: Swab sample of the gingival sulcus; isolation source: swab sample of gingival sulcus...
TTACCTCATTTGCAGTTGCGCGAACTTTATCTTCGGCTTTTGCTATATGATAGACAGATATCGCGACAGTCAAAACAAATAGACCGCGCCCAGCTCGACGCGAGGATGTTGAAGCGGAGCAAGCATGCTTGCGAAGCAGAAACACCGCAGCCGCCAAGTGACTGGAGCGTAGCTCAGCTCCGCGATTGCCGGCGGCGCAGCCGCCGGCAACAAGATGATAAAAAGACAGGAAAGAGAGCAATAAAAAAGGCGGGACAAATTGGCCCGCCTTCCACACGATTAATATGGCGACTATAGTACCAGCAGTGGCACAATCAGCAGTGCCACGATATTGATGATCTTGATAAGCGGATTAACCGCAGGCCCGGCGGTATCCTTATAGGGGTCGCCAACCGTATCGCCTGTTACAGCTGCTTTGTGGGCTTCCGAACCCTTGCCACCGCAGTGACCATCCTCAATATGTTTCTTGGCATTGTCCCAGGCGCCACCGCCGGCTGTCATGGAAATGGCGACAAACAGGCCGGTGATAATCGTACCCATCAACAATCCTCCCAATGCTTTGGGACCTGCGTCAGCACCCATTAACCAGGCCATACCAAACGCGACCACAATCGGTGTCAATACCGGCAGCAATGAAGGTATGATCATTTCCTTAATAGCCGATTTAGTGAGTAAATCCACTGTTCGCGAATAGTCAGGTCGCGCTGAACCGTCCATGATGCCGGGGATATCTCTGAATTGACGACGAACTTCACGCACTACAGACGCGGCTGCCCGGCCAACGGCTTCCATCGCCATGGCACCGAACAAAAACGGGATCATACCGCCAATAAACAAGCCGATGATCACCACAGGGTCGGTGAGTGAAAAAGTAACCTCGATATTCACCAGTTCCAGTTTGTGCTCGAAGTCGGCAAAAAGCACCAAGGCCGCCAGTGCGGCTGAGCCAATCGCGTAACCTTTCGTGACCGCTTTGGTGGTGTTACCGACTGCATCCAGCGGGTCAGTAATACCACGGATTGTCTCATCCATTTCGGCCATCTCAGCAATACCGCCGGCGTTATCTGTAATCGGTCCATACGCATCCAGGGCAACGATGATGCCAGCCATTGATAGCATTGAGGTCGCGGCAATGGCAACGCCGTACAACCCTGCCCAGCTATAGGACAGGCCGATGCTCAAGCAAACAGCCAGTACGGGCAGGGCTGTTGCTTTCATCGATACAGCTAGGCCAGCAATGATATTAGTGGCATGACCGGTGGTACAGGCTTCAGCCAGCTTTTGTACCGGGCTGTATTCGGTTGCTGTATAATATTCGGTGAATATCACCATGGCTGCAGTCAATCCCAGTCCGACCAGTGCTGAACCAAAAAGTCCCCACGGGTTACTGGTACCCATTAACAGCCAGATGACAGGCAGAAATGCCAACGCGGCAATAAGACCTGATATGCCCAAACCGCGATACAAGGCATTCATGACCTTCTCGCCTTCCTTCGCTTTTACGAAGTAAGTACCAACGATTGAGGCGATAATCGATACGCCACCCATCAGCAGCGGCAAGGCGACTGCATTTGGGATCACATCTCCGGTAAACATCAGGCTACCGACCAGCATGGTGGCAATAATAGTGACTGCATACGTCTCAAACAGGTCGGCAGCCATTCCTGCACAGTCGCCAACATTATCACCAACGTTATCGGCAATCACCGCAGGATTGCGCGGATCATCTTCTGGAATACCGGCTTCAACCTTGCCTACTAGATCGGCGCCAACGTCCGCCCCCTTGGTGAAAATACCGCCACCGAGACGGGCAAAAATTGAAATAAGTGAACTGCCGAAAGCCAGACCGACCAGCGGGGCCAGATCGGGTGTGCCTTCAGTGCCGAGATCCAGGATAAAATAGTATCCGGCTACACCGAGCAATCCGAGGCCGACGACCAACATTCCCGTAATCGCACCACCACGGAAGGCAACTTCCAGTGCTGCATTCAGACCGTTATGAGCGGCTTGGGCAGTACGGATATTGGCTCGCACAGAGACATACATACCAATGTAACCGGCGATACCTGAGCAGATTGCACCAATCGCAAAACCGATAGCAGACGATAAACCCAAGGTAGATAAAATAACCACCCCAATGAGCACGCCAACAATAGCGATTGTACTGTACTGTCGATTGAGATAGGCCCTGGCGCCTTCTTGAACCGCAGCAGCAATTTCTTGCATCCTTTCATTTCCAACATCCTTGCTAAGAATCCAGCGTATCGACTGGATGCCGTAAACCAGTGCAACAAGAGCGCAAACGATCGCAAAAATAACACTTACCATCGCCATAACAAGAATCCTCCCCTTTGCAGGCAAGTTGATTGCATCAGTTTCTCCTCATTTTACTTGCTATCGCTGAGTAGTTTAGCTACTCAGCGAGCCTGAAGCACGATGCTGGCACATCACTGTTTTCATAGTGGTTGATGCCCATTGAATGGTCGTATCGTGCTCCCCATTAATAAGGCAAAGAGATTAATACGGCTGGGGTATCACGCAGCTGGTAGCATTGCACACTATGATTTAACGGGTTATTTAAGCTGTATAATCAATGAAAATCAACCACATAATGCCTGATTTCCCTAGCAGGCAGTAGGGATTTTTGCCGTAAGTTCAGGCTATGTGCTTGTCACTATTTACTTATAAGGATGGGCGTTTTTCCTCATACGCTTTTTTGAAGCGTGCGACGCTGGCCATAATTTCTTTTTTGGCCTCGGCAATATCTGACCAGCCACCAATCTGTACCCACTTGCCGCTATCAAGATCTTTGTAGTGCTGGAAAAAATGGGCAATCTGGCTGAGCTGTGCCTTGGGCATTTGTGCAGCATTTTCAATGTGATCGTATAGCGCACATTCCTCTTTAATGGGAACGGCCAAAAGTTTGGCATCTTCTCCCTTTTCATCGGACATCTTCAGCAATCCCAAGGGGCGACAGCGTACCACGCAGCCACTAACAACTGGCAACGGTGCTACCATCAAGACATCTAATGGGTCACCGTCTTCACAAAGGGTGTTTGGAATATAGCCGTAGTTACAAGGATAATGCATTGCCGTATTCATGAAGCGATCCACAAATAATGCACCGGATTCCTTATCTATTTCGTACTTGACTGGATCGGCGTGCGCTGGAATTTCGATAATGGCGTTAAATTCTTCAGGAAGCTTGTTGCCGGCACCGACTCTGTCCAGGATCATGGTTTTTTACCCCTTCACACTGAGGTTGTTGAAAATATTTATACTACATTAAGCGTGTGGGTTTAGCAGCACATGAAGCAGATTCCATACAAAAATTGACCTTTTGATGACTGCTCGCTTCGGGCCAGAACGGTCTTGAAAAAAATGAATATCACGACAGTGAAAGCATTATGTGTATTGCCTTGTTGGGTGCGCCTGGTTCAGGGAGAGACGCTCAAACGAATGCCGTTGTTGAGCATTAACCTTTCTGCTGTCGCTATGGGCGGTTGGCTGCATGCCGAGGTCGCCCTGGAAACGGCATGGGGTCAGTGCCGTGCCAGGCCTTATATATAGCGCAAACACTATAAACTGGAACAATTTAAGTGATAATTTGTACGTTAAAACAGATGGATATAGCGGAATCAATTAATCAGATTTAATTGGTTCTGTGATAGATGCGGGCGATTGGATGCCCATTGATATCATACCGGGTATGATCGAGAGGATTTTGAGCGTACTCGCTAGCAAGCGCCGGGCTTTAAGCAGTAAGGATACATCAGCAAACACGGTCTGGTTGATACGGTGCGTTCAAGCACCTAGATAGGCTTTTTGTACCTCGTCATTGGCCAATAGGTTAGCGCCTGTATCAGCTAGCACAATTCGACCCGTTTCCAGTACATAACCACGATCAGCCAGTTGCAAGGCACGATGCGCATTTTGTTCAACCAGGAAAATAGTGACACCTTCATCACGGATTTCTTTAAGAATCTGGAAAATCTGGGAAATGATGATCGGCGCCAAACCTAATGAAGGTTCATCCAGCAACAGCAGATTGGGGCGACTCATTAGCGCCCGCCCAATAGCCAACATCTGTTGCTCGCCACCGGATAGTGTTCCACCGCGTTGATTGCATCGCTCCTTGAGGCGGGGGAATAAGGTGAATACGCGCTCCAGATCAATTGTAAGCCGCGACAGGTCAGCGAAAAAACCGCCCATCTGCAAATTTTCCTGCACGGTCAGGCCAGGGAAAATACGCCGTCCTTCCGGTGCAATGGCTAAACCGCACTGCATGATGACATGGGTCGGCTCATGGGTAATATCCTGTCCTTCAAAGGTCACAGTTCCCTGACTGGCTTGTGGTGTACCACAAATCGTCATCAATAAAGTGCTTTTTCCCGCACCGTTCGCGCCGATCAGGGTCACGATTTCACCAGAATGTACTTCTAGTGATACGCCTTTAAGTGCTTCAATTTGGCCATAACATGTGTGGATTTTCTCCAGTTTCAGCATTGTGATTTATTCCTCTCCCAGATACGCTTTAATGACCTGTGGGTCATTACGAACCACATCAGGAGTACCAATGGTAATTGGCCGGCCATACTCGACCACCAGAATTTCATCCGAAATGCCCATTACCAAGCCCATGTCATGCTCAATCAATAATACCGAGACCCCATGTTCGACACGCAAGTCATTAATAAGCTGATCCAGATCGCGGGTTTCCTGTGGATTCAGGCCAGCGGCCGGTTCATCAAGCATGAGTACCTTGGGGTTGGTGATCATACAGCGGGCAATTTCCAGTCGGCGCTGTTGTCCATAAGCAAGGTTGCCGGCTTCTCGATTGGCCACATCCAGCAACCCGGTTTTTTCCAGCCAGAAGGCTGATTTATCCAGTGCTTCAGCCTCAGCACGACGGTAGCTGGGCATCTTGAATAAACCGGATAGCAAGCGGGTTTCTAGTGTGGAATGCTGTGAGACCAACAGGTTTTCGACCACACTCATGTTTTTGAACAATCGTACGTTCTGAAAGGTACGTACCAGCCCCAATCGGGCAATACGGTGACTGGGCAAGGTATGAATGTGATGGCTATCCAATAGTACTGTGCCAGCAGTAGGTGTGTAAAAACCGCCAATACAATTGAATATTGTGGTTTTGCCGGCCCCATTAGGGCCAATAATGGCAAAAATCTGGTTGCGCTTAACACTGAAGTTAATGCCATCTACTGCTAACAAGCCGCCAAAACGCATACTGAGATCATACACTTCCAGTAGGGGTGAAGCCGAAGGTGTGGTTGAGTGAGAGAATGTGCTCATGATTGAGATCCCTTGGAATATGAGGGTAATTTCAATCGAGGGCGAGCTGCGGGCAGCAGTCCTTGGGGTCGCCAAACCATCATCAGCACTAAAACCAGACCGAAAATCAGCATTCGATATTCAGCAAATTGTCGTGCCACTTCTGGCAGCACGGTTAAGGCAATCGCTGCCAAAATGACCCCAAGCTGGGAACCCATACCGCCTAACACCACAATAGCGAGCACGATAGCTGATTCAATGAAGGTAAATGACTCTGGGTTAATAAAACCCTGGCGGGCGGCAAAAAATGCACCGGCAAAACCGGCCGTTGATGCACCAAAGCTGAAAGCGGTCAGCTTGATTACTGTCGGATTTAAACCCAGGGATCGACACGCAATTTCATCTTCTCGCAATGCTTCCCAGGCACGGCCTACCGGCATACGAATCAATCGATTGATGATATAGAGAATGAATAATGACATTAGAAGTGCTAACAGGTAGAGAAATATGACAGTGTCACCACCGTTATAATCAAGACCGAAAAATTGATGAAATGTCATTGCATTTTCATTACTGGGACGACGGGCAAATTCCAGACCGAAAAAAGTGGGTTTGGCTATATTGCCAATGCCATCGGGACCACCTGTGAGGTTATCCAGATTATTCATGAGCAGGCGGATAATTTCACCAAAACCCAGCGTAACAATCGCAAGATAATCACCACGTAGTCGCAGTACCGGAAATCCTAACAAACAGCCTGTTAGTGCGGCCATCATTACGCACAGAGGCAGGCACTGCCAAAAAGAAAACCCGAAATGCGCGGATAATAGCGCGTAGCTGTATGCACCGACAGCATAAAAGGCGACATAGCCCAGGTCCAATAAGCCGGCAAAACCGACGACAACGTTTAGCCCCAAACCAAGCATAATATAAATCAATGCAAGTGTTGCAATATCCACTGCTCCTCGGGAAGCAGTAAATGGCCAAATAATAGCGATGACAACCAGTACAGCCAAAAAAGGAGGATAGCTGATCCATCGTTGCGGATTAGAGAAGTACCTGGATATATGAATATGGCTTAATGCTGTTTTTAACGGCATCTGAAGCAGTTGCACTAAAAATATTGCGACCATTGCTATGAGTACTGGTTTGGCATCGCCATCCAGTGAGACATGGATACCATTAACGTGAATCTGAATACCAAGAATAGGCACGCTGAGTACACCGGCTAACAGGGCCATTAATAAGGCATTCGGAAAGTGCTTTTTCATCGCTCAAACCTTCTCGATTTCAGGTTTGCCTAAAAAACCGGTGGGACGAAATAGCAAGACCAGTACCAGCAGGCTAAAAGCGACCACATCTTTGTATTCAGTACGCAGGTATGCCGATGAGAAGCTTTCTGATAATCCTAGAATGATTCCACCTAACATTGCTCCGGGAATACTGCCTATACCTCCCAGTACGGCGGCTGTAAACGCTTTAATACCGGCCTCAAAACCAATAAAGGGGTTGATTTTGCCAATATATAAGCTGACCAATACACCAGCAACAGCCGCCAGAGCCGCTCCCAGCACAAAAGTCAGGGCGATAATACGGTTTGTATCGATACCCAGTAAATTGGTCATCATTAAATCTTGTGAGCAGGCACGGCAAGCACGCCCCATGCGGGAACGGGCAATGAATAAGGTTAATGCTGTCATGAAGATGACTGTCGTTACTGCTATTAAGACCTGCATATAGGACAGGTATACTTGAAAGCCACCTTCGAGGCCAAAACGCCAACCGCCTGAAATTAAAGGTTGCATTGACAAGTCGCGCGCACCTTGACCAATTTGTACATAATTTTGCAAAAAGATCGACATGCCAATCGCAGAAATGAGGGGAATGAGTCGAGGGCTACCTCGTAAAGGACGATAGGCAACACGTTCAATGGTCCAACCATAAGCACTGGTTACCAGAATACTGGTGATCAGTGTCAGTATTAGAATCAGGGAAATGCTTTCTACACCCAATTGAACGGTTAATGCTGTAATTGTGATCAGTCCGACATAGGCACTAATCATGTAGATCTCACCATGAGCAAAATTAATCATGCCAATGATGCCGTATACCATGGTATATCCAATAGCAATCAAGGCATAAATACTACCCAGTGTCAGACCATTGATAATCTGCTGGGTAAGTTCAAGAGTAAATGAATCGGACATGGCTACCGCATTTGGTGACTGTTAAAAAGTGAACACAAAACCTGGGTTGATTGAGGTGTGGTATCAAGCATTATGCTATTGTGTACCTGCTACACTTACCATGCTGCGCTACGGGAAAACCAAGAGGCAATTTTCAATATTTCTCAATATTCCCTTCCGGAAAAAAATATTGAGGAAACATAAAAACGTGCAGGCGCTCCCCACTGCCAGCTCACCTGAACATTAAAAGGCAGGATGCTTGATGGTCTCATTCTTCTGTCTGTAAATCGCTGCATCATTCATCGTGATGTGTGCTAAAACCAGAAGGGCGAGAATTCATGCCTCGCCCTTGCTTGATTATATGCTACCTGGCTGGTGTCTTGGTAGCGTCAGCGTGCCACTCAAAAATCACAAATTCAAATTCTTTCAAATCGCCGTTTTGCTTAAACGCAACCTTGCCAATGGGGGTGTCAAAGCTGTTTTTACGAATATATGCTGCTAATTTTTTGGGATCTTCGGCTTTAGTACCTTTGATGGCATCCGCGATAATCTGTACAGCGGAATAGGACGGCATGATGAAAGGCCCATTGGGATCTTGCTTGTCGTCCTTGAATGCTTTGACTAAACCAGCATTAGCCGGATCGGCGCTGAAATCGGCAGGTAATGTAACCAGCAAACCTTCTGAAGCGGGGCCAGCAATTGCGCTAATATCCTTGTTACCTACACCTTCGGGTCCCATAAACCTGGCATCAAAACCCTGCTCACGGCACTGGCGAAGAATCAGACCGAGCTCAGGGTGATAACCGCCATAATACACAAAGTCGATTTTCTCGCTCTTCATCTTGGTACATAGCGCGGAGAAATCGGTCTGTCCTTTGGTGACACCCTCAAACATGGCCACCTTGGTCCCTTTGTTCTCAAGGGTTTTTTTAACTTCCTTGGCGATACCCTGACCATACTGTTGCTTATCATGAATAATGGCGATTCGCTTGGGTTTGATCGTGCTGGCGATATAGCGCCCAGCGGTTGGGCCTTGCTGGTCATCCGTGCCGATAGTACGGAAAACGGCGGTATAGCCCTTTTGGGTGATCGCCGGGTTGGTGGATGCCGGCGTAATCATAAGAATGCCTTCTTCATCATACAACCTGGCAGCGGGTTGGGTAGAACCGGAGCATAAATGACCGACAACATATTTAATGCCGTCATTGATAACCTGGTTCGCGATGGCAACGGCTTGTTTGGGTTCACAGACATCATCCATCAACACAGCTTCCAATTGCTTGCCGTTGACACCACCTGCCGCATTGATTCGTTTGACAGCCATTTTTGCACCAACCATCTGCATGTTACCGTACTGGGCGACCGGTCCAGTAATCGGACCGGCGATAGCGATTTTAATGGTGTCTTTAGCCTGTGCCAGCCCGCCCAAACCAAGGATGACAGCACCCACAGCAGCGCTCAGAATTTTGCGATTAATTTTTTTCATTTTTTGACGGTTCCTTACATTTAGGTGGTAATAACACGTAGAATTTGTTGTAAAAGGATTAGCTAAAATATCAGCTAGAGCAAGCCAATTGTAGAGAAAAATTTTCGTAGGAATAAGACGTGCGGAAATTCAGGAAGGGTGTTAACACCAGGTTATCCAGTTTTTTTTACCAGCCACTGCAATCGCTCCAGATATACTGTTTCATCGGGCGCAAGACCGTTACGCTGCGATTCCCACAGCGTCTCGCCTAGACATTCCATCATCTGATGCTCGGCATGGTGACTATTCCCCAAGGACTGGCAGAGTTGCTGATAGATCTGCAGAATTCCCGGTGGTCGGTCACAACTTAATTGCTCATGGATAGCAATGTGCATACCCATATGCAAAAACGGGTTCGTTTGTCCTCCCTCAGCTGTGTATTCCCAAGCTATCGCTGCATGTGGTTTGGTTAGTAGTGCTTGATATTCGGGGTGCTCGCGGATGATGCTTGTGATGATGTTTTCCAAAGGTTCCAGCGGTTGCCCGGAATTGGCTTTTTCCCAAACTGTGCAGTAGTAGCGGCGCATTGCATCACGGTCGTTGCCAAACATTCAACTTACCTCACCTTTATGCGGATACGCACACAGATCAGCGACTAGACAATCCAGACAGCGTGGTTTGCGGGCAGTGCATATATAGCGGCCATGCAAGATTAGCCAGTGATGGGCATCTTGCTTGAAATCGTCTGGTGTGACTGACAGTAAACCTTTTTCCACATCCAGTACGGTTTTACCCGGCGCTAACCCGGTGCGATTGGCTACCCGAAAAATATGAGTATCCACAGCAATTGTCGGCTGGCCAAATGCTGTATTGAGAACTACGTTAGCTGTTTTGCGTCCTACGCCAGGTAACGCTTCCAGTGAAGCGCGATCATTGGGTACTGCACCATCATGCCGTTCCAGCAGCAATACACAGGTTTTTATAATATTAGCCGCTTTGGTATTGTAAAGCCCAATCGTCTTGATATACCTTTTTAATTCGTCCTCACCCAATACCAGAAATGCTTGAGGGGTGTTGGCGACTGAAAACAATCCGGTTGTGGCTTCATTCACTTTTTTGTCGGTGGATTGCGCCGATAGCATGACCGCCACAAGCAATTCAAATGGGCTGGCGTAGTGTAACTCGGTAGTCGGTGCTGGTCGGGCGTTTCGCAGACGTTCAAAAAGTTGCTGAATATTTGCCCGATCCATCCCTCAAGTCCGTAGCAAATATTCGTTGTTTTGCTGCCCTGATACCAGCCAATCGGCAAAATCTGCGGCGGGTAGTGGAGGACTAAACAAATAACCCTGGGCGAGATCGCAGGATTGTTCCATCAAGATATTGCACTGTTGCTCGGTTTCTACCCCTTCGGCAACTACGGTAAGACCAAGGTTATGGCCAAGTGACACAATCGTGGCGGTAATCACGCGGTTATCGGAGGCTGTTGCCAGACCCTGGATAAAGCTGTTATCAATTTTTAGTGAGGCCAGCGGCAAGTTTTTAAGGTGTGCCAGATTGGAGTAACCGGTACCGAAGTCATCGATTGCCAGGGAAATGCCTAATTGTTGCAAATCTTCCAATGTCGATAGGGTGTCAGAGTCTGCTTTTAGCACCGTTGATTCGGTCAATTCCAGTTCCAGCAGATCGGGTGTCAGGTCGTACTGCGCAAGTAGTGCTGCAAGCGTCTTTGCAAGCCTGGGTGTCTGAAAATGGCGAGTGGCCATATTGAGCGCTATGGTCAGTGGGGGTAAGCCAGCCTGACGCCATGTTGCTAATTGTTGACATACATCCTCCAGTACCCACTGACCCAGTGTGACAATTAGATCGTTTTTTTCGGCTACGGGAATAAATAGCTCCGGCGACATCAATCCCATATCCGGATGTTGCCAGCGTACCAAAGCCTCGGCCCCGACAATACATCGATCGGCAAGGCGGATCTTGGGTTGAAAATAAGTCCGCAATTGTCCATCCTTCACGGCCTTACGAAGCCCTGACATTAATGTAAAGCGTTCCAGCGTGGCTGTATTCATCGCAGGATCGTAAAAGCAGAAGGCATCGCGTCCTAGCCTTTTGGCCTGGTACATGGCGGCATCAGCATTTTTAAACAGTACATCAAAATTAGAGCCGTCTCGTGGATAAAGGCTGATACCTACCGAGCCTGTAACAGAAAATTGATGCTCGCCCAAAGTTACCGGTTTTCGCAATACGGCAAGAATATTACTTGCGACCTGTGCAGCGCCATCTTGTCCAGCTTCCGGTAAGAGTACGGTGAATTCGTCTCCACTGATGCGTGCCAAGGTATCGCCCTTTCGCAAAATTTTCCTGATCTGATCGGCAACTTGCACAAGCAAGGCATCACCAACCGGATGCCCTAATGAGTCATTGATTTCCTTGAAATGGTCGAGATCAAAAAACAGCAATGCCAGGCTTTCGTTTCGACGCAAGGCCATTGCCAGGGCCAGCTTTGCGCGTTCCTCTAACAAAATCCGGTTTGGCAAATCAGTGAGTGCATCATGGTGATGCCAAATGATAAATATGCTGCTCGGCCTGTTTACGGCTAGTGATATCACGCAGCATCATTAAAGTACCTTGCACGCCTGAATGCGCTGTCAGGTGTATAGAAAATGCTTCCATGTCCACCCAGTGCCCCTCGACATGGCAGAAGCGAAATTCAACAGGCGCACCTGCTTCACCATACACCCTCGCACAGGTAAGATGTTTGTGTACTTTTGTTTGGTCGCCGGGATGCAGGTAGGTAGTAATCGTTTTGTCATGCAAAACGTTGGGCTCATAGCCCAGTACGGGCCGACTCCTTGGGCTCACGTAGTCAATATGGTTCTGGTCGTTGAGCACCATGATGACATCCCGGGCGTTTTGCACCACTGAACGAAACCATTCCTCACTTTTTCGTAATGCCTCCTCAGCCCGTTTCCGTTCTGTGATATTGAGCACAATACCGGTAAATACCAAAATATCTTCTTGCAAGGATGGGTTGGACATCCCTCGAAACCACATCATTTCACCCGATGGCCGGATAAACCGTCCCTCGAACTCCCAGGGGCTTCGAGTAGCGACTACTTCATGGACAGAAGCCATTAATGGTTCATAATCCCTTTTGTCTAGCCCTGCCAGAAATCGCTCGAACAGATCATCATGCTTCAGAAAGTCGTTTGTCCAGCCGAACATTTTTTCAATACAACCACTAATGAAATGTATTTTCATCTTTCCATTAGGGTGGATATAGAACCGGTATACAATACCGGGAAGATTCATCGTGGTATGTCGTAGCCGTTCCTCGCTTTCTCGCAAGGTGGTTTTAAAGCACTTTCGTTCTGTGATACAGCGCCATTTGCGTAATACGCGCTGGACAGTATGTGACAGTTCTTGCAGAGTATCGGTGGATTTTATCAGGTAATCTATTGCGCCTGCTTTCATTACATCGACTTCGGTCCGCTCATCACCCCGACTGGTCATGATTATAACTGGATAAGCGGGTGATTTTGTTTGCTCGATGAGTTCAATGCCACTACCATCCGGTAAATACAAATTGGAAATTAATACATTAGGCTGGTTTTTACCCAGCCAATGGCGGGCAGACCTTAGGCTATCTACCACCTCGATATCACAAGACAGTTCTGATGATGACAGGGCATGCTGCGCGAGTTGCACATAGTTTTCCTGATTATCGACCAACAGGATCTTGATAGGGTGGTTTGTCATCCTTGCGCTTCCATTTTATTCATGGCGCTGCTGGTGGTCTACATCCACCTCGAACAGGTCTGAAAGCAATCGCCGCCGATAGTCTTGGTGTATTAGCTACACCGCCTGCGCCCGTTGTCGCATGCGACCTTCAGCCCCGCTTTCCGCGCCGACCGTACCGTTACACGCCGCGTCGCTTAATGGCTGAATGTACTTTACCTTCACTCACCTCTCGACAACGCTTTAATCGTATAATATTACCTGATTTCTTTTGACAAGTTACTTAGTTAGCTAAATTATAAAGCATTTCATCTTAAAATATAGCGAGTTGCATTGGTATCGTACGGATAGCGCGTAAGGCTGGATAGGGTAGTTACTAGCACCATGACTACGTATTGTATACTTGACTATTAAAGATACTCACAGCCTGCTACATTATAAAGATGTTGTTTAAAACCAAAAAGTCGATGAAAGTACCCGATTCATTGCTGAATCCAAATGATAATTATAACAGGCTCGCTCAAAGCATCGGCAAAGTTATCGCAGTTAAACGCTTTAATATAGTACTCACAGATTTGATGGCTTTATCAGTAACTCAATACCTGCAATACAACTTTAAGTAAATAGTGAAGCTAATGTATTTAACATAAGCAGAAATGAGTAAACATATGGCTGATTAATTGTATTTTTAAAAGTGCTGGAAGTAATCCTCATCTATAATTTCATGCGACCTGCCTGGGAGAAACATCATGTTTAAAGGTGTTTTAATCGATAAAAGCGATACTGGTTATCAAGTAAAACTGCAAAACATTGATGAAGCACAATTACCTGAAGGCGATGTTATTGTGCGTGTTGATTACTCAACCATTAACTACAAAGATGGCCTGGCAATCACTGGCAAAAGCCCGGTTGTTCGCAAGTTTCCAATGATCCCTGGAATTGATCTTGCAGGTTCAGTTGAATTCAGTGAGCACGCATCATGGCAAGTGGGTAACCGTGTCATTTTGAACGGCTGGGGTGCTGGCGAGACCCACTGGGGCGGATTAGCCCAAAAAGCAAAGCTGAAAGGCGATTGGCTGGTATTGTTACCCAAAGCATTTAACGAGAAGCAGGCGATGATGGTTGGTACTGCCGGCTATACTGCGATGCTTTGTATATTGGCACTGGAAAGACATGGCATTCAACCGGGTGATGGAGAGATTTTGGTCACGGGTGCAGTAGGTGGTGTGGGCAGTATTGCCATTGCACTACTGAGCAAGCTGGGCTACACAGTGATAGCATCTTCCGGTCGCCCTGAGGAATCGGATTATCTAAAATCACTGGGAGCTACTGAAGTTATTGAGCGGGAGCAGCTTTCTTCGCCAGGCAAGCCATTAGCGAGAGAGCGTTGGGCAGGTGCTGTGGATTCTGTGGGTAGCCATACCCTTGCCAATATCTGTGCCAGTACCCGGTATGGTGGTGCGGTTGCCGCGTGTGGTCTGGCTCAGGGTATGGATTTTCCTTCCAGTGTAGCGCCCTTTATCTTACGGGGTGTTACCCTTTATGGTATTGACAGTGTTATGGCGCCACACAATATCCGTGAGAAAGCCTGGGCGCGACTTGCCAGTGATCTTGAGCCTGCGAAGTTAAGTTTAATTGGCGCGAAGGAAATAAGTCTTTCAGAGGCTATTCAGGCAGGTCAGGATATTATTGCAGGTACAATTCGGGGTCGGGTTGTGGTTGATGTCAATCGCTGATCCACTGTGATCCACTGTTCTGCCGGATTTTCGGCGTGCCCGGTTCTCCAGCAGACTCAATTGGCATGTGATATAACGTTATAACGTCGCCATAGCCTGCGCCGTGCCCGCCCGAGAGCCTTGATCAAACCAAAAATACTTGATGGGCACGGCGGCAGGTTGATGGGATTGTTGGTGCTTTCTACAATCTGCCGCGCCAAGCCCTGCGGCTACTAGGATCCTGAAAGAAACTGTACAGATTCGCCCAGCGGGCAAGCGCGAATAGCTTCTGCCAGTAGTTGAATAGTACCTTGGCGGGGAAAGCTTTTACGCCAGACCAATGCGACGACCCGTGTTGGTGCAGGTTCCACAAACGGTCGGATGCTGAGCAGATCGGTAGGATAGGCGTAACCACTGACCGAGGTGTAGGGCAACACTGTAATGCCGGTGCCTGTTGCCACCATCAGGCGAATCGTTTCCAGTGAACTGCCTTCCAATGTTCTTTGCATATTATCTAAAGTAACACTCAGTCGCCTGCATTCAGGACAAAATTGTAATACCTGGTCACGGAAGCAGTGACCTGCCCCTAACAGTAATAAATCCTGTTGTGCCAGAGTCGGTGCGTCTATGGTTGTCATTTGCTCCAAAGGGTGACCGACCGGTGTAAGTACCACAAAAGGTTCTTCATATACCGGTAGTGTTAGCATTCCGGACTCTTCAAAGGGCAGTGACAGAATTAATACGTCCAGCTCACCCGCCCGTAACTGCTCGCTGAGTGTAGCCGTGTAGTTTTCTACGATCTGTAACGGCATCTGAGGCGCACGACGGTGTAATCGCGGGATCAGATGCGGCAGTAAATAGGGTCCAATGGTATAAATCACGCCCAATCGCAGCATGCCGACCAGATCATGTTTCTTTTGAGCAGCAATTTGTTGAAGTGCAGCCGTTTCTTCAAGGACTCGTTGCGCTTGTTCGATAATACGCTGACCCATTGGTGTCACAGAGACCTCTCCTGGCGCACGCTCAAACAGGATTATTTTCAATTCCTCTTCTAGCTTGCGTACCGCCACACTTAAGGTCGGCTGGCTGATATAGCACGCTTCAGCAGCGCGACCGAAATGACGTTCACGGGCAACGGCAACGATGTAACGCAGTTCATTTAATGTCATGACTATACCGTAGGTACGCTTTGAGAAATTATCCGCTACCATAAGCAACTGTTACGTCGCTACACATGGACAGAAAAATCGTTTACATGTAGCTTATTACGCACTATTTATCTGTTAAAAGTCATGCTTTGTATGTAGCGTTATGCGTTCCAGCATTCCAGCATCCAGGCACCCAGGCAATCCCGAAGAACCATATATAGTAGAGAATTAGGAGGGTTCATGGCTTATCAGCATATCCGTATTCCCGAAGCTGGAGAGAAAATTACTGTTCAGGATGGAAAATTGTGTGTTCCCGATCAGCCGATCATCGGTTTTGTGGAAGGCGATGGTATCGGTCCTGATATCACCAATGCTTCACTACGGGTTTGGGATGCCGCGGTGCAGGAAGCCTATGGTGGTGAACGTAAAATTCACTGGTGTGAAATTTACTTGGGTGAAAAGGCCGCCGAACTATATGATGGTAGTTATTTTCCCGCAGAAACGCTAGAAGCGATCAAGGACCTGGTCGTTGCAATCAAAGGCCCCTTAACCACACCGGTAGGTGGCGGTTTCCGCTCACTGAATGTGGCGCTACGCCAGGACCTGGATCTTTATGCTTGTGTTCGTCCCGTGCGTTACTACCCGGGTGTGCCCTCGCCTATGCGTACCCCGGAAAAAGTAGATGTCGTGATTTTCCGTGAGAATACCGAGGATGTCTACGCCGGTATTGAGTATCAGTCGGGCTCTCCTGAAAATGTCAAGCTGGCCAGATTCATGCGTGAGGAGATGGGGGCTGATTTCTTTGATGATGCCGGTCTTGGTGTTAAGCCTATTTCACCTTTTGCTTCCAAGCGATTGGTACGTAAGGCTATTCAATACGCTATTGATCATAATCGCGATAGCGTAACCTTGGTTCACAAAGGTAATATCATGAAGTTTACCGAAGGCGCCTTTAGAAACTGGGGTTATGAGCTGGCTCGGGATGAGTTTCCTGATCAGACCATTACTGAAAATGAACTGTACAGTATTTATGGAGGTAAACAGCCTCCTGGTAAAGTGGTCATCAAGGATCGCATTGCCGATATCATTTTCCAGTTGTTGCAGCTACGGCCAGAAGAGTTTTCGGTGTTGGCAACCATGAATCTGAATGGTGACTACCTTTCTGATGCCGTCGCAGCAGAAGTCGGCGGTATCGGTATTGCTCCGGGTGCTAACATGGCAGACCATATTGCGGTGTTTGAAGCTACCCACGGTACTGCACCCAAATATGCCAATCTTGATAAGGTCAATCCGGGTTCATTGCTGCTGTCCGGCGTAATGATGTTGCAGTACATGGGCTGGACTGAAGCGGCTGAATTGATTGAAATTGCGCTGGCCAGAGTGATTGCCGATAAAAACGTAACGTACGATTTTGCGCGCCAGATGGAGGGTGCTACCGAAGTCGCCACCAGCCAATTCGGTGATCATTTGATTGCCAAGATTAAGGAGCACGGCCCGGTTTTGCGTGAGGAAGCCAAGCAGCGCCGTGAAGAGCAGGAAGCCAAACGTCGTGCTCTGGAAGCACAGCGTATGGCTGATCCGCTTCAGTCCATGATTGCTTCAGGCAGGATGCCAACTACGGTCGGTGGCATTATGTCGACCGTGACGGTGGTTAAAAACCAGGATCTGGTTAATGCGATCATGCATAAAATGATTGAGCAGAACATAAATGCTGTTATGGTCGAGCCTGATGCCAGTGGTCAGTGGGGTATTATGACTGACCGTGATGTATTGAAAAAGATTATCAGTGTTAATCGCTCGCCGGCGCGAACGCAGGTTGGTGAAATCGCTACCCGTCCGTTGGTCACGGTTCATCGTGAGATGTCGCTGTCGGAAGCGTCACAAAAGATGACAGATGCCAACGTGCGCCGTGTGATTGTCGAAATGGACGGCAATCCGGTGGGTATGGTGACAGACAATGACCTGTTCCGTACCGTAGAGGTTTTTGGTTGGGGGGATGTTTGATTTTAATTGCTGATAAGGCATCGTTAATATCAGTCGCGGCGTTCGCACAATGATCAAGGTCAGCGAGGCGCCGCTGTATGGTGATGTTGGCGATGACTCAATCGCGTAACCGAATGTGTATTCGACGATATAGCGGAACCAATTAATCAAATTTAATTGATTCCGCTATATCGCAACGTTGAATAACAAGTTAAGAACTAGTGCATCAAGCGTCATGTTCTGGTGAAAGGTCATATACACAATCAGGTCGCTTGCAATGACCGTAAAGGATGAGGCTGTGCTTGGTTAATTCAAAACCAAGTTTTTGCGCAATCGCATATTGTCGCTGTTCGATCTCATCATCATAAAATTCTTCAATGCGGCCACATTTCAAACATAGAATGTGGTCATGGTGTTTTCCCTGATTGAGTTCAAAGACGGATTGGCCGCTCTCAAAATGGTGTCGCTTGACCAGACCGACAGATTCAAACTGGGTTAAAACCCGATATACCGTGGCTAAGCCCACTTCCTCACCGGCGTCAAGCAGTGCGCGATAAATTTCCTCGGCAGTCAAATGGCTGCAGTCCTTGCTTTGCAGCATATCGAGAATTTTAATTCGTGGTAGTGTGACTTTTAGGCCGACTTGTTTCAGTTCTCTCGATCCCACGCGCAAAGTACTCCGTGAGTGTGTGTAGGCTTGCCCATAGGTTGCCAATGTACGCTATGATGCTATCTGGTTTCTAGCAACCCGGATTTTGCTTTCTATGTTTCGTACGTTCTTCTTACACGTTACCGGCTTTCTCTTGTTGATACTGGCAACCGGTTGCCAGCCACTGCTACCTAGCTTTTATTATGTTCCAATTCGTCAAGGCAATGATATCGATCAAGCACGGATTGCACAGCTGCACGCTGGTATGACCAGGCAGCAAGTTCAGCGTATTTTAGGTGCGCCATTGGTTACCGATCCGTTTCACCAGAACCGCTGGGACTATTACTACCACTATAAAAAAGATGGAAATATTAGGGATCAGCACCGCATTACCTTGTTTTTTAGTGGTGACATACTTGATCATATTGATGAGAACCTGGACTAATTGCTAGGTTTGGTACTACCCTTGCGCATCTGTTTGCCCTCGGCAGCGCGTCGTTTACGCACGTCCTTGGGATCAGCAAGCAGCGAGCGGTAAAGTTCTACCCGATCGCCGGCACGTACTGTGGCTGAACGCTTGCTGATCTTGCCAAAAATACCGACATCAATAGTCGATATTTCGACGTCGGGCAAGCGTTCCTGAATGCGTGACTGGATAATCACCTGTTCCAGGGTTGCACCTTCCGGTACTTCAACCGGAATAATTAACTGTTCGTCGGGCATGGCATAGGCCACTTCAACCTGAATCAGAGAGCGATTATCATCGTTTGCCATAAAGATCCACGGCCCGTTTGCAGAAGGCTTCAACCAGTGATTCGGCAATGTGCTTGAATACGGGTTCAATTGCCATGCGAGTTAGCCGATTAGAAAACTCGAATTCCATATCTAGGGAAATTTTGCAGGCATCGGCTCGCAGGGGTTCAAAATGCCAATAACCTTGCAGATGTTTGAACGGCCCTTCCAAGAGACGAATATTGATCATTTTGTTTTCTTGCAACCGGTTAATGGTGGTAAATGATTTGTGCACCCGACCTTTAGCCATTTCAATGGTCGCTCGCACCTCATTCTCGGCGTGATCAAACAACTGTGCTGAGCGACACCAAGGCAAGAATTGGGGATAAGCCTCAACATCATTAACCAGCGCATACATCTCGGATGCCGAATAAAACACCAGGGCACTCTTTTTAACCATCGCCACTATAACAATCTCCGCTACAGCGAAAGGACTTTACACTATGGAATCTACCCGCACGATTTTGATTGAATCGGCATCTATCCTCAAGTATTGCGGATACGCACCGTGCACAATTATAAATAGCCAAACACCATGCCACCATGAAGAAAAAAACAGCTCCAAATAATCAGATCGCCACTAATAAAAAAGCTTATCACGACTATTTTGTTGAAGAGCACCATGAAGCTGGCCTGGCTTTGCAAGGCTGGGAAGTCAAAAGTCTTCGAGCCGGTCGTGCCCATCTAAAGGAAAGCTATGTATTACTGCGTGATGGTGAAGCATTCTTGCTCGGCTGCCATCTCACCCCGCTGAGTTCAGCCTCAACCCATGTAAAACCCGATCCAACCCGTACGCGCAGGCTGCTGTTACATAAGGAAGAAATTGCTCGTTTGGTCGGTTCGGTTGAGCGTAAGGGCTACGCGCTCATCCCGTTAGCATTGTATTGGAAACGTAACCGAGTCAAGTTGGATGTGGGTTTGGCACGAGGCAAAAAAGAATACGACAAGCGGGCTGCGGAAAAAAATCGTGACTGGCAGCGCGACAAACAGCGGCTGATGCGAGAAAATCTGTCCTGAATATGCGCTACGCCAATTCTTCCTGGGCCATGAGGCACTGCTTGTAACGGTATCACGCTCGAGCCACCAAAGTTGGTATAATAGCAAACCTGTAACCCCACATTTAAACAGCTTTTTTACTGAAAGCTTTTTTCAATAAGGATTTTGTGTAATCGTGAAGAAGCAATCCAGTTATAGCTACGATGAACTGCTTAATTGTGCTCGCGGTGACTTGTTTGGCCCAGGCAATGCCCAATTGCCGATGCCAAACATGCTGATGATGGATCGGATTGTTCACATCAGTTCCGAAGGCGGTCAGTATGGTAAGGGTGAAATCATCGCAGAGCTGGATATTAATCCTGATCTTTGGTTTTTTGATTGTCACTTCATTGGTGATCCGGTCATGCCCGGTTGTTTGGGACTTGATGCAATGTGGCAACTGATCGGGTTTTTTCTGGGCTGGATGGGTGGTCCGGGACGAGGACGGGCTTTAGGCTGTGGTGAAGTAAAATTTACCGGCCAAGTACGGCCGGGCGCTAAGAAATTAACGTATCACATTCACATGAAGCGGGTCATACTACGCAAACTGGTCATGGGCATCGCTGATGCGATGCTTGAGGTCGATGGCCGAACCATTTACAGCGGTAAAGACCTGAGGGTCGGACTGTTCACCTCGACTGACGGCTTTTGAGGGCAGAAAATCATGAGACGGGTGGTTATTACCGGTATCGGTATCGTATCCAGCATCGGCAATGATCGCTGGGAAGTATTGGAGTCATTACGACAAGGTCGTAGTGGTTTGGAGTTCGCAGAAGATTATAAGGAAATGGGGATGCGCTCGCATGTGCGCGGGCCTTTGCGGGTGGATTTGGCATCCATGGTAGACCGCAAGGTCTTGCGGTTTATGGGCGAGGCCGCTGCATTTAATTATATTGCCATGCGTGAAGCCATTGATGATGCGAAATTGACAGATGATATTGTCTCCAATCCTCGTACCGGCTTGATTACGGGTACAGGTGGTGGCAGCCCTAAAAATATTGTTGAGGCCGCCGATCTGCTAAGAAACAAGGGAATCAAGCGCGTCGGCCCTTATATGGTGCCGCGAACCATGAGCAGTACTACAACAGCTTGTTTGGCAACACCATTTAAGATCAAGGGAGCAAACTACAGTCTCAGCTCTGCCTGTGCCACCAGCGCTCACTGTATCGGTCATGGTGCTGAATTGATTCAGTGGAACAAGCAGGATGTAGTATTTGCCGGTGGTGGTGAGGAGGTGCACTGGAGCCTGAGCCATCTCTTTGATGCCATGGGGGCGCTTTCCACCAAGTATAACGATACACCGCAAGCGGCTTCACGCCCTTACGATGCTAATCGTGACGGCTTTGTGATTTCCGGGGGTGGTGGCATGGTGGTGCTGGAAGCGCTAGAACATGCACGTCAACGCGATGCGCGAATTTACGCCGAGCTGGTCGGCTATGGTGCAACGTCCGATGGTTACGATATGGTACAACCTTCTGGCGAAGGTGCGCTGCGCTGCATGAGGTTGGCGCTGGATGGCGTGGACGCGCCCGTCGATTATGTTAATACCCATGGCACCAGCACACCTGCAGGTGACATTCGTGAGCTGGAGGCGCTTAGCGAGTTGTTTGGTGATCGGGTACCACCGATTAGTGCTACCAAATCATTGACTGGTCACGCATTGGGCGCGGCTGGTGTACATGAAGCGATTTACTCGCTGCTTATGATGGATAATCGTTTTATTGCGGCTTCAGCCAATATCGAACAGCTTGATCCAGAGGCAGAAGGATTGCCTATCGTGCGTGAGCGGATTGATGACGCTGATCTCAATACCGTGATATCCAACAGCTTTGGCTTTGGGGGCACCAATGCCACGCTGACATTCCGGCGTTTTGAGGAGTAGGCTTAAATAGGCTTAACACGATTTTTTTGTAAAAGGCCGTCCATGGGCGGCCTTAATCTTTACCAGAGGAATGAAAGTCATGGCTAGTTTTCCACTACTTGCCTTCATTGTTGCGGCCTACACAGCATTAGCATTGATATCACCTGACTGGTTGAATGTGGTGCTATATCATTTACCGCTGCTTTCCGGAGCTGCTCTGGAATTTCGAGGCGGTGATGTACTGGTGGTGATAGGATTATTTTTGCTGTGCGCCGAAATCTACCGGGCGACCAGCAGCTCAGCCGCCGCCATTCTCAACCATGTGCTGTCGCTAATGGTTTTTATCATTGCTTTGGTTGAATTACTCATCATGCCACAGATGGCAAGTATGGCATTCTTTCTGATCGTTCTGATGACGCTAAGTGATGTGATCGCAGGTTTTACCGTCACCATTTCTACTGCCCGACGCGACATTCAAACACCACAAATTTAATCGGCTTTGGGCGCCACTTAAAGACGAAGCTGTACACCTTGACTGCTGAATTTTCACTGATTGACCGTTATTTTGTTGCCCACGGTAGAGCACGTGATGATGTCTTGTTGGGTATTGGTGATGATTGTGCATTACTCACTCCACCGGCCCATGAACACTTGGCAATGACGGTGGATACGCTGGTGGAAAATGTGCATTTCTTTGCTGCGGCCAACCCTGAAAATCTTGGCCACAAGGCATTGGCTGTTAATTTGAGTGATTTGGCAGCAATGGGCGCCATGCCGGCCTGGGCAACCTTGGCATTGACGTTGCCCAATGTCGATGAGGCCTGGCTGGAGGCTTTTTGTCGGGGACTGTTTACCCTGGCTACGTGCCATCAGGTACAACTGATAGGCGGTGACACCACTGGCGGTGCTATCACGACTATCACGATTCAGGCCAGTGGCTTTGTACCAGCAGGACAGGCATTGCGCCGTGATGGTGCAAAACCAGGTGATGTGATCTATGTGACCGGCACGCTGGGTGATGCCGGGCTTGCTCTGCAAGTCTTGTCGGGCAAAAAAAAAGTCAGTGTGGCGGATCACGGTTTTTTACAAATGCGGCTTGAAAAACCCGAGCCCAGGCTTGCACAAGGGTTAGCACTACGGGGGATTGCCAGTGCTGCAATCGATGTGTCTGATGGGCTGGCTCAGGATCTGGGTCATATTTTAAGCCGTAGCCAGGTTGGGGCACGACTGAATGTTGATCGTTTACCGTTATCGCAGGCACTGATAATGAATCTTGGCGCAAATTCAGCAGCCACAACTGCGCTGACCAGCGGTGATGATTACGAATTATGTTTTACTGTAGCACCCGCCCACATTCCAGAATTAGAAGCGGCTATAGCGGCTTGGGATTGTCGCTGTACCCGTATTGGCGTGATTGAAGCAGCGCCAGGATTGCGGCTGATTCATGCCGACGGCGCTACTTTTGAGCTGACACAACCAGGCTACCATCACTTTGCTTGAGCTTGTAATAAGCAAATGCCCCAGCTTTTTGATAAAAAATCATATTCTTGTTTCAGCGTGAATTTCATGCCATCAGCGTAAAGCCGTGCTTGAATAGTGCTATAACATAATCCACTCTAACCTGTTTTTATAGACGTTAACGTATGGCATATAAAGGTATTATCCTCGCTGGAGGTGCTGGTACCCGCCTGCATCCACTAACCGTTTCAGTCAGCAAGCAGCTGATGCCGGTTTATGACAAGCCGATGATTTATTATCCGATAGCCACGCTGATGCTGGCTAGTATTCGAGATATTCTCATCATTACAACACGCCATGATCAAGCCGCTTACCAGCAGCTACTCGGTGATGGCAGTGCTTGGGGCGTAAATTTTCAATATGCGGCACAACCCAGCCCGGACGGGTTGGCACAGGCCTTTCTTATTGGTGAAAATTTTGTTGGTACTGATCCTGTATGCCTGATTCTTGGGGACAATATTTATTACGGCCAGGGGTTTTCGGCGCTGTTACAGCGGTCGGTTAGCCGTGAGCAGGGTGCTACCGTGTTTGGTTACTATGTCCGTGATCCAGAGCGTTACGGTGTGGTTAGCTTTGATGACCACAATCGGGTCACCGATATTGAAGAAAAGCCGCTACACCCGAAATCCAATTATGCGGTTACAGGCTTGTATTTCTATGATAATGAGGTGCTATCCATCGCTAAAACCATTCGGCCATCAGCACGGGGAGAATTGGAAATTACTGATGTCAACAGGGTTTACCTAGAGCATGGTACGCTCAATGTTGAATTGCTGGGGCGCGGTTATGCCTGGCTGGATACCGGCACGCATGAATCGCTGCTGGCCGCAGCCAATTTTGTAGAAGTGGTTGAGCAGCGGCAAGGCTTGAAAATTGCGTGTCCTGAAGAAATCGCCTGGCGGATGCATTTTATTAATGATCAGCAACTCTGCGATTTAGCAGTGCCTCTCGCTAAAAGTGGTTACGGCCAATACCTGTTGGAATTAGTTCGATAACGGAGCGTGTTATGAACATCATTGAAACGCCCTTGCCCGGTGTATTGCTACTGGAGCCTCAGGTATTCGGTGATACGCGTGGTTTTTTTATGGAGACCTATTCGGCGGCCCGTTATCATGAAGCAGGGTTGCCGCAGCATTTTGTGCAGGATAATCATTCGCGTTCGCGGCGTGGTGTATTGCGGGGGCTGCATTATCAATTGGTGCAGCCACAGGGCAAACTGGTGTGGGTGACGCGCGGCGCCGTCTTTGATGTTGCGGTGGATATTCGGCGGGGTTCGCCACATTTCGGACGCTGGTATGGTTGTGTGCTGGATGACAGTAATCATCGGCAGCTCTATATACCCCCCAATTTTGCACACGGTTTTTGCGTGCTGTCCGATGAAGTGGATTTTGTCTACAAATGTAGTGATTACTATCATCCTTCCTCGGAACGCGGTATTGCCTGGAATGATGCCGAGATTGGGATTGACTGGCCGCTGGAAGCCGTTTCACTGTCGGCCAAGGACCAGAAAAATGGCTGTTTAAGCGAGCAGGCGCCGGAAGATTTGCCGGTTTTCGAGGGATAAATCATGCGGATCGCGGTTATTGGTGCTAAAGGTCAGGTCGGTTGGGAACTTGTCCGACGCGCATCCGGGTTGAACCATACCGTACTGGCTTGGGATCAAGAAAAGCTGGATATTACCGATGCCAATGCGGTCGATTATGCCTTATCAGCCAGTGGTGCCGATGTAGTGATCAATGCGGCGGCTTATACCGCAGTGGATAAAGCCGAACAGGAACCAGAACGGGCTTTTGCGGTCAATCGCGAGGGTGTCATACACTTGGCGGCAACATGTCAGCGGCTCTCGCTTCCGCTGTTGCATATTTCCACCGATTACGTATTTGATGGTACAAAACCCGATCCTTATATTGAAAGCGATGCTGTTGCGCCTCTGGGGATATATGGTCAAAGCAAGCTGGCAGGGGATCAAGCGGTACAACGGCTTTTGGCCCGTCACTTGATTTTGCGGGTCAGTTGGGTATTTGGTATTCATGGCAATAACTTTGTTAAGACTATGCTGAAATTGGCGCGGGAACGTGAGGAATTGCGCGTGGTTGCCGATCAGTGGGGATGCCCGACTTACGCGGCTGATATCGCCGATACCTTGCTTACACTGGCAGGACGTATTGTCGAAATCGATAAGCACAATACCTGGGGGACTTATCATTATTGCGGCACACCGGCGACAACCTGGCATGGTTTTGCCAGTGCCATTATTGGTTTGGCGCGTCGCCGTGAGTCGCTTGCTGTACGGACCATTACAGCAATTGATACGGTTGACTACCCTACACCCGCTACCCGACCGGCCAACTCGGTGCTGGACAGTGGACGAATAACAGAATGTTTTGGTATTCAGCCACGCCCCTGGCAGGATGGTCTGGCAGCTTTGTTGGCGGCGGTTTGATATGACGGTTGATCTTGGCGAATTACTGGTTGCCCACCAGAAACTGACGCCGGTTGATTTGCAACGCGCCCGACGGGTTCAGGAAGGTAGCGGTGAGTTACTCGATACGCTGCTCGTCAAGCTGGGGTTAGTGTCGGAGCGCGATTTTGCCGAGGCATTGGCAGCACAACTGGATTTGCCACTGCTCAAGCCCATTGATTACCCGGAAGAAGCCGCAGTGACTAACGGTAGCGTTTCGCCGCGTTTTCTGAAGGAAGCACGTGTCGTGCCTATCGCTGAAGATGAGCAAAGCCTGGTCGTGGCGATGGTGAACCCAACCGATGACTATGTAATCACGGCATTGCAGCTGGCAACCGGTAAACGCATTTCGCCGCGAGTGGGTGTGGCATCCGAGCTGGAAGCGGCTTTTGAGCGGTTATACGGTAGTGGCCGTTCAGCCATGGGCCAGATCGTCGATTCTATTGGTCTGGCTGACGAACTGACCGATGAGGAACAGATCCAGCATCTCAAGGATTTGGCCAGTGAAGCACCGGTTATTCGTCTGGTGAGCCTGACGATTGCGCGAGCGGTGGAGTCACGTGCTTCGGATATTCACATTGAGCCTTTTGAAAACCGGCTCAAAATCCGCTATCGCATAGATGGTGTGTTACTGGAAGTGGAATCGCCACCGGCACGGTTGTCAGCTGCAGTGATTTCACGTATCAAGATCATGGCCAAGCTGAATATTGCCGAGCGGCGTTTGCCGCAGGATGGGCGAATTCAGCTACGTGCACAAGGTAAGGAAATCGATCTGCGTGTTTCCACCGTGCCGACCTTGTACGGAGAAAGCGTGGTTATGCGTATCCTCGACAAGGCCAGTGTGGTGCTGGATTTCGAGCTGCTTGGCTTTGAACCGAAGATGCTCAAGCGTTTTCTGGATGTGTTGATGCTGCCTCATGGTATTTTGCTGGTTACTGGCCCTACCGGTAGTGGTAAAACCACCACACTCTACACAGCACTGCAAGCGCTAAATACACCAGAACGCAAGATTTTGACTGTTGAGGATCCTATCGAATATCAGCTGGAGGGCATCAACCAGATTCAGGTTAAACCACAGATTGATCTGAACTTTGCCAATGCCCTTCGTGCCATTGTTCGTCAGGATCCGGATGTCATCATGATTGGTGAAATGCGCGATCTGGAAACAGGCGGCATCGCTGTCCAGTCGGCGTTAACCGGACACCTGGTGCTGTCCACGCTGCACACCAACGATGCTGCCGGCAGTATAACCCGATTGCTGGATATGGGTCTGGATGATTATCTGTTGACCTCGACAGTCAGTGGCATTCTGGCACAGCGATTAGTACGGTTGCTTTGCACCGCCTGTCGGGAGCCTTATTTGGCATTACCCGAACTGGTTAGGGAGTTACGGCTGCATCGCTTTACTGATGGTGGTGATGTCACGTTGTATAAGCCGGTGGGCTGTGAGCAATGTGGCGGAACCGGTTATCGGGGACGGGCCGCAATTATGGAGTTTTTGGTCATGAGTGATCCAATTCGCCGCCTGGTGCTCAAACATGCTGATGCTGGCGAGTTGCAAGAGGTCGCCCAGCGTGAAGGTATGGATACCATGTATGAAGATGGTCTGCGTAAGGCCGTGGCCGGTAAGACTACCATCGAAGAAGTGCTGCGGGTAACGACCCAGCAGGAGAGTTGACATGCCGCGCTATCACTGTGAAGTAATAGACAGCAATGGCGAAGTGTTGTTTGATGAACTGGAAGCGCCATCAGCAGAAGCGGCTGTTGAGCGATTACGCGATCAAGGTCTGCTGCTACTAGAGGTCAGGGAGGCCAGGCATGGTTTTTGGCGTGGCGCTTTTGGTCAGCCGTTGTTCAGCAAGCAATCGGCACTATCAAACAAGACGGTCATGTTACTGACCCAGCAGCTTGCTAATCTGTTGCAGGCCGGTATGCCACTGGATCGGGCGTTAACGATCCTGATTGGCGTGACCGATGATGATAAGGTAAAAAGCCTGCTTGAGTGTATCCAGGAAAAGGTGCGTGGTGGCGCACCGTTAGCCGATGCACTGGAGGCCCAAAGCAGTTTCTCGCGCTTTTATTTAAACATGATTCGTGCCGGTGAAGCCGGTGGCGCGTTAGATGTGGTGCTAAAACGGCTAACCGAATTTCTGGAGCGATCACAAGCGCTGCGTGAGTCGGTGACATCCGCATTGATCTATCCGGCCATCTTGTTATCAGTGGCAGCACTGTCAGTGGTTATCCTGCTGGCTTTTGTGGTACCACAATTTGAACAGTTATTTGCAGACTCGGGTAAAGCCTTACCAATAGCAACGCAAATTGTGATTGCTGCCGGTGATGGGTTCCGTGAGTATTGGTGGCTGATGGTGTTGGTGATCATGGTGCTGATTATTGTGGTTCGTCAACAACTCAGTCAGGCGAAGAGCCGTTTTCGCTGGGATGGCTGGTTTTTGAGAATGCCGTTATTTGGTGATTTGGTGTCCAAGGTAGAGACAGCACGGCTTTCTCGCACGCTCGGGACATTATTGGGTAACGGTGTGTCATTATTAAGTGCATTGGCAATAGCCCGCGAAACAATGAGTAATCAGGTGTTGGCCACAGCGTTAAGCGAGGTGGCTGAGGATGTCAAAACCGGTCGAGGTCTCGCTGATCCGTTGTTAGAATCTGACCGTTTTCCCAAGCTTGCTGTGCAAATGATTCGTGTTGGTGAGGAAACAGGGCAGTTGCAGGCCATGTTATTGCAAGTGGCTGATACCTACGATGAAGAAGTGCAAACGGTGGTTAAGCGGATGTTAACCTTGCTGGAACCGGCACTAATCCTCGGTTTGGGTGTCATTATTGCAGGTATTATTATGTCGATTCTGGTAGCCATTTTGAGTCTGAATGATTTGGCTTTTTGACTGTTAATCAGGGCTTGGAAGCCGGCGTTTTTCAGGCGCTGCTGTAGGAGTGGCAGGTCGTTTGTTGATCATTCACAGCTGGAATTTCGCCGTATGCCATCGTTGTTTATCTGTACAGGTTCTTTGCCGCCTTATTTCTTATTTAACATTACAGGTGGTTCCAAAGTGTAATTGCTGCTTAGGTGTATGATGGATGAGTAATCAAAACTGGTTAGGCTGTGTACGCGGTTTTACGCTAATTGAACTGTTGGTGGTACTGGCCATTCTAGGATTGCTGGCTGGCCTGGTCGGGCCACAGGTCATGAAATACCTGGGTGGCGCCAATACCAAAACAGCCAAATTGCAAATTGAGGATTTCAGTGTAGCGCTTGATGCTTATCGGCTGGATGTGGGGCGCTATCCTAGTGGTTCTGAAGGGTTGCAGGCGCTGGTTGAGAAACCGGCGGGTGCAAGTCGCTGGAACGGCCCTTATTTACGTAAAAACAAGATTCCCAAAGATCCTTGGGGTAACGAATACCAATACCGCTCACCGGGCCAGTATGGTGGTGCTTTTGATTTGTATTCGCTGGGAGCCGATAACACTGAGGGCGGTGATGGCGAGAATCAGGATGTGGTCAGTTGGCTATAACGATCAGTGGTTGTGGCGCGTGTGATAAGCAGGGCCACCGCTACATGGGCAGGTGCAGGTCAACGCGGCTTTACTCTTCTGGAAATCCTGGTCGTACTGGTGATAGCCATATTATTAGTCAATCTGGTGCCGCCACTGCTATCGGGATTGAGTGGATCAACTGAATTACGTGGTGCAGCCCGACGATTGGCTGCAGGTCTTCGTAGTGCGCGCAATGAGGCGGTGACCCGTCAGCGTGAAGCTGTGCTGACGCTGGATCTGGAAAAACATCATTTCACGGTCAGCGGTGACGCACGACAGGTGACCCTGCCGGACCATTTGACATTTAAATTCTATACGGCCCAATCAGAAGTACTGGATGAAAAAGCTGGTAGTATCCGCTTTTTCCCTGACGGCAGCTCTACCGGAGGTCATATTATTATCAGTGGCGCGGCTTACGGTTACCGTATCAACGTGGATTGGCTGACCGGCATGGTCGCTATTGTTGATCAGGGCGGGGCGCCATGAGTCATCAATGCCAGCGTGGTTTTTCCCTGTTGGAGATACTGGTGGCCTTTGCCATTCTCAGTGTGGCGCTCGGTACCTTGCTGCAAGTGTTTGCTACCGGTATGCGGAATGCGGGCATTGCTGATGATTACAGTCGTGCCGTGTTATATGCCGAGTCAATCCTGGCTGCTATTGGACGCGAAGCGCCGTTGACAGAGGGTATACGTGAAGGCCCAATCGACGACAAATTTTCCTGGCGCAGCGAGATCAACCTGTATACCGAGGACATGCCAAACCCTGAAATTACTCAAGTTCGTGCCTATCAGGTCAGTGTTGAAGTGTTTTGGCCCGGTTTTACCCGAAATCGCTCTGTAGTTCTGGAAACACTGCGTTTGGCACCGGTTGATCCGGTAACGCCAACTGTTCGTGCCGCAGGCTTTCGTTGATGTTGTCAGGCAGGGGTTTTTCAGGTGGGCGATCAGCAGGTTTTACCTTGCTGGAGTTAATCGTTTCGATCACGCTGATGGGCTTGATACTGGTGGTGCTGTACGGAGGGTTGCGGGTTGGATTGGATAGCTGGGATGGTGGAGAGCGTCGCGCTGAGCAGACACAGCGATTGCGTTCGGTGCAGGAGTTTTTACGCCGACAGCTACAGCAATCGGTCACGGTTTACCAGAATGTTGATAATGAAGATGGAAAGCTGGATCAGTACCTGCCGTCAGGTCGAACGAATGTTGTTGTTTTTATGGGCCAACCTGACATGACCGAAGTGGTAGTGCCCATGATGGCTCATTTGGGGCAAGGCGGCTTGTATCGATTGCGAATCCATGTTGATCAGGAAAATCGTTTAAGGGTACGTTGGCGACCCTATTTACCAGAAGAGCCAGAGGCGGGCGTGGAACAATCATCAGTACTTTTAGAAGGTGTTTCCAGTATTGAGTGGTCTTATTTTGGCGTAGAAGCCGATGATGAAAGCAATGGCGATATTCAAAAACCGCAATGGCACAGCAAATGGCGCAATTTCCGACAGCGGCCAAGGCTGGTGCGTTTGATTCTTAACCTGGAGGGTGAAGCCTGGCCTGATCTGGTTGTCGCCTTGGCCGAAGGGCCATGGCGATGATGATCGCCATCGGTGGCCGACAATACGAGGCCCAGCGCGGTATGGTTCTGGTGGTTGTGTTGTGGATTATAAGCCTGCTGGCTGTTATGGCAGGCAGCTTTGCCTATTCGATGCGCATTGAGACCCGTATAGCGACCGGTGCTGTGGAGCGGGCACAGGCGCGGGCGCTGGCAGAAGCGGGGGTAGCCTATGCGTTTGTCTGGCAACTGGATCCCGATTCACAGGAATGGCCACCAGATGGTAATCCACGCGATTGGCGTTTCGGGAGTGGACGGCTGCAAATTCGTGTGGAAGATGCCGCCGGACGAGTCAGTCTGAATTCCAATAATGCCCGTTTAATTCAGCACATGCTGGTAGCAGTCGGTATGCCGGAAGATGAGGCAGAGTCGGTAGCTGCTGCTATCCAGGATTGGCGTGATCAGGATGATGAGGCCCGACCGGGGGGCGCCGAGCGCATGGCGTATCAGGCAGCAGGTCGACCTGGGCCGAAGAACGGACGGTTTGAAAGTGTCGAGGAATTACAACAGGTATTGGGCGTGAGCCTGCAGGTTGCACAGCATATTGCCGATTTGGTGACTGTTTATAGTAGAGCATCTGGTATTAATCCCGAAGTTGCGCCGGCCCGGGTACTCCGTGCGATCAGCGATCTTGACGAGCAGGAGCTTGCACGCTATGTAAGTGACCGTACCCGGGCAGCCCGTGAAGGCGAGCCACTGCCGCCCTTTCCTGCGGGAGAGCAGGCATCGTTTTTCTCGCGTAGTCGCTCATCGGCTTATCATATATTGACCATGGTAGAGACCCCGAGCGGAGCCACCATCAAGACTGAATCGGTCGTTTCCAGGATCCGTGTGCCATCTGGACAGGCTATGCGGCTATTATCTTGGCGGTTTGGATACTAGACTTTGTTTCCAGTCATTGTTGCCTTAGAACATAAGAGATTGTATGACTTCATCTTATTTGCAGATCCTGAAGAGCGGACCCCGTGTCGATCTATCCGGGTTTTTACGCTGGTGGCGGGATGGTTTGTTAGCATGGTTGCCAAAACGTATTCGTGGACTGTTAAGCCATTCTGAACGGTGGCTGGTTTTTGAAATTTGCGATGGGAGTATACGGCTATCTCGCCAACAGAACGGTGAGATAGAGGCATTGCGTGACCAGCCGCTGGCTGATTTGGATCGGGAAACGGTGAGCAGGCTGCTACGCACGGAAAAGCCGACTGAGCTGGTTTTGCGCCTTCCAGCCGCATCAGCGTTGCTTCGTCGTGTGATGTTGCCGTTGGCGGCAGCGGCTAATCTGCGCCAGGTGCTTGCCTTCGAGATGGACCGGCTAACCCCATTTGATGCAAGCAAGCTGTATTATGATGCGCTGGTTCTGGAACGCCAGCCAGAGCTGCGACGCATGTGGGTTGAACTGACGGTCTTGCCGCGTGGTGAGGTCAATGCTGCATTGGAGTCATTAGCGGCTATCTCGATTGTGCCTGACCGAATCGATATTCAAGGTTCTCAGAAAAGTATTAATGTATTGCCACCGGAAAAACGGCCCCGACGGGGGGTGTTTTCACGGCGTTTATTGAGAGTTCTAATTGTTATTGGCTTAGGCATGGTCGTGGCTAACGCTTTAGTGCCGCTGTGGCAACAGCGATCTCTGGCGATTACGTTACAGCAGCAGGTCAATGCTTTGCAGCGGCAATCAGGAGAGGTATTGGCCCTGCGGGAACGAATGGATAAGGCGGTTGAGATATCACGCTTTCTGTTACGAAAAAAGCAGAATAATCCACCAATGATCAATCTGTTGCGCGAACTGACAATCGCCTTGCCTGATAGCGTATGGCTGGAGCGATTACAATTCAAGGATAATACTGTGCAATTGATTGGGCAGGCGGTCAGTGCTTCGATTTTGGTAGGCTTGATAGAAAATACCAAGCTTTTTGAGAATGCTTCGTTTACCTCACCTGTGACAAATGATCGGCGGACTGGAAAAGAACGCTTTGTGTTAAGTGCAAATATTGTTTCGGAGTCCTGATGCCATCCGCTGTTTACGCTGACCTTGCTCAACGACTGATTGCGCTGGCATTGCTGCTACTGGTTTGTACAGCGATCCTTGTGCTGATGGATCGTCTCTGGCTAGGACAGTATCAGTTTTATCAGTCACGTATCGAGCAATTACAATATCGGTTGCAGCGACTGAAACGCATGGCCGCAATGCGACCGGAACTGGAAACATCCATTCAGAAAATCGTTGAAGACCAACAAGTGGCCGCCCAGTTTTTGCAAGGCTCGTCTCCAGCACTGGCCGCGGCTGATTTACAGCAACGTATCAAGGAGCTTGTAGAAACAGCCGGTGGTGAGGTATTAAGTGCGCAAGCATTACCAGAGAAGGAAGAAGGACAGGCAATACGGATTACAGTGGGTGTCACTGTGCGCGGTGATGTTGCTGTACTTGAAAAGACCCTGTACCACCTTGAATCACAAATGCCATTGTTGTTCGTGAGCAACTTGCAGGTGACAACACGGAAGTTTCGACCACGATTACCCAATGGTCGAGCAGCACCCTATACCCGTACACGTTTGAATAGCCGATTTGATATCTCAGGCTATTTGCCTAAAGAAGGCCGCTAAATGGCTATCCGCACGTTTTGGATATTGTTTTGGCTGGTCGTGGCGATAGTGGCAACGGTTGTACTGATAGCGCAGTTGTGGTTTCCACCACAGTTGCCGGCTATAGGGCAGGTAGCTCCACCTGCTACAGAAGCAATTTTGCCATTACAGCCGTTTCGCCTTCCCGCAGAAGCACACTATCAACAGGTGGTTACACGACCGTTGTTTATAGCAGATCGGCGCCCGGAACAAGCAGTCAAAATAGAGGAGCCACCACCACCGCCAGTCGAAGTCGAACAAAAGTTTGATCTGATTGGTGTTGTCATTATTGCGGGCCGAGCAACGGCTTTACTGAGAACCCGGGCACCCGGATCAAGGGTCTTGCGCGTTCGTCAGGGTGAAACCACCGAAGGTGGTTGGCAATTACGGTCGGTCGTGGGCAATAAGGTGGTGTTAGATAAGGCAGGTAAAACTCAGGAAGTTGATCTGGTTCGCCCGCTTGCGGTACCGCCCAGGGTGGATAAACCCAAAGTGGATAAAGCATCTCACGGAAAGACAGATAGATCGCGAAAGACAGGACAAATGAGGAATTGGGCTCGTGCCCGCGTACAAAGGGCGGCTCGAATGAATAATGAATCTCGGCCCCAGAACTCATTTGAGTGATGGCAGACTGCCGATAACACTGATGCGATAATCATGATTGCAGACGAGCGCAGCAAATTGAGCAGAATTTTTCTTGGATTTTTTCCGACAAGCGTCGTGTTGGCGTTGCTGGTTGGCGCCTGTGCTACAACCGAGCAAGGCAAGGAAGCCGCCAGCGAAATTCAGGTGCAGCCGGCAGCATCGACACAATCGACACAAAAGGCTATGGAGCCGACACTTTCATCAGGCCAGCCTGTTGGTGCGATACCGCTTTACAAGCCTGCGGGCAGTGATGGAAAAAACAGTGACATGCTGCTACTTTCCTCGCCGAACCTTCAACAGCCACCTAAAGCCGTTGTCTATCCAGGGAGTGGTGATTTTATTAATCGTCGCAAAGCCGCTACACGAACATCGTCGGCAACCGGTTTTGCATCTTCGTCGGGGCGTGGCCTGACGCTTCAGTTTGAAGCGGTCAGTATCCGCGATGTGGTTAAGGCGATTTTTGAAACACTGAATCAAAATTATGTGATTGACCCTCAGGTCAATGGTTTGGTGACGGTCCAGACCAGTCGGCCACTGGCAAATAACCAATTGTTACCAACATTAGAAACGCTATTGCGAATGAATGGTGCTGTGCTGGTGCGTGAAGGTGGGGTATACCGGATTTTGCCGGCAGCGGGTGTATTGAAGCAGGGCAAGTTTGCGCCAAAACTACGTGGATCGGGTGTCGGCTATGGGGTTCGGATTGTGCCGCTGCGTTACGTCAGCGCTGCCGAGATGCAGGCTATCATTGCGCCTTTGTTGCCTGAAGGCGGTGTGTTGCGTGTTGATGTAGCGCGCAATTTACTTGTACTTGCCGGTACTGCACAGGAACTGGCGAGTATTCAAGAGACAATCGATACGTTTGATGTGAACTGGCTCAGGGGTATGTCTATCGCCATGTTCCGGTTACGCAATCTCGATAGTCGGTCGATGGCGTCAGAGTTAAACCAGCTTTTGGGTGAAGGTTCAGGGACGCCGATTGCAGGTTTGGTACGGCTGGTTCCGCTCACTAAATTGAATGCCATATTGGTGATTACGCCGCAGAAGGAATATCTTCGTGAGATTGCAGTATGGATCGAACGACTCGATGGTATCAGTGGTGAGCGGCTTTATATTTATCCCGTGCAAAATAGTAGCTCTGATTATATGGCTGAATTGCTAAATGGGCTTTTTAATTCTGGCGGTGGTGGTGGCTCTAGTGGTGGGCAGCTGGCGCCGGGTTTGAAACCAAAACGATTATCAGGCGGCCAGGGTAATCCTGAGGCGAGCAACAACGGATCGAAGACATCCACTTCAAGTAAAACAAGTAAAAGTGGCGGTACCTCGGCAGGTGCACCAAGCCTGGGCGGTTACACGCCGGATATTAATGCAGGTGCTGGCTCGTCCGGTAGGGGGGGGCTAAGTAGTTTTGGTTCGGGTGGGCCCAGCGCCGGTATGGAAGAGGTGCGTATTGTTGCTGATGTTGAGAATAATTCACTCCTGATTTGGGCTAGCGCACCTAATTATGAACGAATTCTCAATACGCTCAGGAAAATCGATGTTGTGCCTCGACAGGTATTGATAGAGGCGACCATCATTGAAGTTACACTGACAGGCCAGTTGCAATATGGGTTGCAGTGGTATTTAACTCACGGGATTGCTGACGGATTTAAGGGATTGGGTTCTTTGGGCCTGAATACCAACGTGGAGATCAATAACGCGCTTGCAGCAGCACCAAAGGGTTCCTTCTCATATGCTATTGCTGATAGTGCTGGTTTCGTACGCGCATTCCTGAATCTTTTGGCCAAAGACTCCAAGGTGAAGGTATTATCTTCACCTCATGTGATGGTCGTCGATAATCAGCAGGCTGTTATCCGCGTCGGTACGCAACAACCTGTCTCAGGCCAACAGACTATTGTTGATAGCAATGTTGTGCAGTCCTTCGATTATAAAGATACCGGTATATTGCTTGAGGTACTGCCTCGCATCAATTCTGGCGGTATGGTGAATATGGACATTAAGCAGGAAGTTATCGATGTAGGGACGCTTGATGAAGCAACGAAGCAGCGCGCGTTTTTACAGCGTGCGATTACCAGCAAAGTCGCCGTTAAGGATGGCAATACCCTGGTTTTGGGGGGATTGATTCGTGATAACCGGACAGAAGCCAAAAGTGGTATACCGGTATTGTACCGTTTGCCGGTGGTAGGTCCCCTGTTTGGTAGCACAAATGAGCAGATCGACCGTACCGAGCTGATTGTGTTGTTAACACCGCGTGTGGTGGAAAATACTGAAGATGTTGATGGGATTATAAGAGAGCTCAAGAGTAAGATGCAGGAAATTTTGCCAGCATTGGAAAACATTTCTGGTTAAGTTTAGGCGCGACAGGTGTGTCGCTGGAGAGAGTTGAAGCGAAATGCAAGCACAAGCACGGGATGCATTGCGTCGCGCATGGTTAGAGCAGGAGCTGGCGCGCTATAAGGACCGTAGTCGGACGCAGCCTGAGAATATTGATGCCTGGCGGCGATTGGGGCGGATTTATGGTGAGCTCGGCGATGCTGAAGCCGCACTGGCAGCCATTGAGCAAGTACTGGCTTTGCAACCTGATGATCAGGATGCCTTGTGGGGTCGTATCACGATGTGCCTGGGCCTGAATCGTAATCAGGATGCGCTCGCCACAGCCGACCAGTTTTTGGCGTTGATGCCTGAACATGTTGATGTGTCATTGCAAAGGGTTGAGGCATTGCGTCGCCTCGGTCGCGTTACAGAAGCTTTGGAGTCTGGTGAGCAATTGCTGACGATACCCCGTCTAGGCGCAACGCAGCGCGCAGCAATACTGTCTGCCAGGGGAGCATTACTCATTGTAGCCAACCGGATTAAAGAGGCTTTAACGACAGTTGAGGAGGCTTTGGCATTATCACCGAATCATCCCGTGTTAACGCTGCATCGGGCGGTTTGCTGGTTGCAGATGCGACGTTATGCCGAGGCGCTGGAAAGTGTTGAAGCGCTGGTTGCGATACCCTCTGCCCGTTTTGGTGCATTGTGTGTTCAAGCGAGAGCGTTAGCGGTGTTGCGGCGATTTGATGAGGCTGATGTGATTTTGTCCAATTTGCAGGAGCAATATCAACATCGGTCGCTTGAAGTTACATTTGAACCGTGGCGGCTTCCAGGTGAGACCCTGGCAGATAGTTTGCCCAAGCGCTATACCGCAAGGGGCTTATATCTGATGGATTTTTTTGAACAATTGGCCTGTTGTGACTGGAGCAATAGGGCGGCTGTTCTGTCCGAGATTGAAACGCTTGTTGCTGATGCCTTGCACTATGGTTTTGTCGCAGGTATGGAACCATTCAATTTGCTAACGTTACCTATTGAACCGGCACTGCAACAGGCTGTGGCAAATGCCCAAGCGGTCGCTGTAGCTGCGCGAATGAAGCCGATTCGCGAAAATTTGCAAATAGCATGGCCTGAAGCATCCACGGATGGTCGTTTATGTATTGGTTATGTTTCGGGCGATTTTCGTGACCACCCAACCGCGCATCTGGCGCATAAGCTGTTCAGGCTTCATGATCGGAGCCGTTTCAGGATTATTGGCTTCAGTCTACGGCCAGGCGATAACAGCACTTATTGGCATAATATTGTTGAGGGTTGCGACGAGTTTATTGAACTGGTTGGTTTGAGTCATGCTGAAGCTGCGGTGCGAATTGCCCGGGAAAAGGTGCATATTCTGGTCGATATGCATGGTTATACACGGTTTGCACGGCCAGAGGTGTTCGCCTTGCGGCCTGCACCGGTGCAAGTGGGTTTTCTTGGCTATCCGGGGACGTTAGGTGCGGATTACATACCCTATATTATCGCTGATCCAGTAGTATTACCTGAGGCCATGCGTGCATGGTTTAGTGAGCAGCCTGTGTATTTACCGTGTTATCAGGTTAATGATGATGAGCAGACTATTGCCAATACCGGTATGACTCGGAAGGATAGGGGGCTACCTGAGGATGCTTTTGTATTTTGCTGTTTTAACAATACAGGCAAGCTGGAACCAGAGAGCTTTGCGTCATGGATGCGGATTATGGCGCAAGTTCCAGGAAGCGTACTCTGGTTATTGGCGAGTAACACTGACGCAATCCAAAATCTTCGTCAGGCCGCAATCAGCCATGGTATTGATCCATCACGGCTGATCTTTGCTGGCCGTCTACCCAAAGCTGAGCATCTTGAGCGATATCGATTAGCTGATCTGTTTCTTGATTCTTTTGTTTATGGCGCTCATACGACAGCGAGTGATGCCCTGTGGGCAGGGTTACCGATGATTACCTTGCGTGGTGCACGGTTTCAGTCACGGGTTTGCGCTAGTCTGTTAAGCGCGCTAGGATTAACCGAATTAATTGCAGAACGTATCGTGGAATTTGAGGTATTGGCCGTTTCTTTAGCGCGCCAGCCGGATCGACTGGAAGCAATTCGACAACAACTTCAAGCACGCTGCCTGGCAGGATTGCCTTTCAGAACGGCTGAATTTGCCCGATGTCTGGAGCGTACTTTTTTTTCGATGTGGCGGGCTTACAAGGATCGACGAGTGCCACAAGCGATCCATGTTTAACCTGATAGCCTTTCTAAAAACAGTAGCTTGAGGGCTAAAAATGAAATAATGTCGTGAGGTAGTTTTTGTGTTTGTTGTTTTTTTGAGAAAAAAAATTCTTTATCTAACCTGGATTATTCAGGTCAAGTTCAGATTCTAACTTTCGGAATTGCTGCAATTTATCTGGCTTGACTTTGGGTGTCGGTATCTGCTTAATTATGTCGTTATGTAAGTTTTTTGTTTTGTTGCTGTGTTGACAACAACAGTTTGTTGTGTAAAATCCACAGATAAGTGAGGCGTGTCTACCCTATCCGTACAGACGAGCGAGTGCGTAACCGCTAAACTGCTGCTGGGATGGTTTAAAGCTTTTTTATTTAGTTCTGATTTATGTAGAGCCAACGCTTAGGAGCTGACGCTAATGAAATTTAATATGAACAAGATCGCCGCTGCCGTGGCCGTGAGTCTGGGTACTTCGGTTGTTGGTATGAGCGCCGCGCAGGCTGACGAGATTCTCTTCCCGTATATTGTGCACAGTGACACTGTGACGACCATCATGTCAGTTATCAATGATGATGATGATCCCAGGACGGATGAGATCCATTATCGGTATTACTACAAGTCTGGTTCTAGTGCTGCTAGTAATTCTGCCAGATGCCAAGAAGTTAACTACCGTAATGACACCAGCCCTAACGATGTCGTGACCTTCGATATTGGCGGGATTTATGGTGATGATCTGGGTGTGCTGTTTGAGCCTGAGCAGAGCAACGTTGTGTACAGCAAGCGTTTTGATGCTTTCAGGAATATCAAGCCCCTGCGTGGTTTTGCAGTGCTTGATAACAATGATCGTTTCTTTGCGGGACAAAACCTGTCTGGTGAAGCATTTATTATTGAATTTGCTAATGGTGCGAGCTGGGGCTACCAGGCTTACAATGCGTCCTCAATTTATGCGTGGTGGGAAGATCGTGGTCTTGTTGCCACCAACCCCTATGATTTCTCGGATCGTGTAGAAGTTAATGGCGAAGTGTTGACTTCCTTCCCTCAATCTGCCGATGTTGAAGATTTTTGGGCGCCTATCGTAGTGATGCCGTTTGACGAGGTTAACACCAGGCTGTTTGTGACCCCGATTGGTACTGTTGGTCCGGCCTTTCAGCTGAGTGGTAGAATTGCCGCTGAGGTTGCTTTGGCAGTGAATGATAATAGTAACATCCAGTTTGATGTTATGTATGATCGTGATGAGAATCCGGTCTCTGGCCGCATTCCTGCAAAAGTGGTTTGTGTCGGTGGTGTTGATGTCAAGCGTCTGATTTCTCAGGCTGCCCAGCAGTTTGTGCCCTACGGTGGTTGGACAAACGTGGGTATTGCCAGTGGTCAAGCTGTTGTGATCAAGTTAGAGTACAATGATCAATCACCAGCAACATTGAACGGTCAGGATCTTGGTGGTTGGTATAATCAGGCTCTTTGGCTGCGAAAAGGTATTCGTGAGTCTGTTACTCGTGTAGATGGCATGATGCCAGTCTATGATATTGCTGGTGCTCAGGATGGCAATTCTCCGTATCCATTGATTGATGGTACTGCTGCTGAGGGTAAAGGTCTAGCTTTGCCACCTAAGCAGGGTAGCATGGCTCAAGATTACCTGGGTGTTGTTTACGAGAGTAACTATCAGTAAGAGGATCGGTTACAGCCTGGGATAAGGCTGTAACTAAAGGCCACCGCAGGGTGGCCTTTTTTATTGGGTAGAAGTAAAGAATAGGATCGTTATCTGCTTGAAAACGGGTTAGGGTGAAATGATTAAAAGTTGCCAAATATTAAAACTGATGTTTGTATTAACAGGCTCATTACTAATGATGGTAGTAGAGGCAGCTAACGAACCATTAGTGCTCAATGAAAAGCGTATTGGCAAGTATGCAGAGTGGGGATTTTCACATTCTGAAGATGGTAAACCGTGGTTTGCTTATTATGACACGAAAAATTTTTTGCGTGTGCGTCGGCCTGATGGGAATGAGGTTGCATTAGGCGCAACAGATCGGCCTCGTCAGCAATCAGGCCTGGTTATGATGCCGGCTGATAATGGTATTTCCGTACTATGGCGTGACAAATTGCCACGTAAGCATCTCTATTTATTTCCAAAATTGGATCCAACAGGGGTGACTGGTGCCCCACTTGTCGTCGGGGGTAAGGCATCGGAACCATTGACCCGTTTGAAGATGACACAGGTTGATGGCGTTAACTATTTGCTGTGGTTGGGTGAAAAAGGCGATAAAAAGACCAGGGAAAAATACCATCTCTATTTCCGGACGGTTGAACCGGATGGCAAAACACTATCACCTGTAGAGCAGGTGATGCCGGGTCGTTATCCTGCCTGGATTGTTGATGATAAGCAAATTCCTGTTTTTTCCTGGATGGTGCTAGATGGCAAGCTGGCCATGGCAATGCGAGTGTACGACCGGACTAGAAAAAGCTTTGGGGTGGTGAAAAAAATCGCAGATGCACCATCAATTAGCCCGCTGTTTGAAGCGTTTAAATCAGGTGATCGCTGGTTCCTGCTGTGGCTGGGGCATTATGGTGATGGTTCTGATCTGTTGCTGGAAGGGGTTTACTCTGATGATAAGGGACAGCATTGGACACGGTTCGCGTTTGATGAGTTACGACGCCTGGATATGGGGCAGATCGAGATTGTCACCGATCATAAGGGTCATATCCTGATAGCATTGGATGGCAATCGGCGTTTGATCGATCCTGAAGATACCAAGAGCAATGTATATTTGTTACGCTCTGAGGATAATGGCACGACCTGGAAAAAGGCACAAACACTTCGTCCAGAAGATGTGCGATTAACCAAGGCACGGTACCCAATGTTGGCTTTGGGTGAGCAAGCAGGTACTGTCATGATGGCATGGGAAGATTGGCGTGATATTCGACCCAATATCTACGTCAGCTACTCCAGGGATTTTGGTGCAACTTGGGAAACTGCGCTACCGCTGGGGCGGCCTGGTGTCTGGAATCTGGGGCTGGATCCACGACCGAGGGTGTTGTTTAGTCAAGGCAAGGATGATCGCTTTTCATTGGTTGCCAAGCAATTCAATGATGACTCGCTTCGTGATCAGAAAGAGTATGTGCTATACAGCCTGAGCTGGGATGAAGCCAGGAAAAACGCAGCCTCTTTTAATCTTGAAGAAATAAAGGCGCGAGCTACAGAGAAATTATTGCGCGAGCGGCTAAGTACGTATTGGCAAGCAATGATCAAAGGACGCTATGAAACCACGTATGCTATGCAAGATCCCTTTTATCGACACAGGCGAACATTTAAAGCCTACGCTGCCAATATGGGACGTATTCAATATCACAGTTACAAGATCAAAAAAATAGCACGTGTCGGTAATATAACCAAGGTGCTGGTTGAGGTGGAGGCGGCTGTACCTGAGTTCACGCTGCCTTCTGGCAAGAAATATAGCGAACCCAAGAAGACACGCAGCTTTGTTGAGACATGGATATTTGTGAATGATAACTGGTATCGAGAGTTCTATGATGGGTTGGCTGAACAGGGGTTTACCAGCTATTAATGGCTTGTTGATACAGTAACGATGGGTCTTATTGGACACCTGTCTCGTACATTGCGCTTGTTCCCGCCGTTTGTTGGGCGGGAGCTGCGTGAGCAGTATGCCGGTTCATTGCTAGGCATTGTCTGGAGCGTATTGCAGCCGGTATTGTTTATCTTGCTGTACTGGTGGGTTTTTGCAACAGTGCTACATGCCCGCTTTCCCATTGGTTCGGCACTAGCGGATACACCGTTTATTGTTTTCCTACTTTCGGCCTTATTACCCTGGTTTGCCTTTCAGGATGGGTTAGGGCGTGCGGCAGCTGTTATCGTTGGTCGCCGCGATATGGTTTGCAAGGTACATTTTCCGGTACAGGTTTTTCCGCTGGCTGCCGCGGCGGCGGCGTTTGTAGTACATGCAGGTAGTTATCTGCTTTTTCTGCTCGTTTATGCGTTGTGGGGCAGTCAGTTATCATTAAGTACATTGGGGGCAGTGCTGGTATTGCTGGTATTGCAGTTCGCTGTAACGGCAGGTCTCGGTTTGTTATTGGCGACGCTAACTGTTTATCTGCGTGATACAACACAAGTGTTGGGTGTCTTGTTAGCTGCCATGTTCTACACCGCTCCAATTCTTTATCCGCTTTCGTTGGTACCAGCAGAGTTTCGTGGTCTGGTCTATTTGAATCCCTTTGCTACATTCGCCGAAGCGTATCATGGTGCTGTGCTGATGGGTGTTTGGCCGGAGCCTCTGGTGCTCGTCGGTTTAGGCGTGTTCGCAATCACAGCAGTTGTCATGGGCGCCTATTTGTTTCGGCAGTTGGAACCTGGGTTTGCTGACGTACTGTAGGGAGTTTCATTATTCACCTGCTGATTTTGCATATTGCCTACGGTTTTGGTGGTGCAGAGCAAACGACTGCTAATTTACTCAACTACCTTGATCGCCATCGTATTCATCGAATTACATTGGCTGCACCTGCAGTGCTAAAACCTTATCTGCCTGATAAATATGATGATTTTATCGATGTAACCGCCAAGGGTCTGCATGGTGGATTTAGTTCAGCACGTGGGCTCTATCAACAGGCACGATTGGCAGCCGGATTGTTGCGTGAAACAGTACCCGATCTTGCTTTGGGGATGATGCATTACCCATCAGCATTGGTCGCACTGGGCGCGAAACTCGCAGGTGTACCAACCCGAGTGGTTGCAAGCTATCGGGGGCCATTCTACGAATATATGCGTTATCATGAGCATGGTTTTCGCCGCTGTTTATTTCTGTGGACAGCGGTAGCAGGTGCCGCACGGCTAGCTGATCGGGTGATCGTTCCCTCTCAAGGAACCGTAACTGAGTTACAGCAGCGTTTTTTTACACCAAAGCACAAATCAGTAGCGATTCCTAACGGTATTGATCTGGCGCTTGTAGAGCGTGATGCTGATATGGCTGTACCTGAGCTGGTTGATCTCGTTGATGATTCCACACCGGTATTGTGTGCAGCGGCACGTCTGGTGCCGGAAAAGAATTTTGGGTTACTGCTGGAAGCGTTTCGGCAGGTACGGGCGCAGCGTCCAGCAATTTTACTCATTCTTGGTGATGGCTCTGAGCGGGCGAGACTTGAGAGAAAAATCGCAAGCTGGGAGTTGAATAATGCAGTACGGTTTATTGGCTATCGTGCGAACATTATGCCGTATTTGCGTCGTGCTGATATGTTTATTCATACCTGTTTATTTGAGGGCTTTGGGTACACATTATTGGAAGCCTTGGCCTGTGGTACCGCAGTTATTTCGACTGATTGCCCTTATGGCCCTTATGAGGTGCTGGATGGTGGACAATACGGGATTTTGACACCACCGGGTGATTCCAGTGCACTAGCCGTAGCCATATTACGATTGATTGATGATCCTGCCGGCCGCCAGGCATTGATAAAAAAAGGCCTGGAGCGAGCGCAACAGCTATCGGCTCAGCGTATGGTAAAAGCGTATGAAAATGAATTTTTGTCGCTGGTAGCGGCTTGACGTATAAGGCTATCGAGGATGAGTGAGCAAAACTATGCTCTGCAGGTTAGTAAGCTAAGCAAGGTGTATCGATTGTATGACCGGCCAGTTGACCGGCTCAAGGAATTGCTGTTCCGGCGACGTTATCACAGCGATTTTACTGCCCTGCAAGATGTTAGCTTCGAGCTGAAGCGAGGTCGGACGTTGGGCATCGTCGGTGATAACGGTGCCGGAAAAAGTACTTTACTACAATTGATTGCTGGCACGCTGACACCAACAAGCGGTCGTGTTGAGCACAATGGCTCGGTATTAGGACTGCTGGAATTGGGTGTGGGGTTTCACGTTGAATTTAGCGGTCGGCAGAATATCTTGCTATATGGTGATGTATTGGGTTTGCCGCGTCAGACAGTGCAAGCCCGAATTGATGAGATTATTGCTTTTTCAGAATTGGCTGCGTTTATTGACCGGCCACTTAAAACCTACTCCACCGGAATGCGGATGCGGTTGGCCTTCTCTCTTATTGCCTCACTGGATCCTGATATCCTGATTGTGGATGAAGCGTTGGCCGTAGGCGATATATATTTCCAGAAAAAATGTATTGACCGCATGACCGATATCAAGAAAAGGCCGGGTGTGCATGTATGGTGAAACATCTCGAATTATTCCCGCTTACGAGGCGTGGCAGGCACAGCGTAATGTGCAACGGGAACAGGTGGAAGCCTGTGGTCACTCTGAGTTGCCGGTACGTATTATTAGTTTAGAACTTCTGAATGAGTTACCTTGCAGTCATGGTGACGATTTGTGTTTTCGATTACGCACTGAAAGTAGCCGTGATGATTTACCGTTCCATGTCACCCTCTCGATCAAAATGAGTGATGGGCGTGGAGTGTATGCCACGGGCACTCATTTATCTGGACGACCACCATTATCTGGCAAGCAACGGGAGATTCTGATTACGTATCCGCACGTGCGGTTGCTTGGCGGCTTGTATAGTGCACACGCCCGTATTTTTGATAATCAAGGGCTTATGTTGTATCACGAGAAAGTCTTGCCTGATGTTGAAGTCCGTAAGGATTCGCAGGAACTTGGTATTTGCTATCTGGAAAATTTATGGGAAATTAACTAGATAATGTCGTCACGAGATATTGAGCCAAAGCGCGAAGCATCTAATGTGCACGGCGGCTAGAAAAGAGGCAGTATTCTTTGCGTATCGCGTTGCGATTCCGCACCAGCGTTTGAGATGGAGGAAGGCCTTTTTCAACCAAATGGCGTAATTTGTAGAGTTCCGTGTCATACGTGCGTTGCGCTGCTCTGTTTTTCTTTGGCGGAATGACCGGTGCCATACCTTGACCGGTAGCCTGCTTGAGAATGTTATAGCTTTAATCGGCGAGCAAACAGGGTATGTGGAATGACGGGTCAAAGCCAGCTTTGCCATTAGCCAGGATGACAACTGGGTGCTGGGCGCATTGCATTGTCCGGGTAATCCCTATGATGGTCACACGCTAAGTGCACAAGTTGCGCAGATTGAGCGCCTGACAGAAACGTCGGTGACGACCTGCCGAGTGGACAAAGGCTACCGAGGTAAAGATAGCAAAGTTAAAGGCGTCGATGTTATTCACACGGGCTTGAGCAAAAAACGCATGTCGAGAGCGATGCGCAAGAAACTCAAACGGCGCAGCGCCATAGAACCGATTATTGGCCACATGAAATCAGATGGCAAACCGGGTCGATGCTACCTCAAAGGCAGCCTCGGTGATGCCATGAACATCATTTTAAGTGCCGCCGGACAGAATATCCGCAAGTTGCTACAGCTGTTAGCAACTCTTTGGCGGTATTTTTGGCTTTGTTCTCGTTATAGGGACAATGGAAAATTGTTCGCCCAGTGAATTGGGCAGGGACGACTAGTTAAAAAATATCTAAATCACCCATGGTGTAATACAATGATTGCTGTGCTTCTTTTGTTGAAATTAAAAGTGGGCTCATCATATTGGCAACCCTGACCTCGGTCTTTTCTGTGTGTACCCCTGCAACGCCCTGCCAACTCTTTGGTAGCCATATCTCCATCGCGGTACAATGGTTATCTATCGCAACGCGATTGAGTGCGGTCAGCGCCGATTTAAACCAGCGTCGTGATATCAAAAAATCGATAATTTGGAGTCGCTCGCCAGGTTGAATGACTGCCCAGCCCAATAGTTGACCTGCAAACAGAAAGCCGATTAATTGGTACGTGTGAAAAGGATTTTTCGCATAACGCCAGCGTAGATAGGCCCGATCACGTATCAATGACAATGCGAGGTTTGATGAAAGGTCAGCCCAGAGTACGCCCAGGCGGGTATCTTCCCAATGAAGTGCTTGGGTGCGCACCAATGACCAGCGTGGTTTCTGGGCAGGACAACATGTTTTGTATGCAGCCTCAATCAAACCATAAACCCGTGAGTGCTCACCAAGCTGGAAGGGTCGCCGACCGGGAAAACCGTAAGCAAATGCACACGGATAGCGTGCCGCAAGATCGGCTATCAGTAGTTTCAGTAGCTGTGTGAACACATTACGGCTGCCTAGATGACCTCGAGCTGACGGGTGAACCATCACATCGCAGATTTGAAAGAAAGGGATTGGGCGACCTTTTCGCCAACCGCGCAATGAGACAGCGCCCGCGAATCCAATCAATTGGCCGGCTGTATTAAATGCCAGTTTAGCCGGCGGCTCCGGGACAGCGCTGATGTATTTCCAGCGCCACTGTTCTTCAGTCAAACGTGTACCAAATACAATTTCAAACAGGGTGACGATTGCGGCCTCATCACCGGGTTGGTAATCACGAATATGGTAGTCTTCATCTCTTTTGGGGGACATGATTAGGCATAAAACAGTGGTTGCTAATTAATTCGCGGAGCTGAGCCGCGAGGATGTTGAAGCGGAGCAAGCGTGCTTGCGAGGCAGAAACATCGCAGTCGGCTCCAGTGACGTGTTGCGGCATAAGCGGCCAGGTGACTGGAGCGTAGCTCAGCTCCGCGATTGCCGGCAGCGTAGCTGCCGACAACAAAAAGTTTTGAAGCATTTTAAAGGTGAATTTCATGGTTAGCGAGAGCGAGCTGATACCTTACCACGCGATACACAGCCTAGGGGAGGGGCCGGCTCTCATTTTGGCGCCGCATCCGGATGATGAAGTGTTTGGTTGTGCTGGAGCCATTATGCGCCATGTCGATGCAGGTGATCCGGTGACTGTAATTATTGTTACCGATGGCGGTGGTTTTTTGCCCAGTGGAGCGGAACGAGAGGCCTATGTTGCACAAAGACACCGTGAAAGTATAGCGGCAGCAGCAGTTTTAGGGTATGGGAAACCGCAATTTTGGATGTATCGCGACCGTGAGTTGATTTACGATGAAGCACTGGTACGGCGTTTGTGCCAGGCCGTTACCGTCACAAGTGCTTGCTGGTTATACGCACCTTCCCCCTATGAGCTTCATCCGGATCATCGCCATCTGGGATTCGCTGCGTTGGAGACCGTGCGCCGCTGTAAGGGCCTGACGCTTGCGCTATATGAGATTGGTGCACCGTTGCCACCTAATCGCTTGCTTGATATTAGTGATTTGTGGGTACGCAAGCATCAAGCGATTGCCTGCTTTTCCAGCCAGCTTGCTGAGCAGGCTTATGATCGTCATATCGAAGCACTCAATCGTTATCGGACGTATACCCTGCCCAGGAATATTAGAATGGCTGAGGCCTATTGGGTCATTGAGGGTAATCAGTCGGCTGACAAAATGCGAGCGCTGTATGACCTGATTGGCGGGCATTGGCAGGTGGCGGGTGTACCCGACGCCACATGGGTGCAACCCCTGGTTTCGGTAATTATACGTACCACACATCGGCCTGAGCTGGCTGAAGCACTCGCCTCAGTTGCCGTGCAAAGCTATCCCAATATTGAGGTTATTGTAATTGATGCCGCCGGTACAGATTTGGCATCGAGCGCTATAGATAGCGAGCACTATCGGTTTCCGCTAAGAGTCTGTAGTGCCGGACAGGCTTTGGGACGGGCCGCTGCCGCCAATCTGGGATTAGATGCCGTTCAGGGAGCATATTTCATCTTCCTTGATGATGATGACTGGTTTGAGCCGGATCATATTGCCAGTTTAGTTGAGATGCTGGAACAGGAAGCGCATCTCTCCAGTCTGGATCAGACCCTCTCACGTCCTGTTATCGCAGCCTATGCCGGGGTGCGTTGTGTCAAGCATGACGGTAAGGATTGGGCGACACTGCACGTATATAACGAGCCGTTCGATACGGTGCGGTTGCGGCTGGAAAATTATATTCCGATCCATGCCGTACTGTGTCGCCGAGAGGTATTGACAGCGGTTGCAGCCTGTCGTTTTGACCAACAACTTGAGCTGTATGAGGATTGGGATTTTTGGTTGCAATTGTCAGAACATGGCCATTTTTTGCATCGTGATGCCATTTCTGCATGTTATCGAATTCATCAGGGTAGCGGCTTTGGTGTTATGGCCGATGAACAGCAAGCGCTCGCTGCATTTCATGTGATTGTAACCAAGTGGCGCTCTCGCTGGAGTGACCGTGATCTGATGGACATCATCGCATGGGCGCGACATTTGGAACGATTGCTAAAACAAGCAGAAGAACAACGTGCCGTTGCCGTTTGCAAAGTTGATGAGCTGGGTCTGGCAATCGATCAATATCAGCAGACCATAGCATCATTAAAGGAAATCAACAAAGACATGCGTACTGAGTGCCAGGACAGGCGCGTGAAGTACGAGGAAGCATATGTCGAGTTGGAGCAATCACGACGGGTACTGGAACAATATCAGTATAAACAACTTTATTCCCAGCAGGAGCTGGAGCGCTATCAATCCAGACTCAAAGAGAGTCAGCGCCAGCTTGATGCGGTGCAGGCGCAATTGGTGGCGCAGCACGCTGAAACAGCACAGATTGACCAGCAGTGGCGTAAACAATATGAATGGGTTATGTCATCACGTTCGTGGCGATTGACAGCACCATTGCGAGATAGTGCGCGCTGGTTGCGTGATCAACATAATCGCTGGTTTACCGCGCTGGCCCGACGGCTATGGCAGGTAGGTGTTACGGTTTATCGCGGTCGGAGTGGATGGTTGCTGAGCAGGTTGCCTTTTGGCTGGAAACAGGCGATTCGCCGTTGGTTACGGCAAGGCATGATGACGATACAGGATGGTGAAGCTGCACGGCCTGTCGAGACATCGAATGCAGCACCACTGGTCAGTATTATTGTGCCGGTTTATAACCATGCTGAATTTTTGGAATGCTGCTTGCGTAGCGCTTTGCAACAGAGCTATCCGAATATCGAAGTCATTGCTGTAGACGATGCTTCATCCGATCCTGAAGTGCGGGTGATTTTGGAGCGGCTAGCTGCTCATCCACGGTTAAAGGTTTTCTCCAATCCAGTGAACCAGGGGATTGCCCGAACCCAGAATCGAGCCTTGATGGCATCGAAAGGTGACATTATTGGTTGGCTCGATTGTGATGATTATCTGGCTCCAGATGCGGTTGAGATCTGCTTGCGTCAATGGCACGAGGGTATCGTCTATGCGCACTCGGCCCGCATCAACATTGATCCGCATGGGCAGGAGGTCAGCCGTATCTCGTTTGAGCATCTGCCGCGCCTGGATTATTTTGCCGAAAACCTGGAACGGATGTATGCCACCCATTTTAAGTTGATTGCCCGACAGGCCTTTGCGCGGGTCGGATTGTTCGACCTTCGTTTTGATGTTGCCCAGGATTACGATTTACTCATGCGGATCGCCTTTCATTATCCAAGTTCAGCCTTTATCCATATCCCAGAGTTTGTGTACTACCATCGTTTTCATGAGCGTCAGGCGACAGGCCTTCAAACTGAGCAACAACAAATCGCCACAACCACGATTCAGCACGAGGCACGACTGCGACGTGATATTCGTGAGGGGCATTTTGATCATTTTCTGTCAATCATCATGTTATCGTTTGGTAAACAGCGGCAAACACTGGCAGCATTGGAGAGTTTGCGGGCAACTGTAAAGATTCCACATGAAATTATCCTGTTTGATAATGGTTCTGAAGCCGAAACGGTCGCTTTTCTGCGAGCGCATATCGACGATCGCTTTCCAGCAGTAAAAGCCATTTATCATCCTGAGAATTTAGGGCCTGCTGCCGGGCGGCGGGAGGCGTTAAAACAAGCATGTGGCAGTTGGTTTTTGGTCTTTGATAATGATGAAATTGCCGAGCCAGGCTGGTTAGAGGAATTATTGGTACGGGCATCAAGTGCGCCCGATGTGGGCGCCGTTTGCTGCAAGGTTATTTTTCCGAACCGCCGGTTACAATTCTCGGGTGGTTTTATCCACTCGATTGATGATGAATTGATTGATCTGGGCTTGTATGATCGTGATAGCGAAGTCACGGATTTATCCACGGCGGTTTTTCGAGAGTGCGACTGGCTTCCGATTGGCGCAACCTTGTTCACCATTAATCCGGCGCCTTTTCTGCACGAAGGGTATCCCAATGTGTTTGAAGATGCCGGTGTATCCATGGCACTGCGCCGAAGGGGGCTACGATTATTAAATAGTCCAGCGTCCTGGGTTTGGCATGAGCATTTTCTATTTCAGACTGAACTGGATATGGAAGATCGCTATGTTCGTAGCCGTTACGATCCGCAATCCATGTTGACCAGTATTGCCAGTTTTTATGCTGAAACCGGTTTAATTATTCAGGATGAATATGTCTGGCGTGAAAATGATCTCTTCACCCTCAGCCGTGACCAGCTCAAGCAATTACTTAAAAAACGGCGGTGCGTGGCTTGACACGACTTGATATCTCGATTGTGACGTACGCGCCTGATTTTAAGGTATTAGCGATGGCGTTGGAATGCCTGGGTTTGGCAGTACAGCACGCCAGGCGACAGGCGCTGCTGACTGAGGCAAGGCTGATTGTAGTAGATAACGACTCTGGTATTGATAGGGGTGAATCGTTGCAACGGCTTTTAGAAAAAGCCGATCTTCCAGTAAGAAGTACACTGTTGAGTGGTCACGGTAATCTGGGTTATGGCGCAGGTCATAACCTGGCGCTAGATGTTGGCAGCGGTAACTTTCATCTCGTTCTGAATCCTGATGTGCTGTTGGAAGAGGATGCGTTAAGTGAGGGCCTGGCCTTTCTCATCGCGCACCCGGAAACGGGGCTGGTTGCTCCGGCCGTACAGGATGAGCAAGGTCAACAGCAATACTTGTGCAAGCGTTATCCAACGGTACTGGATTTGGCCTTGCGTGGTTTTGCCCCTGAATATGTGCGGCGACGTTTTCAAAGACGCCTGGATCATTATGAGTTGCGTGATCGGATCAACCATGGCCTGTTATGGGATCCACCCATTGCAAGTGGCTGCTTTATGCTGTGTCGTCGTGCATTGTTGAAACAGATTGGCGGCTTTGATCCTGATTATTTTCTCTATTTTGAGGATTTTGATCTCAGTTTGCGGCTAACAGCCATAACACGATTAGCTTATGTACCGACGGTACGTATTGTGCATTTTGGTGGTAACGCCGCTCGAAAAGGTATTCGGCATATTGGCTTGTTTATTCGTTCAGCAGCATTATTTTTTCACCGGCATGGTTGGCGATGGTGGTAGCGATAGATTTTTACCAGGGGCGATCCGTACTGGTAACTGGTGGCAACGGTTTTATCGGACAGCGGTTGGTAGCAGCACTTCAGATGAAGCAGGCACGGGTACGTGCGCTGCTTCGGCCTGGGCGAATAGTCCCTGTAGAGTGGCAGGATATAGAAATAGTTCATGGTGATGTGACTGATGTTGCTAGCCTGGCTGAGGTCTGCACAGGGATAAATACTGTGTTTCATGTGGCAGGTTTTGCGCATGCTGATGCGGCCGATACGCCAGAATTTGCAGAGCGACATTGGGCAGTGAATGCTCAGGGTAGCTTTAATGTACTGGATGCAGCGGTAGCGGCTGGTGTTGAGCGCTTGGTTTTTCTCAGCAGTGCTAAAGCCGTTGGTGAATCCGATTCCTACTGTGTTGATGAACGTTGGACTGTCCTTCCTGAAACACCTTATGGCCGAGCCAAGCGAGCGGCTGAAGCACAGGTGTTAGCAACGGGACGTACTACAGGGATGCATGTGGTTAATCTGCGACCGGCACTGGTGTATGGGGCAGGTATGAAAGCTAACCTGGCTCGCTTGATAGCTGCCGTGCATCGCGGCTGGTTGTTACCGTTGCCAGAAACAGGTAATTGCCGGTCGTTGGTTCATATTGATGATATCGTACAGGCATTATTATTGGCGGCAGCCAATCCTGTTGCGGCAGGACAGACTTATTTTGTTACCGATGGCCAGACTTATTCAGGATGCAAGCTGTATTCGATAATTTGTCAGGCTTCAGGGCGGCCTGTCCCGCGCTGGGCGGTTCCGGCAAGTGTATTACGTGGTGCCGCTAAATTAATTGATGCGTTGCGTTTTTTGATAGGGTATCGGGATCAAAAAGCGCATCTTGTATTGAATAAACTGCTAGGGTGGGCATGTTATTGTTCGACACGTATTAGTGACGAGTTAGGGTATCAACCCACTTGGGACTTTGAACGGTTTTGTGCAACTGAACTGAGAAAAGATTTGTATAAGTGATTTGATTATTATCTGTTGGTTGTATTGATGGTCAAATGATTTTTGAGTCATGGGACTTTTTTATGGCCAATTTTAAAATACTGACCCGCGTAGTGACAGATAGCTGGTTTCCTGCTTTCGCGGGAATGGCCGGGCTGATTGATGTACAGCCGTCATACCCGCGCAGGCGGGCATTCGGCGATAGATATCGGGATCATGTCGCCGCCGATGTTGTCTAGAAAGAAAATCATTGATCGTTTTATCAGTATTTTTGAAATGGGCTGTAAGCCTTAAATTTAATCAGAAGTCTTTTTTTGAGGTCTTTTATGACACAAAAGAATGTTTTTTTTGCACCGGTTGCCTTGCTTTTCCTCTTGTTAATGTGGCCTGGTCATGTAGCTATAGCGGCGGCAGATATTGTTTTTTCGGTAGAGGAGCCGCAGGCTGGCAGTGTGTATTCTGGCGTATCGAATATTCGTGGCTGGGCCGTGGCGCCATCGG
>PDWJ01000649.1_pt1 | contig 53379 bp, 39 predicted proteins | sample 1430881 | NCBI WGS metagenome assembly PDWJ01 (sample SAMN01162460, study PRJNA174530) | Oral metagenome, whole genome shotgun sequencing project. | biome: Marine environment; feature: Marine mammal; material: Swab sample of the gingival sulcus; isolation source: swab sample of gingival sulcus...
GGCAATTCGCCTCGGGATAGCTTGCGGAACAGTCAATGCCCTCACGCAGACAACAGGATGGGTCCGCCTCGAAGATGTCTCACGGCTCATCTCAGAAGTGACCGTAGAGCGGTATACATAAAACTATCACATGTTTGAGGAATGGCACACAAAAAATGCCATCATCTTCCCGGAACATGCTTTCTATGAATTCAAAAACTCACAATCGTCGATTTGTCGTGATCGGTGGCGTAACTGCTGGAATGAGCGCAGCAAGTGTTGTCAAACGTTCCGATCCGGATGCAGAGGTCCTTATTTTTGAGAAAGGGCAATTTATCTCGTATGATACGTGCTCGATTCCCTATTTTATCGGGGACGTTATTGACGATCATCGTCGCCTGATCGAGTTAACTCCAGAACAGGCTAAGCAAAATTTTCAGATCGATGTCTGGACGCAGCATGAAGCGATGGCAATCTATCCGGACAAGCAGAGCGTTGTTGTTCTGGATCGAAATACGGGCGAAGAAAAAACCGTTCATTATGACGCGTTACTGCTTGCGACAGGAGGAGTGCCGATTACACCACCGGTTCCGGGAATTGACCTGCCGAATATCTTTCAAGTCAGAACGTTATCCGATAGTCTGCATCTCAAGCAGTACATTACTAAATATGCCCCTCGAAAGGCTACTATAATCGGAGGCGGGTACCTTGGCCTGGAAATGGCCGAAGCATGCAGCCGTCTCGACATGGACGTGACAATTCTCGAAAAATTCGGGAACATTATGGGGACGATGGGATCTGATGTCACACACCTGATTGAGCAGCACCTTTGGGAGCAAGGGGTTCATCTGTTCAAGGAAGTATCGCTCGATTCATTCGAAGCAATCGATAGAAAATGCGGCGCTGTTGTGGTTGGTGGGCAGCGCCTGGACACTGATCTCGTGATGATTGCGATTGGCGTCCGTCCTGAAATTGCCCTGGCTCGCGGGGCTGGCATCGAAATCGGAGATACTGGCGCTATTGCCGTGAACTCCTCATTACAAACCAGTATCGAGAATATTTATGCTGCCGGCGATTGCACAGAAGTCACGCATCTGGTCAGTGGCACAAAGATGTATCTTCCTCTTGGCGCGACAGCCTGCAAACAAGGATGCATTGCCGGGGAAAATATCGTACAGCCCGGCAGCCATGAATTTAAAGGGGTGGTTGGGACAACCGTCACAAAAGTCTTTGATCTGCAAGTGGCCCGCACAGGGGTAAGCGCAATGGATGCCAAACGCCTTGGGTTTGACCCGGCAATCTCTACCATCACGGCTGATTCGCGAGACCGAAACTATCCTGGCAGTCAGACGATCACGATTACGTTAATCGCCGATAAAACGTCCAAACAGCTTCTCGGCGCAGAGATGGTCGGAAAGGAAGGGGTCGCAAAACGCATCGATGTGTTTGCCGCTGCCCTTGATAATCAGATGACGGCTCAGGCGTTAACGCACCTTGATCTCAGTTATGCTCCTCCTTACTCTCCTCCTTGGGATCCCATTCTCGTGGCGGCAAACATGGCTTCGAAAAAACTGTCATAAAAAATTCGCTGACATTGTGAGAACCTGATATACGCGTAAAAAGGGAATCTTGGCAGGAAGAAATTGAAGAGTCAATTTCTTTTATAGGCTCTCTTATAAAAAAATTATTTTTCCTCTTGACAAAAAGCGTTTAAGAACTATTTTAATGTTAGTAATTAATAACTAACATCAATTTTTAAAATATCATGACAGCCTTCACGACACGACAACAGGAAATTATCAACGCAACAATTAAATTGATCCATGAAGGGGGGATTCAGCGTCTCACGATGAAGAACCTCTCGAAACGCTTAGGAATCTCTGAACCTGCCTTGTATCGTCATTTTGAGAATAAAATGGCGATCCTGCTGGCAATGCTGCAACAATTCAAAGAACGTTCAGGGAATCACCTGGCCCGTGCTCGCGCTCTTGAAGGATCCAGCCTGGAGCAACTCGGAACCATTTTTTTAGAACATTCCGGACAATTTGCCACCAATCCTCACATGGCGGCCGTCGTGTTTTCCGAAGAAGCTTTTCAGGATGATAGCCGGCTTTCGGAGCTCGTCTTCTCTGTGATGGATCGGGCCCATAAGACAATCAGCGAGATTATCGGGGAAGGACAGATGCAAGGAACAATTCGTTCAGACCTTCGACAAGACCATGGGGCATTGCTTATTTTAGGCTCACTGCGGCTCATGGTGAGACGATGGCGTTTATCGAACTATGCCTTTGACTTGAAACAGGAAAGTCAACAGGTGTGGCAGTCGTTATCCACACTTTTGAGAAATCCGTAAAAAAAGATACTATCTTCTATTTTTTTATTGGTAAAGTTAGTTAATAATAACTACGGATAAGGTAAAGTACATTTATGAAAGTCACACGAAAAATTATACATATTGATGAAGCATTATGCGATGGATGCGGACAATGTATACCAGCCTGCCCCGAACAGGCGATTCAAATGATTGATACGCCTGATGGTCCGAAAGCCAGATTAGTCAAAGAATTGTACTGCGACGGCCTTGGAGCCTGCCTGGGAAATTGCCCGACCGGAGCCTTAACCATTGAAGAACGGGAAGCTGACGCGTACGATCATGAAGCGACGCTCGCCAGATTGGGAAAGACAGCTCCGGAAGTCCAGACTGCCGAGATGTCGGCAAAAGAACCAACCCCACAAGGTTTTGTCTGCCCTTCAGTAAGCATGCTGCAAATGGATCGGAACAAGGCCGATCAACCAGAAGAGGCAGGCGGTGCAACAAGCGTCATGCCGTCACAATTGCAGCAATGGCCGGTGCAGCTACACCTTGTGCCGCCTGCTGCTCCATATTTTAAGAATGCCGATTTCTGTATCGTGGCAGACTGCGTCCCGTTTGCCTATGGCAATTTTCATCAGGAATTTTTGAAAGGAGAGGGGCGGGCGATTGCGGTTGGATGTCCGAAACTCGATGACACACAAGCCTACCTTGACAAGATTTCACAGATCATCGCGGTGGGACACCCCAGGAGCATCACCATCGTCAACATGGAAGTTCCCTGCTGTTCCGGCCTGGTCCGCCTCGCGGAACAGGCCGTACAGATAGCAGGTGTCGATGTGCCGGTCACAACAAGAACTATCAGTATCAAAGGCGAAAAGTTACATTAACAAGAAAGACCTGACAGATTTTTAAAACCTGTCAGGTCTCACGAAAAGGAGAACATCCCATGAGTATGTTTTGTTATCAATGTCAAGAAGCGTTAGGAAATACGGGTTGCAACAAAAAAGCCGGAATGTGCGGAAAGCCAGAGAAGGTTGCGAATTTGCAAGATCTGCTAATCTTTGTGTTAAAGGGAATCGCTGTGTATGGCGAGAAAGGAAAAGAAGCTGGTTTTCAATTGGACGAACAATCAGGGAAATTTCTCATGGAGTCGCTGTTTTCCACGATTACGAACGCCAATTTCGATGCGCAGCGTTTCGAATCGCTGATAAAAGAGGCGTTACAGGTGCGTGCTGATGTCAAAGCTGCTGTCGAAGCGAAGCTTGGTAAAGTTATCGATGAAGCCCTGCCTGAAGCCGCAACCTGGAGCGCAGAGGATGTCAGCGCCTTCTATGAGAAAGCTCCGCAGGTCGGTGTGTTAGCCACAGAAAATGAAGATGTGCGTTCGTTGTGTGAACTCTTGACGTATGGCATGAAAGGCATGGCAGCGTATGGCGATCATGCGACTGTTTTGAAAAAATACAATCAGAATGTCGTCGATTTTCTGGTGAAAGGACTGGCAGCCACAACGAACGATAATTTAAGCGTCGACGAATTAGTTGCTTTGGTGCTGGAATGCGGCCAGAACGGCGTAGAAGCGATGGCATCGCTCGATGCAGCTAATACCGAAGCCTACGGTCATCCCGAACCGACACAGGTCAATATTGGCGTGGGAACCAATCCGGGCATTTTAATCAGCGGACATGATCTGAAAGACATGGAAGAACTGCTGAAACAAACTGAAGGAACCGGTATAGACGTCTATACTCACAGCGAAATGCTGCCGGCCAACTACTATCCGGCCTTCAAAAAATACGATCATTTTGTCGGCAATTACGGTAACGCCTGGTGGAAACAACAGTCGGAGTTTGAGAGCTTTCACGGCCCGATCCTGTTCACAACCAATTGTATCGTGCCGCCAAAAAATTCGTATAAGAACCGACTGTTTACGACTGGTTCTTCGGGGTATCCGGGATGTACGCATATTCCTGAAGGCGAAAACGGTCAGCCGAAAGATTTTTCCGCAATTATCGAACTGGCGAAAACCTGCCAGCCGCCAACGGAAATCGAACATGGCACCATTACCGGTGGATTTGCCCATGAAGCCGTGATGGGCGTGGCGGATAAAGTCGTCGAAGCCGTAAAGTCTGGCGCGATTAAACGATTTGTCGTGATGGGCGGCTGTGACGGTCGTCAAAAAGGCCGAGGATATTTTACCGATGTGGCAAAACAATTGCCGCAGGATTCCATCATTCTGACCGCCGGCTGCGCGAAATATCGTTACAACAAACTCGATCTCGGTGACATCGGCGGCATTCCGCGTGTACTGGATGCCGGACAGTGTAACGATTCCTATTCGCTGGCTGTGATTGCGCTCAAACTGAAAGAAGTTTTTGGCCTTGACGACATCAACGATCTGCCGATCTCCTACGACATTGGGTGGTACGAACAGAAAGCCGTCATCGTGCTGCTGGCCCTGCTCTATCTCGGCGTGAAACACATCCGTCTCGGGCCGACGCTGCCTGCTTTCTTATCGCCGAACGTCGCCAAAGTCCTGGTAGAAAATTTTGACATCAAGCCGATCGGAACAGTTGAAGATGATGTCACTGCCATCATGGCCGGAAATTAGAACATTTCGTTGACAGGTACTCCGTACGTGCGAACATCCCTGTTCGCCGACTACTAACAGGGATGTTCGCACGTATAAAACTGACAATGTCATGTTGACAGAGCATAAGATTCCAGTTCCAAATGTATGTTTTAGATCTGATGGGGTTCCGAACCTGTCAGGTCTTTTCTCTGCAATTCCCTCCAACGTTTTCTGACACATCCTCTCTAAGCCCTACTCTTTAGGCAAATGCGGTGGCAACCTGGATGCAATCGACTTTTCCCTTGACGAATTTTGAGAGTTCTTGTTATTGATATTAGGAGAGACGATGAGTGTCAGTCTAGACTTAACCCGGAAGACTGCTCGTTTCCCGCAAGTGTCCTTTTTTCCTTGACAAGCCGGTTTCTTTATTCAACATACAAGTGAGAAACACAAATACGTTGATACAGCATAGCCCCGTTCACAATCGATAGTGAACCGCAAAGGCACGAAGCACCCAAAGATGATCATGAAAAGAGAAGCGTTGGGACATCTGTCTTTTTAATGAATCCAGAATAACCATTTATTTTTATGCTATCGTTAAATCAAAAAATATGGAATGTGCTGCACACGAACGGGGGAAATTCGATTCTCGACATTCTGATTGAGAACCGCCGCATAGATGCTGTCGACACATTTCTCCATCCGGACTTTGAACGAGATCTTCACAACCCTTTTCTCATGTCTGATATGCAGCGGGTGGTTGACATGATGCGGTGCGCAAAAGAGCAACAGCAACGAGTGCTGATCGTTGGCGATTATGATGCCGACGGCATTACGGGGACTGCTCTGTTGTATGAGACGTGTAAAGCCATTGGGCTTCAGCATGTGTTCTATCGGCTTCCACACAGAATCCACGACGGGTACGGTTTTCAATCGCATATTGTCGATGAAGCGGTACGCGATGGTATTGAGCTCATTCTGACTGTTGACAACGGCGTCAGCAGTTACGAAGCCATTTCTCTGGCAAAAGAGCACGGTATCAATGTGATTGTCTGCGATCATCATACGTTACCGGAGACTCTTCCTCCAGCCGATGCAATCCTGCATTCAAAATATCACGCCGGAGCCTACCCGTTTGGAGATTTAACCGGCGTCGGAGTCGCATTTAAGCTCGCCCAGGCCGTGTGTCCGCGCTTAATGCCGTCGAAAGAGGCCGAAGCCTTCCTGAAGTGGAGTCTCGATCTGGTTGCCATCGGAACAGTCGCCGATTGCGCGACGGTAACAGGAGAAAATCGGGTCCTTATCAAATACGGACTGATCGTGATTGAAAAAACACGACGCCCGGGCTTGAAAAATATTCTCAATCTGTGCCTCGGTCAACATCCGGTGTACGATGCAACATTGATCGGGTTTCGCATTGCGCCTCGCATCAATGCTGCCGGACGACTCAGTTCCCCAGATACAAGTCTGAAACTCCTGATCACACGCAATGCACTCGAAGCGGAAATTCTGGCGAAAGAATTACACGATCTCAATACAAAACGCCGGGATACCACCTTACATTCGTTGCAACAGGCTAAAGAACAGTTATTCGAAGATCTTCTGCACGAAAAGATTCTGATCGCAAAGAATGCCGAATGGCATCCGGGCATTGTCGGGCTGATTGCCGGACGCCTGACCGAAGAATATCATCGTCCCTCGATTATCTTTCATGAAGGCGAAAACGGCACACTTGTCGCATCGGCCAGGAGTATCGAAGCGTTCAATATGATCGAGGCGATCACGAAACAGAAAGACTGCTTAAAAAGATTCGGTGGTCATTCTCAAGCTGCGGGCTGCTCTCTCGATCCGGAAAACTATCCGGTATTTTGTGAGCGCATGAAAACCCTGGCGAATGAATCGCTATCAGAAGAACAACTGCGCCCCGTGATTCATATCGATTGCGAACTCCTGCCGGTCCAGATGACGATGCAGCTTAAGCATGAGATTGACACGTTGGAACCGTATGGCATCGGAAATACCCGCCCGCTTTTTGTGCTGCGTAATGTGAGTGTGCAACGGGTCAGTCCTGTAGGGAAAGACGGAGCCCATGTGCAACTGTGGTTTGATACACCAGAGAAAACGATCAAAGGTATTGCGTTTCAACAAGGCCATCTGGCTCGAAAACTCTCTAAAGGCGATATGGTCCATGTGGCGTGTCATCTCCAGGAAAACACCTGGAATGATCGAACCTCTCTTGAACTCGAAGTTGTTGATATTCAACGATGATTGTTGTCGGAACGTCTGGATTCAGCTACGCTGACTGGGTAGGACCGTTTTACCCGCAATCTCTGGCAAAACAGGATTTTTTATCCTATTACAGTCAGCATTTCCAGGTCTGTGAACTCAACTTTTCATATTATCGGGTTCCAACAGCTCAAACGCTGGAACGCATGGCTCAGAAATCCGGCGAACAGGTAGAATTTGTGGTTAAAGCCAACAAGATGATGACTCATGAACGCAGCAGCGACAGCCAGAGTGTTTTTACGCATTTTGTTGAGGCGTTAACACCTTTAAAAGAGCGGCAATTGCTAGGGGCCGTATTGGCTCAATTTCCCTATTCTTTTCATAATACTCCTAAAAATAGAGACTATGTGAAACGGGTACGGGAATTATTAGGAACTATCCCTCTGGTGATTGAGTTTCGCCATCACAAATGGATGAAAGAGGCGACATTTGCCTTATTGAAAGAGTTGGGGTGTGGATTCTGCTGTGTTGACGAACCACAATTGCCGGGGTTACTCCCGCCTGTCGCCGTCGCGACATCAGACATTGGATATGTGCGATTTCACGGACGAAATCGTGAGACATGGTGGCAGCATACGGATCCGGCAGAACGCTATGACTACTGCTACACAGAGACAGAACTTCAAAAATGGGTGCCCAAAATTCAGCGTTTAGAAAAGCACACACAAAAAGTGTATGTGTTTACCAATAATCACCCCAATGGGCAGGCCGTACAAAACGCGCAGGACCTACAAGCGCTCTTTCAGGGGAGCTGAGGGGACTCAGAGGTTTTGCATCGAATTCAAAACACGAGACCTACTATGGTTGAAGGACAGCAGCACGAACTGATAAAAAAAGCCAAGCAAGAATGGGAGGTCACGGCGGACTCTCTGATCGAATTGATTTGTCTGGTCGATCGGCAGGGACGCATTCTCCGGACAAATCGGACAGTAGAATCCTGGGAGCTTGGGGATGTTTATCGTGTTCAAGGGAAAAGCCTGCATTGGCTCTTCCATCCGGAATGCTCCAATGCCACGTGTTTTTTAGAAAATTTTCTATGCCAAGCCTGGAGTGAGTTGTCAAATGGTGTATCATCGATGTGTGAATTCGGCGATCAAATCCTCGATCGGTATATCAGAATTCAAGTGCGCCCGGTTTCATTTCAAACCTCAATGCAAGAGGATATCTCAGACAGTTATGCTGTGGTGATTGTCTACGATATTACAGAGAGGAAGCAGTTGGAAGCACGACTTCGAGAAACAAACCGGGCTTTGGAAGAGGCGAATAAGCAGGCTGAACAACAGGCTCGTGAAGCAGAAAAGGCCAATCGATCGAAGAGCGCTTTTCTCGCCGCCATGAGCCATGACATTCGCACTCCGATGAGTGGAATCATTGGTGTTCTCGAGTTGCTCCGCGACACAGCAGTCACAAACGAACAAAAAGAATATCTCGATATTGTTCATGCCTCTTCCCATTCTCTCCTGAAATTGTTGGATGATATCCTTGATTTTTCAAAAATAGAAGCCGGTCAATTAGATTTAGAATACACCAACTTTCACCTGGAAGAAGCCATCGCAACAATTGTAAGTCCTCTGGCTTCCCGTGCATATTACAAAGGCGTTGAATTGTACTGGGAAATCGACTCGGATGTTCCCTTCCTGCTCGTTGGAGATGCGTTGCGCCTGCAAGAAGTGCTCACAAACCTTATCGGGAACGCGATTAAATTTACCGAGCAAGGAGAAATTGTGCTCCAGGTGTCCCGCGATGAAACCACCCTTTTTCAGGGGAACGAATGGGGTAAGGACGCTATTTGCTTGCATTTTAGTGTCAAAGATACCGGCATTGGAATTTCAGAAGAACAGCAACAACACATTTTTGAGGCATTCACTCAAGCCGATTCCTCGATCGCAAGAAAATTTGGTGGAACTGGATTGGGATTGACGATTGCCAACAATCTGGTAGCTCTGATGGGAGGTACCTTGTGGGTAGAAAGCCACATCCACAAAGGGAGTCATTTTCATTTTACGGCTCAATTTAATGGACAAATCGATTCTGACATCCAAACGAGACATCTTCCCTCGGCTGTTGGCATGGACAACGTATCGGCACTCATTATTGAAGAGAACCGGACCCATCGTAGTATTCTCCACCGATTACTCTGTTCCTGGGGTGTTGTGGTGACCGAAGCTGAAAACAGGAAAATCGGGCAGGAAACGATACAACAAGCTCATGCTGATGGCACATCTTACACATTCATCTTACTCGATTTTCGTATCTCGGAATTGAACGGGTTTGAAATGCTAAATACCCTTCTGGATGGTGGTATTCGTTGCCCAATTATCTTTATGCTGCCGAACGACCAGAATCAGAAACAGGTGCGGCAATGGTGTCAGCAATCCGGCCTTTTTTCACGTCTTGTGAAACCAATCAATCCGAAACTCTTATTTGAGACGATTGTTGCCAGCGTAGGCCAAAAACCAAAAGAGACTAGGCCCTCTTTGAGTGTTGAAGAGCTTCCCCCACCGACTTTTGTAGAGCCAATGAAGCCATCCCCCCAACAATTACGAATTTTATTAGCAGAAGATCACGCCATCAATCAACTCGTGATCGAAAAATGGTTAACCAGGAAAGGGTGGCAGGTGACGGTTGTCACGAATGGACAGGAAGTCCTCGATACGGTAGAACAGCAAGAGTTCGATCTGATTCTTATGGATATTCAAATGCCGAAGATCGATGGCATCACCGCGACTGAAATTATTCGAAAGCGGGAGCGAGAAACCGGAACTCACATTCCGATTATTGCTCTGACGGCTCATGCCATGGAAGGCGACCGAGAACGTTTTATCGCATCCGGTATGGATGCCTATATCGCCAAACCGCTTAATTCGCCACAATTGTATACTATGATTGAAGACTGTGTTAAAGGCACATCCTGTGCGTATGTTCGATCGCCAGAACACGATGTGCCTCAGGAGTTGCCTTTACATTTTGAACAACTCTTGGAATCCTTCGATCACGACAAGGAATTGGTCGAAGAACTCTTGCTCACGTATCTACGTCAAAGCAGCCCTGAACTGCTCAAAGCGATTCGGTTAGCAATCCATGACGGAGATCCGAAACGCGTAGAAGAATCTGCCCATCGATTAAAAGGAGCAGCAGGAGTTATTGGGGGGGGGCAGGTCTACAACGCAGCAGCGACACTGGAGAATATGGGACATAAACGCCAATTGTTTCAGGCTCCCATAGCGTTACAAACGCTTGAAAAGCATATGATAACCCTTGAACGCTATATCCGGGATCATGCTAAACATTATCTCATCCATTTTCCCATTGAGGAATAAGAAAAAGGAATACGGAATTCTGGCGTTTACTAAAGAACCATCTCTTTTTGTGCTCTGAGGAAGGGATCTCGTTTCATGTCGCTTTCAAGTTCTTGTAGCGACTGAATAACTTCTGAAATGAGCAAGGCTTGTTTACTTCGGAGATCCCGGTGGTCAATTTTGTCTTCGTAGATAATGGAGTCCTCAAGAGTATAGAGCTTTCGAATCGCTTTTGTGAGTTCTATAGTCACGTCTGAATTCATAGATGTCACCTCTCCTGTTATGAAATTTTATCTGTATAGACGGACGGGCTCCTGGGAGGTTTGATAAAAAAATCGTATGCGATATAAAAAAATGATGCATTGCCCACGTGTCTAAGCGTAAAAAGCTTATCAATCACTATTGAATTTTTTCTGTAAGGAGTGTTGTAACGACTATGTATTGGGAACAAGATATTGAAACAATGCCGATAGCCGCTCTTCAAGCGCTGCAAACGCAGCGTCTTCAACAAGTTGTTCGACGAGCGGCAACGTCGCAGTATTACCGCACGTTTTTCGAACGGCACGGTGTTGAGATCGAAAGCCTTTACTCTCTCGATGATGTGAAACACTTTCCGTTTACCACCAAGCAAGATCTTCGAGATGGTTATCCTTATGAGTTTCTCACTGTGGAAAGAGATGATATCGTCCGACTCCATTCCTCATCGGGAACGACAGGTCAGGCCACCGCCATTTTCCATACTCGAAACGATATCCATGATTGGGCGAATTTGATGGCGCGCTGTATGTATATGGCTGGAGCGAGAAAATCTGATGTGTTTCAAAACATGACCGGATATGGCATGTTTACCGGAGGGCTCGGATTTCATTATGGCGCTGAATTGCTTGGTGCTCTGACCCTGCCAACCGGTTCCGGCAATAGCAAACGCCAAATCCATTTTATGCAGGATTTTCACACCTCTCTCCTGCATATCATTCCAAGTTATGCCCTGCATCTGCTCTCAGTGTTCAATGAAGTCGGAATTGATCCAGTCAACGATCTCCATCTCAGGATCGCTTTTCTCGGAGCCGAACCACATACCAATTATACACGACAACGTATTGAAGAGGCGTTTGGAGTCAAAGCCTTTAATTCCTATGGGCTTTCCGAGATGTATGGACCAGGCGTGGCATTTGAATGCCCTGAACAGCACGGCATGCATATTTGGGAAGATCGTTTTCTGGTTGAAATTGTCCATCCTCAAACCCTCCAACCTGTCCCCGATGGAGAGGAAGGAGAACTCGTACTGACAACGTTGACTCGCGAGGCTATGCCCCTTATTCGTTATCGAACCAGAGATTTGACGACCATTTTGACCGAGCCCTGCCCTTGTGGAAGAACGCATAAACGAATCGCCAGGATAAAAGGGCGAACCGATGATATGTTTATTGTGAAAGGGGTGAATGTGTTTCCTATGCAGGTTGAAAAAGTGTTAATGAGTATTCCTGAAGTCGGGACAAATTATCAAGTTGAACTCGACACTGTGGAAGAAATGGACACAATGACCGTGAAAGTCGAAGTGTATAACGAGATCTTCCTCGGGGATGTCAAGGGTTTGAAAGCGTTGCAGCAAACGATTACTGCCGCTTTGAAAGGAGAGGTTCTTTTTACACCAAAAGTCAGCCTGGTTGAGCCGGGTTCCATTCCCAAATCTCCAGGAAAAGCCATTCGAGTCATCGATCATAGGAAAACACATTAACATCTGCTCATTATCAATGAAGGTTGGAGGTTCTACATGATTGCACATCATATTTCTGTGTTTGCAGAAAATAAACCGGGAAGGCTCGATCACATCACGCAAATACTGACAGATGCCCATGTCAATATTCGAGCCATCAAGATTTCGGATCTCGGAGAATTTGGGGTTATCAAGGCTCTTGTTGATGATCCGGACACAGCGTACCAGATGCTGAAGAAAGGTCAGGTTTCCGTATCTAAAAAACCCATTGTTGCTGTTACAGTTGATGACAAACCCGGAGGACTTCACACAGTCCTCACGCTTTTGACGCAGCAAAACATTAACGTGGAGGATTCGTACGGGTTTGTCATAAACCAACAAGGAATTCTGGTCATCGAAGTTGCAGATGTTCCGGAAGTGATGGAATTGCTAAAGGATTCTGGCTTGCACTTACTTTCTAAAGAAGAAATTTATTCGCTCTAGCAGGTGTTTTAAACGTGTATACTCTTATGATAGGCCTCGCGAAAAAATAAAGAGAGAATGGAGGGGCGGTTGGTCGGGAAGATCTCCGTCACTCCAGGATTCCAGCCTCTCGCATTCTACAAAACCAATTTCCCTCTCGTTCAATCTCCCAAATTCACTTTTTGTTATAAAATGATTCTTGACAACATTTATTACCTCATAGTATTTTCTTGTGTACAAAAGTGACTCTTTTATATTGTTTCTCAGATGAATAAATCGATGTGACTCATTCGAGGAATGCTCTCGAACGTTCTATCATATTTCTCCACTGATAACGTCACGCAACTCCTCGGGAACACGTATGTCAAAGAGAACAGATCAGCATGAACCATCAGAAAAGAAAGCGGCATCACGGAAAGATGGACTGCTTGCCTCTCCCTCCTTGAGAAAAGAGAGGAATGGCCTTACTGATGCTGGGAAGGACATACAGACCGAGAAGATGGACGGCACGTTTCTTGAGAGCCATTCCGAACAACAAGAAAGTATCATCGAACTCGGTGAAACCGATGAGTCTCGTTCTCCTTCTTTTTCTTTTCCTTCTTCTCGCAACATGTATTCTCATAACTCTTCCGATGAATTTCCCTGGAATATTGGGGATGTGGTTGATGAAAAATATGAAGTACGGGAAATTATTGGACGAGGGGGAATGGGGATCGTTTACAAAGTTCGACATCGAGAATGGAATATCGATCTTGCGGTAAAAATGCCGTTATCTGGTATGCTAACGAATGAACTTGTCAAGGCTCGGTTTATTCGTGAAGCCCAAACCTGGGTCGACTTAAGGCTTCATCCGAATATCGTGCAGTGTTGGTATGTGCGCGAGTTGGACGGGGTTCCGTGCGTATTCATGGACTACCTCGATGGCGGCAGTTTGAGAGACTGGATTCGACAGGGCATCGTAAAGCCTGGAGAATGGGAGAAAATTCTCGATATTATTATTCAAGCCTGTGATGGCCTGGGGTACGCCCATGAACATGGTGTTGAAGCACATCGAGATGTGAAACCGGGAAACTTCTTGATGTCCACACAAGGAGAGGTACGCGTCACCGACTTTGGGATCGTTAAATATAAAGGGATACCGGATTTCGACTATGATGATTTCAATGTGACCTTCAGCCAGAGGTTTCACGAAGCAGCCACCCTGACGATAACGGGAACCGATTTAGGAACACCTGAGTATAGCGCTCCGGAACAATGGGGTCAGGCAAAGCATGCAGATGCTCGATCCGACATTTATGCATTAGGAGGGATTTTTTTCGAACTGTGTTGCGGTCGACGAGCATTTGACGATAAGTTTCAGCGAGTTCCCCCCGAGACTCTCATTGGACGTCATCTTTTCGCACCCATTCCTGACATCCGGACTATTAATCATACCGTTCCCGACCCTATCGCAGAACTCATTATTCAGTGTTTAGCCAAAGAGCCGGAGCAAAGACCTGGAACCATGGCTGAATTACGAGAGCGATTGGTCTGGGTTTATCAGGAAGTTATTGGAAAAACCTATTGGCGTAAAATCCCCCAGGCCGCAGAATTGCGGTCAGACGCCTTGAATAATCGAGCAGTCTCTCTGCTGGATTTAAGCAGCAAAGAAGAGGCGCTTTCGACCTTTCAAGAAGCTCTCCAACTCGATGCTCACCATCCTGAATCCCTATATAATATGTCACTGTTAGAGTGGCGTGACGACACGATTTCAGATGTAGAGGTCGTACGCAGATTGAGGGAGGCCAAACAAACGAGTTGGCGCGCCGGATTATATCTTGGTTTTATTCATCTCGAACGAGCTGCAGCAGATCAGGCAGAACAAGAATTCCTTGAGGCACTGCGTCATAACCCTCCGTCTGAAAGCGGGTTGATCTGGCGGGCACTCGGAGATGCCAGAATGGCTCAGGAGCATTTTTTCGAAGCCGAAACTGCATACCAAAAGGCCCTGAAATACATGCCTGGTGATTTCGCCTCCCGGCAGCGTCTTCTCCTTGCTAAACACCGGACACGCTGTCAAGCAGGGACGCTGCTTTTTCCTTATCCTCGATGCCTTCAGACCTTCACTGGTTATCATAAGGAGTTAACCTGTGCGGCACTAAGTCCGAGTGGGCGATTCGCATTTGTCGGAAATGATTATGAAGTACAACTTTGGGATCTCGCCCTCGGAAAATTTTTTTGGAGGCTGACGAGGTCTGCACATCAAAATTTTTGGACATTTCAGGGATTTGCAAACAGTGACACGTCAGTATCCATCACTCAGGACGGTGCATTTGCCGTTTCTGGAGGCAGTTCTGATCCAACCCTAAAACTCTGGGACATGTCTACAGGAGAATGTCTTCGAATACTCAAGGGGCATAGCCAAGGGATAACGGCAATTGCCTTGACACAAGATGGCCAATATGCCGTATCGGGCAGCCTCGATAAGACACTCAGACTGTGGGAACTCGCGACAGGGAAATGTGTGAGGCTTTTCAAAGGCCACAAAAAATCGATCCTTGCCGTTGCGGTTTCTCCTGATGGACATGTTATCCTCTCGGGGGCGGGACGAACAATCCGAGTATGGGATCTCTCAACAGGGAAATATATCAAACGATTTCGGGGGCATAAAGGCCTTATAACAGCTCTCACCATGACGCACGATGGTCGATTCGTGGTGTCGGGAAGTCGAGATAACACATTGAGGCTATGGATATTTACATCGGGGAAACACGTTCAAACTTTTGAGGGGCATCGTGGACGTATAACGGATATTGCCCTGACGCCAGATGACTCCTTAATAGTTTCAGGAAGCGCTGACCATACGCTTCGCTTATGGGACGCGGAGACAGGGGAATGCCTCCGAACATTCACCGGTCATGCCCATACCGTGACGTCGCTCGTGCTCACCCCGGATGGACACTTCGCTCTTTCTATAAGCCGAGATCAGACTTTACGGATATGGGAACTGGCTACAGGCCAATGCCTTCACACCTTTAAAGAATTTACGTATTGGTTAGAAGGTCTTGCCATAACTCCTGATGGCCACAAGGTGCTTGTTGGGAATCATGAAGACTTGCAACTACAAGATTTCTCCAATGGAACGTGCCTGAAAAAATTGACAGTCTATCGGGATGATGGACAGAGAATTACATGGAAATTTGTCAGCCAAACATCCCAGGAGGATCGGACACCATTGCATCTTCTCCCTCCCGGAGAAGTTTTCTTGACGATAAAAGGGGGAAAGGAGAGGACGCCGGCCATTCGGGTGACTTCTGATGGCCAGGTTGCTCTGTCAGGAGGAACGTCAACAACCCTCCATTTATGGGATGTGGAGACATCGAGCATCCTCTGGTCTTTCAGGAGCAGTAGTGGGCTGCAAATTTTTCGAAAAAATAAAAACTGGTTGGGGACAGTGGCGATCTCTCAGGATGAACAATTGCTGCTTTCTGGCTGGTATGACAGTAGTGTCAGGCTGTGGATGCTCAAAACCGGAAAGATTCTCCGGATTCTTGAAGGCCATACAGAAACGATCGCAACCGTCGCGATGACGGTAGATGGGCGATTTGGCGTCTCAGGAAGTTTCGATCATACACTTCGGCTATGGGATCTTTCTACAGGGCATTGTGTACATGTCTTCAAAGGCCATGAAGCAACAGTCACGACCGCCGCGATCACGCCTGACGGACGCTACCTTCTTTCCGGGAGTATGGACACAACTGTCCGGTTATGGGACTGCACCACAGGGAAGTGCCTTCGGACGTTTACAGGACATCAAGACACGGTGACATTGGTCGCCATCTCAGCAAACGGACAATTTGCGCTGTCAAGAAGTCTTGATAAAACCTTTCGACTCTGGCAACTTGATGCTGCTGAGCAGCATCCTCCTTCGAATATGCAAGTTTGTCGTCAGCAAGAGCATCAGGAAGCACAAAACTTCAGGAAGCGTTTCTTAAAATATCTGAACCGATCTGAAATGGCGATGAATACTGGAAAAGTGGCAACAGCCTATACATTTCTGGCATTAGCACGAACTGTACCGGGATATGAGAGAGATCCAAAAGTCATCGCTCTTAATGCGACTCTGGCGAGTGTGCTCCAACGCAAGACTTTACGGGCCGGACGATTATTAAGCACGTTTGACAAACATCACGATGCGATCAATGCCGTGGCAATCACGCCGGACGGAAAATTTGCGATATCCGGAGGCCGAGACAACGAAATTCGCCTCTGGTCACTCACAACTCAGAAATGTCTCCGAGTGTTACAAGGCCATCGCAACAATGTCTCGTGTGTTGCTGTCACGGCGAACAGACATATTGTCTTTTCAGGGAGTTGGGACACGTCAGTCCGTTTATGGGCATCAGCAACCGGGGAATGTTTAAATGTCTTTGACGAACATGAGGATTACGTTCGAACGCTTGCTATTACTCCGGATGCCAGGTTTCTGGTATCAGGAAGCAGTGATCGGACCATCCGCTTATGGGAATTTCCCACGAATCACCCCCAGCAAGGCAGAAAAGCTCTCAGAGATGTCTATAAAACAATGAAACTGGCTTCGAAAAGATCCCTGAGAGTCCTCAAAGGACATACGACTGATGTCACTGCGATCGCTATTTCAGCAGATGGACAATTCGCCGTCTCAGGAGGACAAGATCAAACCCTGCGTTTGTGGTCGCTCTCAACGGGAAAATGTCTCAAAGTACTCGAGGGGCATGAACATTATGTGAGCGCGATTTCCATCACAGCAAATGGGCGCTTTGCCATCTCAGGAAGCCGAGATACCACATTACGCCTATGGAATTTGTCAAGAGGAAGATGCTTACGAGTGTTTGAGGGACATACTGATTATGTCAATGCACTTGATCTGACCTCAGATGGACGATTCATCCTTTCCGGAAGTCGTGATAAAACATTACGGCTTTGGCATCTGACAACCGGAGAGTGCCTGCAAGTCTTCGATCGACATGAGAGAAGTGTCGAAGCGGTTTCTATGACTCCGGATGGGAGATTTGCAATCTCCGGTGGATATGATAACACGGTACGGCTATGGGAGTTTGATTGGAAACTCGCTCCAACCAAAAACCACGTATGACACACGATTTTTTTGAATCACGAGTCGGCATCATGTGACAGATGCAGTTCCTTTCGCGTCTGAAGACTCGAATAAGGCTTTTCCCGATGTCGATCGCATTCTTATCACCCATCAGGGTTTAGAGCCGTTTGGAGAAAAATTGCGAATCCATAGTTAGAACTCGAGGCTCCATCTCTTCACTATGCAGCACAGTAGTAGCTGAGGAAGGGGAGAATCAAGTAGAAACGCAGATATTGTCATCAGCAAAGGAATTTAAGAGGAACATGGAAATATTAGGAGTCGGTTTGACAGATGTTGGATGTAAACGCAAGCATAATGAAGACGCGTTTCTATGTAATCTTTCTGACCAGCTATTTATCGTTGCCGATGGGATGGGAGGAAGGGCAGCCGGCGAAACCGCCAGTAAGGCTGTCACGACAGTTTTTCCAGTCATGCTCCACAAAAACATACAAGCCCTCCAAGAGCCAAATCCGAGTTCTATCGTCTATACGCTAGGCAAAACTCTGAATGAATTGAGTCAAAGTCTCTACCGGGAAGCTCAACATCTTCCCGAAATTAAAGGGCTGGGCTCAACGGCTGTGCTGTTATTCATTCGAAATGACATGGCATATATTGCCTGTGCTGGAGATAGCCGGGCGTACTTGTTACGGAATCAATACCTTACCCAAATCACGAAAGATCAAACAGTCGCTGCCGCCCTTGTCCGTACAGGTCATCTTAGTCCTGAAAAGATCTCCAACCATCCTTTGAGTCATGCACTGGAAGAATATATCGGAAAAGAGGGGAATCTCAACCCAGGAGTATGGTGTAAAAAGCTCCAAGTAGGAGATCGGTGGTTACTCTGCTCTGACGGATTGACAAAAGGGGTAACCGATCATGAACTGCAGAATTCCCTTCTCCGTTCAGCATCTCCGGAAGAAATTTGTCAACTATTGATCTCCCAGGCAAAAGACTCGGATGGGAGTGATAATATTACTGTAGTGGTCGTCGATGTGAAGCAGGACAGCACCACATCTTCAGGAGAGAATACCCCATAAAGAGGAATAATCGTATGGCAGCACATGAAGATCATACATTAACTGGCGGAGAGCCACAACGACATACCAACAAGCAATCACAGAGAAGAGATGCCCCTGCCCCCTCAGAAGCAGACGTAACATTGACGCCAGGGAAAATGCAGCGGCAGAACCCACCTCAGTCTCCCCAGGAATCCACGCTGCCTGGGCCAAAAAAGACCAAAACCGAACGGACTCTGACTCATACAATGGTTGGAGGAAAGGGTGAACTTGTCGACAAACTCAATTGGGAAATCGGCGATGTGATCGATGGACGATTTGAGGTTGTCGAAGTTATCGGACGAGGTGGGATGGGAATCGTCTATCGTGTCAATCATCGAGAGTGGAAACTCGAAATGGCGGTCAAGATGCCCCTGAAATATCTGGTTTCTGATGCTGCCTCAAAAGCTCGGTTTATTCGAGAAGCCCAAACCTGGGTTGATCTGGGCCTACACCCTAACATCGTTCAGTGCTGGTATGTGCGAGAACTTGGCGGTGTTCCCCGAGTCTTCATGGATTATATTGACGGAGGCAGTCTGAAAGACTGGATTCGTGAAGGGAAGGTGAAACCGGGAGAATGGGATAAAATTCTCGATCTGATTATTCAGGCGTGCGATGGGTTAGGATACGCTCATGAGCAAGGCGTCGAAGTGCATCGTGATGTGAAACCTGGCAATATGCTCTTGACGCAAAAAGGGGATCTCCTGGTCACAGATTTCGGTATTGTGAAACGTGCCGGGGTGGAGGAGATTGAGGGACAATCGAGAGCGGACACCTCTTCTTCCAGACAAGCCGACCATACGATTACCGCGACGGGTTCTGAATTAGGCACGCCAGAGTATGGAGCGCCGGAGCAATGGGGAGGGGCAAAACATGCTGATAGGCGGGCTGATATATACGGGTTGGGGGTGATTCTGTTCGAATTGTGCTGTGGACGGCGACCTTTTGATGATGGAAGCCATTCAGAGCCAGTGCATGTCATTATTGGACGTCATTTATCGTCTCCTGTGCCTGAACCGAGAATATTCAATCCGGATGTGCCGGACCCGTTAGCCACGATAATTCTCGCGTGCCTGGAAAAAGATCCTGGGAAACGTCCCAATACTATGCTTGATCTCCGTAATGAACTCACAAGAGTCCATCGTGAGATTATCGGAAAGAACTACCGGCGCATGATTCCACAAGCTGCGGATCTGCGGTCTGATGCTCTCAATAATCGCGCTGTGTCATTCCTGGATTTGGATCGCGAACAAGATGCATTCGTGTCATGGGATGAAGCCCTCAAACTCGATGCCTATCACCCGGAATCCCTGTATAATCGTTCTCTTCTCTACTGGCGGGGGTGTTCTATTACAGACGACGATGTCATTAAGCGTCTGGAAGAAGCCAAACACGTCACACAACGTTCCAGCGTCTATCTCGGATTTATTCATCTGGAACGGGCTTCGGCTGATGAGGCAGAGCAAGAATTTATGAATGCTCTCCGCGACAAAGAGCTGGCTAATAACTCGGTGCTATGGAGAGCTTTAGGCGATGCCCGGCTCGCACAGAAACATTTTGCACAAGCAAAAGAAGCCTACCAAAGAGCTTTGGTACTCATGCCAAGGGATTCCGAAAGTTTGGAGCGGCTGGAATTGGCTCGGAAAAGGACACGGGAACAAGATGAGGAGCATATCCTGTTTCGATGGCAGCGCTGTTGCCGTTTTTTTGGGAGTGGCCATGAAGGCGGAGTGAACTCGGTGGCAGTGGCTCCCGACGGGCGATGCTTGGTGTCAGGAGGGGAAGATAAGATCGTCAGGGTGTGGAATCCCATGACGAGAGAATGTCTTTTCTCGCTCAAGGGCCATGAAGATCACGTGCTCTGCGTGGCGATTACGCCAGATGGAACCTACGCTGTATCGGGAAGTTGCGACAAGACTGTTCGTCTCTGGGATCTGTCAATTGGCAGACTCATCAAAACATTTCGGGGACATACGGATTGGGTGAGCGTCATTGACATTACCCCGGACGGAAGACGAGCTGTATCAGGCAGTCGTGATAAGACGCTTCGCCAGTGGGAAATCCCTACGGGCAAATGTTTCTGGGTCTCCGAATCGTTTCCGAATCGGATCAATGGGCTCAAGATTACCCCGGATGGACGCTATGCGCTGTCAGGGCATGATGAAGAAAATCTGTACCTCTGGGACTTGACGACCGGTAAGCGCACAGAGAGAAAATATTACGGAACATCCCTTGAAACGCTCGGATTTAGATCGGATGTGGCCTCATCACTCGCCATTTCTACTGATGGACAATTTGCTGTATCAGGCGATCAAAACGCAAACCTTCGGATGTGGGATCTTCAATCTGGTCAGGAACTCCAAAAATTACAAGGAGGCCATGACGAAAATATTACAGCCGTCGCCTTCACTTCTGACAATCGCTATATTATTTCCGGCAGCGACGATGCAACAGTCGGTGTATGGGATATCCAGACCGGGGAGCATATCTGGACATTCGACGGCCACAAAAGCCGAATTACATCCCTTGACACCGCTCAGAACGGGCAATTCGTCGTCTCATCGAGTCAAGATGGCACACTGCGTTTCTGGAATCCAAGAAAAAAAGAGAAACTCTGGATATTTTGGGGTGAACAAGGGCATAAGGAGGCAGTCACAACTGTGGCGGTCGCGTTGAACGGACGTTTTATCGTATCCGGAAGTCAGGATATGAGCTTGCGTTTATGGGATATGACGACAGCAGGATGTCTTCGTTCCTATGATGGGCATGTCAAAGATGTGACATGTGTTGCGACAACCCCAGAAGGACGACTGGCCGTATCGGGCAGTCGCGACGGAACGCTCTTATTATGGGAGCTTGGCACCTCTCAATGCCTTCGGACATTTCGTGGGCACAGAAACGATGTGACGGCTGTTGCAATTACAGTCGATGGTGAGTTTGTCATCTCGGGAAGCGATGACAATATGATACGAGTCTGGAATTTGAGAACTGGAAAGACACTGAGGATTTTCAAAGGCCATGACGATCGGATTACGAGTGTGGCAGCAACTCCGGACGGTCGATTTATCGTGTCCGGAAGTCGAGATATGACTGTACGTATGTGGAATATCTCGACCGGGAAATGTGTTCGAACCTTTACCGGACATGAAGAAAGCGTTACAACACTTTCCGTCTTGTCGGACGGGCGTTTTGTCGTCTCTGGAAGTGAGGATCATACGCTGCGTTTATGGTACCTTGCCACCGGGAAATGCATCCGGGTTTTTTACGGACACAAGGAAGGGGTGAATAGTGTCGTCACCACACAAAATCGGCGATTCGTGATTTCAGGCAGTGATGATAAAACGATCCGATTATGGGAGTTGGCGACAGCGAAGTGTCTTCGAACATTTACAGGTCATACCGATCAGGTGACAGCCGTCACATTGACGTTAAATGATCGGTATGTCGTTTCAGCGAGCCGAGATACGACATTGCGCCTCTGGGATTTGGACAGCTCCGACGCACAGCACTATGAATCGACCCTTCAAGTGTGTCGACAACAGAATCATGAAGAACTCCAGTTGTCGACTGAACGGTTTCGTAAACGAATGGCCTGGGCGAAAACAGCATGGGATCATGGAAAAGTAACAACCGCATATCGTTATTTAAGCCAGGCGCGTTCTATTGCTGGGTATGAAAGAGCGCCAGAATCACTTAAGTTGAATGCCCTTATTGGGGAAACCCTGCCGAGGAAAAGCTTACGAGGAGAATGGCAACTCTGGACCGGAGAAGAACATGACGGGGAAATCAATGCGGTTGCCATCACTCCTGATGGACAAACCGCTGTTTCAGCAAGCTCCGACATGACGCTTCGTTCGTGGGATATTGCAACCAGGCGATGTGTAAAACTGTTTGATGGTCACTGGTTAGCGGTCACAACGGCAGCAATTACGCCGGATGGGCGCTTTGTCGTGTCTGGAAGTGAAGACACGGCTCTACGCCTCTGGGATATTAGTACGGGGCATTGCTTACGGATTTACGAGGGCCATGAGCAAGATGTCACGGCGCTTGCCCTCTCCCTGTATGGCCGATTTATCGTTTCGGGCAGCAAGGATGGGACGGTTCGAATATGGAATCCCTCGACAACAAAATGCCTTCGGGTGTTCAAAGGGCATCATCATGGCGTCACGGCTGTCGCCATGACACCGGATCGGCGATATATTGTTTCAGGAGGAGAGGATCGGACCTTGCGTCTCTGGGACCGAAGCAACGGAAAATGCCTCCGAACATTTAAAGGACATAAACTGCAAATTACTGCTGTCATGGTCACACCTGACGGGCGTTATATCTTATCAGCAAGCCGGGATGGAACCCTGCGGTTGTGGAATATTGATACGGCTAAACACCTGTTCATCTTGAGAAAACATGAGGGGGCAATCACCTCCGTTGCTCTGACTCCAGACGGACGATTTGCATTCTCAGGAGGGGACGACAAGACCTTGCAGCTTTGGGATCTTGCGGCAGGGAAAAATATCTGGACGATGGCTGGACATAAGCAAGGCGTCACAGCTATTGCAATTAGTCCTGATGGACGGTTTGTGATTTCCGGGAGCCAAGATCGTACAATACGTTTATGTGAGCTTGACTGGGAATTAGACACCAGCGAAATAACCCCGTTTGTAGGAGAAGAATCGTCTTCTGAGAAGGGATTTTTCCAGCGTGTAACATCAATCTTTCGGACAAAGTAACCGAAAAAGAGGAATATGGACTATGCATGTAGAAATCAGTATCACGGCTGGTCCTGCGAAAGGACAGCGTTTTACATTTGCCAAACCGGACCGTTTCCTATTTGGCAGAACCTTAGATGCTCGAGTCTCACTACCCGATGATCCGTACGTGTCACGGCAGCATTTTCTACTGGAAATTTCTCCGCCGGATTGCAAAATTACAGATCTTGGCAGTAAAAACGGAACGTTTGTCAATGGGGTACGTTATGGCGGACGTAAGCCCCTGAGGGCTGGAATCCAACAAGCGCCGCGCGGCATACGGGAAACGATACTGAAAGATGGAGACAAAATTACGGTCGGCGATACTCAGATGAACATCACGATTATGAGTGCGCCGTCCAAACAGAACGAGAAAAAGAACACTGTAGCCACGCTTTCATATACGCCAAACGACCCAGTCCACCAAGAACAGGCTCCCTCCAGTCCAACAGGTTTACTTGGGCGTCTTCTCAAAGATGCCGCAGAGAAAAAACATCCAAAGGCCCCACTATCCAAACCCCCGCAGAATGCTCATGGCTTTCCTGAATTTGAAGGCTATCAGATCGAAGAAATGATCGATCGAGGGGGAATGGGGGTCGTGTACAAAGCGATCACACTCAAAACCGGGCGAGAGGTCGCAATCAAGGTGATGCATCCTCACATGGCAGCCAATCCGGATAACGTCAGTACGTTTCAACGAGAAATTGATGTGACCCGACAGCTCACCCATCATAATATTGTCCAGCTTTTCGATCATGGGAAGACTGACGATCTGTTCTACTTTGTGCTTGAGTTTGTCAAGGGGATGAATCTCTATCAGTTTCTCGAATTCCGAGGAGGCCCATTGCCTTTAAAGGAAGCGGCTTCAATTATGCTTGATACTCTCGATGGGTTAGCATACGCCCACCAGGCAAAAATTACCATGAAAATTGCAAACGGGCACGAACAGAGCTATATCGGTATTGTTCACCGTGATTTGAAGCCACAAAATATTTTACTCGGGCACTCGGAAAAGGGCTGGATCGCAAAAATTTCAGATTTTGGCATTTCGAAAAGTTTTGAATCGGCGGGTTTAACCAATATTACCAAACCCGGAGAAGTTCTTGGCACCCCAATGTATTGGCCCCGAGAGCAGATCACGCATTATAAATATCTAAACCCTGCGACCGATGTCTTCTCCGTTGCTGCAGTCTTTTATGAAATGTTAACCGGACGATGGGTCCGTGATGGGTTCGAAGAACTCTTCGAACGAAGTCAAAAACAGAATCGTCTGGCTTCAATCTCGGATTATATGAGTGTGATTGTAGGGAATGCTGCAATTCCAATCCGAGAACGAAATTCAAACATACCCGAGGCTGTCGCGAATGTCATCGATCGAGCGTTACTGGAAGTAGAGGTTCCGTATGATGAACGTAAAATGCGCGACACCCTCTCTCAAATGCGTTATCCCAACGCAAGAGTGTTCCGGAACGCTTTAGAAACAGCCTTTCTCGAATCGGGATTAACGGAAGCTACAATGCGGAAAGCGCAACACGACTTAGGATCTCAAAATAAACGCTTCTTACGCAAAGCGCCATCCAAAAAACTGTCGACTCAGCAAAAACCACAGATGAAAGTGGATGAAAACTTGAATGGAGGCGTTCCTGCATCAAATGGGACGATCTTTTATTCTACTATACGGCCCTCCGTAACAAGGAGTAAAGAAGTCACATTGTTAGTACTCCATCTCGAAGAATCCTCAGAATACATCCGTGAAGTAGGAGACACATATTTCTCAAATACGATCAACAATTTGTACAAACGCGTCCGAAAGCATTCTTCCGCATCAGAACTGATATTTATGAAAGCCACAGGAGATGGATTCCTTGCTGTTTTTACGTCAATGTCGGCAGCCTTCTCAATCGCGCTTTCGTTTTTAAAAAAACCAATCCAGGTCGATATCCAGGTGCGTATGGCTCTCCATTGGGGGCCAGTCAAAATTGCTCATGACGGTGATGTCTTAGGCGTAGAAGTCCATAGAGTTTTCCGAATTGGAAATGTTCAGATGTCCGAACAAATTGATGCAGAATATGATGGGGCTCCGATCCCTGTCTCGAACAGGATTGTTCTCACTCATCAAGGGCTGAAACACTTGAACGAAAGAGACCGGGCTAAATTTCGATATGCTGGGAAATATCAATTGAAAGGGTTTGAGGAAGGTTGTGGACTTTGGGTGTTGCATAAGCGACAATAATGAAACGTATTTTTCGGATCATCTCAGAGAAAAACTCTTGACACAGGCAGGCATGCTTCTCAATGTCTTTCTGAAAAATGTTAAGATAGTATCACTGATGTATAAAGGGAGACAATTATGAAAATCGCAATGGGAAGCGACCATGCAGGGCTGGAATTGAAGGAAGATATTAAGGAGTATTTACAAGAAGAATTTTCAGAACATGACATTGTCGATATGGGCGCATACGATACGACATCGACAAGTTACGCGATTTATGGGGCGAAAGTCGGCCATGCTGTTGCTGCCGGAGACGTTGAGCGGGGGATTATCATTTGCGGCAGCGGCCTCGGAATTTCGATGACGGCAGGAAAAATTCGAGGAGTCCGGGCTGCGCTGTGCCATGATGAATATACAGCAAGGATGAGCCGAATGCATAATGATGCCAATATCCTGGCTATGGGAGGTCGCGTGATCGGCAAGGGCTTGGCCCGTGAGATGGTGAAGGTCTGGTTGGAACAGGAGTATGAAGGGGGACGCCATCAGACTCGGGTCGAACAGATCGAATCGTTGACCACAGAAGATGCCTGAAAGCTTTTCCACTGACAAATCGGACTCGTCAGACGAGTCCGATTTGTCTGGGATGCTTCATCTCTTGAATTTAATCTTCTATCGACTGAACCTCAAAAATGGGACCAATGTTGCCGGCGCTCATGGCATCTTTCAAAATGTTTCCACGAATGGTCACCTGCTGCCCGTCTTGATACAACGACTCATCGCCGCCAACAATTTCATAGCGCTGCCCGTCTTTTGAGAGAAATTCCCAGGTTCCTCTTCCAATATCTTTGAATGTGATAACGCCTTGTAAACGTTTCATCTATTTTTCCCCGCTAAAAGAGCCAATCCGAAACAGAACACCCCATTCAGAAGCAGCCAGGCTTTATCGAGCAGAAACGAGCCCGGGATATAGCTGACTGTCGCACATGAGAACACAGCATCGACAAACAAATGGCTTGCCATCCCGAGGGCAAAACCAATAGCGATAACGTTTCCCCATTTTGTGTGTAACAGCACCACAATCAAGAGGAATGGAACCAGTGCACTATGAAAGATCGGATTGAGCGTTGCATGTGAAGAGTTTAAGAAAACACGATCGAGATTTGCAAACGGCAGACTGAGCACATCGATGACGACGTTTGGAAGAAACGAGAATCGTGCAAAATCGAGAAAAAAGAGACCGCTAGACGACAGGAACATCGCCAGGGAGAATAAGAACGAGAAGAGAGGACCATAACCATCAGAGCGTTTCATCAGTTTAAAATAAAAAATCGCGAAGCCGACTCCAGCCAGAAAGTAGAGGATACTTTCTTTGATGTGCTGAGGCGAGACATAAGAAGAAGACGCCACAGCCGAGCCAGTTGTTCCTTTGGCCGATTTGAGCGCTGCAAGCGCATCCACAATTCCCGCACCATATTTTGACGCATCGTCTTTTGGGGACGCTGTCTGGAAGAGTACTTCCTCGAGTGCGGTCGGATTGTGTATGCCAACCGAGACTAATAAAGCCGCAACTCCGGCCACATGCGGTGCTGCCATTGATGTGCCCTGAAAAAATTCATAGCTGTCTTTCGCCGGATCCATGCGACCAATCGTGTTTTGGAGAATACCGTGTTCACGATGAGTTTTCGTTGAACCTCCCGGTGCTGCAATATCAACCCCAGGCCCATAATTTGAATATGGCGCAAGGGTCTCATCGGGTCCGACGCTTGACACTCCGATCGCATACGGATAGGCTGCCGGATAGCTTGCTCGTCCCAGGCTTTCATTGCCTGCCGCACAGATAATCGTGACCCCTTTTTTATGGGCGTATTCAATAGCCTCCCGCATCAAACGGTTTTCTCCGGCACCGCCGAGGCTCATATTGATCACATGCGCGCCATGGTCGGCGGCATAAGTAATCGCTTCCGAAATATCCGCAATATTCCCTTGTCCGTAACGGTTTAACACTTTCAACGGCATAATTGCGGCCTTATACGCAATACCAGCCACGCCTGTCTTATTATGGGTCGATTGTGCGATTGTCCCGGCCACATGCGTGCCATGACCATTATCATCATTGGCATGTTCATCGTTATCGATAAAATCATACCCTTGAACGAATGTCGTTTCTGCGAGATCCGGAACACGATGGTACGTGCCTCTTTTATCCTTATAATTTTCATAGGCCACACCGGTATCGATGACCGCGACCACCGCACCTTTCCCATCGGCCAGTTCCCAGGCATCCTCCATATGCAGCATGCTCATATTCCACTGCTTGTCATACATCGGATCGTTCGGCGTGAAAAAATTTTGATAAATATAGTTCGGTTCGGCATACTCGATCACCTTCTCTGCTGTCAGTTTCGCCATCAGATGCAAGAGGGTATCGTCACCTGCGATGTTCCCACCAATAGGAAAGCGCATCAGCATTTCATCTTCGGAAAATATGCTGTTATATTCCAAAGCAATCCCATAAGTCTGTGCAATGCGTTCCACAGTTTCTTGGGTCGTTTTATCAACGAAATTGACAATAATTTCGTCATATCGTTCCTTTCCATGACTTACTCCCGGGCATAGCCCAGCTATAACTCCTATGAGAAGCCCTACTATTACACCTATACGTTTCATGGTTACGCCTCGCTGAACTTCATTATGGCGCATGAGCTGGAAATTTATAGAGGAGAAGGAATATCTCCTCTTTCAACTCATGTCATCGATAGCAGCCCTAAATGACATGTAAACCTGGTAGACCAGACATGCCTGTCCCGCCAGACAGGCATGTCTGGTCTACCGTCACAACTGATGAAGGAGCGCTATATAATCGTCATAAAAACCATTGATAAGGATAGGAAGAACATCGTCTCAACAACAAAGTAAGCTCTTTTTTTTATAAAAATTCGAAAAGAAGCCCTCGTCACCTTAACAACCTCCTTACAATACACACAATACATCTTTCTGAAAAATTGTCAATCGTCTCTCAACAAATAGTGAAGCTATTTCCCTTGACAGAACCCTTGCAGCTAAAATACCCTGTGAGAAAATACATCAGGCCTGAAACCATTATCACGAATGCCACGGCATACTCTGCTTCATATTAAAAAATCCATGAAATTATGGCAGAAGTTCCTTATATCCAAGATGCAAATATATCCGATCGTTCTGATATGGACAGTCGGTCTCACAATATCAGGGGTATCCACATTTTTTTCATTGGCCGATATAAAGAAAAATCGCCTTGAAACATATCGTTGGCAAGCCGAAACCCTGGCCCAGAAAATCATGCGAGATATGCGGTTGCAGATCGGATCAGATGAACTAAGCGCCTCAGAAACAGAAGGCTTGAAAAGAGTATCTCTAAAGTTACAACAGATTCTCGAACGCCATATCCAGGCAGCCCCCTCCTCCATCGGCATCATCGATACCAGAGGTTATTGGGTCGCTCATCAGAAAACGGGACTGAGAAACACCCCGGTAAAAAACAGCACCCTGGTGACTTTTTTCAAAAAGGAAGAAACAGCCCTCTTGAACAAAGACGACCTCTATCACATCCTGATTCCTGTAACTATTGGAAAGGAAATTTCTCTGGGGATGATCGATGTAATGTTCGGGACAGAGTATATACAACGTGAAAAAAGACATTACATCGCGAGAAATGCTGCAATCTTCTTCATTGTTTCATGTGTGACCTGTGGAGTGCTCCTGTGTGCAAGCCGGAAGAATATGCAAGCGATTCAATCCATGACCTGTACGGCAGAAATGATTCACAATGGAGATTTCAGATTTCCGACCGGCCCGATTCCAGGAAGCGGCGACATTCGAACACTCGCACTGACATTCCACAAGATGACAGTCCGTCTTCGAACCGTCTCAACGCATGTGCAACAGACTGTCGTATTAATAGCAACAGCCGTGAAAGATATGCAATCGGCGGCTGAACGTTTAGCCGCGTCTCTGGAAGAACAATCCGCCTCAATTGCGCAGACATCAATGAATATGGAACGTGTGGCCCGGGAATCGCAACACATCTCACAAAGCACCGATACGGTTGTCCGTATTGCTGAAAAAACCAAAGCTGACGCCCAGCAAGGACTACAAATCGCTGAGGATACTCTTGATAAAATGCGCGATATTCAGCAATCCAACCACACGGACACTGAAAATATTCAAAGCCTGGGGCAGAAATCTCAGGAAATTTCCAAAATTATGGACGTGATCGTTTCGATTGCCGACCAGACGAAACTCATTGCCTTTAACGCATCGCTTGAAGCGTCAGGGGCAGGGATAGCCGGCAAACGCTTTGGGATTGTCGCCAAAGAAATTCGTACGTTAGCCGATCACGTCATCGGCTCGACAACCACGATTCAAGAAACAACCGCCAGAATTCAAGATTCGATTCAAACCCTGAACCGATCATCGGAAACCAGTACGGAAAATATCCGACAAGGCGCTGAATATACGGTCCGGACAAAAGAATGGCTCCAGGAAATTCTTGCCGGAACAACAAAAACTACACGAATCGCCCAGAGAATTTCACGCTCATTATTAAAACAGCAACTGGCAAGCGAGGAAATTTCTACCTCCCTCAAGGAGTTGCTGAGGAATATCGATGAATTTGCCAAAACCGGAACAATGACCAATGACATTGCGAATCGTCTGGAGGGTTTCACCAAAGATCTCGAAAAACTTTTAAAGGATTTTAAAATTTGACATTTTCTTCCCTGCTGGAATAACGGCTGAAACGAAAGGTATGACGTTGACATGTCCTGTAAAGCCAAATTTTTCTAAGCACCAATACATCAAAACCCTGCCAGAATTCAAAAATTCCTCAGGGTTCCTTTTCAAGGATAAAATACCATGAACATACTTCTGCAACGACGCAGCATCCGACAATACACCGGACAGGACGTATCCGACGAACAAATTCAGGCGATTTTGCAAGCTGCCATGATGGCGCCGTCCGCCGGCGATGCCCGTCCCTGGCAATTTCTTATTATTAAAAACCCAGAACGCCTGGCAAAAATCTGCGATGTCAGCCCTTACGCAAAAATGACGAAAGACGCTTCAGTCGCAATTATGGTCTGCGGTGATTTATCCCGCGAACGCTTTCCAGGGTTTTGGGTGCAAGATTGTTCGGCGGTCACACAAAATATCTTGCTCGAAGTGACACAGCAAGGGCTCGGAGCAGTCTGGCTCGGCATGTATCCCCTGGACGACCGGATTGAATTTTTGCGACAGCTCTTTGAGCTTCCTGAAAAGATTGTCCCCTTTTCCGTCATTCCGATTGGATATCCGGCCCAAAGACCTGACACGCCGAATCGCTATGATACAAGCAGAATTCATTACGACATCTGGTAATTTGAGGAAATACGCATGGGAACCCATAAGACATCACTCTTTCTTCCAATTGCCGGATTGCTGTTCGCGATGCTGCTCTGGGGAACATCTTTCGTGACGATGAAGCTGGCCCTGCAAAGTTATCATCCTTTCCTCGTCGTGTTTGGACGGATGATTATTGCCTCGCTGGTCTTCTTACTGTTTGGGAAGCGTCTGAAACAATTCAGCTACCAGAAAGGTGATTGGAAATATTTATTACTATTAGCATTGTGCGAACCTTGTTTATACTTCGTATTCGAATCCTATGCACTCTTGTATACCACATCATCACAGGCAGGGATTGTCTCGGCGTCGCTTCCGCTGATGGTCGCGTTTGCCGCAATGATGTTTTTAAAAGAACGGTTGAATCCGGCCGTTATTCTTGGCGGCGGTATTGCCATTGCCGGCATTGTGCTGATTTCGTCGCAAAGCGTTGTGACGCGCGATGCTCCAAATCCGTTGCTGGGAAATATCCTCGAGCTCATCGCGATGAGCTGCGCGGCCGGCTACACGCTGATCGCTCGTTATTTAGGAACGCGATATTCTGCAGTCGCTTTGACGGCGATTCAATGTTTCATCGGGTCTGTGTTTTTCGCACCGGTTCTCTTTTTGCCCTCGGTTCATTTCCCGGAAACCTTTGCCCTCGTTCCATCATTGTCGATTGTGTATCTCGGTAGTTGCGTGACCGTCGGTGCGTACAGCTTATATAATTATGGACTGCAAAAAATTCCGGCAAGCCAGGCATCGGCATTTATCAATTTGATCCCGGTGTTTGCGGTGCTATGTGGTTGGATCGTCTTGGGTGAACGGCTGACAATTTTTCAGGGGATCGGTATGGGATTGGTCTTAGCCGGTGTTTGGCTGTCATCATACCGATTCGGCAGCCCAAAATTCGGGGTGAGTTCAGCCTGAAAAAATCAATCTGTCATAATAAACATGTGCCGGTCGATGTTCACGGAAAGTATCATAGCTCAGAATGTAGATAGAACTGATGTTTCCCAATAGCCGATTTGTATGAAAATCACCTCTAAAAGGCCCGCCAAAACACCTCTGTCAAGGTCTCTCGGCTGGCAGCGCGGTGTATTGCAGGCCAGTCCAATCGTCATGGGCTATGTCCCTGTCGGTTTTGCCTATGGAGTATTGGCGCAAAAGGCCGGCATTTCGCCGCTCAATACGGTGTTGATGTCGCTCATCGTCTATGCCGGAGCCTCGCAATTTATTGCGGTCGGCTTGTTTGCCGACCAGCTCCCAGCGGTGACGATCATTCTCACGACGTTTGTCGTGAATCTTCGCCACTTGATTCTCTCATCCGCCCTGGCTCCGTATTTGCAACGATGGCGGAAGAGCGAATTAGCCGCCTTTGCCTACCATTTGACCGACGAAACCTTTGCGATTCATTCGACCCAATTTTCGATCGAAGTTCCGCCGAAACCGGCCGTGTTTGCGCTGAATATCACCGCACAATGCTCATGGGTCTGCGGCAGTATGTTAGGCGTTTTTGCCGGGAAGCTTATTCCCGATGTCAGGCCCTTCGGATTGGATTATGCCCTGACTGCCCTGTTTATCGCCTTGCTTGTCTTACAAATCAAACACCGTTTTCACGTCATTGTCGCCTTGTTGACCGGGATTCTGGCTGTTGGACTCTTACAGCTCGGCCTGAATCGCTGGAATGTGATTGTCGCCACTGTCATCGGCGCGACGATTGGCGTGACACTTGAACAATGGATCAACACGCCATCTTCTTCATCATGATCGGCATGCTTATCGTCACGTATATCCCACGTATGCTGCCGCTGCTGCTGTTGGCGTCCAGACCGCTTCCGCCGCTGGTCATCGCGTGGCTCAAGTACGTTCCGGTTACTGTACTGTCGGCTTTACTCTTACCATCGCTGCTCATACAAGACAGAGAACTTTCGTTTGGACGCGACAATCTGTTTCTGTGGGCGGCGTTCCCAACAATTTTCGTCGCCTGGAAGACCAAAAGTTTTTTCGGTGCTGTACTGACTGGGGTCGGGCTTGTTGCGGCAGCCCGATATGTTGGAGGATTGTAAACATCTGCTGTATATGGACGATACAAAGGACGACAACATGGAAAAAATCGTATTACTTGGCACGGCAGGAGCCGTGACAAATAGCGAACGGGATAATGTGTCTCTGGTTTATTGCGCTCAGAAGGCTCCACTCGGCGCGTATCACTGCTTGCTCGAATGCGGTGGCAGCGCGGCGCATAAACTGGCAAAGCTCGGCATCCCTTACGAAACACTCAAAGATATTATTATTACGCATACCCATCTCGACCATCTCTATGGCCTGCCTGGCCTGATTTTTTCGATGATCTATCGTGATAGACTGCGAACACAGCCGCTCCGGATCTATTGTCCTGAACCTGCTGTCGGGGCTCTCACTGCGTTGATTGAGTTATCCGACTTAGCCGCTCACAGCAGCTTTCCTTTTGAAGTTCGAGGCGTGCCGATGGAAGAAAGCGCATTGGTTCTGGAAAATCAGTATGCGCGAATCACGTCAACACCTGTAGAGCATGCGCCTGATGTGCCGACGATCGGGATAAAAATTCACTCGAAGCCATCAAATCGCATATTTGTCTATTCCAGCGATACAGGATATTCGGAACGGTTCATTCACTTTGCACAGCAGGCAGACATTCTGTGTCATGAGTGTGCGGGGCTGGCTAAACATCCCATTCCTGCGCTTCACAGCACTGCCCTTCAGGTTGGACTGGTGGCGGAACAAAGCGCCGCTAAACAGCTTGTGCTGGTTCATCTCGACACTGTCGCAAACGACGATCCAGCGGAGATCGTCGCAGAAGTCAGGCAGCATTTTTCGGGCGAGGTCAGTGTGGCGTCAGATTTTGATGAATATGCAATATAGCAATCGAACTTGCTGGCCTGTCCGATGAGTCCGACAAGTAACGGTGAAACGGAACGCTTCTGCTCCAAGTGTCTACACGCCGGGAGGGAGATACTCGTATTGCAGGATGGGAGCAAAATCGGCAATAAACGTTTCCATGTCTTCCTCGACTGTCTGTATATCGCTATTCTCAGAAAGCGGTGCGAGCACGCGCACTAACGCTCCATCTGTTCTGTTGTGGCGCATTCCATCATAGACCAAATAGAACTTATGCCAGTATTCGCTCGTGATAAATCGACCGCGAGATTGATACCAATAATAGGTCAGCATACGATTTTCGCCGTGGACAAGAATCGATCTGACAGCTTGGACCGTTAACGGATGTTCGCCTCCGATGTCCAAAGTGACCGGCTGCATTTTGGTAAAATTCCAACCTGACCCAGGCATGCAATTCCGTGGAGAATGAATCGTCTCTCCATCCTTTTGATCCTGAAAATATCCGATATACAGAGAAATCCATCGTCCTTGCTCGTCATAATAGACCCGGTCTAAGTAGTTATCGACTCGCAAAATATCCATCACTTTATCGTCAAGCGTTCGAGAACCTCCCCCTTGCCAGGAACCGAATTGTTCCGGGAACTCTAAAATGTCTTTTTGTAATGGCATTGATTTGCCATGGGGAGCACGATAGATCAAAAATATTGTGACAAGAATGACCGCCATGGCAACATAAAATTGTGTTCCAAATTGTTTCCACATAACATCTTTTCCTCCTGTTAAAGGAGCTCCAGGCTTACCTGATAAACAGTATTTTTAGGAAGTCCAAAGGTTGCTGCTACCTGTTTGACAGCATCTTTCCGGCTGAGCTCCTGTTCGTATATTCTTTTTTCAAGCTCTATTGCAATAGCCTTAGAATCCATCGTCTTCCGAGCCGCCGTTGCCGCCCCGGCGACCACCAGAGTGAATTCCCCTTTAATCGATGGTTTCTGAGAAAAATGTTCGAGGATTTCATCAACATCACCTCGGACAAGTTCTTCAAATTTTTTTGTGAGCTCTCGTGTCGCTGTAATACGGCGATTTCCCAAGATCTGACGGATATCAGCAAGGGCTTTCAGGAAATGATGCGGCGACACATAACAGACAATGGTTTTCTGTTCTTGTTGCACCTCTTTTAGCTGCTTTATACGAGCACTACGCTTATTTGTCAAGAATCCGATGAAGACAAAACGATCCATTGGCAGTCCTGACACAGTTAATGCCGCTAGAATTGCCGAGGGGCCGGGAATAGGAACGACGGGAATGTTTTCGGCAATGGCCGCCCGGATAACATCGTATCCAGGATCGGAAATTCCAGGCGTCCCTGCATCAGAGACAAGCGCAACAGACTGACCGTTGAAAAGTTTTTGTAACAAAACACCGGATTTTTGTGACTCATTATGATCGAAATAGCTGGTCAGCGAGGTATGAATCTCGTAGGCTGACAGGAGCTTTCGAGTGTGGCGGGTATCTTCGGCAGCGATCAAATCGACTTCTTTCAAAATCCGCAAAGCCCGCAGCGTGAGATCTTCCAGATTACCGATCGGTGTGCTGACGATATACAGTGTTCCTGTCGATGTTTGCATAAAGAGAGGACAGAATTATTTACAGAATGTGTTTACGAATCACAAAAGTACAAAGCGCCCAAAGAAGAGTACGAAAAAACCCTTGTGACCGTTGAGTCTCTGTCGTGAAAATATATAATTCATTGTTGCCCAGGCACTTACGTGAAGATAAATTGATCTTTGAGAGCTCTGGTAGCACAGGTATTCCTGTCTGCAGGCCACAGACTGGAATACCTGTGCTACCGAAACTTTAAGAATATTATTCATACCCGCTTCAGTCAGTATGAATTGTGTGTTTGAATGTTCGGATCTCGTCAGTTAACAGCTTCGTTGAAAGCCGTCAATCAATTTCTACGAACAAGAAGAAAATCTGGCGAATTGTTGTGCCGCTCTTTATTCATAAACCGCCTTCTCCATGTGTAAAAGTTGTTCTTTGATCTTCAACCCATGGGCAAATCCCACGAGCTTTCCATTCGTCCCGATCACGCGATGGCACGGGATGATGATCGGAATCGGGTTCTTCGAGTTCGCCATCCCGACCGCTCTGCTGGCATTTTTGTTGCCCAGGCTTTCGGCAATCTCTCGGTATGTGCGAACTTCGCCAAACGGAATTTGACGTAATGCATGCCAGACTTTTTTTTGAAAATCCGTCCCTTGCGGATTAACTGTGACTGTAAATTGTTTTCGTTCTCCTGCAATATACTCATTGATTTGGACTATTGTGTCCATAAAAAATGTATCATCACGTTCCCACTCATCGGCGATTTCAAAATGCCGAGTTCCTTCACCTCTGTTCAAATGCAGATTCGTTAAGCCTTGCGCATCACCAGCCAGAATGATTTCGCAGAGTTGGGTATCAAATCGTGTATAATATGTCATTGTATGACCTCTCCTATGTACTGCATGCATCCTCGCTTGCCCCCCACACAGTATCATGTGGTTCATGTGTGCGTGTCACAAGCAGGGACGCTTGTGCTACATTCGAGAGCCAGATGAACGACGAACATGCCATCAAAATTCTTTACATGATATTCAACCAATCGAACATCATCAAACAAGCTATTGCTAATATATACTCTGGCAAGGTGTTTTGCAAGCAATTTTCGGAGATGATCTTTTTTATTATTTACCCATATCACATAGAGATGAGGAGGAGAGACAATCGTCGAAAGTAAAGATTCATGAGGGAGAAGAGGAAATGGTGAGGTTATTCATCCCACAGGAACAGTCGTGTCTGAGGTTGTTGAGGTCGCGAATGTCCTTGCGGGATCATGCAAATAAGGTTTGAACTTACAGCCGCTCGATCCGCATGCCGCCGTCAATGCTAATGACCTGACCGGTGGAATAGGCAAGATCTCCGCGTACCAGCATGGCGACAGCTTTGCCGATATCTTCGGGCAGGCCCCATCGCGCTTGAAGAGCCAGTCCCCCGGCAAATAAACGGTCGTATTTTTCCGTGACCGCCGGAGCAGCCGTCATGTCGGTTTTAATGATGCCCGGCTGCACTTCGAAGACCGGAATCCCAAATTCTGCCAGTCGCACGGCCCAGATCTGGGTTGACATGCTGAGTCCGGCTTTTGAAATGCAATATTCAGCCCGGTTTGTCGATGCCATTGTCGATGAAATTGACGTCACATTCACTATGCATCCTTGAAAATCGGAATGTTCTCTCTGTTGCTCAATCATCCAGTTTGCCACTTCCTGCGTTAAAAAATGCGGACCTTGTACGTTGATTTTCATCAAACGCTCGAAGCTCTCTTCCGTGGCTTCAAGGGCGTCATTGCGCTCGAGCGGAGCTACCCCGGCATTATTCACCAGGACGTGTAAGGCTCCGTAGTGTTCTCGAATTTTGCGAAGCATGGCCTGGCGCATCTCACGATTACCGACATCTGCCTGACAATATAACACATCACCGCCAAACTTCCGAAGGGCCTCCAGGGTTTCTCCAAGCTGTTCTTCCGTGCGTAGCCCGCAAATCACCAGTTCAAGCCCTTCCTTTGCCAGGCAGGTGGCGATTCCTAATCCAATTCCCCGGCTTCCGCCGGTCACAAGCGCGATTCGTTTCATTGTATTCAGCCACAAAGACACGAAGGCACCCATATCCTTCCAAGCTGTTGAAAATAGGCCAGTGGATTGTACCACCAGTACAACGTTACGGAGTGTCACAGAGCGTTTCTCCGTGTACGTTGTGATCTCTGTGAGATGTCTCGTTTTTTCTGAAACACTCTACTAGTATCTTGTTCGCTAAGCTTTTAAGGAATTCTTTTTGTCGTTCTTTCTTCGTGTCTTTATGCTTTTGTGGCGATAAACTATTCTTCCAATTCCGGCACATCAATCCAGCGTCGTTTTTCCCAGGATTCGATGCCTTTTTCCGCTAACTGCACGCCTTTTGCGCCTTCTAGCAAATTCCAGCGGAAAGGCTCATCTTTCACGATATGGCGCAAGAAGAGCTCCCATTCTACTTTAAACGCGTTGTCGTAGGTCTGATTCTCAGGCACTTCGATCCAATTATCCATATAATCGATCGGACTCTCAATGTCAGGATTCCACACCGGACGCGGTGTGGCTGAATTGGGCTGTATCCAGCACTTGCGCAGACCGGCGACCGCCGAGCCTTTGACACCATCGACTTGAAATGTCACCAAATCATCCCGCCGGACACGGACTGTCCAGGAAGAATTGATGTGCGCGATCGCGCCGCCATCGAGCTGGAATGTCGCATAGGCTGAATCTTCAGCTGTACAGGCATACGGTTTCCCCTCTTCATCCCAACGTTCGGGAACATGGATGGCTCCAAGGCAGGAAACGGCCTGGACTTTGCCGAAGAGATTATCCAACACATAGCGCCAATGGCACAGCATATCGGAAATGATACCGCCGCCATCTTCTTTGCGATAGTTCCAGGATGGCCGCTGGGACGGAATAATATCCCCTTCGAAAACCCAATAGCCGAATTCGCCGCGCACGGACAGGATTCTGCCGAAAAACCCGGAGTCGATCAGACTTTTCAATTTCAAAAATCCCGGCAGCCAGAGTTTGTCCTGCACAACGCCGTGTTTGACCCCGGCATCGCGGGCCAGCGTATAGAGTGCATAGGCTTCGTCTGTGGTTATCGCGGTCGGCTTCTCGCAGTAAATATGCTTTCCCGCTTTAATGGCTTTTTTGACCGATTCGACCCGGCGCGTGGTTGTTTGCGCGTCGAAATAAATTGCATATTTTGAATCGGCGAGCACTTCATCGACATTTGTCGTCCAATTTTCAATGCCCGATATTGCGGATAATTTTTCGAGCTTCGCCGGATTTCGTCCGACCAGGACAGGTTCCGGTATGATCACTTCGCGATCGGAGAGTTTCACGCCTCCTTGCTCTCGAATCGCCACGATCGAGCGTATAAGGTGTTGGTTTGTTCCCATCCGGCCCGTCACGCCATTCATGATAATTCCGATATGATGTGTTGTTCTTTCTGTCATTCTCTTTTAAAGTGACGAGTTGCGCGTTGCGGGCAGCACGTTGAAACCCGTAACCCGTATAACTCGTAACCCGTAACGCTAAAGCGGTTTTTCAGTACATTGCGGTTGCGCCCCTTCCGGCAGAGGCGGAACAGCGATCCCAGCTTTTGGGAGTGTCCCTGCGAGCTCTTGTTTCCAATGATCGACATCTCCGGCCGGGCCATAACAGTAAATCATGAAAAGTGGTGTGTCGCCAATATTCGTTAATTGATGAAACACGCCGGACGGAATGAAGACCATCTGTCCGGCCGTGACGGTTTGACGTTCTTCTCCCAGACACATCTCACCGGTCCCTTCGGCGATGAAATATACTTCTTCTTGTTCCTGGTTATGCCAGGGAACCTGACCGCCTTTCGGCTCTAATGTGACATACCCCATACTAAAATTTTTTGTCTGAATCGGCGATGCTCCGCCGGCAAGATTCTGCGTCCGCCTGCGTGCCGGATATGTTCGACCCTTGATTTTCTGTAAGTCTGCAATAATCATATTATCCTCACAAAACGAAAACGTTTTTTAACCACGAAACACACGAGATGTACAAAAAACCCTTTCCCAAATAGTTGCTGCCGTTAACCGCTGACAATCATTCTATCCTAATTATTTATCTTTTCGTATATGTCGTGTGTTTCGTGGCAGACGCCGCTTTTCCGTGTCTTCTGTGGTGAAAAATCATTATTTTCCCCAAAAGGTATAATATGTCTCTCCCTTCATCACCCGCTGGACGTAGAGCGCGGCTTCGCGGGCATGATAGTCGCCCCACATCGTCGCTTCTCCGCAGGGAACCTTCTGCCCTCCGTGAATCTGATCCCATCCTTTGGGGCGATGATACAGAGAGTGTAAAATTAAGCCATGATGTTCTTCATCCTTACTGATATATGGTTCGCGAAATGCGCTGTCCAGGACAGTCAACCCGGCCTGCCAATAGGTGCTGCCATCTTTGGGGTGCCCTTTCTTTTTCAAATAGTATCCCAATCGTAACAAGCCCTGAGCGCTGATCACGGCTGCAGAGCTATCGACTGGCTCATAGGGGTTGAACGGATCGGCCGGTTTCTGCAAAGCCTCGGGAATATTATGAAGATTCGGAGCGCCGGTGTCCCAATATGGAATTCCATCGGCAGGAGTATGAATGATATAAAAATCACAGGTCGCGCGCGTCGCTTTCAGGAAAATTTTTTCCCATTTCTCTCTCCCACCGAAAGGAATGAGTTCGTCGTCATCCAGGCTCGCTAAAAATTCCAGTTCTTCGGCAAAACCCAGAATTGCCCAAGCTAAACCGCGCGTCCATGTCGTAAAGCCGGAGAATCCCTGTTGCGAATTCGGGCAGCGAAAATTGCCATCGTTCACATTGAAAATCGACTCATGAGCGACACGTCCCCATTCATCGTATGAGTCACGCCCTTCTCCGTAGTACACAGCATACTTCGCGGTGGTGAGGGTATGGGTGAATAGACGTTCCAGCAGGGATACTGTGACGTCATTTTCATCTTTTGCAGTATGGCCAAGTCTATGAGCCACAGCAAGACTTCTGATGGTACGAATCGTATCGATAAATAAGGAGTGCGGCCCATTGAATGAATAAATATAGCCTTCACCATCTTTCAAATGTGTCCACCGTTTAGCCTGCACCGCACCAGAGCACTGCAACGCGAGTTCATAGAACGCGCGCTCCCATCGATTTTCTTCGATTCTGCCTTCATCCATCAATCGTAAGAGATTACCGTAAGTACTGATATTGTTAAATCCGTGATCATGGACTCCAAAATGCGTGACATGCGGCGCCATAAACTGCATCGTTTTGCTACGCCCCAATTCTAAAAAATCCGTATCACCAGTCGCATCGAATTGGAGGAGCGCCGAACCGAATTGAAAACCCTGCGTCCAATCGGTCCAACCCTGCACTGTGTATTTGCCATCTCGCGTGAAGACCGGAGCACCGCTCGCCGGATCAAATTCCTGCTCGATGCGGAGAATTTTCTGACCGGAGAGCGCCCAAAACCCCTCAAGAGCTTTCTTCAAGTCTTTCAGAGTCAATGAATCATTGATATTCATATGTTCACCTCGCTACAATAGGCTGCAAGTGCTGCAAATAATAGAAATCCTGAATGAGTGGTTCGATCGAATTTGCCAGTTCGACTTGTCGGATAATGTTCGACCTGTATTATTGTCTGAGTCGGTGTTATGCCCACAGGCAACATAGCAATGTATTCGGAGAGGCTTATTTCATATATCATATAGGATCTGTTCTGAAATTCTGTCAAGAAAAAATGTATGGCTGCAGAATCTTTGCGTCAACGAGTCCTTATGGAAAGACAGGTCAAAGGAGAAGAGGCTTCAGTGACAAAAGGCAGTCACGGCCAACAAGGAGAAGCACAGAAATGCAAAAATGAAGCTTTCGCGTCAAAGCTGCGCTTTAGCACTTCTGCCGTTTCGGAGTCTCGGCTGCAACGATACCTGCCCACCACCAACGAACGATCTCAGGACGTCAGGCCTGCGCTTTCATCTGTCCGTTTGACCGAAGATAGTCTACATAATCGGCGACCGCACGTTGATTATGTTGCCGGGCGACGCACTCCGTCTGTTCAGGATCTCTGGCTCTCAAAGCTTCGTAGAGCGCCCAATGATCTTGTTGTGAAAGATCGATGCGTTTAACCAGGACATCTTTCAAGTAATAATGGCGTAAGCGATCCCATTGATCCAGCACTTTTGCCATCAAGCTCTTCACAAGAAGCGTTTTTCCCCAATCACACAGCGAGTAGTGCAGCCTGACGTTCTCCTGTGACCATTGCTCCAAATCATCCCGCAAAGCATCCATGTGGCGCAAGAGCCCTTCCATTTCCTGAAGCTGGAGGTCGCTCATGTGTTGACAAGCTGCGCGACCGCTAATGACTTCCAGCGACTCAAGCAGTTGGAACACTTCATAAATCAAACTTGCTTCAATAGGGGCAACGCGTGGGCCGACATGAGGTTCCATAACAACAAATCCCTCGGCTTGTAATTGTTGTAAAGCCTCTCGGATAGGGATCTGGCTGACACCTAATTGAGAGGCAAGTCCATCGATCACAATCCGCTCGTCAGGCTGAAACGCCCCATGTAAAATGGCAGTCCGAAGATGGGCGTAAACAAGTTCTTTTTTACTTTTATAGCGAGGCATTTTTGGTTGTGTCATGAGGACGACCTCTATCCGAACATCTTCTCCAATTCTGACTAATGTATTCTTATACTATATCATATATGATATAGATGGCTGTTCTGTCAAGAAAAATTACCGAGGGAGGTAATAGGATCGCTACTGCTGTTCTTGCGTATTTAAGGTGGCGAACAAAGAGCCGATAAGCCTGAAAGGTTTGCAAAGCCTTCCACGTTTCAGCCCGTCAGCCAGATGTGACAAAACGATCAACGAGAAGAGATCGAGGCGGGAGGAGCCGTGGACGCATCAGCACGAAAACGGACTCTGATAACAAGATACGAGCCTGCCAGCAGCAGCAGTCCACCGAGTAGTTGAAGCGCGGTAATGCTTTCCTTAAACACAATGAATGAAATCACGCCGGCCAAAAAGGGGCGCGACAGATCGAGGGTCGCGCACAGGGCCACACCAAGCGTCGGCACCGAGGCATAATAGGATGAATGGGCCACGCCGACCCCAATCACTCCCGACACAAGCATCAAGGCCCATATAATGCCTGGGGCTTCAGGCCAATGGAGACCACGATGGATGATAATGTCTGTGAGGAGAAATAACGGGGTCACAATCACCAGAATGATTGACACTGCGAAAGAGGCCGGAACCGTCGGAATCCATTTTTTAATCAAGGTGGTAAGCAGCGACCAGCATGCGGCGGCGAATAAGATAAAAAGCACTCCAAGATTAAACTCAATTTTCCCAAAATGCTCTCCTCCCACAATTGTAAAGATAACCCCGATACCTGCCAGCAGTACACCACCTTGAAACGCTCGGTTTTTCAAGGTGGTACGTTCATCGGGAAAGAAGAGAGCCGCGAGCAGCACTGAAAAAATGACACCCGTTTTGTACACCAGCGAGCCGAACCCTGGATGGAGGAGGTAAAAACTATAGGTGAAACTCTGTTGAAACAGATAGACAATACCAGCCATGACGAACAGTTTTGGTAAAATTGACGGAAGAGTTTGACATGCGACTGTTATTTTCGAGTGTGGCGTGGAAAGAAAAAACACTGGCCAGATGAACAGAATTGACGTAAAATAGCGAAAAAAATTCTGAAGATTCACCGGGAAAGAATCTTTCACATAGCGTATCGCAACTGGTGAGATCGCCCAACAAAAAATCGCTGACAGGTTCAGGAGTAATGCTTTCGTTTTAGTCGCCATAAGAGTGTTCCCTATTCTGCTTTTCAAGAATTTTCACCCGATTATAATAGAAATCTGCTCTCTTCTCATCTTTTCTCGCATAATCGAGAAACATCGCATAGTTACTCAGTAAAAACGTATCGTCAGGTTTCAGAGCGATTGCCTTTTGGTAACAGGATTCGGCAGCATCGTAATCTTTTTTCACATTTTCCAGAAAAATGGCATAATTTCCCAGATTATCGACATCCTCGGGAGCGAGTTCCAGCGCTCGCAGATAGTACGTATCGGCCTCACGATGTCTTGTCTTAATATGATAGAGATAATAGGCATAGCTGCCAAGAGTGCCGACATTCTCAGGCTCGATTTCCAGGGCCTTTTGATAAAACTGTTCAGCCTGTTGATAGTCGCCTATAATGAGGGAAAGGAACGATGCATAACTGCCGAGCACACCGGCATGCTGGGGGTTGGCTTGTATCGCCTTGAGATAATAGGCGTCTGCCTGCGTATAGTCTTCTCTGATATAATAGAGAAAAATCGCATATTTCCCGAGATATTCAGCATCATCCGGGGCCATGTCGATCGCCCGCAGATAATAGTCTTCCGCTTTATCGTAATCCCGCCGAATGAAATCCAAAAATCTGGCATATCCAGCAAAGCTTTCGGCATATTCAGGTTCGATACTCATAGCCTGCTGATAATAGGTTTCAGCAGCGTCGTAGTCATGAGAGATATAGGCCAAAATGTGAGCATATAACGTCAGAAATTCTGCATCATCCGCGAAGGCCTCAACAAGTGTGGCTAAAAAATCTGGTTGTTTGTACCAATCAGCCGGCAATTTCTGGACTTTCCGCTGAAGATCATCGATCAAATGACGGCTGATACGATATGATTCTTTGAGAACTCCTGGATCCATTTTTCATTTCTCCCGGTTCTTGTGATTTGCAGCAAACATTCTTTATCATTCTATGAATTATATAGAATTTATGGCAATATATAGCAAGAAAGAATTAATGTTTCTCAAAAATTGTTGACAGAAAGTTGGGAATATACCCATAAATGTCACCAACATGAGAGAAGAATATAGCGAGTGATGACCAGGGGTAAACCCAATGTGTAACAACATTACTGGTCAGACGTGTAAGATCGATTTGTCTGTTTTGAGGTGATAAAGCCTTATGAAGAGGACAACTGTCTCACATGTTATTGTACATTATAGTGGTCGACTGACTGACCTGACCTCAAATTGCAGAGGACCAGTCCTCATTCTTGCTCGAATTCTCTATAGACCGGAATACGCCGGGTGTCTTTCTCAGCTTTTAAACGGCGACAGGTTTCAAATCCGTCAATCCCCGGCATTATGACATCCAGCAGGATAATCTGGGGTTTAACATGGGTTATTTGTTTCAGCGCCTGTTCACCACTCGTTGAAACTAAGCCTTTAATATCCCTGATCGGACAAATCATCGAGTAGGACATTTAAATTTGTGGTATTATCATCAACAATCAGAACGGTTGTCATCTCCATGAAACAGCTCTCCTTTGAAAGAATACGTCAACAACGTTATGATACCGCATACAAGGGTCATTCCCTACAGATTGCCATATTTCCACATAAGTCTGATTCTTTGTTGTAGAAGAACGACAATCCCTTCTGTATGTATTGGACAGGGGGGCAAGGCTGTCACACGGAGCCTGACGTCCATGGGGCAGCGTATAACATGTTGTCGTCCCCTCTCCTCAAGCTAATTTTGCGGCAGAGTTTGCCATTTTAATCGTATCATTTTGTACGTCAATAACATAAAGGGGATATGTCAATTCCAGGATTGTCCTTAAAAATTCATTGTGTTGATCTCTGTGTTCTTCCATTTTAACGTTTTTCACCATTGACCTCTGGTGGGATAATGACCAGTCCATGATATGAGTGCAAATAATCCTTGACTTTTACCATGAGAACGCGGATATTATCTTCCCGACTTATTGAGATTTTCAATAGCACGTGTACATTGATGAGGGGAAACGGTTTACACGGAATCAATGTCAAGACGACCGTGAAAGTTATATGCTTGATAGTGAGGCGATACAAGTCAAGATCTTTTTTTGAACGGAGGAGTATATCTTATTGATGTGGCGTTCTTCCAAGAATGTGGCATTTCCTGAATGTGAGATAAGATGATCATCCCTGTGCGAACATCATGAAAACATCCCCAAAAGTGTATCCGGCATTACCCGTCGTCATCATTGATGACGATCCGTATTCATTACAAGTGTGCCAACTCCATCTTCAACGTCGAGGGATTACAAATCTGATCTGCTGCCAGAAAGGCGAAGAGGCATTGGATGTTCTTGCTTCCCAGCAGGTTTCTTTGATCATCTTGGATTTACACATGCCCGACATGTCAGGAGAAGAAGTGCTTGAAACCGTTTCCAAAACCTATCCCGGTTTACCTGTGATTATCAGTACGGCGGTTGATGATGTCGATACGGCTGTTCGGTGTATCAAAGCCGGGGCTGTTGATTATGTCATCAAACCGATCTCACCCGATCGCATTGTCGCCATTGTCCAGCGCACTTTCGAGTTTCAGGAGCTTCGTCAGGAAACAGCTCTCCTCAAAGAACGTGTGCTCGATAACACCCTCAAACATCCTGAGGCGTTTACTGATATCGTCACCAATAACCCCCAAATGCTCGCAATCTTTCGCTATGTCGAATCGATCGCAACAACCTCCCAATCTGTACTTATTGCAGGAGAAACAGGTGTCGGAAAGGAACTTATCGCTCAAGCGATTCATCAGCTGAGCGGTCGGAAAGGGAATATTGTTGCTGTTAATGTCGCTGGGCTGGATGATACAACTTTTTCAGATACCTTATTTGGGCATAAACGCGGGGCATTTACCGGAGCTGAGCGAGCCAGGGACGGCTTGATTGAAAAAGCGATGAATGGCACGCTGTTCCTTGATGAAATCGGCGATCTGCTGCCGACCTCTCAGGTGAAGTTGCTCCGTTTACTCCAGGAACACGAATATTATCCTCTGGGGGCAGACGTTCCCAGAACCACGAATGCTCGAATTATTGTGGCAACCAATAGCAACTTGTTGGCGAAGCAAGAAGCTGGTCAATTTCGTTCGGATCTCTATTATCGTCTCCTTCTTCATCATATCGATATCCCGGCCCTTCGCGAAAGAAAAGATGATATCCCCCTGCTTCTGGAGCATTTCTTGCAGCAAGCCGCCGTTGAACTCGAAAAATCCAAACCTACTGCGCCGGAAGAGCTGAAAACCCTTCTGACAGCTTACGATTTTCCCGGGAACATCCGGGAATTTCAGGCGATGATTTTTGATGCAGTCAGCCGTCATGAGTCTGGTGTGCTGTCATTAAAAAGTCTTAAAGCACTGATTACAACACCTACCTCTCCGGCTGAGGTCATGCAGACCACGCCTCCTCTTGAAACCGTCTATTCCTCTTTAGAGCACCTTCCTTCCCTGAAAGAAGCCGAAGATCAGCTTATTCAAGAAGCGCTGAGACGCACGGAAGGGAATCGTACGTTAGCAGCGGGATTGCTTGGTATTACCAGGCAGACCTTGCACCGCCGCCTTCAAGCCAGGCAAAAATCCTCAATGTAAGATTGTTCCCGATGCTGAATACCGGAGGAATGCCTCAACGTCCCCGTACGGACGAACGTCATACTATGCCTGATAACGGGCGATCATCCAAATATAGTGAATCTTCGAAAGTTGTGTAGTCTGAAAGAACTTCTTCGTGTCTGTCATGTTATAATAATTAATAAACATAAATATATGTATAATTTTTTTATTAAAAAATATAACTTATGTTAGTAAAAAGTTGACGAAAATATTTTTGTGTGGTTGTATATCCTTATCTTTTAAGGATAAATATCAAAATTATGGACGTTTTTGCCTTATGTTTCCATAATAGCATTATGAATATGACATTCAAAATTCAACAACTGACAAAAGAAGAACGGTATAAGTTTTATATCTATTTTTTCTTCACAGCACTTACGATCCCTATCTTCCTGGGAAGCGCGTTTCATGCCTTCGGTCGTCGGGGGTATACCGAAAGTGTGGCCCATGGGGTGCTTGCACTGCTCATCGGGGGGAGTTTGTTCGGGGCGGCAACAGCCAGGAACAAACGAATATTCTACATCTTCCACTTGAGCATCCTGCATCTTGTCGTATTGTATGCCTTTTTTCAGGGCGGAGCTGATGGTTCTCGGGTTCTCTGGATGTATCTGCTGCCACTCGTGACGATTTTTTTACTGGAAAGCGGTAAAGCGATTTGGGGATTCATGGTTGTCTCGTTCTTAGGGATTGTTGCTGTCTTTTGTTCCGGAGATACGATCGCCTGGATTCCATATAATTACCGGCCGGAAACACAAATTCGTTTTTTCATCACCTTTGCTCTGGTATATCTGTTCACGTTTTTGTATACAAGCGTCAGGCAACGTGTCTCCCCCCCCATTGCTCGTGATTCTGATGACGCCTGCAGCCATACGAAGCAGTCTCCCCCCCTTCAGGAGTCTTTTAGCCGGATGATTCGGGTAAAAACACGAGCGGTGAGCGACGAACCTCATCTCGCCGATTACGTGTTGCACTCAATAATCGAGAATGCACCGGTTGCGATGTATGCCAAAGATCTGGTTGGCAGATATCTGGCGATTAATGAGAAAGGGCTGGAATGGCTCGGAGTCTCGCGCCAGGAAGTGATTAATCAAACAGATTTTGAACTATTCAGTCATGATGTGGCAGAACGATCACGCAAAGAAGATGCTGAAGTGCTTGAGACCCAGGCAGCGATCGAGATCGATCGGTCTCAAATTGTCGGCAATGAACTCTTTGCTGCGCAAATTTATAAATTTCCTTTGTTTGACCGTGATGGGGCAATCGCCGGAGTTTGCGGCCTTACGAATAATATATCTAAGTGGAAACAGGATGAGCAGGAAATTCGAGCCGTCAACAAACGACTTGAAATGCGGTTACAGCAGCGGACTGCTGACCTTGAAGCAGTCGATAAAGAGTTGACGAGTGTGGCGTATATGATCTCTCACGAGCTAAATGAGCCAATTGTCGAGCTTCAGCACTTAGCGTCCTGGCTGATGAAAGACTATGGTCGCTTCATGGAAAAACGCGGCAGAAAGATGCTTGGTATGCTCATAAAACGAGTCACTCATCTGGACCATCTGTTTAAAAGTATTGCCTTCTATGCTGGCGTAGAAAGGTTCGCCGGAGACACACAACAACTTGATACCAATGCTCTTGTGCAGGGTGTCATCGATCGTCTTGCCGCACCATCCTCGATCCAGATCCGAATCGGGCATTCCCTTCCGTTTATCAGCGGAGATGAATCGCACATCAAGCATGTGTTTCAGCAATTGTTGCAGAATGCCGTACAATTCATGGGTAAAGCACAGGGAGACATCATGGTCGACTGTCTGGATGAGGGAAAGTATTGGACCTTTTTCGTCGCGGATAATGGGCCGGGGATTTCGTCGCAATACCATGCAAGCATTTTCGACCTGTTTCAAACTACAGCAGCTGGGGGGGATGACAAGACAGCCGGTCCTGGTATTGGCCTGGCTGTGTGTCGAAAAATCGTCGAACATTATGGCGGGCAGATTTGGGTTGAATCGCCTCCCGGCTATGGCAGCACGTTCTGCTTCACTTTTCCGAAATGAGGGGGCGTTGAATAGAGAGTTTACAGACTCTTTATTCTTCATCACCGCCGGATTCCTCCATCCCTGCTGGCACACAGGGTTTCAACATGGTTCTTCACGCATCTGTAAATAAGCATGTTTACAGGTGTGACTCTTTCTTCTTGCAAAAATATTGACAGAATCGCTCTGGAGCGTGAATCTACCATCCATTCGTTTTCGATGACCCTCTGTGCTGAATACGATCATCAATAAATACCTATGTGCTGCCAGCCTGCAATCCCGTGTTATCCTGATGAATTGAATCAAGTCTGGACCAATCTGATTCAGAATGCCATCCAGGCTATGGATTCAGAAAGGGACATTCGATATCTCCACCAGCCAGCAAGGACAAGTCATTCTTGTCAGAATGTCAGACTCCGGCTGTGACCTCTCTGCTGAGATTCAAGAACGAATCTTCGAACCGTTTTTTATGACAAAGGTTGCCGGAGAAGGCAGCGGATAGGGTTTAGATATTGTAAAAAAGATTATTGACAAACATCATGGGGCGATGGAGGTTGAAAGGCAACCGGAAAAAACCGCATTCCTGGTAGCATTATCGATTATTGACATTCGACATCCCTCGTAAAATGAAGAAAAGAGAACGACAGGAGCAGGAGGCATAATCAAAAAAGCAATTGTGTTTGTTGATGATGAAAAAATTATTTTGCAGAGTTTGAAAGCACAAATCAAAAAAATATTTTGGCAATCGCTATGCCATGGAATCGATGTCGTTCTGACCTTGTATCATAACAAACTCAAGCATGGGATCGATGTTATCAGAGATTACCCCGACGTGCCCATGATCCCTTGCTATTTGCGTATCCCCCCGATACTAAAGCAAGGAAATTGAGAATTGACAATTATAAATTTCAAAGGAGAAGACGATGAGACAAGTACGAATTGCAATGGCGCAAATAAATGCGACTGTCGGTGATTTAGAAGGAAATGCCGCTAAGATCACTGAGGCGATTCAACGAGCCAGGGACCATGATGCGGATATTGTGACGTTCCCGGAATTGGCCCTGACCGGCTATCCACCGCAAGACTTATTGCTTAAACCCCAGTTCCTGACGGACAATAAACAGTATTTGAACAAGATCATCGAGCAGACTCGAGGTATAACGGCAATCGTCGGTTTCGTCGACCAAGACGATGACATTTATAATGCCGCTGCCATTCTGCACAATCAAGAATTGCTGGGTGTTCAGCGCAAAGTCTATGTTCCAGATTACGGTATATTCAATGAAAATCGCTATTTTCAGGCTGCCGGAGAGACGCAGGCCATCTATCAGATCGGTGATGTGGTATTTGGTGTGAATATCTGTGAGGATCTCTGGTATCCCGGAGGACCAATGGCTCTACAGGCGTTGAGTGGGGCGGACCTGATTCTCAATGTCTCAGCATCTCCATATTATGTCGGCAAACCTGATTATCGGGAAAAAATGATTGCAGTCAGAGCGACTGACAGCGTGGTCGTCGTCGCCTACAACAATCTGATTGGTGGGCAGGATCGGTTGATTTTTGATGGTGGCGGGTTAATTGTCAGTCAGGCTGGAGAGATTCTGGCACAAGGGAAATTGTTCGAAGAGGATTTTATTATGGCCGATGTCGATCTGGATGATGTTTCGGTTTCGAAACTCAATGATCCTCGACAGCGAAAAGCTATGCTTGAAATGAAAACGAACAACACGCCGCTTTGTCCGCGAGTCGTCGCGGAGCCGGTCGCCGAAAAATCTCGACGTCATGCCGAACAAACGCCACAGTCGCCGCTTAGCGGACAGGGAGAGTGTGTTGACGTTCCTCCGGTTTCTCGCAGCATGATCCGCTGTCAGGAAATGTATGAGGCCTTAAAATTAGGACTGCGGGATTATGTCAGGAAAAATGGTTTTCAAAAAGTTGTGATCGGGTTAAGCGGCGGAATCGATTCTGCAATGGTCGCGATGATTGCGACCGATGCCCTGGGGCCGGACAACGTGCTCGGCGTGCTCATGCCAGGCCCGTTCTCCTCGAAAGGCAGTATCGATGATGCCAAAGCGTTGGTCGAGAGTCTGGGCATTCGGCATCACATTGTGTCCATCACGCCAATGTATGAATCCTTTGTCGGGCAATTAGCCGAAGTCTTCGAAGGACGAGCGCCGGACGTGGCGGAAGAAAACATTCAGGCTCGCTGTCGGGGGGTTGTCCTGATGGGCATTGCGAATAAATTTGGCTACCTCACTCTCACGACCGGCAACAAATCGGAAGTCAGCGTCGGCTATGCCACCCTCTACGGCGACATGGCCGGTGGGTTGGGCGTGATTTCGGATGTTCCCAAAACCACGGTATATGCGCTGGCAGAATATCGCAACGCGGTTGCTGGCCGCGACTTAATTCCGCGTAATACGATTGACAAAGCCCCGTCTGCCGAATTGCGGGAAGACCAGAAAGACAGCGACAGCCTGCCGGATTATCACGTTCTGGATGGGATTTTGAAAGCCTACGTCGAACATGACAAAAGTATTGATGACATCATTGCTCTGGGGTATGAACCGGAAATCGTGCGCGATGTCATCCGGAAGGTCGATCGCAGCGAATACAAACGTCAGCAAGCCGCTCCGGCCCTGAAGGTCAGCACCAAAGCGTTTGGCCCTGACCGGCGACTGCCGATCACCAATAAATATCAGGGGTAAACATCCACCGCAGAGACGCAAAGGCGCAGAGGAAATGAATTGATTTTCTCGGTGATTCGATGACGTCCCAGAGTGACGTTCGCAATATCAGGCCCAATCGGATACAAGCGTCTTTCCGGAACAGCGAGATATCTCATCTCTGCGGCAGGTTGTCGGTGTTATGGAATACAGAATCGAGAAAGATACGATGGGCGACATTCAGGTTCCGGCGGATCGCTTGTGGGGGGCGCAAACCCAGCGCAGCCTCGAAAAATTTGCCATCGGAACCGAAAAAATGCCGATTGAAATCATCCAGGCCTTTGCCGTGCTGAAAAAAGCACTTGCCCTTGTCAATCACGATCTGGGCAAACTGGATGAAGCCCGGACAGATGCGATTGTGATGAGCTGCGATGAAATTTGGGATGAAAAACTGCCGGAAGAATTTCCTTTAGCTGTCTGGCAGACCGGCAGCGGCACGCAAACGAACATGAATGTGAATGAGGTGATCGCCAATCGCGCCATGCAGTTGATCGATGAAGGCGTACATCCCAACGATCATGTGAATATGTCGCAAAGCTCGAACGATACCTTTCCGACAGCGATGCACATTGCGGCGGTACTCAAGGTAGAAAAAAAGTTACTCCCGGCGATTCACACCTTACGTGAAGCCCTACAGGAGAAACTCGATGAGTTTCAGGACATCATCAAAATCGGCAGAACGCATTTGCAGGATGCTACTCCTCTTACCCTGGGGCAGGAGTTCAGTGGGTATGTTGCCATGCTCGATACAAACCTTCAGCAGATTCTGGAAAGTTTGCAGCATGTGAGAGCGTTGGCTATCGGGGGAACTGCTGTCGGGACCGGCTTGAATGCGCCTGTCGGGCTTTCGGAAAAGGTCTCGGAAAAGGTCTCGGAACTGACTGGAACCCAATTCTATGCCGCCTCAAATAAATTCCAGGGACTGACATCCCATGATGCGCTTGTGGGCTTGAGTGGAGCCATGAAAGCTTTAGCCGCCAATGCAATGAAAATCGCGAACGATGTCCGCTGGTTGGCATCCGGCCCCCGTTGCGGGATCGGGGAGCTTATTCTTCCGGCCAACGAACCGGGCAGCTCGATCATGCCGGGGAAAGTGAACCCCACCCAAGCAGAGGCGTTAACGATGGTCGCCTGCCAGGTGTTCGGCAATGATGCCACAATTGGGTTTGCCGCCAGCCAGGGCAATTTCGAGCTGAACGTCTTTAAACCGGTCATTATTTACAATATTCTCCAATCGATCCGGCTTCTGAGCGATGTGTTCAACTCCTTTAGCACCAATTGTGTGATGGGGATTCGGCTGAATCTGCCGGTTATCGAACGCAATCTGCGGAACTCTTTGATGCTGGTAACGGCTTTAACGCCTCATATCGGCTACGAAAAAGCCGCCAAAATTGCAAAGACCGCGCATGAAAACGGCACGACCCTCAAACAAGAAGCTGTCGCCCTGGGATATGTCACCGCAGAAGAGTTTGACCGCTGGGTCAAAACAGAAGACATGGTTCGGTCCCAGGCCACGTAATG
>PDWJ01000598.1_pt1 | contig 53328 bp, 37 predicted proteins | sample 1430881 | NCBI WGS metagenome assembly PDWJ01 (sample SAMN01162460, study PRJNA174530) | Oral metagenome, whole genome shotgun sequencing project. | biome: Marine environment; feature: Marine mammal; material: Swab sample of the gingival sulcus; isolation source: swab sample of gingival sulcus...
TCCGGATTCTGACAAGAAAAAATGGACGGTAATGTTCAAAAAGCAAGATGACGGAAAGACAGTGGAGCTTGTTCTTGACAAAATCAAAGACACGACACTAAATGCGAACAAACTGGATAAGTACACAGAGACTTTGACCATTGAAGATGCGAACGGTCCAAAGGTAGTAGCGGTAAAATACCTACATACTATACCTGGATACACTGTTAAGTACACAGGAGATGATATAAAACCTGCGAAAATCTTCGTTTTCTTCGATGAGACAGTAGAAAAAGGGGCATTAGACGGTGCCAATTACAAACTAGGTGATGGTACGAACTTTATTTCTCTTGAGAAAGAGGGCGAATTCTACGAAGACAGCTCGAAAGTTGTGGTATTCGAATTGACAAAGGCAGAGTTCGATAAAGCGGAAACTATCTACCATGATCTGATGGTTGTGAAGGTAGAAGATAAGGACGGCAACGCGGTACAATCTGCAGTGGTGTCTATGACGACCATGACTAGCTTGAACCCTGCAGGGGCGTTAGATTACGAGGATATTGATCCGGTTACACCGGGAACTCAACCTTATATCAAACTTACTAGTCTGGATACTATTAAAGTTCGATTTAACCAAGACGTTCCTGATGCATCAGGTGTTGTTTTCGCTATCAGTACAGCAACGAGTGCTTCTGTAGCTGTAGATGATGTGTACACTACCGGAAAAGCAAATGAACTAGAAATAAAACTTAAAAATCCACTTGCTGCAAATGGTGTTCAACTTGATGGTTTGTTTAATGCTAGAATAGATAGTGTTACCGGTGTGAAGACACAATTTGGTGGCGATGTAGCACAAGAAATTACTACATCATATGAAATCCTTGATGTCGTGGCTCCAGAAGTGGCAAAAGATAGTCATGATGAAGAGATGATTAAAGCAGTAAAAGGATCAGCGCCTCATGCGTATGATGGATATATTACCATTGCGTTTACTCGACCGCTGTTACTTCAAAATCCTTTGACTCCAACTCACAAGGGTCAAATTGAGAAAGCACTTAAGATTTCCAATCTAAATGGAGACAAGTACTCTTACTTGGCAGCAGGTAAGATGCAAGTTGATTACGAAATAACAGACAATGTGCTTAAAATTAAATTCGACACCCTTGAAGCGGATGAAGAGATTTCTATTGAGTGTAATGAAAGCGAGTTCTTCAAAGGTTACAATGCATCAGAAAACTATTTTAACGGACGATGTGGATATCTCATCGCTTAAAAATTCCGTATATTGTTTTGTTACATAGTGCACTGCCCCATGATGCCAATGAATGATTCCTTAAAATAAATCTTGCTGAATAAAAAAGAGGATGTATCACTACATCCCCAAAATATTCTTTTTATCGTTTGGATTTACATTGTTGTGAAAACTTATAACGAACTGGAAAGTTCCTTTTTCAGTGTAGCTAATTCCTCTGGAGAAATATGTGTTAGTTCTAAAATATCTTTATCACTATTGTTTTGCATAAGTAAAATCTTAACCATCCCGCGCTTTTCCCCTTTTAATTCTCCTCTGGCTTCTCCTAGACGCATTGCTTCCATATTATCCATACTCATCGCCGCCAGTATACCTTTATCATACCCGCGTTCTTCATACATCAAATGTAGATTACACATTCCTTCCACCTCCTCGTCTAATAGTGTAATATTGTATCGTCTTTCTAATTCTTTCGCTCGTTCTTTATAATTTGAATATTCTTTATAAAATAACAAGCGTAAAATATCTAAAATCTTTTGTTCTTTTTCTTTTTTGTTTTTTCCAACACCAATCATTATGACTTGTTGTAAATCATAATCTAACTTATGAACTCGTTCGTTTCCTAATAAACATTTTTCTTGAAACGAATACGACGAAATATAGCTTTCTGGAATTTTATCCGATAAAAGAAGCCATATGGAATAGACCTTTTTTATTTTATGATATTCGGATTTTTGAAAATGAACGCCTTTTTGTGCTGCCAATATTCTCGCCGTATAGTTAATCCCTCTACTCGCAAATTGATAGGATAACTTTATTTGACTTTGTGCCTCCAAGTTCATTATAACATAATTTTTTTCATCTCTTCTTCTTTTTCCTTCGGGCAAATCAATCTGAAATAATAAATCGTAGTTTACTCGTCCATAGTCTACTGTTGTATTTTCCGTATTTAGTCCCTTAATTCGTTTTTCTAAAGTTTCCGGTTCAATATAACGGATAATCTCCTCAATTGTACAATCTTGATATTCTTCTACTACAGCTTGTACAAGGTATGCTAAAATTCGTTTGTACGATAATATTTTTTTCGCAAGGGCATCGAGTTTATTTTCTTTCTTTGGATTCTGTTTCTTATTTTGTTCCTCCATGTCACTCATAATAATCTCCTTTCTTCCTTACCTTTCCATATTTTACCATATAAAAATAAATATGTCAAAATATGGAAGTTCAAAAATAATCCGTATTTAAAAAAGATAATTTGTACTTGATACCCCCTGTTTTTTTCTTCTCCTACATATTCTGTCGATAAAATAAATCTTGCTGAATAAAAAAGAGGATGTATCACTACATCCCCAAAATATTCTTTTTATCGTTTGGACTATATTTTTGTCTTCTTGATCGCCTCAATACAGGTAGGGCACAATGTCTTTCCTTTTACATTGACAACATCTCTCGCTTCGCCGCAAAAAATACATCCGGGCTCGTACTTTTTAAAGAAAATCATATTGTTTTCTGTGAAAATTTCCACCGAATCCTTAATCTCAAGATCCAACATTCTGCGCAACTCAACTGGGATAACAACGCGTCCTAGTTCATCGATTTTTCTAACGATACCTGTTGATTTCATTTTTCCTCCTTATTTCGTTCAAGTTCACGTATGGTTTCACCCACATCGTATATTGCATCCTTAACTTCTGTCATTGTGGTTTCATATTTTTTGCCGAAATACTTGTCATACAGTGCTTTTCCTATCGACACCGTGTGTACTACGGATCCAATGCCGCTGACAAGTCCGGCGTTTTCGCTTAATTTTGATGTCACATTTTCACTCGTTTCGGCGATATTGTCAACCGTCGGCGTAAACGCAACTAGGTCATGTTCAATTTCTGCTGAAATTTTTTCTAAGTTTGCCGAAAGACCGGGAACGATAGCGATTGTTCTATCAATATGCGTTCGGTTATCCTCAATTGTCTTATGCAATGCTTTCACAATTTTATAGGAACGAAGTAAAATCATAATAAGTAAAATAAAGACAGCGACGACAAGCCCCCAAAGCAAAAATAGAAGCAAATCCTGAAACGTAAAAATAATTTGTGTCGGCATATTCCCTCCAATCCTCATTATACACTAAAAAACCAAAATTTGCCAAAAAAATTAGCTTTTATAAGGATTGTGTTTTCTGCTAGAATGGTACAGGGTTTTTATGGGTTGTCGAATGCTGTAGTCGAATGCTGTAACAGTCCTTTTTATCAGTCGCGCGTTTCAGCACTTTGTGGTAGAATTTTAAAGAAGGACAAGAGTACAATTTGGGATACAGCAGAGGAATAAGGAGAAGAAGGATGAAATATCTGAAGAATAATAAGGCGGACGTAGTTGTTCATCATCGAAAAAAGTGGCTTTTTGTAGTCGCTGTGATACTCGTCATACTTGTAGTAGCGTTTTTTGTCATTGGCAATATTTTTTATAATATTGCGATTAATGTCAAGCAGGACAAGGGGCATGTTTTCGAACATCATGACGGAAAGAACGCGCCGGATCTAAATACGAATCGTGCGATTAGTGAAGCGTGGTTTTTGGAACATGATGTGCCCTTTACCATGTACAGCGTGAGCGTGATGGACCATAGTATCGTCGGTCATCAGTTTATTCAAGCAGGAAATCGGGCGGAGAATAGCGATTGGGTAGTTGTCGTGCACGGGTTTACCAGCAGTGCCTTTCGAATGGCATCCGAGATCAAAGCGTTTTATGAGATGGGGTACAATGTCCTTGCGCCCGATCTTCTTGCCAGCGGAGATAGCGACGGCAGTTTTATTTCGATGGGCGGATATGACAGCGAGGATCTCGCTTCATGGGCGAACTACATTGTCTCAGAGTACCCGAAGGCGAATATCGCCCTGTATGGGGTGAGCATGGGGGCGGCGACGGTCATGAATTCGCTGGATGAGAACTTGCCGTCAAATGTCAAGCTTTTTATCGCGGATAGCGGCTATCTGAGTTTGCTCGATGAGTTTCAATACGAATTAAAGGAACTCTACCATCTTCCCGCTTTTCCCGTGATTCCGGCGGCGAATGTGATGACCAAGATTCGTGCGGGTTTCTGGTTTGAGGATGTGGATGCGACGGAGGCGCTCAAGATGACGGAGCTTCCGGCACTGATTATGCAGGGGAGTGAAGATGATTTTGTTCCGGCTTACAATGCGCAGAAAATATATGACTTGATTTCCTCTCCGAAACGATTGGAAATATTTGACGGCGCCAAGCATGTGAAAGCGCGATATACTGAGACAGAACGTTATTTTGATATTATCGAGGAGTTTTTGCGCGAACACGGTATGTAGTGTTTTGAAAAGTCGCCAAAACCCCCTTTTTGTGGTAAAATTAGGCTCGATGGTTGTGTTTTTTGTCATAGAAAAGTAAAAAATAGCAATAGTATAAGAGCAACAGGACAAGAAAGAATAAAAGTAGAGAGGACGAAGCAAATGAAAAAGTTTTATATCACCACCCCATTGTACTATCCGAGTGGCAAGCTCCATATCGGTCATACCTATTCGACGGTTCTCGCTGATGCGGTGTCGCGTTATAAACGAGAGCGTGGCTATGATGTGCGGTTTTTAACCGGAACGGATGAGCACGGTCAGAAGATTGCGGAAGCGGCGGAAAAAGCAGGGAAGACACCACAGGAATTTGTCGACGAGATGGTTGTCGGAATCAAGGATTTATGGAAAATCATGGGGATTGAGTACGACTACTTTATCCGAACCACGGATGAGGATCATATGGCGCGCGTTCAAGCGATGTTTGAGCGTCTACATAAAAATGGTGATATATACCTGGGAACATATGAGGGGAACTACTGTGTGCCGGATGAGGCGTTTTGGACGGATGCTCAGCTTACGGAAGACGGGAGATGTCCGGATTGTGGCGGCGAGGTCGTCAGGCGAAAAGAGGAATCGTACTTCTTTAAATTGTCGAAGTATCAGGATCGCTTGGAGAAACTTTTTGAGGAACAACCGGAGATTTTACGACCGAGTTTCCGGATTAATGAAATGCTGAATAACTTTATAAAACCGGGGCTTGAGGATGTCGCCATCACGCGCTCCCAGTTTAGTTGGGGGGTGCCGTTCCCCGGTGATCCGAAGCATGTTATCTATGTCTGGTTTGAGGCGCTTAGCGGCTATCTTACATCGCTTGGTTATCCGGATGCCGATGCGGAACATATGGACTTTTGGCCGGCGGATGTTCACGTGATTGCGAAAGAAATCGTTCGTTTCCACACGGTGATATGGTTTGCGTGGCTTATGGCGTTGGAACTACCGCTTCCGAAAAAAGTTCATGCGCATGGGTGGATTTTGTTTGACGGGAAGAAAATTTCGAAGCGAAGTGCGAGTAATATCAATCCTTCCGAGCTTGCAAAAAAGTACGGAATCGAAGCGTTGAGGTACTTTTTGCTCAGTGAATTTGACAACGATAAAGACGGACAGTACACCGAAGAGGTGCTAATTCGACGAATTAATTCGGATCTTGCCAATGATTTTGGAAACCTCGTGTCGCGAAGCATTTCTATGGTTGAAAAGTACCGCGCCGGAGAAATTCCCGCAGCGGGCGCGCCGACGGATTTTGACAAGGACTTGGTTGACAAAGCGAAAGCGTGTTTTGGGAAAGTGGATGCCTACATGGACGAACTGAACACCAAGGCGGCACTTGGCGAAATATGGGATCTTGTTCGTCGCGCGAACAAGTACATTGACGAAACCATGCCGTGGGCTCTCGCCAAGGCGGATGACCCGAGACTCGATACCGTTCTTTACAATTTGATGGACGTGCTTCGCGTGGTTTGTACCTTAGTTCGACCATTTATGCCGCAGACATCGGCAGAGGTTGCCGGCAGATTGGGAGCGGAACTTGGTGTGTATGAGCAGTCGGCGAAGTATGGACTGACCGAAGCGGGTGTAAAAGTAACCAAGGGCGCTGCGTTGTTCCCTCGAATTGACATCGACGAGGCGCTTGGCGCAGAGGAGTAAGGATGAGATTATTTGATGCCCATTGTCACTTAAATGACCGAAAGTTTGACCATGACCGAGAAGAGACGATACAGCGTTGTCATGATGGCGGTGTGGAAAAGATGATGTGTGCCTCCGATGATTTGGAGGAGAGTGCGCATGCTGTCCGTATCGCCGAGAGTCATAAAAATATTTATGCCGCGATCGGCATTCATCCGCATAATGCAAGTGCTATGGATGAGGAGGCACTTCTTACACTGGAACTGATGGCGAAAAGTCCGAAGGTAAAGGCGATTGGCGAGATCGGTCTGGACTACTATCGTGATTTGTCGCCACGCGATGTGCAAAAAGAGTGTTTTATCGCACAGATTGAACTGGCGAAAAAGTTAAAACTTCCCATTGTGGTGCACGATCGGGATGCGAATGGTGATGTTTTTGATATTCTTCGGGCGAATGATGCGTTTGTCAACGGACTTCAGATGCATTCCTATTCGGGCTCACCGGAGCTTGCCAGACAGTATGTCAGGCTTGGTGCGTATATTTCCATGTCAGGACCTGTTACATATAAAAACGCCCCTGTAAAACGAGAGGTGGTGAGGGCAGTTCCGCTGGATCATCTTTTGATTGAAACGGACGCTCCCTACCTTACGCCACAGGCGAAACGGGGGATGCGAAATGAACCGACCTATGTTGGCTATGTCTGTGAAAAAATTGCCGAGCTGAAGGCGATTGCTGTGGAAGAGGTTGCCGAAGTCACCTATCAAAATGCCTGCAAACTATTTGGGGTGTAGAAGAAATTGGCGTCTGGAAGTACTATGTCTTACAATCCAAAGTTTTCCGACGAATCGATACCCAGTAATCCGCCGCGGGTAAAAGAGAGTATTGTCGTCGAGGGAAGGGATGATTCGGCGGTCGTTCGGCAAGCTGTGTCCGCGGATACCATTATTACCAATGGGTTTACCATCCGCCGACCGGTCGCGCGACGGATTATCGAGGCGGCGAGACAGAATGGGGTGATTGTGCTTACGGATCCTGACCATGCGGGCGAGACGATACGGCGAAAAATAGAGGAATTATTGGATGAGGAACATCGTTTCGCTCGACAATCTCCGGAGCAAGCCGAGGGATTGCAAAGAACACCGGAACAAGAGAAGAAATCGCGAAACGGGACAGGAATGAATATCTTTCGTGTGCCGCAGTTAAAACATGCTCGGCTCCTCGTCGAAGAGGCATTAAAAGACGGTGATATTGGTGTTGAAAATGCCACGCCGGTCGTGGTTTTCGAAGCGCTGAGAAAGGCGGGGGCGACTTTTTTGGATGCGGATGAAACCGGGGTGTCGAATGCGTCGGATCGCGAGTTGTCTCCATTTTCTTCCACTGATCTATTGGCGTTGGGTCTTGTAGGGGCAGGGTCGAAAAGCCGACGAAAAAAGGTGGGGCGATATTTTGGTGTCGGCTATGCGAATGCCAAGCAATTAGCAAAACGGCTCGCAGTTCGCGGAATTGGTTTCGATCAAGTGCGAGCATTTTTAGACCAGTAGATTGTTTGTTTTCTCTGTAAGATTTTATTAGGGATATTGTTTTCGCGGAATGTCGTTAAGATTTTTTGAATATTGTATAGTAGTCTATCTAAAAGTGGAAAGAGAAGAAAGGATTGTCGATAGTAGGAGGCGCGTTTGTTAGATCGTTCTGACATTAATGTTGGGAAACAAGCAACGGGAAATAAGAGAGCTGAAGGTGTATCGAATGATGCAAATCATAGGAAGGAGAAGTCGAGTACGGATCAGCCGTACTGTCTGACTTCACCTTCGGATATTCGAAAGATTATGACAACCTATGGCTTTGCTTTTTCGAAGTCGCTTGGACAGAATTTTTTAATCGATGCCCATATTGTAGAAAAGATTGTGAGTGCTGCCGATGTCGAGGGGCGGTTGGTTATTGAAATTGGACCGGGCTTCGGTGTACTGACGGAGGCGCTCTGTGAGCGAGCGAAGAGGGTTATTGCGATTGAAAAGGATAAAAAAATCCCGCCGATACTACGCTCCCTTGTTCCGGCAGATAATCTCGAGATTGTGGAAGGAGATGTACTGCAAGTATCTCTTGATGAGGTCATTGAGCAGGCGGGGTATGATGATGCGATTGTCGTCGCGAATCTTCCATACTATATTACGACGCCGATTATTATGGGCGTACTGGAGATGTCCAAGCGAACGAACGTGCTTGTTGTGATGATGCAAAAAGAAGTCGCAGACCGAATTTTGGATGAGGGCGATCGTGGAGCGATTACTATTGCGACATCATACTATGCGGATTGTGTTCGAGTGACGGATGTCAGTAAGCATTCTTTTATGCCGGCACCGAAAGTGGGATCTTCGGTTCTTCGAATGAATCGCCATGAAACTCCGTTAAGCGGTAGAGAGGAAATTCTTTTTTTTAAGGTAGTAAAAGCGATTTATAGCACTCGCAGAAAAACTCTCCTTAACTCGCTTTCGGCGTTAAAAAACATTTCAAAAAACAATATGAAGTGTGCTATAATCGAAAGTGGGATTGTCCCTTCTGTTCGAGGGGAAAAGTTGTCTATTGCTGAATTGATGGTGTTATCGAAGAGTATTGCGCGTTGGGAGGACAAAGTAGAATGATAAGAGTAGACTTTAGCGACCTGCATGAAGGAATGAAACTCGCTACTTCCGTTTACGATGATAGAAGTGGCGCCGAACTTCTCAGCGCCGGTACAGAACTTACATTAAGACATATTAAGCTACTTCGAAATCTCGGAATTGATGAAGTGGAAATTGTAGAAGCTGAAGAAGAAGAGATTCCTGTTGAAAAGTATAAAAAAGAGATTGAACAAGTGCAGAAGGACGCAGGAAAAGAAGAAGAGTATATTTTCGAGCCCCCTGTTAAAAATATTGTCAATAAAAATATGGAAATTAACATCCTCACGGGCGAGGGTGCGATTCCTATTGATGTAAAGCATGCGGAGACCTTGCGAGAGCGTAAGGCGTTGTTCGCTGATATTAAGGCGACCGGTGTTCTCGATCTCCAGCAAATGAAAAAAAATCTTGTCAAGACACTGCCCGATGTGGTTCGAAACAATGATGTGTTAAAGCGCTTAAATGAACTTCAGCGAACGGATGACTATTTGTTTGAACATTCGATGAGGGTGTCTATTTTATCGACCATGATTGGCAAGTGGTTCGGCTATTCGCAAAGAGAAATGTTGGAGTTAAACGAAGCGGGGATGCTTTACGATATTGGGAATTTGAGTTTGCCGGAGGGGATTTTTAAGAAGGGGGATAAACTGAGCAAGGACGAATGGGAGGAGGTGCGATCGCATCCGAGGCAAGGCTATGGTATTTTGCTTAGGACAGATGGGGTTTCCCCTGAAGTGAAGTATGCGGCGCTACACCACCACGAGCGTTTGGATGGTTCAGGATATCCGCTTCGACTCCGTGAAAATCAAATTCATCATTTTGCGAAAATCATTATGGTGTGTGATGTCTTTGATGCAGTGACAACGGACAGACCCTATAAAAAGAAGATTTCGCCGATGCTTGCACTGGACTACCTGATGTGGAATGCGGGCAAGTTGTTTGATCCACAGGTTGTCTATATGTTGACGAAGGGTCTTTCATCGTTTTTTGTCGGAAAGCAGTGTGTTTTGTCGACGGGCGAGCGCGCGCAAATTGTCCATATGGATAAAAATTCGCCGACTCATCCTATTGTTCGGACATCGGATCGCTTTATTAATCTCAATGAGGATAGAAGTATAGCGATAGAGGATATTTTATAGGATGAGATAGTGTGAAAGAGATAGTATGAAATCGCGTGGCGTTTTTATTCAGCAAAGGCGGTAGTAAATAAATAATGTGCATTTAAAATGTGCAAATGATGGTGTGTATGGTAAAAGTAAGTAATTTAAGAAAAGTTTTTCGGCGAAATCGAGCAGATATTTCTAAATTAAAGGCGGAAAACAAGCAAAAAGGAATTGATAAAAAAATAGAGAAAGATGTAGTGGCAGTCGACAGGCTGTCTTTTCATGCGAATGACGGGGAGATTTTTGGTCTTCTCGGAGCAAATGGTGCGGGAAAGACGACCAGTCTTCGTTGTATTTCCACTTTGTACAAACCCTTGGAAGGGGAAATTACGATTGATGGCGTGGATGTTGTCAAGGAACCGGAGTATGCCAGACAAAATATTGCATTTCTCACATCGGAACTGAAACTGGACAAGTACTTCACCTTGGACTATACGATGAACTACTATGGAAGGCTACACGGTATGACGGAAAAAGCCATTGAGGAGCGGAAGAGATACCTTGCGGACACCTTTGAACTTACGGATTTTCTTTTTAAGAAAATTGGGGAATTGTCGACGGGGATGCTCCAGAAGGCATCGCTTGCGACCAGTTTAATTCACGATCCGCATACCATTATTTTCGATGAGCCGACCAATGGGCTGGATATTATCACGGCGCGACGAGTGACCGAGTTTCTTCAGGCACAGAGAGAGGCGGGCAAGACCGTGATTATATCAACACATATTATGAGTCTTGTGGAAAAATTATGTGATCGTGTGGCGGTGATTTTGGAAGGGGCGCTTGCGATAGAGGGAACGATTGATGAAGTGCTCGCCGCAACGGGTTGTGATGATTTGGAAGATGCTTTCTTTTGGCTGTTGGATAAGAAGGAAGCGGAAAAAGCAAAAAAAGAAGCGGGACATGAAGACGGCGAACAAGCGGAAGAGATTGCGATAACTGCCAAGAAAGAGAACGGCGCAAACTAAAAGAGAAGCTGTCGCGGACATGGGAAATTTGGAAAAAACGGGAATAAAAGAGGAAGTATGTGGGTAGTATTTAAAAAGGAAGTATATCGGGTGTTTTCGGATAAAAAGTTGTTTTTTACAACTTTTTTCTTGTCGCCGATTATTATGATTGTTATATTTCTAATGATGGTTCTTATTGGGAAATTCATGGCGGAGAAGGTGGATTCCAATCAGCCGGTAGTGTTATTAAACAATGCACCGATTTTTATGCAAGAGATAGAGGGCTTTGACGTCACCTATACGACAGACCTTTTATTCGAAGAAGTGGCGTCGGAGATGAAAGAAAAAGAGTTCAATCTCGCCATTGATTTTGATGGGGACTTTGAAGTGACCATTGGTAGTGGAAACGCCTCGAAAATTCGTTATTTATGTGATCTTAGCAATGATTACAATAAAAAAGCGTTTGAAAAAATCGAGACGGACTACCTCGAACCTTACAAACAACAAGTAATTATCGATCGGATTGGCGGCAGCGAGAAATTGAATGTCTTTGAATTGGAGGATTTGTCGAGTGACTATGCTGTGACGGACGAAAAAATGAAGGCGGGCAGAATGCTCGGGAAATTTGTACCTTACATGTTGTTTATGGTAATTTTCGGCTCGGCGATGGGGCTTGTCATGGAATCCGTCGCAGGCGAGAAAGAGCGAGGAACCTTGGCGACGCAGCTTTTAGCACCGATGCCGAGAGCGCGGTTTGCACTGGGAAAACTGTTTGGGTTGTCCTTTCACGCGGCATTTGCAGCGATTACCTCCGTGTTGGCGTTTTTTCTTCTTCTGGTTGCGGTAAAGACCTTTATACCGGACAATGTCTTTCGAATGGAGGTCTACTACACATGGAAAGATTTGTTTTTGATGATGGCAATTCTCGTGCCGACTCTTTTGATGAACACATCGCTCTTAATGGTGCTTTCGTCGCTCGGCAGAAATATTAAGGAGGCGAGCAACTATGTGATGCCGCTCTACATGCTGACCATTGTCCTTACGATTATTCCCATGAATATGCCGGCGGGAGAGGTTTTTCCAATGTGGATGTACCTCACCCCTGTGCTGGGACAGGCTTGCGCAATGACCGATATTATGGCGTTTTCTGCCGACACAGGAACATTTCTTCCGGCGGTACTTGTACCGTTGGTGATTGTCACGATTTCGATTTTTATCATTCGAAAATTGTTTGATAATGAAAAGATGATTGTGTCGGAGTAAGCGAATAATTCGATTGAGTTTGCGCCCCATTTTTTGTATAATTGATTTATGATAAAATTTGTTGGGGTGAACCTCAGGTATCGAGAAGGCGTGCAGGCGCTTTCCAATGTGAATTTTTGGATGAAAGCCGGCGAAATGGTGTTTTTGACCGGCGAAAGTGGTGCCGGAAAATCCAGTCTGGTGAAAGCGATTCAGCGAGAAGTGACACCGGATCGAGGTCGTTTATTTATTGATGAAGAAGATGTCACAAGGCTTCATCGACGGAGAATTCCCGAGCTAAGACGAAAGGTCGGGATGATATTTCAGGACTACCGCCTTTTAGAACGACGTACGGTCTTTGAAAATGTTGCCTACGCGATGGAGATTATGGGTTCTTCCAGAAAATCTATTAAACAAAATGTTCCCATTGCACTTCGGCTTGTCGGTTTGTCAGAAAAAATGGATTCCTATCCGAGCAAACTGTCCGGTGGAGAGGCGCAACGGGTGTCAATTGCTCGCGCTATTGTCAACAAACCGCTTATTTTGATAGCTGATGAGGCGACCGGTAATTTGGATAGTAAAAATGCCGTTGAAATTATGAGAATTCTCAACGCGTTAAATAAGAAGGGGACGACAATTTTAGTTGTCACGCACGATGATGGTCTGGTTAGTCGATTTGGGAAACGTGTCGTAGAAATGAAAAAAGGGAAAATTGTCAGAGATACCGGCGGTCCTGAAACAGGAGCGATGCGACCGTCCGACGATGATATCTTGGAGGACTTATGTTAAGACCGTTTAAAATTTTCGCCAGTGCGCTGACAAATATGTGGCGGAATAAATCGACGACCTTTTTTGCCTTGGTGAGCGTTACCGCCTCACTTATTATTCTCGGCATTGTTTTTGCCTTGATTTTAAATATTAATGCGATTGGAACAGCGGCAAAAGGGCAATTTGATGCAGTTGTCGCTTTTATTGATGAAGAGCAGAATGAAAGTGATATCGCCGACATGGTGAAGGATATTCTTGAGAACCCCTATGTCGACGATATTCAGTACGAAACCAAGGAACAAGCAATGGAAAATTTAAAAGAGCGTTGGGGAGAAAAAGCTTATCTTTTAGAGGGGTTTTCTGAAAATCCCCTTCCGCGCTCGATAATCGTCTACGTGAAAGATATTCAGTATTCTAACTATGTTGTCGAACTCCTTGAAAATTATGAGGGTGTCGAGGATGTTCGTTCCCATGAGGACGTTGTTCAAAAACTCCTCGCTGTGACTCATACTATTCGAAACGCTGCCTCCATTCTGATTTTTATTCTTATTGGTGTTTCCGTTATTTTAATTAATAACGCCATTGCCATGGCGGTCGCATCGAGAGCGAAGGAAATTTCCATCATGAAGTTTATCGGGGCGAAAGATTGGTACATTCGTTGGCCGTTTTTTCTCGAGGGGATTTTAATTGGTGTTATAGGAGCCGGTATTGCCTACCTTGTCGTATTCTACGGTTACCACTATATTTACGACATTGCACAAGACAAATTTTTTGTCATTCTCTCCAGTCATCTTGTCAGTCCACTGGAGTTACAAGCAGACATTCTTTACCTCTTTATGGTTGTGGGTGCGTGTGTAGGTGCTTTGGGGGCTATGTTTTCGACGCGAAAACCGTTGCGGCGCTAAAAAACTATTGCTTGTTCTTTTCCGCGCTAGCTTCTCAAACATCGAAAGCGTTCTCGTTCATGAATTTGATATTCTATTCTCATCGAACGCTTTCTCGTTTGCTCGCTAGCGTGAAAAATAACGGCGCAATAGAGGGTAGTATGTTCTACTCTCGTCGAGCCCGTTCTTGTTTCTTTGCTAGGGCGAAAAAATCGCAGCGTAATTAGGCGTTGACTTGGTGTTGGATAAACCGGAGCGAGGTGAGGCATAAGAGGAGCGTCTTTCTCGTTTGCTCGCTGGCGCGAAACATAACGGTGCAATAGAGGAGGAGTCGAGGGTTCTACTCTCGTTGAGCCCGTTCTTGTTTTTTCGCTGGGGCGAAAAATTTGTGGGGTAATTTAGACATCGGCAGGATCTTGGATAAACCGGAGTAATGGAAGCGAAATGAACGCGGCGTAATTTGAAAATCAATAGCGTATTGTGAGATGAGGAGATTATGGTTGAAAAGATGAAAATAAGTGTTTTGATAAAACGTCTAGTTTTTTTGGCGTGTGCGTTTGCTTTGATGTTCTCTGTCGCGTTTGCGACGATTGATGATGAGATACGGCAAAGGGAGTTGGAAAAGGAGCATCTTCTTCAAATTATCGATGAGATCAATGCGAGTTTAAACGAAAATAGAAAGTTTCAAGAAGATGTGAATATAAAAATCATCAATACCAATCTAAAGCTCGGGGAAATCGAGCGAGAGATCAATGATATTTCGGACAAGATTGCGACGACAGAGGACGAAATTCGCTTGAAGGAGAAAGAAGTCGCTGAATTAAATCGGTTGGTCGATGAAAAACAGGAGTTGTTGAATAAAAGGCTGCGTGTAATGTACAAAGAAGGCAGTGTGGGCTACTTGGAGGTCTTGCTGGGGTCGGATTCCCTGGAAGAATTGCTCTCTCGAGCGGATATTCTGCAAACCATTGTCAAGAGTGATCAGGACATGATTGTTGAACTGGAAGATGCGAAGGCGTTGGCGCAAAAGAAGAAAGAGGAACTGGCTGCTAAAAAGGAGCATTTAGCAGAACTTCTCGGTCAGAAAATCGTGAAAAAAGAGGAACAGGAAGCGCTTCTTGCGGATCTTCATGCGTACTCGCTGGAACTTATTCAAGACGAAGAGGCGTTGCAGGAGGCGGTGGCGATTCGTGCGGCGGAGCAAGCGGAGATCGATCGCATTATCGAGCGCTTGGAGCTTTCGAAATTGGCGTATGTCGGTGGGGATTTTATATGGCCGGTTCCTAGTTCGTACCGTATCACCTCGCCGTTTGGCTATCGTCCCGAACTCGCCTACCTCGGTGCAGGGTCATTTCACAACGGCATGGATATTGGAGCGAATTGGGGCGAGGATGTGCTCGCCGCGCAATCCGGCACGGTTGTAACGGCAACGACGATGTGGGGATATGGTAATGTCCTTATGATTGATCATGGTGGCGGCATGGTGACGGTCTATGGTCATTTAAGTGAAATCTATGTTTCGCAAGGGCAAGATGTTCAAGTGGGCGATGTCGTAGCGGCAATAGGTTCTACCGGCATCAGCACAGGGCCGCATCTTCATTTTGAAGTTCGAGACAATGGCGAGCGTAAGGATCCTATGGAGTATGTTGGACAGTATGTGAGGTAGGATAGTAGTGAAAAAAAGACAAGAGAAGGCTGGAAAATTATCGCGCGGGATTGTGGCGGTTTCTTTTTCTATCCTTCTCTTTTTATGTTTTTTAAGTACCGCACTCGTTTCGGTAGGGTTGACGAAAGCGGAACACGACAGCGCCTACCGGAGGCATCACTCGGTGGATTTAGCAGGCATTTCGGACGAGAAACTGGCATCGCTTTCAAATGAAATTTTTTTATTTTTGGACGGGCGAGGGACCCTAAATACCGATGATTTTAGTTTGACGGCAAGGGCGCATATGGACGATGTGGAAGAATTATTTCGTTTGTTAAAGGCGGTCTTTGGTGTCAGTCTAGGCGGGGTACTACTGATCTTGATCTCGTCCGGTAATCGAAGGGTGCTGCTCTGTACCTCTTCCTTTGTTATTTTGGGCATACTGGCACTTTTAGGGACTGCTTTTCTCGTCCTCGATTTTTCGAAACTATTTATTCTCTTTCACGAAATTTCGTTTTCCAATGATTTATGGATACTGGACCCCAATGTCGATGTCCTAATACGAATGCTTCCGGAATCCTTGTTTCAGGATTTGGCGACAAAGGTAGTGCTTCGAACTGTATTATTGGCAGTCTGTTCCTCCGCCCTTTCTTTTCTTTGGGTAAAAAGATCGAAAATGAACTAGCCGCAAATCGGCAAAGCGGGCGATATTTGTACAAGGGCATTAGCGAGGCAGACTGTTTGATGGCATGGGATTTCGTTTATCGTTTATTTTTTTTGCCGAACGAGATATAGCGGCTTTGTATTGCGCTTGATGACCTGCGTTTTTTTCTGGAGCGGAGTGCTCGATGATACTTTGAATTTTTTCTTAATATTTCACAAAAAATGTCGATATATAAGTGTGCGCTATTGTTGCGTATTTTTAACGACGAGTTGATGAGGAATAAGTTGTAGGAGGAGTTCGACGAGGGCGGGTTGTGCTTTTAGAAACTCGAAAGAAGAAACTTTTATTTGAGAATAGTATAAATTGTCTAGAATGAATAGGCGAGAAAGCGAGCGGAGGACATATGAAGGAACGGATTGATAGAAAAATAAAGAAATTTCGAAGGATACAAGATTCGCGAAAGGATTCTTTAGGTAGGCAAATGGAGCAGAGCGGCTTAAAGAAACAGACGGTCATCGCTCGCTTGCGGAAAGAGATATGTCGCGCGTCCGAAGGAGGGATGCTTTTGTCCGCAATAGCGTGCGTGCTATCTTCGCTTACTGTTTTTTGCCGTTTGCACTGTCGACGCGTTCTGGCGTTTTTACTCTCCTTTGTTCTCCTGTTTTCTTCTGTCCCCGCGTTTGCACTTGTTGTGGGAAGCAAGGGGGGAGAGGATCGTGTTTTGGAGACGGTTCGCTTTACCTTAATTCATGAAGGCTTTGATTTTTCCGGCGGCTACATTGAATTAAAAGGGGAAAATCTACAAGGAATTGAGGTGTATCAACGAATAGGCTCGCAGTTAGAAAATATTGGGGAACGCAAAATTGATACGTATTCTCGTGTGACGATTACATTGTCAAAAGAAGACATGGTAAGTTTTAGTGGTGAACTTGCCGTTGGCAATCAGGATATCGATTTAGAAACAGGGAATTTCCCGAATATTCAAGGTGCGAATAAAAATAGCGTCATCGAAGATGCGACACCGGCGGATTCCATCACTTTTATCGGAACGAATCTCGGTGCGATCAGCAATACGAATACCACCGGCAATATCTATGGACACTATGGGGCGGGAACAAACCATGGTGGAAATCTTCGAGGGGCAAATTCGTCGATATCGCCAGACGGAAAAGAATTGACGCTTACCTCACCGGAAGCTCCCGGACGAAAAGGTGAGCAAGATATTTATATCGAGCGAACGAAGGTTTATGGAAGTGGAACAGCGGATGAGTACACGACGATTGTAAAGTACGAGTATCATAGTGCATTTCGTATTTTGGAGGATATGGGCATTGAGGACAATGACCTCAGCATGTATCCGAACACAGGGTCGAAAGGCGATACCTTCTATATTGAATCGGAAAATTTAAGCAATTCCGACATCTACGCTATTTACTTTTTGAAAACTATTGACGGATCGGATCGACCGAGTGAGGAGAATAAAGCAGAAATTTTATCGCTTGGCTTGAATATTAACAATACCAATAAGGATAAGCTTACTTTAAAAGTGCCGGTGCATCCTGATTTCGCGACAGGAACGTACTATGTCCTTTTGACGAAGGTAAAAAACGGGCAGATTGTTGCTGAAAAGTGGGTTCGCACTTCGGCGGGTGATATTGACAATTTTGCCGTTATTCAGGCGGGTTATCGTCCGAAAATTAAATCCATTTGGAAACCGGCAGGACCTAGTACAGGAGAAGATGTGGAAATTAAGGCGGAGTATGTCCTGTCGTTAAATATTCCCGATTTGTTATGTGACGGCGAGTGGCTAAGTACGAATCTTCCGTCCGTTATTAATCAAGCTGGAAAAGAATTTCTCAGTCTCCACTACGACAATAAGTATCAAGGCGGTACAGCGACCTATAAATTGAAAACGATTGCCGGCATTGACCGAAAGGTCAATATCACGATTGGGAAACCGGCGACCTTTGTGTTGAAATCCGATGGAACACCGGATATTTTTAAGTCTAGTGTGGATCGTATTATGATTCATACGGCGGCAGTGAATGATGCCGAGGAGAACCCCAAGCGAGATGTCTTAATCGAAATGACGACGACGATTACCCTTGATGACGGTTCAGTCTACGAGTTTAGACAAGTGGTTCGAGAAGTTGACGGATACGAGTATATTCCGTCCAGCTACACGCCGATTATTGACAGCATTACACCGGAAATTCTCCATGTGCAGAAGTTTGGCGCTCGTTACAAAATGAAGGATGAAACGCTGATTTCCGTTAAGGGAGATAAGTTTTTCGTCGATCGTGTTATTGTGGGAGAAGAAGTCGTCACCCACATGCCGTCGGTCTTTTTTAAAAAGGATGGGGGCAATACAAGCGAACAAAAGTACCAGCTCGCCTTTCTTCCGAATGCCGAGTGGACAGATAGCGGAACCGGAACGGTGTACCGTGGGCTTATTTACTACAAGGATGTCGAAGACGGTACGGCAACACTCCTTATGGACGGTGGGCTGCCTGTTCGTTTTGAAATGATTGTACTCGATGCCGACGGAAACGTCGTGGACGGCAAAGGCGGCAATGATCTTGGGCAAAATATTATTCTGAAAATTCCTTCTGCTGTTGTCATTAAGGATATCGGTACGAAAAATCTTATGATTAGCAACCCGATTCGAGAGGAACCTGATTGGAGAAAATTTGGGTTTAACGCGATGCGTTCTGACTTTGTCGAATTTATTACGACGAATGATGTGCCGCGTATTGAGAAGGTGGAACCCGGTATTGTGACTGTTGAAGGTGGAACGGAGGTTGTCGTTACGGGGGCGAATATTTCCCCTGCAGCAAGAATGTACCTTGATGGAACCGAAGTTACAGGGATTACACCGGAACTAAATCCTACGGGGGATAAGATTTTAATTCGATTTACCGCCCCGAAGGGTCGAGAGGGTGTGACCCAAATTTTAATTCAAAATCCGAGCGGCGGGATTGCGGTCGCGAATTTTACGTATATTGATTCCTTTGATAAAGATCCGAAATTTATCGATTTTTCGCCGAAGGAGGGAACACATGGCACGTTGGTTGTGGTTCAAGGCGATAATTTTTTAAAACCTGACCCGACTGTGGTGACGGAGACGGGTGTCGATGCGTTTCGTTTGATTGGAACGAGAATGACGATCGATGGCAGGACGGTCGACGATTACAATATGAACAATGTGGGTGAAATTGTTTTTAAACCCTACACTGCGCCAAATGCCGAGCCGCTGATTGGAGAGGATGCAGGACTTAGTGTCTATTCGAAACTCTATCAAAATACACTTGTTACCGATGGCGCCGGAAAGGTGGCGGCATTGGAATGTGACGGCGACGGCAGGCCGATGATTGTCGCGGCTGATTGGGCATATCGTATTCTCTACGATCAGAATACGTCCAGTTTTCACGCTTATGGAAAAGATGACAGAGATGCCGGTGCCGTGACGATTCAGTTTGCGCCGGATGCCGACCCTAGGAAGGGAAAAACAACGATTGCCATTGCCGGCGGTTCAGGAATGCCGGCGGCTACGTTTACCGCGCACATGGATAACCACGTGTTCCGCGTGGGACGAGAGGAGGACGGTGATAAACGCGTGTACCTCGCGAACTACATCAATTCGGTGACATTTAAATCTGCGGGCGATCCGCCGGAACGCTTGACATTATCCTATAATTTTGCCGGTGATGCGATACTCGGCAATGGCAATGACAAAGAGTACAAACTCGTTGTCAATACAGGCGCTGATAGCGCTGTTCATCCTGTGAAAGCGGTTGACAAACTCGGGAATCCTTACAATGTCAGTCCGACGACGAATGGTTTGAACCTGGCGGGAACCGACTATGCCATGATTACCCCGTACAAGGCAAGTGACAAAGGGGTTATTGTCGGGCATCGTTCGATTCTCGTTTCCAAAGATCAGATGATTTTTGAGGTACCGGTTCTCACGACCGGGAGAGGATACAAAGATTTAGTGATTATTAATCCCGATACAAAAAGTGCATCGAAAGAGGGGGAAGAAGGATTTTACTACATCCCTCAAGCGAGTACCAAACCGAATATTAGCACAGTGTTTCCTCGACGCGGATCAGTGGACGGTGGCTACTATGTGACGATTGCCGGAAGCGAATTTTCTGATGATGCGACAGTATATATTGACGGGCAGAAAATTCCGGTGGAAGATAGACATATTTCGATTGACGGACGGGAGATTGTCGTTAAGATGGTGAAGTCGTACCGTGTCGATTTTATGAAGGAACTAAAAATTGACGAGATTACGGTTCCTGTCGTCGTTGTCAATCCGGACGGTGGGACGGCGAGCAAACGCGACGGCTTTGTCTATATTATTCCAAAGTCTGCGCCCGTGATTACCAGAATTCTTCCGGTTGAGGGCACGAGTAATGGGAATCAGGTTGTTGAAATCAATGGCTACGAGTTTCGTTTTTATGAGCCTTATGAAAACTTGGTCGGTGACGAAGGATTTCAAGTAGGCGATAAAGTGCAGGATATTTTTCAAAATAATAAGTGGGATAATCTGCTTGCATCCAGTGTGAAAAATGATTTAGAAACGATGAAAAGTTTGTTGGATGCCGGAAATACAAGCCATTCGCTCTTTTCTGTCTCGCCGATTGTGCCGAAAAAGCTCTATCGTAATCTGTTCTATAAGTACTGGTATTCTTCCAAGGTACTTCCAAAGGTTTACTTTGGCGAAAAAGAGGCGAAAATAGTCGAGTACGAGGAGGGGTATTTAAAAGTAATCACGCCTTCTCATGAGGCGGGAACGGTCGAAGTCTATGTGATTAACAATGATTCCGGTGTGAGCAATAAAGTGCGCTATACATACAAGGCGACATCACCGGTGATCGATGATGTCATTCCGAATTTCGGCAAGCGCGGTGGAAGTGAACCGAAGGAGGTTTTTGGTAAAAAAATGTATCCGTCGGCAGTCTTCGGTTACAAGGAGGACGGATTGAACCCGATTGGCAATCCGATTCGTCTGGACGAACTTCCTGACAGTCAACGGGTGAGCGCATTGGTTCGTTTTGGCGAAATTGACAATACAAAGATTCCGCGCGTTGAGCCGAATGGCGGACTTATCAACAACCAGCGAACGACCGTGTCGCTGGAGGGCGGTCTGACGGTGCAGTACTACGGCGATCAGAACAAAGTAAAAATGACAATTGCCGAGCGAAATACCGTCTACACGCGGGAGTTTACTTATGATCCGTCCAATCTGCCGGATGGCGTGTCGGCGGTCTGTCTTCCTGCGGGGGCGTTGAAAAACGACCAAGGGGAATACTATGTGCCGACCGGATTGATTGATTTTACGGAGTACACGCAGAACCCAACCGAGTACAAGCAAGCGTATGAGTATGTGAAAATTTATATTAAAGATCGACGATTATTTGTGGAACGAGGCTATGCGCCCCGTGTTATTTATGATAATGAAAATCATGTAACCGTCTACACCCCGTCGTACTACACGATAGGGAAGGTTTCGATGACGTACTACAATCCCGACGGCGGAAAAATATCGACATCGTTTGACTATACGAATCCTGCCAGTGTTCCTAAAATTAAGATGATTGAACCGCATGTTCTTGATCATGAAAAACAAAACTACCTTGTCGAGTCCTCGGTTCTCGGCGGCATCGACATTGAGATTATCGGTTTGGATTTTCGACCGAATATCAGCGTTTCTATTGGTGGGAAATCGGCGGTCGTGAAGGAATTGACGACGAAGGAACTCGATGGGAAGAAGTACGACCTGGTCATTGTGACCGTGCCGAAAGGGGCGACGGAAGAAATAGACCGACGTTACCCGATTATTGTAAGTAATGAGGACAGCGGGCTTGCTACATCGAACAATAAAAAGGATTTAATAGGACCGAACCACACTCCGGTTGGAGGTGCGCCGGAGACTTTGCCGTTCTACTTTGTGTACAAAAAGCCGCTGTCGTTTCCAAGTATTCAAAAGGTGATGCCGCAGTACACGTCGATTGCCGGTGGGAATCCCATGGTTATCACCGGAGCGGATTTTAGAAAGGGGGCATATGTCATTATCGGTACAAGAGCCGGTATCCCAATCTATGATGGCGTGATTTCGGAACTCGGAACCAAGATGACGTTGAAAACTCCACTGAATATGACTCTTGGAAAAAAAGATGTTCAAGTGCTGAATACAGACTATGGTACGGGTATTTTAAAGGATGCCATTACCGTGGTCAGTGCACCGAAAGTGGCGGCGGACATTGTCGGCGAAAACGGCAACCCGCTCAGTATTATTGATGTGAGCGGCGGACAGAAAATTCGCCTAAAGGGCAGTGGATTTATGAAAGGTGCGACCGTCTTCTTTGGTGGTGAATGGACGAAGGCAAAACAAAATCCGGACAATATTCCGGGAGCTGATGAGGGGCTGTTTACCGATGATGCCCTCTACTATGTCAAAGACGGTGTGAAGGCGACGGCGGTTGAATTTGTCGATGAGAATACCTTGATTGTGACAACACCGAAAGTGACCAAGGAGGGCAAAGTTTCCGTCGTCGTGTTAAATGCGGACGGCGGGATTTCCGATGATTCGGTGACGCTTAACTATCGTGTGCCGATTCCTGGAAAGCCGCTTGGATTAAAAGCCACCGTAGTCGACGATCGATACATTAAACTCTATGACTATGTGTCGGAGCGCAGTGAGTATTTTGAAATTTACGCGTACATTGGCAGAAAGTCGTCCACCGACTTGCTTGCTAATGCGTACCAAGATTTTATGTACCTTGGTGTGACGGATGTCGAACCGTATAAAATACTGGAACTCCCGGGGTGGGATAAAATGCATACGGGTGATCGCATCGTCTTTGTCGTTCGTGCGGTGAATAAATTCGGGCAATCCGAATTTTCGAATTTCGCCTCCATTCAGCAGCATCAGTTAAAAGATGTGAAGCAGCTCGGACCTGAAGATGTCGATGGCGATGTCGGCGTGCCGGAGGGCAAGGACTATGATATTGTCCGAAACAAGGGAAAAATTACGGTTCGAATGGCGAAAAAACTGAACGAATTTTCACCGCTTATCGACTTGTCACAGGAACTCCATACCAAGGAGCGACAAGTGTCGGTTCCCGAGGAACTCGTGCGAGATTCTTCGGCTTTTATATCGGTTATTTTTCCGAAGAGCATGATTAGTTTTTCGCCGTCGGTACTTTCGACACCGGCGTTTAATGAATTGGATCGTTACTACTATGCTTATGGTAATATAAAGGAAGAAGAAAAGCCGGCGCCGAGTTTTATGGTCAGAGGCCGAAAAGAAGTGACACCGGTCTACTACTTGGGATTTTTTGTCAGTTCCAATGAAGAGGTACTAGGGCAACGCGTGCTGTCCGGAAATATTGATTATTCGATACGAATACCGGATGTGCAGAATAAGAATGCCCTTGAAATGTACCGATTTAATGAGTTGTCCGGAAAGTATGAGCGGATTCCTGCGGTCGTGGATACCGTGAACGGTTTTGTGACCGCACGAGATCGACAAAGTGGGTACTACCTGCTCGCAGAGCCTCGGTAGGAAACAATGGGGTTATTCAAGAGATAAAAATAGAGCATGATTGTCTAAAGGAGAACGAAATGGTAGGAAAATATATGCGTAGCGTCTATAAGAGAGGGATTGCCTTGGTGTTGGCGAGCGCGCTCGTCGCCGTTGGAATGTCGGACTTGGGATTGACTTTTGTCTTTCCATCCGTCATGGGTTCTCCTACGGTTTCTTTTGCAGCTCCTTCTGATTTTGATATTAATGTGCCCGAGCTTCACGCTGCGCCGTTTAATGACCAAGAGGCTAAGGTCTTGGAGGGGACATCGCTGATTCGTCAGATTATCGATCAGGTCTACTATCGAGATATTGACAGAGTGTATGGACGAAAAGCGATTGTTCGGATGACTGCGATTGGCGTGATTAACAATTTCGGCAGTCGGTTCTACCGACCGACCGAGGGGACAACAGGCTATGAGGCGGTTTCGGATATTCTCTCCTTGTTAGGTGAGCGCGAAGCCATTGTGCAAAAGGTTGTCGACAATGGGGGAACGAATGCGTCGAGTGACTTGCTGTCGAGTATGTTTCGAAAGGAATGTCTTGCAAAAGCGAGGGCGATGGGTATTGTTCTTGATAGTGAAATTGTGGGATTGGAATCACCTATCGATAAGGAACAAGCCGCGTTGTTTTTATCCAGAGCCTTAAACAAGGGAGGGAATCCGTCCATTTCTTCCGAAACGCCCCAATTGTTTTCGTTTTCGGATTGGCAGGATATTGAGCCGTATGCCAGACAGGCGATTGAGTTTCTTGTACGAGAGGATATTGCGAAATTGACCGCTGACGGGCGCTTTTCGGCGCACGATACCTTGTCGAGAGCGGAGCTTGCTACGTGGATTTCCGGTGCCTTTGATCGAACACCGACCATACACGGTGGAGAAATAGGTTATGGTCTTGTTGTCGGAAAGCACGAGACGACTTCGCGTGAAGGGGATGAGGTCGTTCGAACAAGAGTTGTAGACATCGTCAATCCCGCCGGAGAACCTGTCCGATTAGTGTCTACTTCGCGCAGCGGTTCTCTTTTAAACGACTATGTTGTTTATAAAAATGGGATTATTTCGGCATCTGATTTTTTGGAAAAAGGCGATGAGATTGAGTATATTACCATTGACGGCGTGTTGTGTTATGTCGGAGAAATTCCGAACGGGCAGGTTCTTGCGGAGCTCGGCAAGGAGCCGGATATCTACAGTTATACACACTATGGTACCCTTGTCGCGGTAAAAACCGAGGAGTATTTTGAAAACGATCGCAAAGGAATGAAGGAGCGATATCGTGTAACGGATATTACAGGAGACACTTTTGATATTGTTGTCAAGGAAGATGCGCTTACCGGACAACGCTCGGATATTATCGTGTCGAAAAACGGCATGCTCGGCGGAGTGAAGTTGCTTGAAATTGGCGATACCCTCGAGTACATCACCAATGATTTGTCGGAAGTTTCCTATATTAAAGTGGGGGATTTGGAGAGGAAATCCTTATCCGGTACGGTGAATAAGTTTGAGCCGGCAACCGAAAGTACACCGGCGTACCTGACGATTTTTACCTATGAAGGGGATCTTATTCGCTATCCGTTGGCGCCCTATGCGCTGCTAATGATTAACAGCCGAGGGGCGAAGCCGCAGGATTTTGTCTATGGGCTGGATATTCATGTCGATGTGGCAAGAGATTTGATTATCGCCGTACTGGGGGATAGTTACTCGGGAGAACCGGGGTATATTCCGCCGTTTGGGAAAATGCGAATGGGAACGGTTACAACGAAGGGAAGGAAAAGTTTTCAGCTTTCGATGGCAAATGGGGCAGTTGAGAATATTTCCGTCGATTCGACGACTATGTTTACAAAAAACGGGGAACCGGCGGATTTTATTTCTATAAAGCCGGGGCAAAAGGTCAAGGTTTACTTCGATACCATGATGATGCAGACGGCATCGAAAGTCGATGTGCAAGCGCCGGAAAAACTATTTGATAAAATTTACAAGGGGAAAATAGAGAATATTGTGCCGCAGACCGGAGAACTCCACTTGGTCGGCGCGGATGGGGTGTCGAATCCTGAATATATAAAAAATAATCAGTGGGAGCTGGACGAAGAGTATGCGAAAGTACTTGCGATTTCTCCTGCTTGTGAAATCTATGTCGATGACAAAGAGTTGTCGCCGGATATGTTGGAGCGAATGTATACAGGCTACGAGGTGTACGCTGTGACGGAAGAGGTTTTTGGACGAGAAACCGCCGTTAAAATCAGTGTGAAACGCGGAGCGGAAATGACCTATTCCAATGCGGTGACCAAGGTGGATCACACGCTTGGTGAAATGGAACTGATGACGAGGGATAACTTTGATATTACGAAGGCGACCATTGTGCTCAAGGATGGCTTGCTTGTTCCGGCGGAACAGATTAAGGCGAGAGATACCGTCTTTGTCGCCGCAGAGAGCCCGATGGGGGGCTATGATAAAAAGGCGATGTTTGTGAAAGTGACGACAGCGCATGAAAAACTATTTGACGGCATTCGCATTGGGGCGATAGAGGGGGTTTCGCCGTCCTATGTTACGCTCGCAAATCACACCTCGATTATTAATAACAATGTCGATCAGGTCAATCCGCATGTTTCCGGAAAGTACAAGCTGACGACGCGAAGTCTTATCCGCGATATTTCAGACAAGGATAAGATTAAGACGATTAAGCCGGAAAAATTCTATCATGACGAGTATTCGCGAACGGAAAATTATGATAAGAAAAGTGGGTTGAAGTACAAGCGGTACTACGCGTTTATGGTGGTGAATCCTTTGGATAACAGTATTATTGCGATGAATATGCGGAAGGGCGGGCTGATGCCGCGGAACCTTTTTGACTACAAGTTAAAAAAGGAAGAAGATATTAAAAAAGAGCTGACCAAGACGTTCCGCGATGCGGTGGTGACAAGAGGTTTGGTCTGTGGGCGCGATGCGACATGGCATCGATTGGAACTTACCGAAACGCATGACTACACGAACTACACCGGTCGTTGGACGGCGACGAATACGAATATCTATGTAAAGTATAGTGATGCGATTGTCATAAAAAATGGTCGTGCGATTAGTATTGATGATGTAAAAATGGGAGACTATGTGTACATCCTCCGCATTGGCACGGATTCTCTCGTGATATTTGTGGAGTAATGTGGATAATTAAGTAGAAGGAAAAACTCTTTCATCGGAGTGTCCGGGTAGGAAAAAGGAAGAATCGGCATTTAAGGAATGTCGATAGTCCGCGGAGGAGTAAGGAGTAAGAAAATATGAGGAATATGCAAAAAATAGTCCGAAATATCGCGAGGTTTGTTTTTTTATCAGCGATGATTGGGAGCGTTTCTTTGAATTCTGTTTTTGCCGAAGTGTCTTGGTATGAAGCGGGGTTAGTAGGGGATAAACTCGTGTCGGGCGAGTATGAGTACATGGAGTACACTTTTGTTACAGGAAAGCCCATCCTGTTAAAGGGAACGATAAAAAAGCCCGCGTTTCAGTCGATGATTTCGGCGGAAAAAAACTTTAAGATGAACTATAGCTACCATTTGGAAAATGAGGATGCAAGCATTGTCGTCGACCGAAAGGTCAGTTTTGATATTCAGGTAGTGCGCAATGAGGAATTGGGGCAAGTGGAACTTGAGCGAAAACTTGCGTCCTATGACGAGACGATTACCGTTCCAGAGGGACAGTACAGCCTCGGAAAAGCGAACTACTTGGAGAGCAGAATTTGTGATGTCAATGCAGCGAGTTCTTATTCTTCGGGGAATGGTATTTTTGAACGGACATTTTATCTAAATGGAAACCATATGAAGAACGACGGGGTGTTGACCATTGATACCGAAATTCGTCCGATTATTGCGTATGAGAATAATTTTTCCAGAAATGAGAGTTTTGTAGTTGATCAGTACTATGACATGAAGCCTGGAGGGGTGAAAAATGCCGGAACGGGTGGCGGAAGCACGGGAGGAAGTACTTCTGGTTCTAGTAAGTCGACCGGTTCCGGTGGAAAAAAAGATACGAACAAAGGGTTTTCCGGAAGTGTGAAGACCGGGTTAAATTCAACGGCGAAGACGATTTTTGATTATCAGCACACCGATCCGCAAAATATCAGTTTTCGGGGTAGTTACTTTAAGTATAAAAGTGAGGAGAACTCACTGGTCTGCAGTTCCGATTTTCTAGTTGGCGGAAAGCGAAAAAAGGATACGAAAAGACTTTCCAATAATACCGTGTATGAGAGCAAGGCGATGTATATTCCGGTGTTTCGGGATATGGCAGGGCATCGCTTGGAGAAAGAAGTCGGACTACTTACTTCTATGGGCATATTTGACCAGAGCAGACACTACTTTATTCCGGATGCCAGTATTTCCAGGCACGAATTTGCGAAGGCGCTTTATATCGCTTTGCACGGAACGTTGGAAACGCCCAGTAAGAGCGATGAAATTAAGCGGAAACGCCCCGGCGTGGAGACCCCGTTTGTCGATATATCGGTGGACCATCCTGACTACCACTATATTGAAGCGTATAAAAAAGCGGGGATTGCAGAGGGCAGACATCACTATTTAAAGCCGGAAGAGCCGATTTTAAAAAGTGAGGCGATTGTTATGATTATCAGTGCGTTGGGATTGGACAAGGTCGCGCCGAATCCGAAGTACCAGACAATTTTTGCCGATGATGCTCAGATTGACGAGTGGGCAAAGGATGGCTTCTATATGGCGCTTGAAATAGGACTGATTGGAGGAACGGATACGACCTCGATTGCACAGGATGCCTTGGGGACATATGATTATGGGAGCGGTGTTGAACTGTATGCAAGCCCGAATGAGTATGTTTCCAGAGCGCAAGCGGCACAACTGATTGAGCGATTAATCAACCATTTAAATGAGAGGATGATACCGGACTATCGAGAATATATTATCAAGTAGCATACCGGGTCGTTGTTTTGTTAAAATTTAATTAAAAAATAGGGTTGAGAGTGGTAGATGTGGTATAATTATAGGCGGTTATAAATGGATTGCTTCTACAAGCAAGTGTTTTAAAAAGGAGAAAGATTATGAAGAAAAAAGGTCTTTTAATTGCTTTGGCTGTTCTTGTGGTTGGTGCAGGGGTCTACTTCGGCATGAATGCGCTTAGTAGCGGAAAGACATCCGACGAACATTTTATCGATCGTTTGGAAAAACACTATCTTGACTACAAGGTCAGTGAGACGGAAATGGAATTTAAGTATGAGTACAAGCCGGAGTTTTTTGAAACGCTTATGGCGAGTGAAATGCTCGAATCAGGCGGAACATCAATGTCCATGGCCGGTGATTTGAAACTGGTACAAGATTTGATGCAAAAAATCATGAACAAGTTTACTCTAAAGCAGAGCGGTCGTTGGGTTTTGGATTCTGCTCGGGAAGACTTCGGTATTGACATGGATTTGCAGTACCTCTACGGGGAAGATGTCTTGATTAGTCTAGGTCTTGCTTCGGATTTAAAGAGCGAGGTTCTTCTGAAGATCCCGGAACTTCTCAGTAAAGGGGTGCGATTTAGCTCGGAGAATGCTCCGGAATTTGCTGAAAAGATGATTGATGTGAAGCCGTACATTGATATTTTGTACAAGGATGATGCACCGGAGAACGTGAAGACTAGCTATATTGACATGTTAAAAGCGTTCTGTACGGCGGAGAGATTGGAAGATCTTGGCATGTCAAAACAACAGGTTGGCGATAAGAAAGTATCGGTTCAAGGATATCATTTGCACTTTACGTACAAAGAGTACATGGAGCTATTTGAGTCAATGGTTAATAAAATGAAGGATGATCCGGCGGTTCGCGACTATGTTGTTGGAAAAATCGACGCCTTGGTGAATCATTTTATCGAAAGTGGTGATTATAAACTCTTTGAGTTAAGTAAAGAAGAAATTGAAGAAGGGTATGCTGATGCTAAAAAAGAAGTCTTGGCATCGATTGATTCCAGTGAACTTAATATTATGGAAGAATATGAGAAGGAATTAAGCAATATGCCGGAAGAACAGCGTATGATTGTCGGTCTCGACAATATGGCAATGGACTACACTTTCTATATTGATAAAAATGACTACTTGAGAAAGGCGGATGTTGTAGTAGATAGTCCAATGATGAAAATGAGCATGAGTTCGGCATATCTTGCGATCGGGGACGAAGTAAAAGTTCGACCGATTGTCGATAGTTCCGATGTTTACACATTTGAGGGTGATTTTGATTCAGAAGATTTGGAGACTTTCGGTAAGATGTTGGCACTTGAAGCGGTGGATAACCTGGGTGAAAATATCATTGGCGGAAAAGCGGTAGAGAATATCATTGCGGATTTGAAAAAAGTAGTGCAAGAGTCGGATGATTTTGAAGGTAAGGAGCAGTTTCTTAAAACATTGGATGGTTTTGTGAAAAATACGAAACAACAACTTCAGTTTGCAAAATACTTCCTACAACAGTAAGATTTTAAAAATACGATTTTAAAAATACGACCGAATACTTGCTATTTGGTCGTATTTTGATAAAGAACGGTTTATTCTATTCAAGTTTTTTGGGGTTAAAGTTGTAAGTATAAAGTAAAATAAAAAGTGGAATAAAGTGAAAAAATAACAGAATAAAGTGCAGATTAGAAAAGCGAAAATTAAGGAGATGTATGAAGATTAGAAAAGCGGTTATTCCGGCGGCGGGGTTGGGAACAAGGTTTCTTCCTGTGACGAAAGCGATGCCGAAAGAAATGCTTCCGATTATTGACAAACCAACCATTCAATACATTGTGGAAGAAGCTGTTGACAGCGGGATTGAAGAAGTGTTAATAATCACTGCAAAGGGAAAAGAGGCGATAGCTGATCATTTTGACCACTCGGTGGCGCTTGAAGTGGCACTTGAGAAAAGCGGGAAAAACGACCTGCTCGAACAGTCGAGAAATGTCGCGGAACTGGCAAATATTCACTACCTTCGTCAAAAAAATCCGCGAGGGCTTGGGCATGCGGTTGGTCTTGCCAAGGTCTTTGCCGCGGGGGAACCGATTGCCGTACTTCTCGGCGATGATGTCGTCTACCATTCGGAAAAACCGGCGCTTCGGCAGATGATGGAGGAGTATGAACGATTGGAAAGCACCGTTCTAGGTGTACAGACCGTCGCGTTGGAACATGTGAACAAGTATGGCATTATTGACGGAGAGAAAGAGGGAGAGCGCCTTTACCGTGTCCGAGACATGGTCGAAAAACCGGAAGCTGACAAAGCGCCTTCTCGTGTTGCCGCACTCGGACGGTATATTCTTACACCTTCGATTTTTGAGGTGTTGGAGCATACGAAAGAAGGTGTCGGTGGCGAAATTCAGCTGACAGACGCGATTAAAGAGCTGGCGAAGAAAGAGTCCGTGTACGCCTATGATTTTGAAGGAACGCGCTATGATGTCGGCACTCGTTTGGGTTTTCTGTCTGCCGGCATTGAATTTGCGCTTCGTCGTGAGGACTTAAAGGAGGAGTTCTCGGATTATTTGAAGTATATTGTGAACACTCTATGAAAATAAAAGATCGAGTTTTTTGGGTTCTTACAATTAGAAAAAAAGAGGAATTTTTTAGAAAGATATTTGAGAGTAAGCGGCGACATTACTTATTTGTAACAACCGGCGGCAATAATTTACACTATGGTAATGAAGCGCCGCTGTGTTTTGCGGTATAATGGTGAGTGCAGGAGGTGAGAGATGAAGTGTAGCAAGTGTGGAAGTGACAGTGCAAATATTATGATTCAAAAATATGATCCAGCTACGGGGAAAAAAGAAAACTTAATGCTTTGCATGCCTTGTGCGAGAAAACTTGGAGTATCCATGATGGAGGGGATTCAGGAGGGATTCCCTGATCTTAGCAATATAAGTGATGACCAGTTGAATTCGGTTCACAATTTCTTTCAGGGAATGTCGGAAGATGATAAGGGGAAAATCAACGATATTATCGGTCAGATAGAATCGCAGGTGAAGGGAATGTCCGTTTCTGAAGAAGATCATCATGATGGCGATGAGGATTATTCTGACGGTTACGATGAGGATGATTTTGACGATGAAAACGCAAACGGTTTTATGCAATTTATGCCGTTTCCTTTTGCCCAGTTTAAAACAGGTGAAAAAGAGGCGAGTGCTGAGAAAAACGAAGGTGGAACAGACTCGAGTAAATCGTCTTCGAAAGAGAGCAAGACGAAGACTCGTCATAAAAATAAGAAAAAAATGGGAAAGGCGTTGCGTAAATTCGGTGAAAATTTAAACGACCGCGCCAAAGAAGGACGGATCGATCGAATTGTCGGCAGAGAGAAAGAGATCGATCGCCTTGTTCAGATTCTAAACAGACGTCAAAAGAACAATCCTTTACTTATCGGAGAACCCGGAGTGGGAAAGACGGCAATCGCAGAAGGGCTTGCGGTTCGTATTGTCGAAAAAAAAGTACCGTACAAATTGCTTGATACAGAAATTATACAGCTTGATATGACGGCGGTTGTCGCAGGAACACAGTTTCGCGGGCAGTTTGAACAACGAATGAAGGATATTATTTCCGATGCGATAAAGCATGGGAATGTTATTTTGATTATTGATGAAGTACATAATATCATGAGTGCAGGAGATTCCAATGGCGCGATGAATGCGGCGAATATCTTAAAGCCGGCGCTTGCAAAAGGCGATGTTCAAATTATCGGCGCGACCACATTGGAAGAATATCGAAAGCATATTGAAAAGGATGCTGCCTTAGAGCGACGTTTTCAACCGGTAATTGTCGAAGAGCCGACGGTTGAGGAGGCGATTGAAATTATCGAGGGGATTAAGTCCTACTATGAGGATTTTCACAAGGTAGTGATACCGACTTCGAGTGTAGAGGCGGCAGTCAGGCTGTCAAAGCGCTATCTTCCGGATCGTTTCTTGCCCGACAAGGCAATCGATGTCCTCGATGAGGCGGGGTCGAGAAATAATTTGTTGAACAAGGCGCTGATCGAACAGAAGAAGATGAACGATCAGTTTGAGGAACTTTTAAAAGAACATGATGAAGCGAGTGCGGTCGGAAACTATGAAAAGGCGGCGTCACTTCGAACGGATTTTCTTCGATTGGAAGAGGAAATTAAGCGATTGAGTCAGGAAAGTCAAGTCGAGGTGACGGAGGACGATGTTGCCTATGTCGTGGAAGCGCTTAGTAGAGTGCCGGTTCAGAAAATTGGTGAAGGAGAAGCGCGTCGCTTGATTGAATTGGAAGATCGTCTTCACGAGCGAATTATCGGACAGGATGAGGCGGTTCGTGTCGTTTCGGCTGCCGTTCGACGAAATCGTTCGGGTTTCCGAAAGATAAAAAAGCCGAGCTCTTTTATCTTGGTTGGACCGACCGGTGTCGGAAAGACGGAGCTTGCGAAGGTGTTGGCGGAAGAAGTGTACGGAACCGAAGATGCACTAGTACGGCTTGATATGAGTGAGTACATGGAGAAACATACGGTGTCGAAGTTAATTGGGTCGCCTCCGGGATATGTCGGGTATGATGATGGCGGACAACTGACAGAGATTATTCGACGAAAGCCGTACAGTGTTATTTTGATGGACGAAATTGAAAAGGCGCATCCGGACGTCTTTAATATGTTGCTCCAGATACTGGATGATGGTCGCTTGACGGATTCTCGCGGAAGGACGGTATTTTTTGAAAACGCCATTATTATTATGACGTCGAATGTCGGAACACGAGTTGGTTCTGCCGGCATAGGATTTAGTTCCGAAGAGGAGTCGAAAGAGAAAAGTAAGCATTACGTGCTCGGCAAGCTAAAAGAGGCATTTCGACCGGAGTTTTTAAATCGTGTCGATAATATTGCAGTATTTGACCGTTTGAGCAAGGTGGACTGTGCGAAAATTTTAGAATTGCAGCTAAAAGAGATGCACGCTAATCTTGAAGCGAAGAATATGAGCATGGAGATTGGCGCTGATGTCAAGGGTTTCCTTTTGGATAAAGGCTATAGTGAAGCATACGGTGCGAGACCGATGAGGAAAGAAATTGCAAGACATTTAGAAGATCAAGTCGCTGAGGAATATCTTCGAAGACATATCGTCGATGGTGACCATTTGAAGGCAGAAGTAAAGGATGGAAAGGTAGTAGTATCGAAAATATAGTTTCAGGTATCAAAGGACTTCCGGCAGAGGAAGTGAGAAGACTGCATCCCTTAAAGTTAGCATTTATAGGGGATGCGGTCTTTGAGTGTTATATTCGCGAGTACGTATTGGATAAAGAGCTGAAAATGCATGACCTCGCAATCTACGCCTCGAAATTTGTAAGGGCGACCTCGCAGAGCAGGGTGGTAAGACAGTTAAAAGATGAATTAAGTGAGACGGAGTGGGAAATGGTGCTGAAAGGGCGAAATAAAAATCCCAAGACCGTTCCGAAAAATGCATCTGTTTCGGAATATCGTTATGCGACGGGTTTCGAGACCCTGGTGGGCTATCTTTCGCTGGCGGGAGAGACGGAGCGTTTAGCCGAGATTGTAACAAAGAGCATTCGCATTATAGAGCAGGATATGGCGATGAACAGCGTGTTGTCTGCGGAACGGGCGTCGTCTGCGACGGGACTCGGTGAGTGAGTCCTGAACACGAGACGGTCGGGGAATGAATTTCGCTGAATGGCGTGCGATTTTGGGCGGATAATGGACGTTATCGTTTGGCGAAAATAGGTGGAAGTAGAAAGGATGTTGTATGAAAAAACCAAGACAGAAATACAGAAGCGACGGAAAGTCCTCAGGGACTTTTAAGAATCGCGGAAAAAGCGGGAAGTATACTTCTAAAGGGCGTTTTTCGTCAAATGATTATGCGCCAAAAAGAGCGAAGGGAAAGGCGCGTCCTAATGCATATGCGGCGAAGTCCGGCGGGAGTGACAGCAGGCGCGTAGAATATGTCGCGGAACATGAAAAGTACAGTGATGTGGTGCTTGGGAAAAATGCCGTGTATGAAAGTTTGATTGCCGGCGCGGAGGCGAATAAACTTATTGTTCTCAACGATTCGAAAGATCATACCATTCAGCGAATTATTGATCATTGCAAGGAAAAACAAGTGCCGATTGACTTTGTTGATCGCGCGTACCTGGATCTGAAGTACCGAGAGGTTCGACATGGTGGCGTAGTGCTTTATACGACACCGTATGCTTATCTTGAGGTAGATGATTTGTTGGCGCTTGCCAAGGAACGTGGGGAAGATCCGTTTCTCCTTGTATTGGACGGGATTGAAGATCCTCATAATCTAGGGGCGATTATTCGAACAGCGGAAGCAGCAGGGGTACATGGCTTAATTATCCCAAAACGAGGTTGTGCTCCGGTAAATGATACGGCAATTCGAACCTCGAGCGGTGCGGCGCAGCATCTTCGCGTGGCTAGGGTTGCCAACCTTGTGAGTACAATGGAAGAATTAAAAAAAGCGGGACTTTGGATTGTCGGAGCGGCACCGGAGGGGCAATCTGCTTATACAGAGTTTAATCTAAAGGGGGCGCTGGCGATTGTCATCGGTTCGGAAGGAACCGGAATGTCGCGATTGGTAGAAGAGCACTGTGATGCGGTGCTGACCATTCCGATGCACGGCAAGACGTCGTCTCTTAACGCCTCTGTTGCTGCGGGGATTATGATGTTTGAGGCGCTCCGTCAACGGGGGTAGTAAGCAGGGTGTTCAAACTTTGTGTAAGAGGAATTAGAAAAAGTGTCATACGTGAACAAGGAAGTTCGCAGAAGGAGGATGTATGTGGCAGGATGTGGATATCAATAGTGTGTATGAACTGAGACTAAAGACAAGACTGTACTTTGGTGTTGGAGCTATATTAAAATTTGAGAGCATAGCGGAATCGTTAATTCAGCAAGGAATTGATAAAATTCTGGTTATGACGGGACGTTCGTCGTATAAGACGACGGGCGCGTGGGATGTCGTGGAACAAGCGCTAAAGAAGCATGGGATTGATTTTGTACTATGCGATCAGGCAAAGCCGAATCCCGATCATAGACAGGTTGATGAAGCGGTTCACTTGGGGCTTAAATTCGGTGTCAAAGCGGTGCTTGGTATCGGTGGGGGAAGTCCGATTGATTCCGCGAAAGCGGCGGCGATTTTGTTGGAATATCCGGCGTACAACTGTCGCGATCTCTATGAACTCAAATTTACGCCAAAGAAGGCGCTTCCGGTTATCGCCATTAATTTAACTCATGGCACAGGGAGCGAAATCAATCGTTTTGCTGTCGTTTCCATTCCGGAAATTAAGCAAAAATCAGGAATTGCCTACGATGTTTCCTATCCGATCTATGCGATTGACGACCCGGCGCTAATGGTCAATCTTCCGAAGTTCCAGACCATGGCAACGACGGTTGATGCGTTAAATCATGTCTTTGAATCGACGACCAGCAAGGTGGCAAATCCTTTTACGCTCGGACTTGGGAAGGAAGCGGTGCGCTTGATTCATCGTTACCTTCCAGAAGCGTTGGCGAATGGGAAGAACCTTGAGGCGAGGTACTACCTTACCTACGCGTCGATGTTGGCTGGTATGGCATTTGACAATGGACGACTTCATATCACCCATGCGATGGAGCATCCGTTAAGTGCCGTCAATGAGACGGTGACTCATGGGCATGGGCTTGGTATGCTGATGCCGGCAGTAGTAAGGCGTTGTTTTGATGCGAAAAAAGAGACCATACTCGATGTGTTTGCGCCGATTTTAGGAACCGACACGGCGATGACGGCGGACGAGGCGGCGGAGACCATGAAAGAATGGCTACACGCCATCGGTGTGACAGAGACTTTGCGAGATAAGGGATTTACGGAAGCGAGTATTGATGAACTTGTCAGTTTGGTGATGATGAGAAAATTGGTGCATTCGTCTCCTATCGAGCCGACTGAGAAATTACTTCGAGATATTTACGAGGAATCCTTGTAGCCCATGGATTGTTTATTGTTAGCATGTGACGGTGCGTGTTCGGGCAATGGCAATCCCAACGCCAAGGGCGGTTGGGGTGTTGTCGCTAGAGTATTCGGCGAGGACCATATGTTTTCGGGAAGTAAAAAGCCGACGACCAATAATGAAATGGAATTGATGGGCTTTGTGGTCGCACTGGAGTACGTTCGCGAGTACCTTGATAAGATGGGTGCCATCGCCCCTTCGCGGAATTCTACTAGTGAGGGACAACTGTCCTTTGAGGAATTACTGGATTTGCCTATGGCAGGTAGGACCTCTCAGGAAGTGGAGAATGTGGGTGGTGGTTCTATCGCTTCGGAGGTTTGCGATTTCGATTGTCAGCGTATGGCAGAGAATGTGTCGCCGATTTCTAGCGTTATCCTGTACTGTGATTCGGCATACATTGTGGATTGTATTCGCGAGGGGTGGTACCTGAAGTGGGAGAGAAATGGTTGGCGTACGTCGTCCAAAGAACCGGTAAAAAATAAGGCGCTTTGGGAACAATTACTCGCTGAATATCGAGAGGTTAGACAATCTGCTCAGGCGCGCAGCGTGTCGTTTGAGATTCGAAAAATCAAGGGTCATATCAGTGGCAAGGAAGCGGAAAAGTGGCTTGCAAAGTACAATGCTCGGTATGGTTTTTCGATGAGTGCGGAAGATTTTTCGGTCGCCATGGCGCTGAATGACATTGCAGATAAACTGGCAGTTCAAGCGGGGAAGTAGTTTATGATTGATTTTATGAGGGGAATGGTGCGACAGAAGGATGAACAGTCCTTTGTCTTGGAATCCGGCAATATGGGCTTTCGTCTATTAAGTACATCACAATCCTTGGAAACACTGGAAGTGGGTCAGGAATGTATGGTCTTTACGGAGCTTGTCGTTCGGGAAGATGCGATGATTTTGCTGGGCTTTTCCGATCGGAGTGAACGAGATGTCTATCGACTCTTGGTTACGGTTTCCGGTGTCGGTGCGAAAGTGGCACTTTCTGTTCTGTCGTCGATTCCCTATGTCACGCTCTGTGGTGCGATTCTTGAAAAGGATACGAAGACGATTCAGTCGGCACAGGGTGTTGGAAAAAAGACGGCGGAGCGTATTGCTCTGGAGCTCGGTGACAAAAAAAAGGTGGTTGAAGTCTTGGGGTCTTCGTATTCCTCCGCTGTGACGCCGAAAAAGAAGAGGGACGAGGTCTTTGACGAGGCGTATGATGAAGTGCTTAGTGCCTTACTGGCTCTCGGTTATCGCCGACAGGAAGCGGAAAAATTATTGAATGGGATTGAACGCGAGGGACTTAGCACCGAGGATGTGTTGGCGGAAGCGCTTCGAAAAACGTTCTCGTAAAAGAGGAACGACGGACAGGGCATTGAGGAACGGGAGCATTATGAATGAGTGGAGAGTGTATGGACAAGAGATTTGAGACGGGGGAGCGATTTGTGACACCGAAGAAGGTGGAACAGGAGGTTGCTGAAATCCGTCCTAGCCTACTAAAGGAGTATATTGGGCAAGAACTCGTTCGTGAAAAAATGTCGATTTTTATCGATGCGGCAAAAATCAAGGGCGAATCGTTGGATCACACTTTGTTCTACGGTCCTCCCGGTCTTGGCAAGACGACACTCGCTCATATTATTGCCAATGAGTTGGGCGTCGGGATAAAGGTGACTTCCGGACCGGCGATTGAAAAGGCGGGTGATCTGGCTGCTCTTTTAATGTCGGTAAAATCCGGGGATGTTGTATTTATCGACGAAATTCATCGTCTCCCTCGTGTCGTCGAAGAAATTCTCTATCCCGCGATGGAGGATTTTGCAGTCGATGTGGTAACCGGTCAAGGAATTGGGGCGAAGTCACTTCGTTTGAAATTACCGCGATTTACCCTTATCGGGGCAACGACTCGTTCAGGGCAACTCAGTGCCCCCCTCCGCGATCGATTTGGGATTATTTGTAAGCTGGAACTCTATTCAAGCGACGAATTGGCACAGATTATTAAGCGGTCGGCAGGCATATTAAAACTTGTTATTGACGATGAGGCGACCGCTGAACTGGCGTCGAGGAGTAGAGGAACCCCGCGGATTGCGAATCGAATGCTTCGTCGAGCCGGCGATTATGCCTTAGTTCGACACAATGGGGAACTGAATCAAGAGGTTGTCAATGAAGCGTTGGCGCTTTTTGATATTGATGCCCTCGGGTTGGATGCGGTCGACAGGCGACTGATGACGAGTATTTTGGACAACTACGCGGGGGGTCCCGTTGGAATCGATGCCATTGCCGCAATGATTGGCGAAGAGACGATTACGATTGAAGATGTGTACGAACCCTACCTTGTGCAAAACGGGTTTTTGATGAGGACACAGCGCGGACGAGTTGTGACGAACAAGGCGCGGGAACACTTGGGGTATCCGCTGAACGATGTCCTTTCCGAATAGAGATTAGAAAAAGACGCAAAGGATTGGGAAGTGAGTAGAAAAATTGTCTGCACAAAGCGATTGCTGTCGATTGCGAAGTAGTATTGAGAGGAACTGGTATATGGTAGGTTTTTTTAAAACAAGAGTGTTTAGCGTGCTGGGGCATATTTTCTTTTGGTTTTTAATTGTGTTGTTCAGCGGAAGGATTGTTACGCTTAGTTTTGCAGAGCATCGCTTGATTGATGTCGGTATTTTTTATGGAAAATATTCCCCGGCATGGACAGAAATTACGACGGATACATACTTTACTTTAAGGATTGATAAGCAGCCGGCGGGGAATATCGGTGCCACAAGCGCGATAGGTTTTGACGGGCTTGCTTCCGTATTTTATCCGATTGATGAAAACGGTATGTCCGTAACGGGATTGATTTTGAAACCGGCTAGCGGGTATGCCATTGTGTTGGAGCGTTTTTACAATCCTTTGCCAACGGATATTGCCCTTCGGAAAGAATATTACGAAAAACTCGGATTATCCGTGCTCGTCGGCTATGATGGCAGCATATTTTTAGGAATCGGTGGTTTTGAATCCGATGAAAAGGCGATGACCTATGTTAAGGACAAAGATATTAAGGGCGAGATTATCAGTACATGGGGTTACTATCAAGCCAATTCCATTCAAACAGGAAGTACACTCTTGCTTCTCTCCGCCTACAATAGGGACTCTTCGATACATTCGGACTTGATTCGAATGTATTGTTCGTCCTCGAAAGGAGCCAAGCGGTATCGAGGGGCGTTTCGTTGTTCCGCGGCAAAAGACAGTCGTTTAGCATTGGTCAATCGAGTAGATCTCGAGGACTACTTGTATGGGGTGGTTCCGGTCGAAATTTCAGGCTCGTCACCGATGGAAGCACTGAAGGCGCAGGCGGTTGCTGCTAGAAATTACGCGGTGTATCCGACCGGGAAATATGCAAAGTATGGTTTTGATGTCGACGATACAACGGGAAGTCAGGCTTACATGGGGTACGATTCGGAGTATCCCGATAGCAATCAGGCGGTGGATGCGACAAGAGGGGAGTACCTGATGTATGGTAATGAGGTTGTAGTGACCTACTTTAGCGCGAGTTCGGGTGGTTACATGGATTCGGTCCATGATGTGTGGGGCGGAAACAACTTGCCGTATTTTTACGCGAAGCCGGATCCTTATTCACAGAACTACACATGGTCGCGGGATTTGGATGCCTCCTTGATGACGGGAATTTTGAATCGAGTGGGGGCGAATATCGGAAATCCTATTGGCTTGGAAATTTCCGAGCGAAGTGTCGGCGGCAGAGCGAAGACAGTGACAATACTCGGGGATCGGGGTTCGAAGACATTAAATGGTGACCTGTTTAAAGGGCTTACCGGAACGTTAAAAAGTACGCTGATTACTTTTGACAGCAACTACGCACAAAGTCCGTATGACCCTCGCGCGTTCACCGGGGAACAGGAGCCGGAAGGGCATTCGTACATCGTTGATAATTCCGCTAAGGGGGATCAGGACAAGACCGGTTCGTCGGATAGCAAAGAGGGTGAATACTTGATGTTTTCGGCTATTCATCGTCCAATCGTGTCGGAACGACCACCGTTTATTGTCTATTCGGAAAAAAACGAGCAGAATAGTACAGGTGAAGGACAAGCCCTTGAGTTAAATGACAAGTGGCTTCGACAGTATGTAGTAGGATTTCCCGGGACGGAAAGACAGTATTTTCAAGGAAAGGCGATTCGAGTTTATGGTCACGGTTGGGGACATGGCATTGGCATGAGCCAACTCGGTGCTGTGGAAATGGCAAAACAAGGGAAGAACTATCGAGAAATACTGTCATTTTACTATAATTCGCAAGATTTTTTTGAAAATCGATAGTTGTCGGGAGTAGATGTTGTGAGTTTGCCGTGGAATGGTGCGGAAGACAATCACTGTGTGGAATGACCATACGAAAAGACGATAAAGGAATGGGAAAGAGAGTATTTTGAAAACAAGTGATTTTTACTATGATCTTCCGGAGGAATTAATCGCACAGACGCCTTTGGAAAAACGGGATACGAGTAGATTATTGGTATTGGAACCGAGTGGCGAGATGAACCACAGAGTCTTTTACGATATTTTGGCGTATCTTCGAGCGGGAGATACGCTTGTTATTAATGAGACAAAAGTCATTCCGGCACGTCTTTTGGGAAAAAAAGATACGGGGGCAAATGTCGAGGTTTTTTTGTTAAAACGGCTGAGTTTGGATACCTATGAGTGCCTTGTTCGACCGGGGAAACGACTTCGGGAGGGAGCGAAAGTTTTTTTTGGCGATATGCTGTCCGCAGAGATTATCGGTGTGGGCGAAGACGGAACGAGAGTGGTTCGATTTCAGACATTGTGTGACACTTTGGAAGAAGCGATTGATGAGGTGGGGAATATTCCACTTCCGCCTTATATAAAGAGCGGGTACAATAATATCGAACGATATAATACGGTTTATGCTTTGAATTCAGGGTCGGCGGCGGCACCGACGGCAGGGCTTCACTTTACCGATGACCTTCTCTCTGCGATTGAGGAAAAAGGGGTAACGATCGCCAGGGTGCTTCTTCACGTCGGTTTGGGAACCTTTCGACCGGTAAAAGCGGAGAATATTGAAGATCATCATATGCATTCGGAATGGTATCGGATTTCGGAAGAAAGCGCCTCTATTATTAACAATACGACGGGGCGAATTATCTGTGTCGGCACGACCAGCTTGCGGGCGATTGAAAGCGCGGCGGTTCGTTTGGAAGAGCTGGAAAAAGAGCAGGAGGAACGAGCCGCGGATGGCAATCGGATGAATAAAGCAGGATGGAAGGATGGTTCTTCATGTGACGTATCAAGGCATAGAAACTATGGATTAAGGGCTTGCTCCGGCGATACGGATATTTTTATTTATCCGGGCTATGAGTTTAAATTGGTGGATGCCTTGATTACGAATTTTCATTTGCCGGAGTCGACCTTGTTGATGTTGGTATCGGCTCTTGCCGGAAAAGATAAAGTGATGAATGCTTACCATGAAGCGGTTCGTGAAAACTACCGTTTCTTTAGTTTTGGCGACGCGATGTTTGTTCAAAAAGAACGTGAGGAATAATGTGCCTCAATGTGTCGGGCTTATTGGAATGATTGAAAAAGGAATACTATGTTTAAATTTGAACTATTAAAAGAGTCGAAAAAATCGAGGGCGAGACGAGGTCTTATTCACACCTCGCACGGAACGATTGAAACGCCGATTTTTATGCCGGTTGGTACGAAAGCGACGGTAAAGGCGATGACACCGCCGGAATTGGAAGAATTGGGCGCGCAGATTATTCTTGCCAACACCTACCATCTATACCTTAAACCGTCTTCCGGACTGATTGAAAAGGCGGGGGGGATTCATCAATTTATGGATTGGCATCACCCGGTGCTCACGGATTCGGGCGGATTTCAGGTGTTTAGTCTCTCCAATCTTCGAAAAATCAGCGAGGAAGGCGTCGAATTTCGTTCGCATATTGACGGAAGTAAGCATTTTTTTTCGCCGGAAAGTGTGATGAAGACGGAAAGTGAGATTGGTGCGGATATTATTATGGCATTTGATGAGTGCCCGCCGTATCCCGCAGAGAGAAGTTATGTCGAACGGTCGATGAAGATGACGACCCGATGGGCGGAGCGCTGTAAGAGGGCACAGGTTCGACCGGACGAACAGGCGCTATTCGGCATTGTTCAAGGTGGTATGCACAAGGATCTTCGAGCGGAGAGTGCCAAGAGTTTGGCGGATTTGGATTTTCCGGGATATGGTATCGGCGGTTTTTCGGTTGGCGAACCGAAGGACATTATGAACGACGTGCTCAGCGATACGACGGATTACTTGCCGAAGGAGAAGCCGAGGTACTTAATGGGTGTCGGTGATGAACAATCCCTTATTGACGGAGTCAAAATGGGTGTCGATATGTTTGACTGTGTCCTGCCTACGCGAATTGCCAGAAATGGTTTAGCAACGACGTCGGCGGGCAATGTGGTGATAAAAAACGCCTGTTATGCGGAGGATTTTTCGCCGCTGGATAGTCAGTGTGATTGCTATACTTGTACTCATTTTACAAAGGCGTACCTACGACATCTCTACAAGGCGGGAGAAATTCTGTCCGCTCGTCTGCTGTCCATTCACAATCTTCGATACTTACTTCGTTTAATGGAGCGTGTGCGAGCGATGATTGATGCGGACGAACTGTAATGAATTGGATTTCTGTTTGTTATGGGAGATAGGATAAGTAGAAAAAGAAGATGGATATAGCGAGGACAAAGACACATGGCTTTGAAAGTCAGCATATGTACACGCTGGCAAGTTACTTAAAGGAGGAGTTTGGCACAAGGGTTGCGAAGCTCTCTTTTGATGCGGGGTTTACTTGCCCAAATAAGGACGGTACTTGTGGAACGGGCGGATGTGCTTTTTGCTCCAGCGAAGGCGGAGGCTACTATACGGGGACGCCGGAAGAACAAAAGGCGCTGACGAGAAATAAGTGGTCGGAGGCGCAGTACCTCGCCTACTTTCAAAGTAATACCAATACTTATGCGCCGGTCGATGTGCTGAGAGAAAAATACGATAATGCGCTTCGCATTTCGAATGTCGTGGGTTTGGCAATCGGGACGAGAGCGGATTGTCTGGGACCTGATGTCCTGGAGCTTCTGGAAGAGTACAATCGAAAAACTTTTCTCTGGGTGGAAGTGGGTCTTCAGTCGACGAAAGAAAAGACCAGAGAGGAGATGAATATTTGTTGTTCGATGGAAGCTTTTGAGGAAGGGGTACGTAGTCTGAAGCGTGCAGGTATTAAGACCGTGATTCACATTATTCTCGGCTTGCCGAAGGAAAGTCGGGAGGATATGTTTGAAAGTGTTCGCTACGCTTGTTCGTTAAATCCTTTTGGCATCAAGCTGCATATGTTTAACTTAATTAAATCCAGTGCACTGGGGAAAGCTTATCCGAACGGGTACGGCTTGATGAGTGAAGAGGAGTATGTGCAGCTCGTGGTCGACTTACTAGAGGAAATTCCGCCGCATATCGTGATGCATCGACTTACGGGCGATCCACCCGAAGTCGGGCTGATTGAACCACAATGGGTGCGGGATAAGCGAAAAATTCTAAATGATATTCAGAAGGAATTTAGAAAACGGGGCACCTACCAAGGGTTTAACCTTATGTAAAAATATGCAGTACGGGACATGCAAAGCGGGTCGGGTTTTTCACGAGTGAGTAAGCGAAGCGGCGAACGAGGGGTTATCGCATAGCAACAGCTTTTTATTTAATGCTATTTTTTTTATTTTACCGTATCGTTTGTTTGATAAAAAAGTGAATGTTATTGCTTAAAACCAAATACCGAATATCGATAGGAATTTGGTTCTTGTACCTTATGTTGAAAATATGGTAAAAATATAGTAAGAAAAGTATAGTAGGAGGGAGAATGGGACTACGATTTAGAAAAAGAATAAAAATTGCACCGGGGGTTAATCTAAATATTAATAAAAAAAGCGTGAGCCTTAGCGGTGGTGTCAAGGGTGTTCGTCATACGGTAAGTTCCACCGGACGAAGAACAACGAGCGTCGGAATTCCGGGCACCGGACTGTACTACACTAAGACACATAAGAGAAAAAAAGGGAAAAAGAGCAACCAATCGTCGAATGTACTGGATGGATTATTCTCCTTATTTTCAGGAAAATAGAATAGTATTATCTACTAAAACGCTTATTGCTATGTCGATTAAAAACCTGAGGCTTCGCTCGCTACTGTCGTACGCAGTACGGGACATGCAAAGCGGGTCGGGTTTTTCACGAGTGAGTAAGCGAAGCGGCGAACGAGGGGTTATCGCATAGCGATAGCTTTTTATTTAGTGCACTCCGCACCCCCGTCTCAAATCAAGGGCTAAGGAATACTCGTTCTTTTCTGAGTAGTTAATCAGCATTAATGTTTTTAACACTTTGTTTCCTTTGCGGCATCATGCTGTGTCTTAATCACTTCGTTTCCCTGTCTATCTACAAAGCCTATTTTTCCGTCTTTTATAATTCATGTCAATTTATCTGAAAAAAGCAATATTAAAGCTGAAAAGTAGGAGGTGGAATAAAAAGTGTATTACGCCACGTAAATTATTCCTAATTCTTGACGTCGTTTTTTTGGATATAGTAGAGTATATACGAATAAAAAGTGTGGCTTACTATACAAATTATTTCCAAAAAGCATGAAGGGTGTGGCGTTATGATTATAGAAAGAAAAAATCCCGCTACTAGTAAATTAACGGGATTTTCATTTTTCGATATCCACCGAAATGTTTGGTGCAAGATAAGGGACTCGAACCCCTGACTCCTTCCACGTCAAGGAAGTACTCTACCAGCTGAGTTAATCTTGCCTACGGCAACTATTATCCCACAGATCGATAAAATAATCAAGATTTTTTGTTAAATCCTTTGATTTTTATTGATAAAAAAATCACTCGAAATACACTTTGTAGATAGAAACCGTTTATTCTGTGGTAAATTTTTGTTCAGCCGATGAAAACGGCGAAGATAATAGTTGGTATTAGCCAGTATTTTGAAGAAGTTTGAGAAAGAAGGTTGAGCAGAATTTGCCAGAATAAGATGGGGGGAATTGGATTCTGTGCTCTAAGTGGTGGTTGCGACAGGCGGCTTGTTCCGCACTTTAATAATAGTTATCAAAATAAAAAACTAAATTTTTCGTCTTTTTTTTCAAATCCTGTTTCTTTTTATCGATAAGAGACTAGAATATAAGTAGGGGAATAAACTAATAAGGGAGGTAGTTATGTACGTAATTCACAACACATGTGTAGCTTGCGGACTATGCGAGCCAGCTTGTCCGGTAGGAGCAATCACAATGGGAGACGGTGTCTATGTAGTAGGTTCAGATTGTATCGACTGTGGCGCTTGTGCAAGTGTATGCCCGGTTGGCGCACCGGATATGGAATAAGTATGTATTCCGGTACGTGTAAGTAGTAGCGGTAGCAAGGGGAGCTGCCGCTTTTCTATTGTCTTTCTTTACTGTTCTTTAAATTCCAAGTAACGAGATAAAAATCCGAGGATTGCCTTTTCTTCATTGATACTGGTATCTCGTAGCATGTATTCTATTTCGCGTCGCTGTTCATCACATATTTCTTTGAGAAGCTCTTCGCCACGAGGGGTAAGGGATAGTGTCTGAAATCGACCATCGTCTTCGTTTTTATCCTTGGTGACAATGTGATTTTTTATCAGTGTTCGAACAACGGTATTTACAACATTTCGATTGATATTAAAATATCGAACGATATCTTTGATACTGCATTTTTTACTGCCGATCATTCTCATTGTCATGATTTCTAAAAGACCAAATCCTTCCCCTATACGAGAACAATAGAATCCGCATCGGTCCTCGGCAATAATATTTTTACTTATTTTAAGTATCATTTCTTGAATTTCGTTCGTGTAATTAGCCATAGTACCTCACTTGATTTTATTTCCCCTTGTCCCTATGTGCTAGCAATAGATTACTCTAATTTTCGTCTATTTGCAAGTGCGATGCGTTGTTTTGTGAGAAGGGACGGGGTTAGGTGTTGTTTTTTGTCTTCTGAAGCGTTAAAGTGGAGGTGTGTTGAGACGATAATATCAATGAGGACATGATGCAAAGTATGGGACTGTAGTATGAATGAGAGTATAGTGAGCGATACGCATAACGAGAAGGTGGTCAAACAATCCGAAAAGGTGCTGCTGTACGGTGCGCCAAAATCCGGGAAGACAACCTACATTGTGGATAAAGTGAAACAAATTATAGCGGAGCACAGCGGGGAATATGTCCTCGTGATTGTGCCGGATCAGTTTAAACTGGAAACGGAGAAGTTGTTCGCCGAGGTACTGGGGGGCGCTCTTCTTTTTGTGAAAATTACGAGTTTTTCCAAACTGGCGGAGCGTTTGTTAAATGAATCGGGGATGGAGCGACTGACCCCGATTTCCGGCATGGGAAAACAGTTGCTTGTCAAAGATATTTTGAGAGCAAAGCGGGATGAATTGCGTTACTTTGGCTTTCATGAGAGGAAACAGTCGTTTATCGCGGAGTTGGTTCGGATACTCGGTCAAATGAGTGAGGAATTTGTGATTCCGGATGCGTTGAACGGGAAGCATATCGCGGATAAACTGCATGATATGAACCTTCTGTATCGGGAGTACAGCGCCAAGTTACAACACGCCGAGAGTGAGGATGCGAAGTATGTCAATGACGAGCGTTTTGTCCGTCTGGCATCGGACTGTGTGAAGACGAGCGGGTTTATTAAAAATTCTTATATTTTTGTGGATAACTATGATTTTTTCACCCCCAATGAGCGTGTTTTTTTTGACGAACTCACGACCTATAGTCTGGGAACACATATTGCTATTGAATACGAGGAAAATGCAAATACATCGGTGAATGAAAATCCGGTTGCGGGAAAGTACAGTGTGTATGGGTTTACCAAGCGTTTGGTGGATTCGTTACCGGCGGGATTTTCTAGACTACACTGTCCTTCTCGCGGATGCAGCGTTGTCGGAGGATTGTCGGAGGAGTTGTCGGCTATGGAGCCGGAGCCGAGTGCTCTCGAGAAGTTTTCGGCAGGTTTGTTTGTTCAAGATGTGGCGCTTATTTCAGAAGGGGCGCGAGCGGTCGAGGTGCTTGATGCTTCCACACGATTGGAGGAAGTCGAGAAGGTCGCGGACAAAATTCACTCGATGATTTTTGGAACAGAAGCCGTGAAGCCGTCGGAAATCGCGGTCGTGTGTCCTGTGTTGTCGGACTACGAGGGAGCAATCGCCCATGTGTTTAACGAATATCATATTCCCTACTTTGTCGATTCCAATCGAAGTTTTGCATGCAATCCGCTCGCGGATTTTATTGACGGGTTACTGGACTACCAAGTGAATAGACATAGTTTTGAACCGATTTTAAAAATGCTGCGATCGGGCGTTTTTCCACTTCCCGATAACGATGCGCTCTTGGCAAGGGTGCTTACCTATCAGGAGGAATTTTCGAAAAAAACAGTGGAAGAATATATTGAAAAATATCGAAAACGACAAGCTGTCGAAGCGGAAGAAGGATGTCTTGACCAAGAGTGTGTTGAGCAAGGGCGTGTCGATGTCGCGAAAGCCGAGGATACCTTGTTGGCTTCGTTATTTCAGGTGCTGCACCAACTTGACTTGACAAAGTATGTTGAGGGGCGAAGAATGCTCGGGGAACGCTTTACCCTTGAGCAATTTGCGAAGGCATTGTATGAGCTGCTTATTCAACCATTTGCTGTCGGGCGACGGGTTGATGAGAACTCAAGCAAGGATGAGTTTTGGGGTTTTGTAGACGACCTGAGAAGGCAATGTTTTCAGGATTCCGTTTCCCGTGATGAACTCTCGACTGGCGGAATGAGTGTAAAGGAAAAATGTGAGAATCACAGTTTTGTTACGGGAATTATCAATGCCGAGGCGACGGATGAAAAAGACTACGGGGCGAAAATTTGGGATGCGTTAATGAGTATTTTGGAAGAACTATGCGTGCTTTCTTCGATTGCGGAACCGCAGGATTTTTCGAGTGTTCGTGCGCTGATAAATAGTGGATTTTCCCGCTATGCGATCGGACGGGTTCCGCATTATCGCGAGTATGTTGATGTCGCGCCGGTAGGGAGAGCGCGCGCTTTGAACTTAAAGTATATTTTTGTGCTGGGTGCTCTTCGACGAGATTTGCCTCAATCGACAAGCAATCAGGTCGTATTTCATGTGGAGGAACAGGCGTTACTGCAAGAACACATGGGTGTCGATGCCTTCGTTCATTTTTTAGAGGATCGAGAAAAAGAAGCGTTTCATCTCCATATGCTCTTGGTCAGTCCGTCGAAAAAGCTCTACTTGTCGTACCCTGTGGATAAGGGCTATCCGTCCGTGGTGATTGAAATGCTTCGGGAAGCCCGGGAAGTGCAAGGAGAAGGAAAGTTCGGTGTGGTGGATAAGACTGACTTTCGGGAGCATGACGCGGTTTTAGACCTTCCCGAGAGCCGTGAGGAAACGGATGAGGAGTCGACGGGGAAATGCTTGGAATCCGAGGTGGAATCTTTTGACAATGCGGAGGAAGGCGATCCTTCTTTTACGAATGTTTCGACGACCATTTCGAATTTTGATGCCTATTTAAAACGACTGCCTGCAACGAAGCATCGTAAGCGCGGGGAGCGGAAAGCGGATATTAGGCTTAGTGCGACAGCTATTATGAAGTACTTGCGTTGTCCGTTTTGTTTTTTGATCGGGGAAATCGTAAGGCCGGTAGAACTGAGAAAACGACGACTTGGCGCACTTGAGACGGGAAATATTGTTCACAAGGTGCTGGAGGAGTACGTACGGCGTCACCATCTTTCTGAACCCTCTTCGGATCAGTGTATGATGTCAGCGGATAGCGAATTTTTCCATTCTTTACAAAGCGCATCGTCGATAAAGGAACTTGCTGAGAGGGTCGATAAAGCCTATTCGATGATTCGACAGCGAATCGAGCGTATTGTTCGTGAGATGAGCTACATCGAACAACATCGCATGCCGGATTTTCGAAAAAATCCTTTGTACTACGAGCGGTTTGTCGATGCCGGCGCGCTCTTTGCCAGTGCGTTGGAGTACCAAGTGGCAGCGGGTGATTTTTCTGTCTACGGAGCGGAGCATAGGATTAGCTACTATGAGCAGCGGGAAGGTCTTTCCGTTCATTTTGTCGGAAAAATGGACAGAATTGATGTGGCGTATAGCGGCGATCAGCGCTACTACCGCATTATTGATTACAAGACGGGTAGTGTGGGAGAGACGATTGCAGATATTGAGGAGCATAACTACATACAATTAGCGTTCTACATGAATGCGTTGCGAACGATGGAGAGTATGAATCTTCCGGTGTTTTCGGATGTCTGGAAGAACCGTTCGGCATTGTCGAAAAACGCCGGTGTTTTGGAAAATGAAGAGGCGTTGGGAAACGAGGATGTCTCTCAAAATGCAGGTATTACTGACCATGCGAATCATTGTTCTATCTGTTCCGGGATGTATATTTTTCGAGCGAAAGATCGTTATGTGGAACCGAAAAAGGGAATGGAGGAACTTCTGCGGTGTCAGCGATATCCCTTACTGGGGCCTACCTTGTATGCGAATGTCTCGAGAAGACTTCAGGGTAAATTCGGGGAGTTGTCCGATACGGTGGTGAAAAATTTTGATCTCAGTGGTCGTTCTTATAACAGAAATAAGTTCTATGTTCACGATTTTGGGCAATCGGTGGAAGTGGAGAACGGCACTTCCGATGTTTGTGTGGATGAGAAGACAAAAGACTTGGTATCGGATCAGTACCTTATGGACTTAGTTGATGAGTATATTGAAACGACAGTGCAAGGGGTAAAACGGGGTGAATTTCCCGTGACTTATGATGAAAACACATGCAGGTATTGCAAGATGATGGGGCTTACAGATGAAAATAAGTAGGGAACAAAGTAGTAGTGGACAAAATATTGATCAGTACAATGCGATTCATTTTGACCATGATAATATTGTTGTTGCAGCGGGTGCCGGAACGGGGAAGACGACCGCGATGACCAAGCGGGTGGTTCGGCTGATTGAGGAAGTCGGTGTGAATATTGACCGCATGCTTATTTTGACCTTTACCAATGCGGCAGCGGATGTTATGAAGACGCGAATTGAGAAAGCGCTTCGACAACGCGCTTTTGATAATCCCGCGCAACGTCAGCACTTGCTGGAGATTTCTCGGCAGGTGGATCGAGCGCATATTCAAACATTTCATTCGTTTTGTTTGGATCTTATTCAGGAAAATCATCACAGTGTGGAACGCATTGATCCGGCATTTACGGTGATGAGTGAAATGGAAAGCGAGGCACTTCGTAAAAAAAGTTTCGATCGAGCGTTTGAACGCTTATCGCAGCGTCGTCCTTATTCTGAGGCGTTGGGGCGAGTGTATCGTCTGTTTGACGGGGTTGGAGAACCGAGAAATTTGGGAAAGTATGTTCTCAGCCTATGTCTCTATGCTGAAAATGATGAGAATTTTGAGCGCGCGCTCAGCGAGGGTATTCGGTTTTACAAGGGGGAAGATGAGGAAGGGTTTCAACGATTATTCGATGAGATGACGTCGGGAATGGAGCAGATGATTTCCGACGTGGTTTCCTGTGTTCAGAAGGTAGTAGAGGATGCTCCTATCATTACGAGAAAGAGAAAACAAGCAGATGAAATGGATACCGCCGGTCTTTTTCAAACGCGAGTGGAGGAACTTACTACAGCACTGGCGTATGCGAGGCAGGGACGTGAAATACCGAAACTTGCCCGCTGGACGTCCGTAAAATGTGAAGAGGAGCCGTTTGATTGTGCCGGAAGGCGGTATGAAACGTTTGACGAGTTGTTTCTTTCGGTAAAAGCAATGGTGAAAGACGCGTTGGAAGAGGCGCAGACTTTGTCGCGATGGTGTAGACTTCGTGAAGCTTTTGGGTCACCCGACTACTTGGCGCAGGGAAAGACATTTGTCGAGGTGTTCGACGTATTGATTGCGCTTGCCGTGGAAACGCAGAAATACTACGAGGTTGAAAAGCGGAAACGAAATGTGGTTGATTTTTCAGACCAAGAGCATTTTGCACTGGAGATTTTGTCAATACCGGATGTTCAAGAACAGGTGGCATCGTCTTTTTCCCATGTGTTTGTCGATGAAAATCAGGACACGAACCGAGTGCAAAATGCGATTATTGAGAAGGTTGCGCACTTGGCGAGTGTATTTAAGGTCGGCGATGTCAAGCAGAGTATTTATTCGTTTCGAAATGCGGATCCCGGGGCGTTTCAAAAGGAGTCGACCGAGGGCTGGGTATTGGATTTTTTGCCGAATGAGAACGTTTCTCAGGAGAGGCGAGAACAGAACCCCGAAGTGGGTGTGGAAGATGGGAAAGAATGGACTACTGAGCATGTGGCAGATCGGAAGAATCGCGCGATTATTCGTATGAATCGGAACTATCGCAACCGCCCGGCAATTTTGAGGTGGTGCTTCATGTCTACGAGCCGCAGGAAGCGAGTGCGGAAAATGCTGAAAATTCTGTGGCAGGTTCTGTGGCATCGAATTCGTCGATGGCAGAAAATGCCCCTGGTGTGAGGGAGCTTGAAGTGCGACGGATTGCACAAAAGGTTTTGTGGTTGGTAACCGAAAAAAACTGCCAATTTCGTGATATTGCCATTTTATATCGTTCTACAAAAGCGGTGTCCGGGCTATTTCGTCGAGTGTTCGACGAGTACCATATTCCGCTTGAATTGGAAGATGAGGGCGGATTTTACGAAAAACCGGAAATCGCCTTGTTGGTGTCGACCTTGGAGGGGATTTTAAATCCCTACAATGATGCGTCTTTTGTCGCGATGTTGCTATCCCCGTTTTTTGACTTTACGATGGACGACTTATTGGAAGTGACGATGTTAAAACGTCATCTTGGACTCTCTTATCACTACGATGTCTTTGTCTCGGTCAATCAACGACTGGAAGCGGATTTGGCACGACGAGAACGAAAGGCGGAAGAGTCGGATGAACGGGAATATCTCGTGTTTTTGAATGTGTTTGAAGATGAAAATGACTTCTCATTAACCATCTCCTTGGCTCGGAAAATAACGGAAATCTACAAGCGGATACGATGGCTTCGAGGGATTTCCAAGTATGTATCGACCGCTGAGTTTTTTTGGACACTGTACGATGAACAGCGTTTTTATGAACATGTTCGTCTCTGTGATCGGGGAGAGCAAATTCAACAGAATATCGCACTCTTTGCAGAACGTGTCGCGGACATGAATTTGCCGCTGAATGAGTGTCTGGATTACTTGCGGGAAAGTGAACGGGCACCGCGCGCGGGAAATTCGGTGGGCGATGCGGATGCTGTGCGATTGATGACGATTCATCATTCCAAGGGGATGGAGTTTGAGAATGTGGTTATAGGAGGGATATTCAAGGAGTTCAACTTTAGGGATGCCAAGGAGCCTCTTATGCTCAATCGCAAGGCGGGGTTTGCCCTTCGACATACGGCAGATGAGTTGGGTGTCTTGCTGGAACATCCGCTGACAGAGATCGTTCAGAAGACGATACAAGATGCTCAGCGAAAGGAAGAACTTCGGGTGTTGTACGTCGCCATGACGAGGGCGGAAAAACGATTGATTTTTATGGGCG
>PDWJ01000565.1_pt1 | contig 53182 bp, 49 predicted proteins | sample 1430881 | NCBI WGS metagenome assembly PDWJ01 (sample SAMN01162460, study PRJNA174530) | Oral metagenome, whole genome shotgun sequencing project. | biome: Marine environment; feature: Marine mammal; material: Swab sample of the gingival sulcus; isolation source: swab sample of gingival sulcus...
GATTCACAATGTAACTTTTCACTATGATGTATTATACCATTCGGCAGATTACAAGTAAACCTGCCTCTAATGCAATCTCTCCAATCGAAGAAGGACCAGCAGTCGAGATTGCAGAACTGAGCCACATCCCGAAGTGTAGTAATATTCTCGATAATCACGTTTCAATGCAACGCATAAACACAATGCAGATTATCACCTCTGCCTTTGTTAATAATGATATAATTTTTTTTTAATTTAGTCAATTATATTTGTTAATTTTTTTATAAGTCTTGCCGATAATCAATGTGAAGAAGCTATTAAACCCAGACAGGTTGTGTCAGCGCCGAAAAAACGGGATTAAAGCATAAAAAAAGGTGACAAAATGCAAATTACGATAGCTATAATAATTTCATTATACGGTTTATTGATTGGCAGTTTTTTAAATGTGTTAATCTACAGATTGCCGCGTAAAGAAAATTTTATCATGTCGCGTTCGTACTGTCCGAAATGCTGTCATCAATTGACAGCACGCGATCTTATTCCGCTGTTTAGCTATTTATTTGCAGGTGGTAAATGCCGCTATTGTAAGCAGCCGATTTCTATTAGGTATCCATTAATAGAATTACTCAATGGCGTAATTTACTTGTTGATATATTTGCGAATTGGCTTAAGTGCATACGCCTTGTTAAACATGATACTTTGTTCAACAATTATCGTAATCGCCTTTATTGATTTTGACACTAAAAAAATATATAACACTTCAAATATTGCGATCATGCTGTTGGCAATTATTAAATTGGTTGTCGTAGATACATCGTTGCATCGTTTTGTTGCAACAATTTTATTTGCGATAATCGTTTGTAGTTTATTGGGTATCATGTCACTTTTATTTAAAAAAATGTTGATCGGTATGGGTGACATTAAATACATATTGGCAATCAGTTTATATTTTAGTTTAAATCAATTTATTATTTTACTGCTGACAACCTTTATTGTTGCAGGCGTGTTTGCAATTACTGCATTACTAATGGGTAGGCTAAAGGTAAAAGACAGCATTGCGTTTGGTCCCTTTTTAGCAGTTTCCAGTATATTTGTGATTTTATTCTACAGTGATAAAGTGCTATCAATGCTAACTTGGAGTTAATATGGTAAAGAAAAAAAGAATTGGCGATTTGATGATTCAGCAAGGACTAATCACACAAGAACAGCTCGAAATTGCCCTTTCGCAGCAAAAAGTGATCGGTAAAAAACTGGGTCGCATTTTAGTCGAGATGGGCATGATCAACGAATTACAGCTTTTTAAAGTACTAGAAATACACTTTGGCATTCCTTATGTTGATCTCAATAAAACGAGAATAGATCCAAAAGTACCTAAGCTGATTTCAGAAAACTTGGCTAGAATGCACAACCTCTTGCCAGTTCGGCTTGAGAAGGGCAGACTGACGATAACCATGTCGGACCCGCTTGATATTATTGCTAAAGACGATGTGCGCTTTGCTACTGGCATGGAAGTCGACGTCGTTGTTTCGGCAGAGTCTGATATTAAACGTGCGATTGATCGCTATTATGACAATATCGAAGAAACCGCAAAGGCAACACGAGAATTTATTGATCAACAGGTTGATAAACAAGTAGTTGAAGAAGAAGAGGTCAGTGAAGATGTAGCCAATGCACCAATGGTGCGCTTGGTCAATTCTATTATTTCGCAGGCAATTCGCAATAAAGCCAGTGATATTCACATTGAGCCGTTTGAACAATCCGTACGTATACGATTTAGAATTGATGGCGCGTTACAAGAAATTATGTCAGTGCCAATAAATGCCCATGGCGCAATTGTAACAAGAATAAAAATAATGGGTAAAATGAAAATTTCAGAGCGTCGTGCACCACAAGATGGTCGTATTGAAATGTTGATTGATGGCGTCGAAATCGACATGCGTATCTCGGTATTGCCAACTGTTTACGGCGAAAAAGTCGTCATCAGATTATTAGATCGCAACAATATTATACTTGATCTAAAACAACTTGGCTTTAGTGATAGAAACATGGCTCGGCTTAAAAAAATATTAAGCGTGCCCGAAGGTATACTTTTGGCAACAGGGCCAACTGGTTCTGGTAAAACGACAACACTTTACACGCTATTACGCGAGTTCAATAAAATAGATACAAATATTATTACAATTGAAGACCCCGTTGAATACAAGTTAAACGGTATTAATCAGGTTCAAGTTAACAACAAAGCTAATTTAACCTTTGCCACTGGTTTGCGCTCGATTTTGCGACAGGATCCCGATATTGTTATGATCGGTGAGATGCGTGATACTGAAACGGCTCAAATTGCAATTCGCGCCGCCATAACCGGCCACGTTGTCTTATCGACATTACACACCAACGATACGGCGAGTACGTTGACGCGCCTTGTCGACATGGGGGTTCCCAACTATTTAGTGAGTACGGCAACTGTTGGCATTATTGCCCAGCGCTTAGTCAAGCGGATTTGTCCAAAGTGTGCAGTCAGTTACGAGGCAGGGCGTGATGAAAAGCATTTACTTGCAATAGACGATAGTAAGATGCAATTGTTATGGAAGGGCACGGGGTGTAACGCCTGTAACGACACGGGCTATTCAGGGCGCGTTGCCGTACATGAAATATTAATTGTTGACAAACAAATACGCAACCTAATGTATGAAAATGCCAAAATTGAAGAAATACGCAGTTGCGCTATTGAAAACGGCATGCTGACACTGCGTGATTCGTGTATTGAACAGGTATTAAATGGTGTAACAACAATAGACGAATTATTGCGCGTAACTTATAACATTAATCAGGAATAATTATGGATATTAAAAATATTTTTCAAACTGCAGTAGATAAAGGTGCATCAGACATACATTTTGTGGTCGGATCACCAATTGTCTTTAGAGGTAGCGGCTGTTTATCTCCCTATAATAATCAAGTACTGACACAACAAGACTGTGAAGCAGTGGTTCATCATATATTAAATGAAAGACAACTGGCGACCTTTAAGGCAGCTGGCGAAGTCGATCTGGCATACTCTGTAGATGGGGTAGGACGTTTTCGTATTAATGCCTTTAAGCAACGTAACAGTTATAGTTTGGCAATAAGAGCAGTGGCATTGACGCCGCCCACAATTGAACAGCTTGGCTTACCCGATGTTCTTTACAACATTGCTAAAAAACAGCGTGGCTTGGTACTGGTAACTGGTCCAACAGGCAGTGGCAAGTCGACTACCTTAGCGGCGTTGATTTCGCAAATCAATATGACGCGCAGTGCGCATATTATTACTATTGAAGATCCAATTGAATACTTGCACAAACACGATAGATGTATAATCAATCAACGCGAAATAGGCAACGATTCAAAGAGCTTTGCCAGTGCTCTGCGGTCGTCGTTAAGACAAGACCCCGATATTATACTGGTGGGTGAAATGCGTGACCTTGAGACAGTTTCAACCGCAGTCACGGCTGCCGAAACAGGCCACTTAGTTTTGTCAACGCTGCATACATCTGGTGCGGCAAATTCGATAGAGCGGATCATCGACATCTTCCCACCTCATCAGCAAATGCAGGCACGTGCGCAACTTGGTGCTGTTTTAGAAGCGGTTGTTTGGCAAATGCTAGTACCGCGCGCTGATGGCGAAGGCAGTGTATTAGCATTAGAAATATTATTGGTAACTAATGCGGTGCGCAATTTAATACGCGAGGGAAAAACACATCAAATTCAAACCTTTATTCAAACGGGAAAAAATTTAGGTATGACAACGATGGATGATTCATTAATAGCGCTCTACAGCAAAAGATTAATCGATAAAGACTGTCTATTAAGATATGCAATTGATCAAAACGCCGTAAAACGAGAATTAAAACGCATCATAATATAGGAGGCTATATGACGCAAACTTATGAAGTTAGAGAAATAAATTTATCGGGTGTTGTAGAAACGACAATTTATAGCGGTGAATCAGAGGCAGACGTCATAAGAACTGTTCGCGGTAAAGGTTATATGCCAATCAGTGTTAAACTTACGGCGTCAGATAATTTGCTCAGTAAAGAAATGAAACTATTTCAGCGTAAAGTCAAAGCGAAAGATTTATCAATGTTTTGTAAACAGCTAAGTGCCATGCTACATGCCGGTATGCCGCTGATCGATTCGCTAGAAGTGATCAAAGAAGAAACTACCCATCGACGCTTGCACGTTATTATGATTGAGGTAATCGAACAAATACAAAAAGGGCAAATGTTTTCGGCATCATTGCAAAACTATCAAAAAGACTTTCCACCAATTTTTTACAATATGGTAGCAGCTGGTGAAATGACAGGTAAGCTCGATGAAACACTTGGTAAATTGGCAGTACATTTTGCCAAAGAACACAAAATAAAGCAAAAGACCCAGGGTGCGATGGTTTATCCAATAATTATTGGCATAGTCGCCTTTGCTGCAGTGATTATTCTATTGAACGGCGTTGTTCCAACCTTTGTCGATATATTTGAACAAACAGGCGTTGAACTGCCCAAGCTAACCCAAGCAATGCTAGCGATAAGTGGCTTTACGACTAAGTATTGGTATATCGTTATTGCAGCATTTGTACTGTTAATAATTTCGATTGTTCAGTTTATTAAAACGAAACAAGGTAAAAGTTTTATTGATCAAGCGGCAATCAGAATACCAGTCGTCAAAACAGCAACAAAACAAATTATCACAGCACGCTTTACAGGCACGTTGGCAACGCTTTTGTCAAGTGGTATACCTTTATTAGATGCCTTAGAATCTGCTGCAAATGTTACAAATAATACAATTATTATTAAAAAAATCGGCGAGGTTGCCGATGATATTAAAAAGGGGAAAAGTTTAAGTGGTTTACTGAGAAAAATTAATTTGTTTCCCAAAATGTTAATTTCAATGGTCAAAGTCGGTGAAGAATCTGGTTCAATTGAAGAGATGCTCAATCGCAGTACTGAATTTTATGAAGATGAACTAGACGAGGCCATTAAGCGTTTAACTGCCGTAGTAGAGCCAATGATGATTCTGTTAATGGCGTTTATTATCGGTTTTGTCGTTGTGTCTATGATGTTGCCAATGTTTGAAATGTTTAGTGCAATTAAACAGTAATAGATGCTTAATCTGCTTTAGCTTATTTTATTTGCTGTTTTAAAGTAAAAATAGGAGAAAAAAATGAGTAAAAAAAGAGGCTTTACTTTAGTTGAACTAGTTGTAGTCGTCGTTATTTTAGGCATTTTAGCGACAATTGCAGTGCCACGCGTGTTTGACGCTATTGAAGATGCTAAAAATGAAGCAGAAAGAGCAACTGCCAGAGCAATTTTAACTGCAGCAAGAATAACATTGGCAGAAAATAATGGTGAATATTCTGAAGTTTTTGACCGCAACATAGCGGCTAAATGCGGCATGACAAAGGCAGATATCTATTTTACATATGGGCATGATGTAAGTACTTTTAAAATTAAAGAAAATAAAAAATGGGGTGTTTTCATAGATATTACAAATGACAAGGTTTATGTTTTTAAAGATGGTGTAGATGAAGCGTTAATTTCTAAATAAATAACGTTAATCTTTTTGCTTTACAAATTTACCTTTAAAGAGTGGAGTGAATAATGAAAAAATCAAAAAGAAATGGGTTTACTTTAGTTGAACTAGTTGTAGTCGTCGTTATTTTAGGCATTTTAGCGACAATTGCCGTACCACGCGTCTTTGACGTAATTGCAGACGCTGAAAGAAACGCGGCTAAGATGACTGCCACGGCGATACTTAACGGTGCATATATGTACTTTTATGATTTAGAACTTGAAAGAGAAAACGTTGACGTCTTACTAGATACCGTAGCAGAAAAAAGTGGTGTCGATAGAAGTCTGCTATCTATTGTCGACGGAAATAGTCCAGATACGTATACAGTGCCAAGTGACAAGACGTGGGTGATTTATTATGACAATAATAATGAAACAATGACTGTTTTTAAAAATGGCATATCAGGTCCATTACTTACTAAGTAAATTATTTAGGGCATGTAACTATTCAGTCAAGTTGTCATTTCGAGTGAAGGCGTAGCCGTAATCGGGATCTCTCCACTTCGGTCGAGATGACACAGCGTTACGCATTTTGACTGAATAGTTACTAGGGTATTATAAAACCCCTTAATAATAAAGCTGATACATGTTCAAATACTAGATGACAGCAAAGAATGCTAATGCTGGGAACAGATTAGAATATCAGCGACTGTTGTCAATTCACAAATATTTTTTAGGAGAAGAAAATATGAAACGATTTAAAAAAAGAGGCTTTACACTCGTTGAACTAGTCGTCGTCGTTGTAATTTTAGGTATTTTGGCAACCATTGCCGTACCGCGCCTGCTCAACCAAACAGATGATGCGCGCGACCAAGCAGATGTATCGCATGCGGAAGGTATTGTTACTGCGTATTATTTGGCTGCAGCTAAATATGATGGTGATGCTAGCAAAGTAACATCAGATGACTTCCACGGAGAAGCGGGCTTAATTGATATTGTTAAATTAGATGAAGCGAGCGACCGCCCACCTGCAAATAAGTGGGGTGTTTATTACGATAGCACAAGTGGCAAGATAACCGTTTATAAGCATGGTAAAACGGATCCAATTATAGAAAAATAATTATAACTATTCAGTCAACAATGTCATTTCGAGTGAAGGCGTAGCCGTAATCGAGAAATCTCCGATTTTAACGCGATTGAAACGAAGCACTTTCGCCTTTATCGTGCTCCTTCGTATATTTTTAGGTGGGAGCTGCGCGCAAATTCGTAGTAGAAAACGTGCTTCTTTCAGAATAGGTGGTTTAACAGCAGCTCTTACCACTACAAAACACAACAGTCGCACGGGCTTCAAGCATTTCTGACAATCGCTTACGTTGTCGATTAGCTGACGTATAGACGAGTGAATAGTTACGAAAAACTTAAAAGTAAACCCAGATTATTCACGCCAGTGCGTGAAAAGCGCTATAAGATTTGAGAATAGGTGCATTCTAAAAATTTAAGGCGTACCGAATGAGTGTACGGTGAAAAGTTTTAGGATGCAGATATTCCAAAAATTGACGCGGTTTTTGGGTAGTGGTGTGAATATTCTGGGGTAAAAGCTGTAAACGTTACAAATTGATTATTCAGGGAAATACAACCCCCTTAATAATAAAAGCTGATACGTGTTCAAAAACTGGACGAGAGCAAGGGAAGGCTAGTGCTAGGAACACATAAAAAATATCAGCGACTGTTGTCAATTCGCAAATATTTTTTTAGGAGAAGAAAATATGAAACGATCAAGAAAAAAAGGTTTTACACTAGTCGAATTAGTCGTCGTTGTCGTTATTTTAGGTATTTTGGCAGCCATTGCCGTGCCACGAGTATTTGACACTATTTCAGATGCCAATGACAAAGCAAGGTTATCAACTGCTAGCGCAATTCGCACTGCTATAATGATGGAAGTTTCTAATAATGACGGTGAAATTTCTGGCATTTCATTAGATAAAATTAAAGCAAGCTCGGGTGTTCAAGATTTAGAAGCTTTAGCAACCTCTGGTGATGAACCATCAGATGGCAAATATGGCTATTTCTTTGGCAAAAAAGGCGGAAACGGTGCTGACAAAGACGATATTGTATTTGTTATAAAATACAAAGAAGGCACTTCAGTTACTGAACTCATTAAGAAATAATGCTTTAAAAGTTAACGTAGGCGCCAAGTGTAAAAAATAGCTATGTCTATTTTTGAAATTATGGTGATTCCTTGCTTAAGCCATAGCATGAAATATTGTTAATTTTATGCTTGGCGCTCTATGTTAAGTAAGCAGTATTAAGAGTTGCGCAAAGTGACAAAAATTTTAGGTTGTCATAAAGTAAATAGTTATTTTGGAGCATAATAAAATGAAAAGAAAACAGAGAAAAGGTTTTACCTTAGTCGAATTAGTTGTCGTTATCGTTGTTTTGGGTATTTTAGCAACCATTGCTGTACCGCGCGTTTTTGGCGCTATTGAAGACGCAAAACTGTCGGCTTACAAGATGACCGCTGCACAAATACTAGACGCTGCGTATTTCTATCAAGTAGATTTTTATGCAGGAACAGCTGAATTTAGAAACTCAACCAATCTTCTTGATGCAGTAGCTGAAAAGACTGGCATCGATAGAAGTACTTTAGCGTATACTTTTGGGCTAGGAGATAAAAAAAAGACTAGTGAAGGAGAAGTGTGGGGAATTCATTATAATCTAACTACCAATTCGATAAGCGTTTATAGAAAAGGTATATCTGAACCGCTGGTGACAAGGTAAATTGTCACATTATTAAAAGTTCAATCGTAAAAAAATTGGACATTTTGTATTGTTTAAATCACTTAGTGGAGGAAAAACATGAAAAGCAGAAAAAACCGTGGGTTTACATTAGTTGAATTAGTTGTCGTCATCGTTATTTTAGGTATATTGGCTACTATTGCTGTGCCGCGCGTCTTTGCTGTTATTGCTGACGCTCGACTGTCGGCTGATAAAACAACAGCTGCTGAAATTGTTGACGCTTTGTATTTGGTAGAAGTTGAAATAGAACAAAAAAAATATCAAGATTATGATGGCACTGTTGACTATTTAGTCAAGCGCGTTGCTGATAAATGCAGCATTGACAGAGACGCTATCGGTTACAAATTTGGTGTGCATGGTAGTTCATATTCTATAAAAAATGACGCCAGCAATAAAGATAAAACTTGGGTAATTTACTTTAATAACGAGACTACCGACAATCGGAGATATATTTTTAAAGCAGGTGTTGATGGGGCGTTAGTCATAAAATAAGTTCAGAATTGTTGTAATTAATAAGTAGGAAGAAAATATGAGAAAAAATAAAAAAAGCGGTTTTACTTTAGTTGAATTAGTTGTCGTCATCGTTATTTTAGGTATATTGGCTACTATTGCTGTACCGCGCGTATTTGAAAGTATTGAAGACGCCCGTAAAAAAGCAGATTTGGCGACCGCTCAGGCGATTTCAACTGCGATTGATGTTTCTCTCGCTAAGCATAAAGGAAAACTTAACTATAATCTTGGTCCCGATGTTCGAAAAATGGTTGGTATGGCTAAACATGAAATGGTTTACACATCAAAAAATATTGTCGCTGCCAACCAAAAACCTGTAAACCCGATTGATCCATTAGACACAAAATATCATTACAAATGGGCTATACTATGGGTTCCTAATAAAGATGTCATTTATATTTTTAAGGCTGGTGATGTAGATCCATTAATAACAATGCAAGTACCTAATATCACTTATTGATCTACTTTATGAAATGTTTTATTCTCAGATTATAGGTACATCTTTTTACAGACAACATAATGGACATTAAAAGAATAGAAAATAGCTTAGGAAGAAAAAATGGATAAAAATAAAAAAAGAGGCTTTACATTAGTTGAATTAGTTGTCGTCATCGTTATCTTAGGTATTCTAGCAACTATTGCTGTACCGCGCGTATTTGACACTATTGAAGATGCGCATAAAAAAGCAGATATGGCGACTGCTCGGGCAATTTCTACCGCAATCGATCTGTCAATTGCTAAGCATAACGGCAAAGTAGGTTATAGTCTCGCTTATGATGTTGTAAAAACGCTTGGTATGGATGAACACGAAATGGCTTATTCGGTAAAACATGGCACGTTTTATAACACAACACCTGCAAACCCAATCGTCAAAGATCTTACAGATATATATGATATCAAATGGGGAATCCTCTATATTAGCCATATTAACAAAATTTATATCTATCAAGTTGGCATTGAAGAACCTATACTGATAAAGCCAGGACCATAGCAGACCAAAGATTATAAAATGCGATAGTATTAAATAATTCTGGAGGAAAACTTGAAAAAATATAAAAAAAGCGGTTTTACATTAGTTGAACTAGTTGTTGTGATCGTTATCCTAGGTATTCTAGCAACCATTGCTGTACCGCGCGTATTTGACACTATTGAAGATGCGCATAAAAAAGCAGATATGGCTACTGCTCGGGCAATTTCTACAGCGATCGATCAGTCGATCGTTAAGCATGGGGGCAAAATGGGCTTTAATGTTGCTTACGATGTTGTAAAAACGCTTGGTATGAGTGAATACGAGGTTATTTACTCGTCAAATAATAACAGGTTTTATGCTCCGCCGCCTTCAAACCCAGTTGCCAAGCCTTTTGTAGAACAATATGCTACTAAATGGGGCATACTTTTTACTCGCCATAATAATACAATCTATATTTATAAAGTTGGCGACGAAGATCCATTACTGACGCGGTCTGGCCCATACTAGGTTAAAGGTAATAGAATGCTGCCGCGGGTTTATAGAGAGGGTGTAACAGAGCCTCTAGTGACTAGGCTATGGAATTAATAAAGGTTACATACATTAGTAATGCTACCAAAGGGGTCATAATGAAGTTAAAACGTTTACAAAAGAATAAAGGTTCCGCCCTAATTTGGTCGATACTGTTAATGATGGTTTTTTCGCTATTTGCACTGGCTATTGCCTTTTTAATTCAATTTAACAATAATCATTCGATGAGAAGTGTTAACTTAATACGCGCACGACAGATTGCCGAAGCAGGTATTGAATTAGGTTATGCGACTTTAACATCACAGTCTGAGAGCAACAGCTATCAAATGGTAATAAAAGAGCTAACCGCTGCGCAACTACCTAAGTCACACAGCACAGATATTATTGTTGATAGTAAACCTATTGGTCACTTTGATGCGACAATTAGCATTGATCTTACTGACCCAGGCATAACCTGGATTGTAGTTACATCACAAGGTAATGTAAAAAATTCGAATTTGATAGTAGAACGTGTTTTAAAAATTAACAAGGATAATATTAAGGATATACAACGTTATGAAAAAATTCATGAATAGGAAAGGGTTAACTTTAATTGAGATAATCGCCGCGTTGACTATCAGTACAATTGTATTGGTGCTGATCGCTAGTGTTGTTAAGGTATCATTTAACAGTTTACCGACAACTGAAAAAGCTACAGAAGCTCAAAATACTGTACGTTTTGTCAGCGAAACCATTACGAATCGCGTACAAGACGCCGGCCAAATTGTGACAGTACCGCAAGGCGCGGTTGTGGCAGATCAATTAAAAGATGGCTGGAGTTATCTGGGTTTAAGCGACGACAAAACGGAGATTGTCAATCATATTTATATTGAAGATACCAATAGTTATCGCAAAATACCGCTCGCAAATATCGACACATCAGATGACTGTAATTTTGAAGTTGGGCAAAGTGCTAGCGATGAAAAATTACTGACATTTACAGTAGGTTTGCACCCGAAATTGGCTTCTAATGGCGCGGGTATTACTTTAAGTGGAACAGCTAAAGCTGATAACGTCGACAAGATCATCGAAAATGGTACAGCACCACAACCAGCGCAAGGTTTTTTGTATCGTGCGAAACCAGCTGTTGAAAAAAAAGTAGTCGCCAATGTCACTTTAATGATTGATATTTCAAGTAGTATGTTAAACGATGTTTTGGGTGATCCAGTTGATAATCTAAATGAAACGCGCCTAGCTAAGTTACAGACCATGTTACTTGGTGGGGTTGAAAATGATCAAGTGATTGAAGGGTTAATTGACTTTTTGGCAAGATTAGGCGATGTCGAGGTTTGTTTGATACCGTACAATACGACAGCTAACTATATGAGCGACACTACAAATTGGCATCCTTTTTATACTTTGAGCAATACAATGGAGTTAGACATACTAAAAGATAAAATTGCCGATATGACCAACCACGTTAAGGCAGGTACCAATGTGGGTGATGCACTGCGCCGTAGCTACTATTGTTATGAATGGATTAATAACAATATTACAGCGATGCCAGAATACAACGCCAATACTAAGGTAAAAAACTATTTTTTTGTAATTGCTGACGGTTATCCAAATTTAGCGACGCTTAAACACATACCTGTAGTAGAGCGTCGAACACGTCGTATTTTTTTAGACGATGGTCCTGCACCTGGCACAAGTATTGTTGAATATGTCGGAGTTGGTAGCGAACAAATGGCGGGCCTTACTGATCATGTGCCTCAGCCACATCGCAATGTGCATTACAATGGTAGAAAATACTGGAATATAGATATAGAAGATAAAAAGTTTTATCTAATCGGTATCGCAGACGATATTTATAAGCAAGTTAACGCTAGTGGTTATGTATCTACTAAGACAATTGCGCAGTTACTGAAACAGATTGAAAAATATTATTCTACGTCACCGCTGGTAGAAAGACCATTTTCGAGAAGAATAAAATGTAACGCTGACTTTGTCACAGTTTTTAGTGAAATAAAAACAGATATCAAACAAAAAATAATTGAGGCACGCGCCCCCGAATTTTAAGGAAAATTATGAAAAAAAAGGGATTTACTTTAATTGAAGTTATTGCGGCAGTGGTCATTGTTTCAATAATCGTAGCTGGGTTTATGACAATGATGAATGGCAATTATAAAATTTTAATAGCTGATAAACAAAATTTTGCAGATATTAATGCGGCACAAAGTGACTTACACCATTCAATTAAGTCGACACGAAATGACTTAGATAATGGTTCGCTGGCACCAAATCTGACAGTTAGTAACCCGTTTAATCTGATTTCGCAAATAGGTGTTTATCAATTAGAAAAAGCTGCTAATAACAAGAAGGCAATAACTTGGGTTTGTAAAACGCCTGATTTTAATCTAAACAAACCAAAGATAGGTGATGTTGAGCTACTGATTATGAGAAACTCAACGCCTGTAGAATATCCAAATTTAGCCGATTGTACGGGTTTAACAATGTTTGCTGAAACCAGCTTACTTGAGGGTAGTAGAATTGAATATAGTTGGTATTCGGCGAAAGTTGATGAACACGGCAATGACTTTAATATACCGATTTATGATCCATCAGAAATAACTGAATCTGAATGGGGCGTGCGCTATCCACAGTTTCCGAGTGACTATAATAAAATGCCAATAGTAAAATGGCTTAATGAAGTTGATGTAATTCCTGAATATCAGGGAACATTCTTCATAGTGACTGCGCAGCCGTTTGATGACGATAATAATGCAGGCGACATAAAAGTAAGCAATCCGATTTTCTTTCTTAGATTACCTGAAGGCGCTACCATTTTATCGCGTTTTGATGCCAGTAATGTTGATTTTCACAATCGCAGTGAAACAACTGAACCAGAAGCAGATGGCACTAGACGAATGTTGAGCTGGCGAGATTTGGCGTATGAACTCAATAAAATTAATGTTTGTGGAAAACCACCTCATATATATCAAACGCCGCTTACATCGACACTTAAAGCACAATATATAACTTTTCATGCCAGTACAGAGTTAAAAATAAATGATATTGCGACAGCAAATACTTTTAAAAAATTTTTCTTGGTTACGAAAGATGGCGAAGGTGATGTGTTACTTAAAAATGGTGATGATCAAGTTGTCGGTACGGCTGAAGGCGCAAGTGGCGCCATAAAAATAACTACAGCAGAAGTTGAAACGCTAAGTGGTGAGACAATCGTTGGTGCAGCAGATTTCTCATTATACGAAATGCTAGTTTATGACAATAGTCTTGGTCAAATAACACCTGAAATTGAACAAACTATAATAGCGTTTTTAAAAGATAAATATCAGATCCCCGACAATTAGTTGATAGATACAATTAACGCAAGGAGGTGTAGTGTGAAAAGATCAAATAATCGCATTTTGAAGAAAAACGGCAAACGCGTTGTACTCGATATGTCAAGCAAGCACATTCGCTGCGTGGTGGGGCGCTTTGACGATGTCAACTTTTCAGTTGAAAATATTTTTAGCATTCCAATTGAAAGTGGTGTTTACAGAAACGGTATTATTTTAGATAACGAAAAACTTAAAAATAATATACGTAAGCACCTCGATTTGTACAATGTACGGGCTAAAAACTGTATTGTCATCACAGAGAGTACCGAAATATTGAAGCGTGATATTACAATTCCAAAGGTTGATGATAATGACTTAGACGATTTAGTGCGTTATGAAGTGGTTCAATATTTGCCAATTGACTTAGATGATTATATTTTACAACATCATCGTGTTGCTGATATTGACGATGACGATATTTCAAAAATTATTGAAACAATTGTCGCAATGCCTAAATCAATTGCCAAGGCGCATTTTGATTTAGTTGCGTCGCTCGGCCTAAAACCAGTTGCGCTTGACTTAAAGGGACACAGCATGATGCGCATTGCTCATAGCTGTGACAATTATTCAACTGAAAAGTCATATGCTTATATAGATATCGATTTTGAAAAAATTGAGATTAACATTGCTTGCAATGGCAAAATTATGCTAAATCGCATTTTGCAATATGGCATTGGTGATGTCGATGATATCATGCAAGAACACGGTATTGTCAGTGAAAACCAAATGAAGCATATCTATAATTTGCTTATTTCGTATGGCGTTGATGATTTAATTCAGGGCTTTGTCAATAGTGAAGTGCCTAATGGTGAGGTTTTTTATAACGATTTGCGTGAATTTTTTAGACAGACGATTGCAGAAATAGAGCGCGTGATTAAGTTTTATTTATCGCGCAATATATATAACGCAATCGATCAAGTTGTCGTTTATGGTAGCATTGCTAGCGTCAATCAAATTGATAATTTTATTGAAAGTCAGCTCAATATACCAACGGTAAAATATCTACCTTTAGGCAAAAGTTTTAGCCAAGCAGAAATCGAAGATAAAGAGTTTCCACTTTTTATCAATGCGCTTGGCGGCTTAGTGAAAATCTAGGAGGCAGCTGTGTCAAATTATAATTTTTTTGATCCTTACATAACGCCGCCACGCACAATCAATTACAAGAAAGTGGCTGGAATTATACTTTTAATTGCGCTAGTGGCTACCTTTGTTTGGTTTTTTATCAACATGCAAGATAAAATTGAAGACCTTAAAGTAGAAAAAATTGAGCTAAAGCAGTACATTGAAAGCGATAAAATTAATCAACAGTTAAAAGAAGTGCGTCAATTAAAAAGCAGTGTTGATAGCTATAGTGAAAAGCTATTGCTACTCAATATTGTAACCTTGGTCGATCAAAACCTAAACGCTTTTGACAATTCAGTTTTTGACATTATTAATCGCACGATGCCCAATGATGTTTTTATCAATAACCTCAGTGCGACACAATCTGAAATTACAATTAACGGTTACGGCGAAAATGTTGAAAGTATCAGTTTGTTTAATCACCGACTTAATACAGAAGACGACTTAGCTGAGTCGCATATTAAGCAAATTGATGGCAAAGAAGGTCACTACAACTATTTAATTATCGTGGTGCAAAAAGGAGACAATTATGAAGCTGAAACAAAGTGAAAAATTGCTACTTGTTATTCTGCTGATTGTTTCGCTGGGCGCACTCTACTACTTTAATGTATACCTTAAGCAAGCAGAACATATTAGCGAGCTTGAAAGCGAAGTCAACGAGTTGTCAAACGAGAGTAATTCAATTACGCAAAAATTAACGACAAATTTATTTAATAAATCAAAATTGTCTAATTATCAAAATAAAATTGTCGAGTTGGCGCCCAATTACTATGGTTCTTTATCGCAAAGTGAATATGTGATGCTGGTTCGTGATATTGCAGATCGCACAGGCGTGTCAATAAGAAATTTATCCTTAGATGAAAATAAAAAAACAATCTCTGAATATATTGGAAAAGCGCTAAACATTAATCAAGAAAACAGTTCAGAAGAAAGCGAAAATATTGAATTAAGTGAAGAAGATTTAGCAGAAGTAATTACTGTACATAGTGCAAGTATTGCATTTGAAGCCAGTTATCAACAGATCTATGATTTTGTTGCTGCGATCAGTAGTAACGATAAAGAACTGTCGATCAGGCAGTTTAATATTCAGCGGACAAATGATAAACTAAGTGGTCAAATGGTTATCGTCACTCACAACGTACCATCTATTGATGCTTTTGTTGATAAGAACATTTCGCTAAATTACTTTAAAAATGCGTCACAACCAATTGCACGTACAGACCTATTTGAACAGCCTGTACTTGCTTCTATACCAGAAGCAAGTACAGTTGAACAGGCATTTAACGTCAAAGATACGTTGGCGGCAGACACACCAGAACAGGCTGAAGTGCCAATTGAACAGCTAGAAAAAGCAGATTCTCTAGTCGATTTTAAAAATAGCAAATTCTTTTTTGCAGGTAACAAACCAGAAATTATTGGTCAGATTAAATTGCAGAAAGTACCAAACTTAGCGGTTAAAGCAGCAGAACTTGATTACAAATTCTCTGCAATAAATCATGTAAATCAAGCTAATATTGTCTTTATAGAAAAATCTGTCATGTATGAAAATTACTTTGCTAAAATGCGTTTAAAGGCATTTAACGATCAATCATTTAACAATGTCATTAAAGCAGAAGTAATTGACGCTAGAGCAAAACATCATATTGTTGAATTTTCTAAACTGGAAACTTCTGATAAGTGGCAGTACAGCTATGCCGATATGCCAACAGATATGCAATACCCAATTATGGTTAGACGCATCTTTGTTGAAGGCAATAATCTTGAGCAAGATTTAAGCGGTAAACTGTACTTTGATAACTTAGCGGCAGTAGTATCAAATTTCAAACAAATGGATGGCGAGGTAGATGATGAAGAGTTTAATTAAAAAAGGCATTGTCATTTTATTGAGCGGTGTTCTGTTATTCACAACAGTATGGGCGGAACCTAATGATGATACAATTGAGCACTCTGACGATGCAAAAGCAAAAAAGCAAACAGAAGCAGATGAAACGCCTCAGGTGGTTCAAACTGGTATGACATTTGGTGCGCTTGATGGCGGATTGGCTGGTAAAAAAGACTATATCAATGGTCAAAAAAGCGATTATCGCAAAGCAATGCTTAAAAACGAAGCGATTATCAAAAAATATGGTCTTAAGACTTATTCAGCAAAAGAGATTGAACTCTTCCTAAGCGCATATCATGTGGGGTTTAAAAAGCAGTATCGCCAAGCGATGAACGAACAATTGCTAGAGCAGCATTTTTCACCAGCTACACGTGGTGCACAAAATGGCGATAGTTTAGGTGCTGCTGAAGGTGTTGCTAGCGCCAATGTCGATTTGTTAAACAACGCTAAAAGCGATTGGCTATTAGCTTATAATAACTTTATCAAAGCAGGCGATTTAGCGACGCGATATCAATTGGGCTTACAAGAGGCAGGTTATGCAGAATCGTTTGTCATCAGCTTTAAAGCAGGCTTTAAAAAGGCGTACCGTGAACATTATGATACTTATGTTACCGCCCAAGCGGTTAACAACACAACCTATCATCTCGTTCAATATGCTGAAGATAGTGTGATATATGATAAGTTGACTTCACAAGTTGATAGGGGCGCAGAGGCTGGTGGTTCAATGTCGACAGCGTCGTTGTTAATTGAACGTGGCACAGTATATCAAGATACGTACTTATCGTTACAGCGTACCAAAAACGTCACTTTAGTTAAAAATGGCAACGCTGATGCGGTTTCTGGTATTTATCAAATATCAATTCAAAAAGATCGCAAAGGCATTAAGTTATACAAGCCGATGAAACTTAAGTTCATCTACAATGAAGACCCGAATATTGGTGTTTATCAGTGGATATATAACCACTGGCAGTATGTTGAAACAACGCGTGAAGCTGATGGTGTGTCTATTGAAATACCTGCCGGCGTCTACCGCGGTGGAAAATACGCATTGTTTATTGATAACGATTTTATCGTACCAACCGATTCGGTGTACAGTTGGGCATATGAAGATATTGTGCTTGCCTTAAAGCGCAAGTACATTGCAAATTCGCCTAATTTTAGACCAGATCAATCAATCACGCGCTATGAGATGGCAGATTTGATTTATCAAATGATGCACTATCGACTGCCACTTTCTGCTAAGCAAGCCGATATGGTCGATCGCAACAGTATTACTAAAAGTCTGATGCCGGTTGACTTTGTTATCAATTTTGGTTATATGGCATTAGATGAAAATCAGGCGTTTAATCCAACGCAATATGTATCATATTTAGAATTTGCCGACATCATGCGCCGCATGACCAAAAAAGCGACGTTTGACTACGGGTCAGTTGCATCAAAAATGTTTTATGATCGCTATGCGATGTCAGGTTATTTAAACGATAAAAATGGCAATCCAACACGTGCTGAGGTAATATTTACATTCAATGAATACATTGATTAAATTAGCGATAACAATTACATCAAGTTTAGTGGCATATTTATTAACACTATATTTTTTAAATGGCGATAGCCACTATCGCCATGCTCAAAAAAAGCGCCAATATTTTGTATTGGGGCTTTTCTTTGCTGTGGTCGCAGCTGTTTTGTTTTACTTTCGAAGACAAGTTGATACACTTCAATTTTTACTTGACAACAGCTTTGTTATGATGCTTTTATCAGTCGCGGTTATCGATTTATTAAGCCAGTATATCTATGATGCGATGCTTTTGTTTTATAGCATTATTCATTTAGTGTTAATAGTTTGGCAAAATGGCTTACAGCTAAAAAATAGCTACGGTATAATTACAGGTGTTGTTTTCTATGGTATACTATACATAGTGACGCATCTCATTTATAAACGCGAAGCATTTGGCATGGGCGATGTCTTGTTTTTGGCGGCGATGGGCGTTGTCTTAGATGCACCTGACATTTTTGCAGTTGGTCTGTTGGCGTTTTATGTATCGCTTCCACATTTATTGATACATGTTGTCGTTGGTCGTGCGCTTAAACGACAAGCCGAGATTGCCTTTGCGCCGTCAATGGCAATTGCTGGTGTAATTATCTATTTTTTCAAAGCGTCGCTATTTTCAAAGTATATGCTATTGTTTTGGGGCTAAGTGATGGAAAGTGGAAAATAAAAGCGAGAAATCTCGAATTTATAATTTTAAGGAGCTTTTATGAAAATGAAATTAAAGAATTATATGGAAACGGCAATAGATCATATTTTGCCGACCTTTTTAAAGGCCTTTCCCGATGTATGTCAATGTGAAGTTTGTCTATTAGATATTAAGGCGATTGCACTCAATAAATTGTCGCCGCGCTATATTGTCAGCGAGGCGGGTGAAACATGGGTTAAAGTGGATGAAATGGATGTACAACAAGAGGCGGACATCATGAAAGCATTAGTCGATGGCATTGCCATTGTCAGGCGCTCGCCAAGGCATAAATGACGGAAAAGCAAAACAGTGCCAGCTGACTATTGAAATTGTTTAGTTTGATTTTCGAATTTTGTCTTATTGATTAGATTAGCAAAAAATTAAATACTCTTGATATGTAGTAAATGAATAACCCCAAGATGACGATACTTATTATGACTGTATGATGATAGCGTATCGTCATCTTATATTTTTAAAAGAAAGTACGTTTAAGGGGTAGAGTAGATGAAAGGTACTGTAGTCAATATTTGGATTAATACATTAAAAAGGCTTTATGGTGATGAAAAATGTAATGCAATTATGGTTGAAGCTGGTTGGCAGCCAGAACGCGTTATTACACCTTTAGAAGAAATAGATGATGCAAAGATAAAGGCGTTTATAAATCGTTTTGCCATAAGCGAAGGATTAAGTGAAAAACAAATTTGGCGTAAGCTAGGGCAAAATAATATTAAATCATTTTACAATTGGTTCCCTTCATTTTTTGACAAGTCAACGGCGATGAGCTTCATGATGATGATGGACAATATTCATACCCATATGACGAAAATGATGGCAGGCGCTAAGCCACCACGTATGACACCACAGCCGATTGATGAAAAGAGTTTTTTAATGATTTATCAGTCAAAACGCGGTTTACAGGATTATGCCATGGGGCTAATTGAAGGTGTTTCTGAACACTTTAACGAACCGATTGACGTCGAAATTGTCGATCAAAGTATAGCGCCAGATGGTATGCACACTGTCAAGATGAAGCTGAGCTTTGAAAAGAGCCCAATACAAATAAAGCGCTTTAATTTTTCAAAACTACTGTCATTAAAGTTTATCAAAAACCCACTTGTGAAGGCTTTGTGGTTACCTGTGGTCAGCAGTATGTTAGTGGCTGGCATTATCACACAATTCGACAACTGGTTGTTATTGCTTGCCGTGCCAACTGTAACAGCTGTCACTGGCTATTTAGCTGCGGCGACAGTACAAAGACCGCTCATGACAATTAATCAGCAAATTGATGAAATGGAGCAGCTCAATCTTTCTAGTCAGCATAGATTAGATACCAATGATCACTATGAAACGCTCTTCGAAAGAGTTGGCGTAGCCAAAGCGAAAATTCAGGAACAGATGACTTATTTTAAGGGCGGTATGGATGATTTATATTCGTTTATCGATAAATTTGGTGGTGTTGCTGATAATTTGTCTGAAGTGTCGGACAAAATAGCTAGTTCGGTTCAAGGTGTAGCTGAAGGCGCTGTGCATCAGGCGACTGAAACTGAAAAGTCGGTTTCAATATTATCGGGTAATATTGAATTATTAAACGAAATATCACAGCGCGAAAATGAAGGACAAGAACACTTAGAATCAGCGGTTAATCAAATTGAAGTGTCTTTTGAAGACATCGAAAATATCGCTCAAACTTTTAATAGTATCAAAGATAAATTTTCAGCGGTCAATGCACAGGGCATTGCGCTCAGCCAAAAAGTACAGGATATTATTAGTATTGTAAAAACGGTTGAGGCAATTTCAGACCAAACTGGTTTATTGGCGCTCAACGCATCAATTGAGGCAGCTAGCGCTGGTGAGGCAGGTCGTGGCTTTAGTGTTGTCGCTGAAGAAGTAAGAAAACTGGCCGATAATTCTAAGCAATCAGTCAACACAATTAATGCCAGCTTAGAAGATTTTATCAAAGGTGTCAATAGCATGGTTGAACAGGTATCAGACCAGTTTGAAGCTTTAGATGATGGCGTTAAAACAATGAATAGTGTGACAAACGAAAGCCGAAAAGCAACCCAAAGTGTAGCTAAAGTGTCGCGTAGTATTGCCGAAATGTCGCATCAATTATCGCTTGAGACAACAAAGATTAGCGGCGTCTTTGAGAATATGAACACACTAGCGGCGATCGCTGAAGAAAATTCGGTGACATCAGAAGAAATGAGTGCAAATGTCACGCATTTTTCGTCACAAATTATCGATTTAATGGAAAATATACATGAATTAGAAAAAGTCGTGCTATTTAATAAAAAAGAATTAGAAAAATTTAAGCTATAAATATTGATACGCTTAAGCTAGAGCCTATTGTGCAGTGCACACTAGGCTTTAATATTTTATAAAAGGTGTTACAAATTGCAACTGAATATAGTATAATGAATATGTATAATTTTAATGCACAAGTGTCTGAATAAGCAAAAACTGTTGTTGCGATACTTATAATAATACAAACGAAAGGAGAACAAATTGAATATCATTAAAGCGATTGAAGAAAAAAACGCAGAACAAGTTAAAACTGTTTTTAAGGATTTAGTTCAGTCATATTTGACGCCAGCATTTGGATCAATGACAAAACGAGATTTCGAAATTATGTTGTTTATGAAATTTCAAGAATTAAAGATTTTTGATAAAGATCCTGAACTATATGAAATTGTTTCGTCGCTTAGGGTTACCAGAACTAAGGCTAGAAATCTACTATATGAAGCTAAAATGCGCGCTTGCACACCAGAACAATTAGATGCCGAACTAAAAGAATTGCTCATAAAACCGATTATCATGAAAGACAACGATAAAATTGTACTAGAAGTTAGCAATCCATTTTTGACAGATCATCTAAGAGCAAAATTGAAATCATTAGGCTATATCACTGACGGGTCTTTTTCGCCAGAATTAGTAAAGTTGACAGCAGATGCCTATGTTGCACTATTTGAATCGATGTTACCAGATAAATCAAAAGAAGATATCAAACGCGCTTTAATAGCATGTGGCATAAAAAAAGATACCAGTTTCAAGGGCATTATGTTGAAGGTATTAGAGCAATTAGGCAAGAAAGTGGTTGGCGATATTTCAAGTCAACTTGTTGGTGATGCCTCTCAATATTTATCGCCAATTATTGATGGCAGTATTGATCTTATTAAAGATAAAATGGTAGAATTATTTAAATAATAATCAGTGTCTTGTTGACGCGCAAATAGCGTGATAAAAAAAGTAAAAATAATTGTTTTTAATGCTTGAAATCTTCTACAAAAAGCGTATACTTATAGTAATGTATGCTTTGATCAAAGACGGTTCAAACTTGTGTTTTAAGAGAGTCGATGTTTGCTGAAAGTCGATAGCACTTGTTGAATTTCTACTTTGTGAGCAATTGGCGAAAGCCAAAGGTGATGCCCTTTATCGCATAATCGAGTGGATTGCAATGCAATCAAATTGGGTGGCAACGCGGCTTAAACCGTCCCTTTATGGGGTGGTTTTTTGTTTTAAATTGGAGGAGACCATGTTAGATATTAAATTTGTCAGATTTAACCCAGAGGTAGTAAGAGAAAACTTAAAGAAAAAATTTCAAGAGGAAAAACTGCCGCTGGTCGATGATGTCATTGCACTAGATGAAAAATTGCGCGCTGCAGTTACCGAAGCGGGCGATTTGCGCGCCTTCAGAAATAGCAAGAGTAAAGAGATTGGTGGCTTGATGAAAGCAGGCAAACGCGAGGAAGCCGAACAAGTTAAAGCAGATGTCTTAAAAATGGCAGAACAACTGGCAGAACTTGAAGATGCTGAGACAAATTTAGCGGCCGAGTTAAAAGAAAAACTAATGCGCCTACCCAATATTATAGATGACAGTGTGCCAATTGGCAAAGATGACAGTGAAAATGTTGAAGTTGAAAAAATTGGTGAACCCGTAGTGCCCGATTTTGAAATACCCTACCATATCGATATTATGGAGCGCCTTGCCGGCGTCGATTTAGATAGTGCGCGTAAGACCAGCGGCAACGGTTTTTATTATCTAAAGGGCGATGTAGCAAGGCTACATTCAGCTGTACTCAGCTATGCGCGCGACTTTATGATAGACAAGGGGTTTGAATACTACATACCACCTTATTTAATTCGTGGTGAAGTCGTCTCAGGTGTGATGAGCTTTGCCGAAATGGATGGCATGATGTATAAAATAGAGGGTGAAGATCTTTACTTGATCGGCACCAGCGAACACTCGATGATTGGCAAATTTATCAATACGTTAATGGACGAGGCAGAATTGCCTCAAGCGCTGACCAGTTATTCACCTTGTTTTAGAAAAGAGAAGGGCGCGCACGGCATTGAAGAACGCGGCGTCTATCGTATTCACCAATTTGAAAAACAAGAGATGGTCGTCGTCTGTAAACCAGAAGAAAGCTTTAAGTGGTTTGATGTCATGCTAAATGCAACGGTTGAATTCTTTAGAAGTTTAGATATACCGGTGCGCAAGTTAGAATGTTGTTCAGGCGATTTGGCAGACTTAAAAGTTAAAAGTATCGACGTCGAAGCGTGGTCACCGCGTCAGCAAAAATACTTTGAGGTGGGCAGTTGCTCAAATTTAAGCGATGCACAGGCAAGACGCTTAGGCATTCGCTTTAGAACTGTAGATAATAAAAAGGTGTTCGCGCATACGCTCAATAACACCGTTGTTGCACCGCCGCGCATGTTGATTGCCTTTTTAGAAAACAACCTCAATGCTGACGGATCGATTTCAATTCCTATGCCTTTGCAGCCTTATATGGGAGGCAAGACGCAAATAACAGCAAAATAATGCAATATACATAATGTAATCTACTTGTAACACTTCGTCTATTATTGTAAACTAAAGAGTAGTAATAGAATATAATTAGGAGATATTATGGCATACGAAAATTTAATGACAAACCAAGAAAAAGATGTGTTTATTCCGCTGGTTCCTGGCGTGCTTGGCGCCATGCTAATGAGCAAGGTTTCACGTCAAAAAGAGGGTTTTCGTGAAGATTTAATTAAAATGGTTGAAGGCGATATGCTCAATTTACCAAAAGAAAACTATTTTGATTTATTTAAACAGTCGGTCGTTGTCGCCAATGGCTTTATGGAAAAATGGGGCGTTAATTACGGTCATTCGTCAATTAAAGAGCTTGACACACTACAAATGTGCATTGAAAATAAATCGCGTTGGTTTACTGAAATCATTGAAACGGTACAAGCTAACAAGTATATGAGCTACATTGAGTACAGCTTGCGCTACAACCCGCCAAAAGCCTATTATACACCGACAGAATTTGACCAATATCCCGAACTAAAAACGCAGTACACGACGTTTTGTGATGAAGCCTTTGCAGTATATCAAGAAATTGATGCGTTGTTTGAAGAACTTTTTAAAAAGCGTTATCCCGAGATGAAAATAAAAGACATTAAGATTAAAGCATTTGAAAATGCGCGCAATGTATTGCCGTTATCAACACTAGCGAACATGGGCATGCAGGCCAATTTAAGGGCTTTTTGTAACGCGTTATCAGAACTATTTGGCCACGAGGGATTAAATTCTGAAATTGTCTCAACGGCAGAACAAATGAAAGCTGAAGCCGAAAAAGTTTCGGTTGGCATGGTGCGTCACGTCGACGCAACCCCCTATCAAAAGAGTTTTGTCAGTGCCTATTTTGAACGTGAAGATGTGGCAGAGCCATATAGAGTATATGATCATCCAGTTGTCAATGTGGCATCTGACATTGAAGGCAATCTCGATATTGTTGAAAGAATCGGCGATTTATCGTTAATGAACCGCTTTGATGAACTACCAAATGAATTTAGAGGCATTGGTAAACGCGTTGAAATACTGATGTCTGAAGCAGGGCATCATCAGGCGCTTAGGCATCGTGCTTTTGACATACGCACTAAAATGCCAGATGTGCGCTATGGTATGCTGATGCCACCTGAACTCAACAGCATTGACGAAGATGGTATCGTTGAGAAACTGCGCAATAAAATAGAGGCTGTTTATAAAAAATCAATTGAAGTCTACGAAGCAATTTATAACAGTGGTTTGAAAGGCTTGGCGCCTTATGCGGTGATTAACTGCAATATGAGAAGAATGGACTTTTTAGCCAATGCCTTTGCCATGGCGCATTTTATCACACTTAGAAAAGAAGCACATGCACAAGATGAAATTCGTGAAGTTGCAGCTGCCTTGCACGAAGGATTTCGAGATATTGAAGCAATGTTTAAAGGGCTAAATTTTGAAAGAGTAAAGTAGGGGGTTATCAGTGGAAACTATGCAGGATTTTATGGATCAAATTGACGCGTCAACTAAAAATTTAAAGCGTGGTGATATTGTTGAAGGTGCCGTTATTCAAACTGGCGACGATCATATTATTGCTGACATCAATTATGCGCAAGACGGTGTTGTCTACGAAGATGAACTAGTCAACGTACCGACTGAATATCAGCAAGATGACAAAGTACATCTCGTTGTGATTGGCTTTAGTGGTGATGGTCAAGTTGTCTTGTCCGAAAAAAAGGCACAGCGTTCGCGTGGTGAAGCGATGCTAAAAGACGCCGTCGAAAACGGCAGTTTTGTCGAGGGTACATTAAAGTCACTGGCAAAAGGTGGCTACCGCGTTGACGTTTGTGGTATAGAAGGCTATTTGCCGTTTTCACTGTATCAACGCGATTACTTAAATGATCCATCAGTGCACCTAGGCGAAAAAACACAATTGGCGATTGAAAGGAGCGATAATCGTGGCTATGTCTTTACTAGAATGCCAATCGCCAACAAAATATTTGAAGAAAATAAAGCAAAGTTCTACGCTAATCATAGCGTTGGTGATACTGTTGAAGGCGTACAAGTTGCCTACAATAGAGGCGGTGTTGTCGTTTTAGTTGACGGTATGCGTGGTTTTATTCCAAATTCTGAAGTCAGTTACAGTCGCAGTTTAAAACCGCAAGATGTTATTGCCGAAGGTGCGCGACTAACTTTGGTGATAAGAGAACTCAATGCTGAAAAAGAGCAGCTGGTTTTAAGTTACAAGGGCACCATGCAAGACCCATGGCAAACAATAGACGATGAATTGGCTGTTGGTGATGTATTTGAACTAAAGCCAGTTGGTCAAAATCAAAACATGTATTTTTATGAACTGCTCGATGGCATTCAGGGTTCTCTATTTAAAAAGCAAGTACCAGAAGATGTCGTCAAAAATGGTCAAGATCACATTGTTAGCGTTGTGGCGATCGATAAGAATAGACATCGTGTTGAACTCGATTATTATTTTGAAATTGAAGAAAATCTAGCTGAAGAGGATAACGCTAATTCAGGCAGTACACTTGGTGATTTATTTGCTGATCAACTTAACAAATTAAAATTTGATTAGTTGTTATACAATTATTACAAATGCCAATAAGTGTAGTATTTCTTATTGGCTTTTTTGTAATGTTGATAAACTAAATGGCAAAAAATGCCGATAAATACAGTGTTTAATAAAGTTAATTAAGCTAGTTAAGCGAAGAGATAAACTATTTAAAGGAATATGCAATGGAGAAATTAAACGACCGCTACAAAATTATTGAAAAACTAGACGAAAGCAAGTATGAAACCAATTACAAAGTGGTCGACTTATTTGGTAGCGATGAATTGTTAGAGTGTCATTTGATTCACGATCTAAAATATAGTGAAATTCTTTATAGTCATTTTATTCATCACTATCTAAAATACGCGTCTTTAAATCAGCCTAATCTACAATGTGCGCGGCGCTTTGATACCGTTAAAGGGTGCGGAGCTAGCCAAATAGAAAAGTTTAATTATTTTTATATTGTCGATCACCACAGTCAATTATTAATTGATTACGCTACTTTGACATTTGCTGATAAAATAAATGTGTTGCAACAGATTATTAAAGCCGTCCGCTATTGTCACTTTAGAGGCGTCGGTTGTGGTGGTATCAATTGTAAAGACATACTGATCTATCGTGATTTTGAGAATAAATTACAAGCTAAACTAAAGGCTATTCCGACAATAATTACTAAGCATTTTGCTACTTCAAAGATAAGATTAACTGATGATGAAGATCTGATGACGGAAGACGTCAAATCAATCATTAATCTAATCATTAGTTTTTTGTCTAATGTTCCGATTGAAAAAGAACAGAATTATCACGATTTAAAGCTGCAATTAAATGAGTTATTAAATCTTACCAAATTAACTGCTGTATCAATTGAAAGCATGATCGAAATATTACAAAAAAGTGAATTGATGACATTTCCATTTGATGACAAGGCCTGTTATCAAAAGATTAATTTTAGTATTGGCATCATTTCAAGAGATCGTGAATTACGTCAATTGTCAGATGAAATCGACAAGCGGTTTGATGGTCGTACAACGCATGTCGGTGCTTTTGTTACTGGTCGCGCTGGCATTGGCAAGACGCGGTTTTTGAGTGAGATTATATTTAGGTTAAGCGCTAAGGGGCGTTTGGTCTACACGATTGATATGTCAGAGCCTAGTAAACAACCCTATCGATTTATAGCAGAACTGATCAGACAATTAATCGCCAGTGGGCGTGTAAACAAACAGTTAATCGCCAAATACGGTAGTGATTTGGTAAAAATTTTGCCAGAATATAGCGACGATTGGAGCGTTTTACCATCTATGGCATTGTCGCCCAAAAACGAACGCTTAAAATTAAACAATCGCTTTGTTCAGTTTACAATTGAAGCTTGTCGCTTATTAACACCGGTTATTTTTATAGAAAATATTCATTACTTAAATGACAATGAACGCACATTGCTTCAAATGTTACTTGAAGTGGTTTCTGATGTACCAGTATATATTGTTTGTTCAGCGATTTATGATGTTTTTGATCAAGAAAACTATCGATTGTACCGTCCTTCAAATGATATTTTAGACATTAATTTAGATGCGCTAAACGAATACGATATCGAACAACTCGTACGCCATATTTTTTATAGAACAAAAGATTTTAATTACGTTGAAGAAGCCTTAAAGAATATTTCATCAGGTAGTCCGCGAAGCATTGAAATACTACTTAATTATTTTTTAGAGACAAAAATCATTTGGGTTGATCAAGATAGACAATGGCATTGCAAACCATTTGAGTATCAGGCACTTGATTACAAACAGAAATTAGCAGATGCCTATATGTCGTTGTTGGCATCGCTTGATAAACCGTCATTAATGTTATTGAAGTGGATAAGTGTATTTAATGAAGCAGTTGATGTTAAAATGCTTAAGCAACTTTTAAATGTGCACGTTGCTAATTTTAATGACTTAATTAATCAATTGATCGCCAATAATTATTTAAGTCGTGAAAGACAATTATCAAGTGAATACATATCATTTATCGACAGTCAATTAAAGCAAATTATTTACCAAAAAATAAGCGAAAAAGAAAAAATTGACTATCATCGTCGCGCGGCTGATATGTACGCACGCTTAGCAAACAAGTGGCAACGGTCTAATTATTTATACCATTTATTGTGTTCTGAACAGTATCAACAGGCACTTACGGTAGCGACGTCTTTAGCAAAAGAAATTGAAAAATTACAATTTGTCGACAAGGCAATATCGCTTCACGAATGTGCCCTCGACATTGCTTTTAAACTTGATAACAAGAAAGCGGCTATTGCATCAATTAAGCGAATTGCAGCAATATACTATTACAAAGGCGATGTCGAAAACGCAAAGTTACAGTATAGTAAGCTTGCAGAATTAAGTAAAAAGAACGGGTTTATCACGTCTTATATAGACGCAGAAATAAAGCGCATAGAAATTAAGTTGCGCTGTGGCTGTGCTTTTCAATTTGAAAGTGAAGTAAACCAGTTAGAAAAGTGTGCGATTGACATTGATTATTATAAAGGGCAGTTTGATCTATCATACATAAAATTTATGCGCTGCATCAGTGCCGAAGACATTGTTTGCGCGAAGCGCATGATGCCACTTTTTACAGCTATTTCAGAGCGCGATAAAAGTGATTATTTAGCTGCTAAAACTTATATTGTCAGAGGGTTGATTTACGATTATGAAGCTGATTTTGACAATGCTTTTAGGTGTTTGCAAGAGGCGAAGAAGCTGTTAAACGCAACTGATAACAGTTACGAAATGGCGATTGTAGAAAACAACTTAGGGGTTTTAACTGTTGAAATATTAGGTGATTTAAAGCGTGCCAAAGCACATTTTAGAAGTGCGCTTAATCATCTAAAAAAATCAACAATTATGATTGAACGCAATAAATACTTAAATAACTTAGGTGAAGTACAACGCTTTGAGGGCAAATTATTAGAATCGTTAAATTCACACCGCGAAGCGCTTAGAATTAGCTACAATGTACAAGACGTTGAAGAAATTATACTGACGCTAGCGCACTTAATTGAAATTTACAGTAGACTGTCTAAATATGATTTAGCTTATAAACATGTACAGGAATTATTTGAACTATTAAATCAATATTCAGAAGTCATATTAGTGGGTTTATACGAACGCCTTTATTATGCAATTTCACTGTTTTATCTAAAGTTATTTAATAAAGCTTCAGCTAAGCACTATTTTTCAAAGTTTATTCAATCTAAAACTGATTACTTAGATCATCTCAGTGGTTTTCGCATGCGCATTCACCAGCTCAATTGCCAGTATTATTTAGCAAATAATCGCTGTGATTATAAGTTTCAATGTTCTGAAATTAAAGAGATGATCAATTCAGCAACTTGCAAAATTGAAAAGGCGTTAGTCAGAGAAGTACTCTTAGATATCATCATTGATATCATTTGCTTTGATAGTCGCGAGGCTGTTGAAAAGTTGTTAATTTGTTATAATCAGATTGAAGCAACTAATTTTAGTGAAATACTGAGCTTTAAGCAATCGCTTGTTGAACACTATGTCAATCGTTCGAAAGAACTTGCCAATGTAGAGAGCCATCAAATTTTCCATCAATTAGGTGATGAAGAAAAACTAAAAGTCTATATTATCATGGGCAATTATTTTGCTTTAAAAGGCGATTATTATTGTGCTTTACGGCAGTATTTAGAGGCGGTCGACAATATTCGCAGCGTCTATTTAACCTTAGACAAGCGCCTGAGTGAAGACTATGTTTTGCAAGATGAATTAAAACGCAATTTGTTTGACTGTATCAATATACTGATGAATAAAATCGACAAGTCTTTTGAAATTCCATTAGATATGAACGTCGCTTCGCTGTTGGATTTAGAGCCCTATTATAATCTTTATCAAAGTGATGATTTCAAAAAGTCAATCAATCGTCGTTATCGTAAAAAACACGGTGTTGTCTTTGAATCGCTCAATGATTTATTAGACAAATTTGATAGTGATAACGAAACCAATATCAATGTTGCTCTAAAATATTTAACACAATTAGTGTTTGCTGACTTTGCTTCACTAATTATGATTAGTGCCGATCAAACCATTAGTAGTGTTTTTGAAATTGACAAAAATTCTAATAATAACTATAGTGTGTTGATTTCTAATTATGTTGAAGCGGATAAGCCGATTATTTTAGGTGAAGATAAACTGTCTTCAATGGGCATTTACGATTTAAAAAAGGCAATGCTAATACCGGTTTATGCAAAATATTCTGAAGATGCTAGGCAGCAGCAATTAAATCGTCGCCGCAAACAAATAAGGGACTACGAGCATCCGCAGGCAATTTTGTTTATCGCTTCATATTCTCGCTTAAACTTTTTAACAGATGACATGATTCAATACGTCGAACAGACTTTACCAATTTTGTATTTGATCATAGACAATTACAATTTATATCGTTCGTCGACAATTGATAAATTGACTGGTGTATATTTGCGCAAACCATTTGAAAAAATATTTTTACAGCAAATGGAAGAGTGTAAGCGTATGGGCGAGTCGTTTTCTGTTGTGATGTTAGATATTGATCATTTTAAGGTCGTCAACGACGAATACGGCCATCGCAAGGGGGATCATGTCTTGGCCCAGATTGCAGATATCATTGTAAAATCAGTGCGTGGCGACGATGCCGTTGGGCGATATGGTGGTGAAGAATTTGTTGTTTTACTGCCAACCGCCTCAGCGACAAAAGCCTATGAAATTGCTGAGCGCATTCGCAAAAATGTAGCAGCAGCTGATTTACTTGAAGACGGCAAAAGTGTCACAATCAGCACAGGTATCGCTGTTTATCCACAAATGGGGAATCGACAGAACGAATTAATTGAAAAAGCAGACAAAGCACTTTATGTATCAAAAAATAATGGCAGAAATTTGACGACTGTCTATGCACGTGAAAAAATGTCTGAAGATAAACATTTTGACCCGTTGGCCGGTATACTAACTGGCACCACATCGCGTGATGCGCGCGTGATGAAAGTGATTGTTGACATCATCGCATTGGTAGCCTCAGCTAAACCACTTGATCAAAAAATACGCTTTATCTTATCGATGATTATAGATTTACTTGAAGCGAGCGATGCGTCGATTGTCGATTTTAATGACGGACTAAAACACATCTTGTATGCAAAGGTAAACGGCAAACAAAAATTAATGCAATTCAATTTGTCAAATGAAAGTGAATTTGCCTTAGATGATTATGAACGTGAAGGCTATTTTATTCAATGGGATAACATAGAAGATGAAGCAATTTCATCAAATAGACCTAAGTGGTTTTCACATGTACAGTGTCCAATTATTGTCAATGGAGAGAAAAATGGCTCGCTGATTGTGCGCGTTCCGATAGCTGAAAAAAAATATGAATTTTCTGATTATAATATCGTCTTACAAATTGCAAGAATTATTGGCGGTTTGTTCAATTGAAAATAAAACTTTCAACATTTTGTTTTAGTTTGCCTTTTTATGTTATAATTACAATAAGAAATTAGAAAACGTTTAGCTAAAGGAGAGTCGATATGTTACAAATTGATGGACGTTCTTTGACATTGCAAAATTTTATTGCTGTCACACGTGGGTATCAAAAAGTTCAATTGACAGAGGCTTCAATTGCAGCTATTGATAAGTCGAGAAAACTGGTAGATCAAATTGTTGATCAAAAACGCATTGTTTACGGTATCTCAACTGGCTTTGGAAAATTCAGCGATGTTTCAATTTCGAAAGAAGATTCTGCGCAATTGCAGAAGAATTTAATTATTTCGCACTCATGTGGTGTCGGTGAACCATTTTCAAAAGAAGTTGCTAGAGGTATAGTACTATTACGTGCTAACGCCCTAGCACGTGGAAATTCTGGTGTTCGTCATTCGACCATTCAAACAATGGTAGACATGCTCAATAAAGATGTTGTGCCAATTATTCCGCAAAAGGGTTCGTTGGGGGCAAGTGGTGATTTAGCGCCGCTGTCGCACATGGTACTGGTTATGTTAGGTGAAGGCGAGGCTTGGTATCAAGGTGAACGTTTAAATGGCAAAGAAGCAATGCAAAAGGCAGGTATTCCAACAATTGAGTTAACTTCAAAAGAAGGATTAGGCCTCATTAACGGCACCCAAGTGATGACCTCAGTTGGCGCACACGCCACTTATGATGCCCTTAACTTATCGAAGTTGGCTGATATTACAGCCGCCATGACAGTTGAAGCTTTAACTGGTATTACAGATGCATTTGACCCGCGCTTACACGAATTAAGACCACACCAAGGGCAACAAGACACTGCGAAAAATTTATTGCAAATACTTGCAGGTAGTAAGCGCACTACGCGACAAGGCGAATTGCGTGTGCAAGACGCGTACACATTGCGTTGTATACCACAAGTGCATGGCGCTTCTAAAGACACTTTTAATTATGTCGCTAATAAAGTTGCAATTGAATTAAACGCTGTAACGGATAACCCAATTATTTTTCCAGATACAGGCGATGCAATTTCGGGTGGCAATTTTCATGGTCAACCAATGGCGTTACCCTTTGACTTTTTGGGTATTGCAATAGCTGAGCTCGCCAATATATCAGAGCGTCGTATTGAGCGCTTAGTTAACCCATATTTGTCTGAGCTACCAGCCTTTTTAACCGAAAAAGGCGGCTTGCATTCAGGATTTATGATCATGCAGTATTCGGCAGCGGCATTGGTATCTGAAAATAAGGTTTTAGCGCACCCGGCCAGTGTTGATTCGATTCCGTCATCAGCAAATAAAGAAGATCACGTCAGCATGGGTACAATTGCTGGGCGTAAAGCGGCAGAAATATTAGAAAATGCAACCAATGTATTGGCAATTGAATTGCTTGCTGCTTGTCAAGCAATCGATTTAAGTGAAAATAAACCACTAGCAGCAGCGACAGAAGGTGTTTATCAACGCATTAGAGAAACGGTTCCAAAACTAGTCGACGATCGCATTATGTATGTCGATATTAAAAAAGTTGTTGCGCTGATAAAAGATGGCAGTTTAATTAAAGCTGCTGAAGCAGCCTGTGGTGAGTTAAAAATGTAATTAGGGGGGAACATTGATAGCGAAAGAGTACATAGTTTTTGAATTGGCGTCAGCCGTTTACTATGCTGATGCAAAAGATGTCTACGAAATTATTTCAGCAGACTTAGTTGGCGAAAAATATGGCGTCAGTGAAGATGTCGTCGGTGCAATTGTGCGCGCTGGCACAATTTTACCAGTTGTCAGTTTACGCAATTGCTTAAGTATTGTTGCTGAAACAGTTGCAGCAAAGCAAGTCATAGTCATTGAATCCGGTGAGTTTGGTAGGGTTGGTTTTTTAGTTGACGACGTCAAAGGCGTTGCTAAATTAGAAGATGACGACATTGTTGAAATTCCTGACGTTGTCGTCAATAACATGATGAGCTATGCGTCAGGTGTAGTGCGAGAAGATGGCAAGGCGATACTCATTGTCGATTTAGCTGCCGTATTAAAAGGGCGGGCAAATCCGAATGATGCTTTAAACATCGACGAAGAATAATACTAAAAAAGCTATTATTCAGTCAAGTTGTCATTTCGAGTGAAGGTGAAGCCGTAATCGAGAAATCTCGAGTTTTAAAAGCGAGATCTCTCCACTACACTAGCGTTTCGGTCGAGATGACAAGATGTTACGCGTTGTGATTGAATTGTTTAAAAGTGAAATAATAAAGGTGAAATTAAGTAACATTTTGTGAGGAGAACGGTTAAATGGGAGAGAATTATAAGCGTTTTACAAATCGCGAATGCGAGTTTTTTCCGTGTCATAAAGGCATAGCAGAAGAAGATTTTAACTGCTTGTTTTGCTATTGCCCGCTTTACGGATTAAAAGACAAATGTGGCGGAAACTTTAACTATCTGGACTTTGGTATTAAAGATTGTTCAAATTGTTTGATTCCACATAGTAAAAACAGTTACGATTACATCATGTCAAAAATGGGCGAAGTCATGAATTTAGGTAAGCGAAATGAGGTGTAAAGCCATCTAATTTAATCCTTGAATATTATTACAATGTAGAAATTTTGCGAAAAACTGTGTAAGCACGCTGAGAATGGTTATAAATGTATTGGAACACTAGGAGCGTGTAATCATGAAGACAGTTAAATCGATAGTTCAAGGAAACATTCATGGCGTGGGTTTTAAGTACTTTGTCTTGAAAACGGCATTGCGCTATAAAATTGGCGGTTATGTCAAAAATGAAAAAGACGGTACGATATCAATTATCGCATATGGTCAAGATAAACAGATTGACGATTTTTTTAAAATCGTTGAAGTTGGCAATGGTTATTCGCAAATTGATTTTATGACGTTGAGTGAATCTCCGCTTGAAGTTTATCGCGAGTTTAGAGTAATATACTAAATCCAATCATTTCTGGTTGGATTTAATTTTTGGTAAGACTTATTAACTTGAAGCTAGCTTGATAATACGATATAATGTTTACGAATTAAGGAGGTAAACATGAAAGTAAGATTTGCACCTAGCCCGACAGGCTATTTACATATCGGCGGTCTACGCACATGTCTATATGATTTTTTGCTCGCTAAAAAACAAGCGGGGCGTTATGTTTTACGAATTGAAGATACCGATCAAGGCCGCTTGGTTGAAGATGCAACAAAAAAATTAATCGAAACGTTATTGGGCTTGGGCATTGTGCATGACGAAGGCCCATTTGTCAATGATGCAGGCGAAATATATCAAGTTGGTGATGCGCAACCTTATATTCAATCTGAGCGCTTAGCTATTTATCGTCAGTATGTTGATCAATTGGTCGAGTCTGGCAAGGCGTACTATTGTTTTTGTTCTAAGGCACGTTTAGACAGCGTCAGAGAAGACCAAAAGAAAAGTGGTTTAACGCCCAAATACGATGGTCTTTGTCGCGGTATTGATATTGATGAAGCGCGCCGAAGAATTGCAGATGGTGAAAAATACGTGGTTCGCTTAAAAATGCCAGAGAACTGCGATATCAGCTTTGAAGATCATATTCGCGGCACGGTTACATTTAACACAGCAGAAGTAGATGATCAAGTCTTATTAAAGCAAGATGGTTTTCCAACCTATCATATGGCAGTTGTGGTCGACGATCACTTGATGGGCATTACGCACGTGATTCGTGGCGAAGAATGGATAACATCGACGCCTAAGCACATCTACTTATACGATGCGCTTGGCTGGCAACCACCAGAATATATACACTTGCCATTGATACTCAATAGCGAAAAGAAAAAGTTGTCAAAGCGGCATGACGATGCGTCAGTTGAAGACTTTCTTAAAAAAGGTTATTTAAAAGAAGCGCTTGTCAATTTTGTAGCACTTTTGGGCTGGAGCCCTGAAGATGGTAGCGAAATTATGTCACTAGAAGAAATCATCGAAAAGTTTTCAACTAATCGACTGTCGAAATCACCAGCCGTATTTGATGTCGAAAAATTAAAATGGATGAATGGCCAGTACATCAGAAATTACGATTTAGATGATTTAACTGAATTGGCGATACCGTTTTTCTTGGCAGGTGGTACATTAGAACAGCGCAGTATCAAGGCGCACATGGGCTGGCTCAGAAAAATAGTAGCTGCAACGCGTGATCGTGTTGAAACATTGGCTGACTTTCCAAAAATGGCATTAATTTTTAAAGGAGACGATGTTAAGTTAGAGAGCGAGGCAGCCCGTCAATTTTTACTGCAAGACCATGCGCCAATTGTCGTTAAAGCCTTTTTGGCCGAACTTGAAAAAATGGGTAAACTCTGTTATGATGATGTCAAGTCGATCATTAAAGCTGTTCAAAAAGAAACAGGTTATAAAGGTAAACAATTATATATGACAATCAGAATTGCGACAACGGGTCAAGAACATGGTGTCGATTTAAATGATATACTGTTTATCTTAAATAAAAGGCGTTTGGTGAAACGTTTGAAGTATACAATTGAAAACTTTTTAGAAGAGTAAATAACTTTTTTGTAAGTGTTGTTATTTCGAGTGAAGGCGAAGCCGTAATCGAGAAATAGAAATATTGGTTTTTAAAAGCGAGATCTCTGCACTGCGGACGAGATGACGTGCTATTTTTAAAACGCACCTGACAGTTATAGTGTATTAGTTATAAGTCTTTGATTGAGATAGTCGTGAAACCGCGAACAACCCCTCGCCTTTGAATAGGTGAGGGGTTTAGCAATAGGAGGAACCCATGAACGTTAAAATGTACAATTCACTCAGTCGTCGCGTTGAATTATTTGAACCTTATCAAGCTGACAAAGTGCGCATGTACACATGTGGACCAACCGTTTACAACTATGCCCATATCGGCAATTTACGCACCTATATCAGTGAAGATATTCTAGAAAAAAGCCTTAATTACCTAGGTTACAATGTGCTGCGCTGTATGAATATCACTGACGTTGGCCACTTAGAATCTGACGCCGATGACGGTGAAGATAAAATGCTAAAAGGGGCACGTCGCGAAAACAAAACCGTATGGCAAGTTGCCCAGTTTTATACAGATGCTTTTTTTGCAGATTGCGCTAAGCTCAATATTAAAAAGCCAGCAATCATTGAACGCGCCACCGATTGTATAGCTGATTACATCGACTTTATCAAAACGCTTGAAGCAAAAGGCTATACCTATTTTAGTGACGGTAATGTCTATTTTGACATCTCAAAATTTCCTAATTATACTGAATTGTCGGGCTTTGATTTAGATACGCTCAAAACGGCGGTGCGCGCCGATGTTGAACACGATGTCAACAAGAAAAATCCGCAGGACTTTGTCTTGTGGTTTACTAAGTCGAAATTTGCTAATCAAGCCATGAAATGGGATTCACCTTGGGGCGTTGGCTATCCTGGTTGGCATATTGAATGCTCAGTCATTGCACTTAAAAACCTTGGTCCTAAGTTAGATATTCACTGTGGTGGTGTTGATCACATTCCTGTTCATCACACCAATGAGATAGCCCAAACTGAAAGTTATACTGGCGAAAAATGGACGAAATACTGGTGGCATGCTGAGTTTTTAATTGATAATACTGGCAAAATGAGCAAGTCTAAAGGCGAATTTTTAACGCTATCTTTACTTGAGAATAAGGGCTATACAGCGCTAGATTATCGCTTTTATTGCTTGGGCTCACATTATCGCAAACAGTTGCCGTTTAGTTTTGAAAAACTTGACATGGCAAAAAAAGCTTATCAAAAGCTAAAGAATAAAACGCAGGCATTGTGCAGTGAAGAAATAAAGGGTACAGGCCTGTCAAAAGCAGGCGAGAGCTATCGTCAAAAATTTCAGTTGGCGCTGGCTGACGATTTAAATACAGCGAATGCCTTAACCATTGTCTATGACGTATTAAAAAGCGATTTAGAAAATGCTCAAAAACAATTATTAATCAGCGAGTTCGACAGTGTTTTATCGCTTGATCTACTCGTCAAACAGACGCAACAAAATGCACCTGATAGCGAATGGATAGATCAAATGATTGCTCAGCGCAGTGCGGCCAAAGTAGCTAAAGACTGGGCAAAAGCTGATACCATTAGAGACCAATTAATGGCAAAGGGTGTCGAACTAAAAGACAGTGCAACAGGTACGACTTGGCAGTTGAAAGGTTAAAAAAGTGGCTGATTATTACAGGACGACAATGACACCAGAAACTGTAAAACAAATGTCGGCGGTCAGTTTGGCGTTTATAGGCGATGCCGTTTACGACTTTTACATCAGAAATACGCTTATTTCAAGTTATCCGCGTGCTAAGATTAACAAGCTCAACGAAATGAAAGTAAAGTGCGTCAATGCCGCGGCGCAGGCGCAGATTGCGCATGCTTTAATACCGCAATTAACAGAAGTTGAACAGATGGTCTTAAAACGCGGCCGCAATGCCAAAACGACGACTATGGCGAAGAATGCCAGCGTTGTTGACTACAAATACGCAACTGGTTTTGAAGCCTTAATCGGCTACTTGCACTTAGTTGGTCAAACTGACAGACTAGCAGAAATACTGACATTATCGTTTGAATGGTGTGAAAAAAATCAGCTGTTTATCTATCAGGAGAAAACCAATGAAAAAAGATAAAAACCATAGACAAACCTATAAGCAATATCAAAGTCGTAAAAACAACAAAAAAGTTAACAGTGATGATTACGCCATTGGCATTCACCCCGTTGAAGAAGCGATTAAAGGCGGTCGTACTATTAATAAAATTATGGTCGCCAAGGGTAAGCGTTCCAAAAAAATACACGACATCATTGTCTTGGCAAAAGAACAGCGCCTGTTTATTCAAGAAGTTGACGTAAAGGCACTTGACCGCTTTGCAAGTAGTGGTAATCATCAAGGTGTGGTTGCCTATTTGTCGCCCTATGACTATTATCCTTTTGACCAGATGCAGTTAACTGACAACACACTAATTTTAGCCTTAAACGATTTAACTGACGTCCATAATTTTGGGTCTATCTTGCGCACGTGCGAAGCAGTTGGTGTCGACTATGTGCTAATACCTGAAAGGCGCAGTGTGCAGGTTAATGCAACTGTAACTAAGACATCTGCTGGTGCTGTTGAACATGTTAAAATTGTTCGCGTTAAAAGTTTAGGTAATGCCTTAAAAGACCTAAAAGAGCAGGGGTTTTGGGTGATAGGCGCCGACGCAAAAGGCGAAAAAAAGTACACAGAAATCGATTACAGTGGTAAAAAAGTCATTGTGATGGGGGCAGAAGACAAGGGCTTAAGTCCGCATATAGTTAGAACTTGCGACTATTTAACCTATATTCCGATGCACGGCAAAGTCAATTCTTTAAATGTTTCAGTTGCGACTTCGCTTTTGCTCTATGAATGGCAGAGAAGTAAGTAAAAATGTTACAAGGAGGTATTATGCTAGAAAAACGCATTATTGAAAATGTACTCGCTAAAGCGCTGTCGACGGGTGGCGATTTTGCAGAACTTTTTTATGAAGATAAAACGGCAAATAGTATTGTTTTAATCGATGGTAAAATCGATGCTTTAAATGGCGGTCGCAGTCATGGTGTTGGTATACGCATTTATAAAGGCTTAAACAGCGTATATGGCTATACCAATGATACGGCCGAGCAAGTGCTTTTAGCAACAGCCGAAAAAGCTGCTAAAGTAGTTGGTCAACTGTCGGCAGACAGTTTACTTGACATTGTTGTTGAGCATAAGGTACTTCATAATATATGTCCTATAGAACAATACCCGGCAGACGTTGCAGTTGAAGAAAAAATAGCTATGCTAAAGATGATGAATCGCGTGATGCGTGAAGGTGGCGAATTAGTGTCACAGACAATTGCCCGCTATCTTGAAAATGATCAACGTGTATTGATTGCCAACAGCGAAGGACTGTTAACAGAAGATCGCCGCACCCGTACGCGCCTTGTTGGACAAGTTATTGCGATGCATCATGGTGAAAGTCAAACAGGTTACGATGCACCAGGTGCGCATATGGGTTTTGAGGCTTATAAAAAAGCAATTGATCCTGAAAATGTTGCAAGAAAGGCATTAAAAGTCGCCACGACAATGATTAAAGCCGATTACGCCCCAGCCGGTAATATGCCGGTGCTGATCGATAGTGATTTTGGCGGCGTAATATTCCACGAAGCCTGTGGGCATTCGTTAGAGGCAACTTCAGTTGCCAAAGGTGCTTCTGAATTTAGCGATAAATTAGGCCAACAAATTGCATCACCAGTTGTAACGGCAATTGATGATGGTACAATTCCGCATGCCTGGGGTTCGCAAAATATCGACGACGAAGGTATGCCTACCCAAAAGAATGTCTTAATAGAAAATGGCATATTAAAAAATTATTTAATCGATCGCTTAAATGCTAAGCGCATGAAGATGGCACCAACGGGTAGCGCGCGTCGCGAATCATATAAATACGAGCCGACCTCGCGCATGACCAATACCTATATTTCGGCGGGCAACGACACGCCTGAGGCGATGTTTGCTTCAATTGATCGTGGCTTTTATGCCAAAAAACTAGGTGGTGGTTCAGTTAATCCTGCAACTGGCGAATTTAACTTTGCGGTCTTAGAAGGTTATTTAGTTGAAAAAGGACAAATTGTCAAACCACTACGCGGTGCTAGTTTAATTGGTAAAGGGTCTGAAATACTGCAAAAAATCGACATGGTTAGCAATAATCTACAGCACTGTGCCGGCATGTGTGGTTCTTTAAGTGGTAATGTTCCCGTCTGCGTTGGTCAGCCAATGATCCGCGTTTCAAATATGACAGTTGGCGGCAAATAGGAGGCAATATGAAAATAGATGTTTTTATAAAGAAAATTTTTGAAAAAGCCGAAACCTATGATTTTGATGGCTATGAACTGTACTATCAATATGGCAATGATCTGTCTTTAGAAGCTTATGAAGGGCGGGTAGATAGCTATGCTGAGAGCACCACTTCTGGTATTAACTTTCGCGCTGTTGTCAATGGCAAGGCAGGTAGCTGTTTTAGCGAAGTGCTCGATGAAGCGGCGATTGATTACTTGGTTGAAAGTGCTTATCAGGCAGCACTTCACATTGAAAACGACGATGATGTCAACCTTATATCAGCTGGTTTAAACTACCCAAAAATAAATTTATATAATGATCGCTTAGACGCTGTTGACAATCAGAAAAAAATTGACTTTATAATCGACGCTGAAACCCGTGCCTTAAAAGATGATGCGATAGATCGCGTCAATGGTGTGCACTACGCTGATGGTGTGGTCGGCTGTCGACTGTTAAATTCAAACGGCCTTGACATCGCTTATAAAACCAATAACGCCTATGCTTATATCGGTGTATTGGGTAAAGATGACACAGCGACTTACACTGCTTATGGCATTAGTTATGATCGCGACTTCAATGCGCTGGTTGCAGATGATATCGTACAGCGTGCGCATGATAAATTAGTTGCAAAATTTGGTGCCAAAAGCCTACCGACGGGACTTTATCCAATTGTCTTTTCCAATGAGGCGTTTGGTAGTTTATTGTCGGTTTTCATGCCGAACTTTAGCGCCGAAATGGCGCAGAAAGACATGTCTTTATTAAAGGGCAAAGTTGGTCAAACAATCGCATCAGAAGTGTTTTCGTTAATTGATGATCCACTATTAGAAAATGGCTTAGCGAGCGCACCATTTGATGGTGAGGGCGTGCCGATGCGCAAAAAATACATTGTCAAAGACGGCAAATTAGAAACCTTTTTACACAATATTAACACAGCAAAAAAAGATGGTGTTGAAACAACCGGCAATGCCTCGCGTGGGTCGTTTAAGTCAACTGTTGGTGTAGCGCCCAGTAACGCCTTTGTCAAACCAACTGACTTATCAGTTGAAGCTTTATATGAACAAGTTGGCAATGGTATCGTTATAACTGAACTAGATGGTTTACATGCTGGTGCCAGTGCAATCAGTGGTGATTTTTCGCTTTCAGCACGCGGCTTTGAACTGAAAGATGGCATAGCCGCAGGCGCCGTCAACCAGATTGTCGTTTCAGGTAATTTTTATGAAATGATAAAAAACGTCGTCGCTGTCGCCAATGATTTGAAATTTAGACTGAGCCCAATTGGCTCACCGACAATTTACGTTGGGCAATTAAATATTGCAGGTGAATAATACTGTATTAAAAAACTAGATAGATTAAATGTAATTGCTCAGTCGAAAGGCACTATTTTGTGTCATCTCGACCGAAACGCTAGTGAAGTGGAGAGATCTCGCATTTAAAACCCGAGATTTTTCGACTTCGCTCGAAATGACATCAGGATTGATTAGTTACGATTAGATAAGGGGTTAGCAATGAAGAGCAAAGTCGATAAAAAAGCGTTATTGGCTGATCTAAGTTTATTAGTTGTCGCATTTGTCTGGGGCGGTGGTTTTGTTGCGGTAAAAGATGCACTAAATACAATGAGCCCAATGCTGATGATGGCATTTCGCTTTACAATTGCCGCAACAATTCTCTATGTCTTTTTTAGAAAAAAAATTGGCAAAATCACGAAAAGCGATTTAAAGGGCGGTGGCTTTGTCGGCTTGGCGCTCTTTTTAGGATTTGCCTTTCAGACATATGGATTACAGTATACAACTGCTTCAAAACAAGGTTTTTTAACGGCAATCTATGTTGTGCTAGTGCCGTTATTATACTGGATATTTTATCGTAAACCGCCCGAGAAAAAAGTGTTTTTAGCCAGTTTTTTGGCGATTATTGGCATTGGTTTAATCAGTTTAAATGGTGGGTTTTCAATTAATTTAGGTGATGGTTTAACATTGATATGCGCAGTATTTTTTGCGCTGCATATTCTGTCGATTGAGTTCTTTTCAAAAGATATGAACGGTTTTAAACTGGCGTTTTTACAAATGGCTGTCGCTGCCGTTTTATGTATTATTTTTGCATTTTTGACTGAGCCTGTTAGACTGGTACTGTCGCAGCGCGAATGGGCGGCTATCCTGTATTTAGCAGTCTTTTCAACATTTGCCTGTTTTACCTTACAGACCATTGCACAGCGCTATACATCATCATCACATGCCTCTTTGATCATGAGTTTAGAGTCGGTTTTCGCAGCTTTACTTGGTGTTTTGCTATTGGGTGAAGAGATGACAACTAAAATAATTTCTGGTAGCGTTTTGGTATTTGCAGCCATTGTAATGGTCGAAGTAAATTTTGGTAGTAAAGAAACTGTTGAGGAGCGTTCGTGACAGAAAATGTAAAAGACTTAATCAATAATTTATTACGTGCAGTAGAGTACGAACGCGAAGAAGAACGCCGCCGTCACATTGAAGAAATAAAGTTCTTATCAGGCGTCGAACGCGAAGAAAAAGGACGTGCCATAATAGGCTTAGTAAAGCGTAAAGTGGGGCGCGCTTTGGGCGGTGACTACTTATATGCCTTTCGCAAAAAAGGCACTACATTTTTACCAGACACGCAAATTGGCGTTGGCGATCAGGTTATCATTAGTCAATTTGATCCACTTGATGCCAATAATCCGACGGCGACAGTCTACGAAGTGACCGCTAAAAACATAACGGTTGCCTGTGCGAGTTCACTTACAATGAACAACAGTCGGCCACTACGCCTTGACTTATATGTCAATGACATTACGTTTCAGCGTATGGAAGCGGCACTAACCGAACTGAAAGGCAGTTTTCACAGTAAAATTCAAGCGATTTTATCAGGCTTATACAAAGTTAATTCGACACCAAAAGGCTTTTTAAATAGTGCGTTAAATTCAGTTCAAAATCAGGCGGTCGACTATGCGCTTGCCAATAACGGCTATTATAGCATACAAGGGCCACCAGGAACGGGCAAAACACATACAGCGGCACATTTGATATCGCATATCGTGTCGTCAAAACAGCGCATTTTAGTAACTGCTGATTCAAATGCAGCAGTTGACAATATACTGCGTAAACTGGTTGACTTAGGGCATGCCCCGCTACGCATTGGCAACCCTATTCGGGTTAATCGTGATTTAAAACAACACACTTTAGATTACAAGATATTAAAGAGTGTATTATATCAAGATTATTTGGCAACTGAAGATGCCATTGAACAATTAAAGGATAAACAAATTCATTTAGAGCGCCCAACACCGAAAGTGACACGCGGCCTTAAAGCTGAAAAATTAATGGAAATCTATTATAAGGATAAGCAAATGCGCGGTATTAATAAGCACACCGTTAGACGTTTCAGGCCATGGCTAAAGACGCAATCGAAGATAGATGCACTTTATGATCGACTGCGCGAATTAAAAGAAGAAATTCAAACCAAATTGTTAGCTTCGCATCGCATTATCTGTGCAACCAATTCGACATCTGGTAACGATTTATTGGCTTATGAACGGTTTGATTGGGTAGTCATTGACGAAGCGGCGCAGGCGTCGATACCGTCAAGTGCAATTGCTATATTAAAGGGTGAGCGCTTTATTTTGCTGGGTGATCACTTTCAATTGCCGCCAGTGGTCATCAGTCAAGAAGCCAAAGAACTTGGCTTAGCTCAATCATTAATGGCATATTTAGCAGAATTATATCCCTATCAATTGACGCGTCTTACTGTGCAGTATCGCATGCACCGTGTTATCAATGATTTGGTGAGTCGTCTGTTTTACGACAACGCGTTAACAGCACACCAATCAGTGGCAAATAGAAAGCTTGACTTTGATAAAACTGTGATTGATAGTTATCATGTGGTCGGTCAAGAACGTCGTTTTAAAGACAGTAAATCGTATTATAATCGAGCAGAGATTGACTGCGTTATAAAAATTGTCAATAAACTGGTTAATCGTGGTGTAGCAGCTCAACAAATCGCTGTGATTTCACCCTATAAAGCGCAAGTTAATGCGCTGGTGGCTGACATGACGCAAAGCTGCGAAATTGATACGGTTGACGCCTTTCAAGGTAGAGAAAAAGACGTGGTTATTATTTCATTTGTGCGTTCTAATCTGCGTGAAAACATTGGCTTTTTAAACGATTACAGACGGCTCAATGTCTCGATTAGTCGTGCCAAAAAGAAATTAATTTTAATTGGCAACTTTGAAACTTTAATGAGTGATGATCTTTTTAGACGCTTGCTAGGTGCATTAAACGCGCTCAATATGGTTAAGTTGCCCGATTTTAATAGATGTTAATATCATTCTAGTCAAATTTTAATCATTCTATTTTAGACTGTTTTGCGGGGGAAACATGCAGCCTTATCATTATTTAGCGCAAATATATGATGTTTTGCAAGAAGAAATTGACTATCAAACATGGTATCATTTTTTTTGCGATTGGACCACACAACATCATTATAAATACAATCATCTATTAGAAGTTGGCGCAGGTACAGGCAATATGACAAGTCATTTTATTGCTGACGGCATCAAAGTGACGGCACTTGAACCCGCTGAGGCGATGTTGCAAGAATTGGTTGTCAAGTTCGACCGTAAGAAGCGCTTATTCAATTACTTTTGCGGCGATATTAACAGTTTTCAAACGGCGCAAGTTTACGATGCAACAGTCGGCTTTTTAGATGTTTTAAACTATATTGCAAAAAATGATTTAAACAACTTTTTTAAACGCGTCGCCAAATTGACAAAAGTAGGTGGCGTGGTTTATTTTGACTTGTCGACTGTTTACAAATTAGAAAATATTATCGGCGACAATACCTTTGCTGAAAGCTTCGCAGACTTTGCTTATATTTGGCAAAACCAGTATGACATAGCGCAGCGCATTTTAGATTTTGAACTGACAATTTTTACTGAAACTAAATCAGGTTATTATCAGAAGTATTGTGAAACACATCGTCAGTATGCGCATACAATAGATGAAATAAAAGCAGCTTTACCAGCAGAACTTAAGTTTGTTGACGTATTAGGTGATCACTTTACCCATTGTAAAAGCGATGACCAAAGACAACATATTTTTTTAGAAAGGGTGTAATGTGGTAAATTTAATAAAAGGACTAACAACAGATGGTATTTTTTCGTTTTGTTTAATTGACGGAACACAGCTATTAAAAGAAGTCACAGCTGTACATGGTTATGATACTTCAATAAGCTATGCTTTAACAAATTTACTGATGGCAACCGAGGCGATGCGCGCCTTTGAAAAAGACGAAAATATACGTATTAGTGTAATGTTAAGCGGTGATGGCAAAGTATCTAAAATGGCAAGTTACGTGGCACAAGATGGTCTAATTGGCTTTTGTGATCATTCGACAACGTCTGAAACTGACAGCGTACAGCCAAGGAATTTATTTGGTGATCAAGGTCAGATGGCTATTATAAAAGAGTATGGCAACGGCATGCGCTCAACTGGTCAAACGGCACTAAGAACAGATAATATTGTTTGGATATTTCAAGATTATTATCAGTATTCTGAACAACAGCGAACATTGATTGCGGCAGATTACAGCCCCAAAGACCACTCGCATTTAGTTTTGTTTATGTTAAATATTTTACCAAGCGAGGGTTTCGCCAGTGATGAATATGACATGATTGAAGTTTTAAAAGCATTAGAGTATATCACGATAGACTTAGTGAATGGCTTTTCGCTGGAACAGGCATTACAAAATTCAATTAGGGGTTTAGGCAAGAAAATAACTTACGATATTAATAAACGCGATGATATTCACTATCATTGTAATTGTAGTCGACAAAAAATGTCGCGGGCACTGCTTAGCCTTGGCGTAGACCAATTAACTGAACTGCGCAATGAAGATGGTGGTGCCGAAATGAACTGCCATTTTTGTAATAAAAAATACTATTTTAATGAATCAGATTTAAATATACTAATCGAGGAAATAACGAAATGATAATTACTAAACTACTCTTAATGTCGGCGATTGGCGCCTTAATTGGTTGGACAACCAATGTCATTGCCATAAAATTGTTATTTAGACCAATTGAACCAGTTAAGCTATTGTTCTTTGAAATTCAGGGTTTAATTCCTAAACGGCATGCTGAAATTGTACATTCAGTCGCTCAAGTAGTCGAAAAAGAACTACTCAATATGGAACAGATTTTTGATTCATTTATCGAAAAGATGGACAAAGAGGCAATTTTAGAAACTTTAGAACTACACATTTGCAATGCAGTGGTGAAAAATTTACCTGGTTTGATGCGGTCGTTTAGTGGTACAATAACTAAGTATATTCACGAAGTAATTGAAAATGAGGGCGATCGCTTGCTCAGTGAGGTAACTGAAGGGCTATTACACAAGGCGGTCAACGAAGTGAGTATCGCTGAGCTGGTTGAAAATCGCTTGTTGACATATGATATTGAAAAAATTGAAGCTATTATTATACAATTGGCTAAAAGAGAACTCGTGCAAATTGAACGGCTAGGTGGTATACTGGGTTTTATAGTCGGTTTTGTGCAGGGGTTACTTGTACTGTATGTCATGTAATTAAGGAGGGAACATGAAGAAGTACTACTTTATTATTGTCGTCTTAGTCGTGGCGATATTATTGGTCTTTAACGGCGTCTACAAATTACAAGATGGTGAAGAAGCTGTCATTACACGCTTTGGCAAGTATCATACGACAGTTGTCGGTGGTGGCCTTAAGTGGAAGATACCAATTGTTGATACAAAGTATATCATCAATACTGCTGAAGTTAGACGCATGGAATTTGGCTATTCGACAACAGTTGAAGGCGACACAAAGCGCTATGCTGAATACCGTGATATTATCGAAGACAAATTGATGATTACCGGTGATGAAAACCTAGTTAACGTGATGACTAGTATACAATATCGCATTGTCAACACCAAAGATTATCTCTTTAATGTCGACGATCCAGCGACAACACTATACATTGTTGCCGTTTCGACAATTCGTCGCAGTGTCGCCAACAATGAATTAGATGACGTTCTTGCTGATAATAAAAATGCCATTATGCAAGAAATTAAAACTGATTTACAGCAAATATGTGATTCTTACGGGCTTGGTGTGCAAATTACCCAAGTGCTCTTACAAGATGTCGACCCACCTGAACAAGTCGATGACGCCTTTAAAGACATTGTGCGTGCACAGCTTGATAAAGAAAGTAAAATAAATGAAGCTGTGTCATATGAAAACCGCATTATTCCAGAGGCAAAGGGTTTGGCATCGAAGAAGATTTCAGAAGCGGAGGCTTACCGCGCCAACCGCATCAATATGGCAAAAGGTGATGTCGCTAACTTTGAACAAGTCTACGAAAAATATAAAGATGCTAAAAAAATAACCAGAACGCGTATGTATTTAGAGACGATGGCAGAAATATTAAAAGATGTAGAAATCTATATCACCAAAGAAGATGGCAATACGCTTAAGTTCTTGCCATTGCAATTACAAGGAGGTGCTGCTGATGTTCAATAACAGAAGAAGAGGACCCGTTGAAGTAGACGAACAGGGTAGACCAATTAACCGCGGGCAGGTTGATTTAAATGATCTACTTAAAAAAATAGATTTGGCCGATTTCTTTAAGAAAGGCATTTTGCCAATTATCATTGTTTTTTTACTGATTGCACTACTGTCAACTTCACTGTTTACAGTCAATGAAATGGAACAAGTTTTAGTTGTTCGCTTTGGCAGTGTCGATACAGTTTACGTGTCGGGCAATGTCGCAGAAATAGAACAGCAACTGGCTGATTCAAATAAGTTTAGTAATATCAGAGTAATCGAAGGCAAGGGGCTAAAATTTAAAGTGCCGTTTATCGATCAAGTAGAACGTTATAATTCGCGCCTTTTAACCTATAAGACGACGGCTGGCGAAGTGACAACGCTTGATAAAAAGAAAATTGTACTCGACAACAATGCACAATGGCGCATTGTCAACCCAGCACTATTTAGAATATCAATGGGCAATCCACGTAGTGCCAATGCGCGTTTAGATGACTTAATTTTTGCTAAACTGCGTGAACAAATTGGTAAGACAAAGGGTTCGACCTTGGTTTCAGATAAAAATTACGTCTATGAAATGACCCAAAAAGTACGCGATGAAATCAACGAAGAAGTTGAACAATACGGCATGGAAGTTTACGATGTGCGCATTGCCAAAACCGAATTTCCTGAACAGAACAATGCCAATATCTTTAACAGAATGCGTACCGAGCGCCAAAAAATGGCAAATAAGTTGCGCGCTGAAGGCGATGAGCAATATCAAATTATCACTGCCAAAGCTGATAAAGAAGCCACTATTTTGAAGGCGCATGCCTATGCCGAAGCCGAAAAAATAAAAGGTGAAGGCGATGCTGAAGCACTTGAAATTTATGCTGAAGCTTACAATAAAGACCCAGAGTTTTATCAATTTGTCAAGACATTAAGCACCTATAAAAAAGCGCTTGGCAAAAAGACAAAGATTGTGATCGACAGCGATTCAGAATTTGCTAAATACTTATTTAATATTCAAAACATTGAAGCAACACCAGCACAATAGCCACTTTGACAGCTAATTTGTAATCATTACAAAAAGTGTGCAAGCTGCATTTTACTGTATTTTTCTCGTAAAAATACAGTATTTTTTTTGTGAAATCTGATACACTTTTATAAAGCCAATAAGACAAATAAAATAATTGATAATAACTAAGAGTGAGGATAATATGATTACAACTTTACCAGCTTCAGTTTTACATGGCATTGACGGCCGCGCAATTGATGTCGAAGTCGATATCGCCAATGGTTTTCCCGGCTTTAATATCGTTGGACTACCCGATACAGTGGTCAAAGAATCAAAAGAACGCATTAGAACAGCGATAAAAAATGCAGGGTTTGATTTTCCCAGTCGCCGCGTTACAGTAAACTTTGTACCGACCAATATAAAAAAAGACGGCAGTCATTTGGACTTGCCAGTTGCGCTAGGTGTGCTAAGCGCAGTTGATGGGCTAGACCAAATTGATCACATTGGTATATTAGGTGAACTTAGTCTAAGCGGTAAAGTTGTAAAAGTAAAAGGTATTATTCCGTTACTCATTGCTTTGCAATCGCGTGGCGTTGATCATATTATTATACCGCAAGATAATTTAGCTGAAGCTGAACTATTAAAGGGTATTACAGTCTACCCAGTGGCAGATTTGGCAGAAAGTTATCGCTTACTTCGCCAAATTGATTTTATTGAAGGTATTTATTGTATGGGTCAGTTTAGTACAAACATGCAGCACGATGTAGACTTTAGCGAGGTTTCAGGTCAAAGCCAAGCAAAGCGCGCATTAGAAATTGCCGCAGCTGGTGGACACCACATTTTGATGATGGGGCCGCCGGGCAGTGGTAAGAGCATGTTGGCAAAGCGCTTTAGCAGTATTCTTCCATCACTTGATTATGATGAAGTAGTCGAATTAACTAAGATTTATAGCATCGCAGGTCAAATTGATAATGCTGGCGTGGTAACCGCGCGACCATTTCGCAGTCCACACCACAGTATTTCGGTGGCGTCGCTTTGCGGCGGTGGCACGCAGCCACGCCCTGGCGAAATATCGTTGGCGCATAAAGGCGTCTTATTTTTAGATGAATTTCCCGAATTTAAACGTTCGGCAATTGAAAGCTTGCGCCAGCCAATTGAAGATAAGCATGTTCAAATTTCGCGCGCTATGTCAAGTGTCGATTATCCTTGTCACTTTAGCTTAGTCGCCGCATTTAACCCTTGTCCTTGCGGTTATGCGGGTGATGTCACACGCGACTGCAAGTGTTCACCATATGATATAAAACGCTATCTCACTAAGTTGTCTGGGCCAATTGTCGACCGCTTTGACTTACAGGTAATACTGCAAAAAGTACCTTATAAAGAATTGCGCGTCAAAGCAAAGGCAGAATCATCTGCTGATGTACGCGAACGCGTTATCAAGGCGCGTCAAAGGCAGCATCAGCGAATGTCTGACAGTAAATTAAATAATCAGTTAAGCAGCAGTCAAATTAAACAGTATTGCAAGCTTGATGACAATACCGAGCAGTTTTTAAGTAGCGCTTATCACACAATGCAGTTGACGGCGCGTAGTTTAATGAGCGTTTTGCGCGTAAGCCGTACAATTGCCGATCTAGATCATTCTGAAAATATAAAAATGCAGCACGTCGCCGAAGCACTACAATACAGAAAAATTGATCGCGAGGTAATTGCCAATGTCTAGTTTTGATAAAATACTATTTGTTCATTTAAGCTTTACAGAAAGCAAATTAAAACGCTTTCGACAACAGCTTAGCACGGCTTTTGAAAATGGTGGTTTAAGAGCGGTAGAAGAAATAATAAGCAATGTAGAGATGACAGACGTTGATCATCGTTTAGTTGAACGGCAAATTAAGCGCGCGCGTCAGTGCAATCACCAGATTATTAGTTTTTTATCCGATAATTATCCAGCACTATTATTACAGCTTGCTGATTTTCCGTTGATTTTATATTGCCGTGGCAATATGGCACGATTAAAAGATAGTAATAAAATTGCCATTATCGGCAGCCGTAAGCCGACCTATGATGGACAAAAAATGTGCGACCTAGCGGGGCGCTATTTAGCGAAATGGCCCTATACCATTGTCAGCGGACTCGCCTATGGCATCGATTCACTGGCGCATCGCGCTGCACTGCGCTATGGTTGTCCAACAATTGTCGTACTGGCAAACCCAATAGATGAAGTCAGACCAAGACCACATGTTAAATTAGCTAATTCAATAATAGAAGCTGGTGGTTTAATTATAAGTGAAACACCTTATTTTGAAGATACACTTAATCACTACTACGTCAGGCGCAATCGCATTATCAGCGGGCTTTGTAAAAAGGTTTTTGTCGTTGAAGGCGCACAAAAAAGTGGTAGTATGACAACGGCGCAACACGCGATCGATCAAAATAGAGAACTTTACGCCATGCCTGGTTCAATTTCAAACAATGTTGCAACGGGTACTAATGCCTTAATTAGAAGTGGCGCTCACGTCGTCATAGAACCAGCAGATCTATTCGTTGCCAAAGAAAAACCAGCAGAAGTCGTTAAAGAGCAGACACACCCTGTAGCGCAATTGCTGTTAGAACAAGGTCAAATGCCAATAGAAAAAATGAGTCAGATGATGGACATACCGATTCATATACTGTTGTCAGAATTAACCGTTTTAGAATGTCAAGACATTTTAAAAGTAAATGGCAATATGGTTACACTGATAAAGTAAAGGATTAACTATGAACGAAGTATTAGAGATAAAGTCTGAAAGTATCAAAGATATGATTTATACCATTCGGGGAAAACAAGTGATGTTAGACAGAGATTTAGCTGTTTTGCACCAAGTAGAGAATAGAGCCTTGAAACAAGCGATTAAGAGAAATATCGAAAAGTTTCCAGATGACTTTATGTTTATATTGACTAATGATGAGATTGATTTAATGGTATCACAAAATGTGATACCTTCAAAACAGCATTTAGGTGGTAGTAAACCGTATATGTTTACAGAGTCTGGAATCGCAATGCTTTCATCAGTTTTAAGAAGTGAAATTGCTACAAAAGTCAGCATAGCTATTATGAGGGCGTTCGTAGAAATGAGAAAGTTTTTACTTAATAATCAGGATTTATTTTCAAGATTAGATAAAGTTGAATTTAGGCAAATTACATATCAAAAATCAACAGATGAAAAATTTGAAAAAGTCTTTGATTATATAGCCGAAAACAAGGAAGTGTCACAAAAAATATTCTTTAATGGACAAATCTATGACGCATTTTCACTACTTGTCGATCTAGTTAGAAAAGCTGAAAATACGATTGTTCTGATAGATAACTACGTAGCTATTGACACCTTAAATATATTAGCTAAAAAGAAAGGCGGCGTAAAGGTTGACATTTATACATCTAAAAAAAGTAAATTAAGTAAAAATGATATAAAGAAATTTAATTTGCAGTATAGTGATTTAACTGTTAAAGAACTAGACACATTTCACGATAGATTTATAATACTTGATAATCGCGCTTGCTATCATATTGGCGCTTCATTAAAAGATGCCGGCAAAAAGAGCTTTGCAATTAGTAAAATAGAAGATCAAAGAATAGTAGAAGACGTTCTAGCCAAACTTATTCAGAATAGTGCGTAAAAGGCTATACGGTTTTTAAATAGGTACAATCGTTTATTATTTAATACAAGGGGAGCACACCATGGGTAGAAAACCACGCGTCGACTTTGACGGCGCTTGCCACCACATTATCGTCAAAGGCGTCAATAACAGCTATATTTTTAATCATGACGCCAATAAAGCCATGTATCTCTTTTTAATTGAAAAATATCGTCTGGTACATGACATTAAACTCTTTGCCTACTGTATCATGGATAACCACGCCCATCTACTTATCCAATCAGGTAAAGCCACAAAAGAAGATACACTTTGTATCAGCAGCTTTATGCATGATTTACAATGCGCCTTTGCCAAGTGGTACAATAAACACTACGTT
>PDWJ01000981.1_pt1 | contig 53168 bp, 48 predicted proteins | sample 1430881 | NCBI WGS metagenome assembly PDWJ01 (sample SAMN01162460, study PRJNA174530) | Oral metagenome, whole genome shotgun sequencing project. | biome: Marine environment; feature: Marine mammal; material: Swab sample of the gingival sulcus; isolation source: swab sample of gingival sulcus...
CTGATAAAATGAGTATTAGGGAGAAAAATATGTCAGAAAACAAAGAAACAGATGAAATTTCTATTATTGATATTATATTACCAATAATAAAATATCGTAAAATGATAATAATAATTATATTAGTGTCTTTTGTTTTGGGCCTTCTCGGTTTGGGCATTTTTATTTATATGCAAGACCAAAAACCTTCGACTACCACCTATACCTATGAAGGAAGGATGATGTGCATACCTGCAGAACCTGTTTATTCTTTAATGGAATCTAAAAAAGCACTGTTGTTAGTTTCTTCTGTTTTAAAAGATCCTAATGTGGTGCTTTCCGCTTTTGAAGAATTAGATCCTGATTATTTACAAAAATATGGGTTTACTGGAAATGCGCAGCAGAAAATAAACTTTCTAAGATCTTCATTTATAAAGCATATTTATAAGGTAGAGGCAAGAAAGAGTATTACTGTTTCTGTAGTTATGGATGATAAGGATCAATTGGAAAAATTCTTAAATAATATGCTTATTTATACAAAAATCAACCTAAAAGAAATCTTAAATGAAACAGCCCAAACTGAATTAGAAGTTCTTAAACAGCTTACTGAAACAGAAAAGCAAACCAAAGACTTTGATCACCAGACTCTCATCAAGGATCTAATCAGGTATAATTCGATAAAAAGATTTATTTCCGGAGAAATATCAGGTCTGACGGTTATTCAAGAGCCGAGCTTTTCACTAAAGAATCTTGATAACTATAATAAAAGATACTATATAAAACAATTCATTCTTTTTATGGTAGCAGTTATTATATGTGCGATTATGATAGCTTTTATAAGAGAATCAATTGTTAATTTAAAGAAGGATAAGGCTTCAATGGAAAAGCTGCATAATGCAGTAAACCATAAAAGGAAAGAATAGCTTTGCTTATAATAAAGATTGCGTGGCGGAATCTTACCCGCCACATCCGAAAAACGATCCTGCTTGCAGTACTAATTGTTATAGGAATAACCGTACTTTTTATTTCAAAATCGATTTTTGATGGAACAACCGACGGCCTCAAGAGAAGTTTTATTGGAAGTTTTACCGGTGATACGGTGATAGGCGAAAAAAGTGATACGGCTTTCAGTCTTTTTGGTAATGAGGTTCCAATAGTAAGCAGTTATGAATCAATTCCGCCGCTGATTTCTCATTCTGAAATTATTAAGCAGTTTGCAGATCTTTCGGAAATTGCGGCATATACGTCAATTGTGTCATCACCTGCAAAAATAGGAATAGGCGATTTTTCAGAAAATATTCCGCTTTTTGGAATTGATCCAAAATCTTATTTTGATGTATGTGTTGATGTTAAGATTAAAAAAGGCGATGTCAGTTTTCTGTCTGAAAGAGGTGTATTCCTTAATTCTGCGCTTGCATCCAAGGCAGAAGCTGCTCTCAATAGACCACTTGAAATAGGAGAGCCTGTAAGCTTCAGTATGTATGTCGGTAATAGTTTCAAATTACGTACTGTGCCTTTTGCAGGTATTCATGAATATGTTGGTTCCAACGAAGCTTTAGACAGGGTTGTTTTGGCAGATCTTGTTACAGTTAGATCATTGGCCAATTATACCCTGGGCTTTAAAAATGCAACCATAGAAGAGAACGGGGCCGAAGAGGCGGATTCGTTTGATATGGACGCATTATTCTCTGATAATCTTGATATTGTCACGGATAATGAAAACAAGTTTGATTTATCGAATATAGAAGCAGCTTTATCTGATACTACAGAGCGGGATCAATTGGTATTAACTGATGAAGGAGCCTGGAGCTTTATTCTGATTAGGGCAAAAGATGGCAGTGCACCACAAATGATCAAAAAACTGCAAAAGAGACTTGACCATTTTGGTATTGATGCTGATCTGCTTTCGTGGAGAAGGGCAGCAGGCTCAACAGCACTTACACTTTTTGCCGTTCAGACCCTTTTTTATGCTGGGTTAGGGTTTCTTGGTTTAGGAGCTATCTTTGTTATAATGAACGCACTGGTTATATCAGTGCTTGAGCGTACCAATGAAATAGGAACAATGCGAAGTCTTGGGGCTTCTTCAGGTTTTATAAGCCGTCTTTTTATTGCTGAATCGCTTATTATAACATTAGGCGGCGCGATAATCGGAATAATTCTTGGTGTCATTATAACTGTAGCAATAAATAAGGCGGCAGTAGTAATTGAAAACCCGCTGCTTATCTCTCTTTTTGGCGGAAATATACTAAGCCCTAAAATAACAGCCGCAGGAATATTTCTTAATGCCGTTATTGGCCTTCTTCTTGGCTCTTTAGCTTGGATCTATCCTGTAAGTCTTGCCATGAAGGTGCAGCCTATAGCTGCAATAAATAAGGTATAGTTTATGACAGTTTTTTTTCTTGCTCTGCGAAGCCTTCTTTTACAGCGAAGGCGGTATATACTTATGTTTTTTGCGATACTTATAGGTTTTTCTCTTGTTACATTTGTTCATTCGCTGGCATACGGCTCATTGGAAACGATCAAATTAAAGGCCGCGCGCTATTTTTCGGGACATATAAGTATTACCGGTTATGGGTGGGGGGATAAAGAAATTCCTGATGCTGATGAGTTAATAGATCAGCTTAATAATGCAGATCTTCCTGTGAGAACTGTTGTGCCGCGTACGGTTTCCTATAAAACCAATGCGTCACTTTTTTTTGCAGGCAATTCAATACGGCAGCGAAGGCTTGTTGGTATTGACTTTGAGGCCGAGCAGAGAGAGTTTTCAAGTTTTGATTTTCTTGATGGATCAATTGATGCAATGCTTGATGGTGAGGAAAATGGTATATTAATAAGTGAGGTAGCAGCTAAGATCCTGGGAGCACGAAGCGGAGACAGTCTTATGCTTTACCTCACTACAGATACCGGACAGTACAATACAGCAACCCTATATGTAAAGGGTATATTCCGTGAAACAAGCCTCTTTGGTTATGTTGCCTACATGAGGCAGAAAGATCTTAACCGCCTGCTCGTACAAAAGCCTGATTTTGCAACAGATATAGCTATCTATACTAAAGCTGGTGTAAATAATGATTTGGTTATAGAAGACATAAGAAATATTCTGTCTGAAAACTATAATGTTCTTCCCCGTATGCAGTCAAAGAATGAGCTTTATCGACAATTGGATTCTGTAGATTGGAGAGAAAAACGTCTTGTATTGGCGCCGCTCACTCTGGAAGCTCATCTCAACCAGATAAAGACAATTTTTGATGCTGTCTTGATAGTAACATGGTTTGTTCTTGTTCTTTTTATGCTGATTATTATGGTAGGTATCCTTAATACATACAGAGTTATGGTTTATGAGCGTACATCAGAAATTGGAACACTCCGTTCACTGGGGATGCAAAGGTCTCAGATTCTTGGAATGTTTCTTTTAGAGGCTTTTTTTCTGGATATAATCGCGTCTTTTTCTGGTTTTGTGATAAGTTATTTTTTAATGAAATTTATTGGTATAATTGATATAAGTAGACTGCCCGGAGCTGGTCTTTTTACCGAACGCGGCCATATTACCCCGCATATAGATCCGGTTCTAGTCTTTCTAACCCTTCTGCTAATGCTTTCTGCGGTTCTGATAGCCGCATTCGGACCGGCATACAAGGCCTCACGTATGGCTCCGGCCCAGGCATTACGCGTTGATAACTGATAAAAGGAAATAACAGGAATTTTTATGAAGAAATTTATTTTATGTATAACTATATTTGTTATAGCGGTTTCGGTACTATCTGCTCAATCTGATTTACAAACAAGGCTTAAGTCTATAGATGAACTTGTAACATTTGATGATACTGACATATCAGCAGAATACAAGATTGTAAAAAGGGATCCGGGTGGTGCTTCTTCCACAACGGTAGCAACTATTTTCAGGCGTGATAAAAAAGAGCAGTTTTTGATACTGGTTCTTGAGCCTGTGATAGATAAGGGAAAGGGTTATCTAAAACTAGGCGATAACCTTTGGCTGTATGATCCTGTTGGTAAAAGTTTTACCTTTACCAGTGCAAAAGAGCGGTTTCAGAACTCCAGCGCACGTAACTCAGATTTTAACCGTTCAAATTTTTCTAATGATTATAAGGTTGTGAAAAGTTATCCCAAAAAACTGGGTGTTTGGGATTGTACTGTGCTTGAGCTTGAGGCTGTAAATAATCAAGTCTCCTTTCCCAAGGTTAAATTATGGGTATCAGAAGATAATCTAATAAGAAAAATGGAAGATTACAGTCTTTCAGGTCAGTTGATGAGGGTTACAGCAGTACCTAAATACCAAAAGGTCGGTGAAAAATGGCTGCCTGCTTCAATAGTTTTTCTTGACTATCTGCGTTCAAAAAGAATCAATAATAGAATTGAGTATGAGCGTACAACTATAACAATTAAAAACCCTTCTATTTCAAAACTTCCGGATTCGCTGTTTACAAAGGAATATCTGGAGCGTGTTAACAGATGAAAAAGCTCTTCATGATTTTTTTTCTATTGGTGTTTATTTTTCCGTTTTCTGCCATTTCAGAAGAGAACTCTGATGAGACCGGTGGTGATCTGGATGCACTTTTTGAAGCGCCTGCTGATGATATTGTTGTTGAAGAAGAGCAACTTGAGAACGTAGACCACACAGAAGTCTTTGAAAAATCAGACAAGCTTAAGATAAAGGGAAACTTCAGTTCTACGGGTGTTTTAGCTGCAGGATGGCAGCGATGGGATTTTTTTTCAGATCCAACTGAGAGCTTTGACTTTTCCGCCGGAATTAAAGCAAAGGCTTCGCTAAGTCTTGACGCAAGGCCCACAAAAAACTTTTATGTTTATGGAAAAATAAATGCTGTCTTTGACCCGCTTGAAGAAGATACTAAACTATGGTCGGGGATAAATCTTGAAAGTTTGTATTGTGATTACATACTAAACGATTTTCTATACACAAGGATAGGACAGCACTCTTTTTCCTGGGGGCAGGGCCGTTTGTATACACCCGGAAATCTTATGTCGGACAGCGGTAAATCATTCAACATCAGAATGAACATTCCCACATTATCAGGTTTAAGTCTTGTAATTCTTACAAACGGAGCCAGGAATGTCTGGGATATTGTTTATGCTGGAAAAGCTGATTTTGTTTTTGGGAGTACAATGCTTAGTCCTGCTTTAAGGTGGCAGTATGATGAAGGCATTAAAGCCCTGCTTTCGTTCAAGCAGGTATTATTCGGTATTGATTTTTTTGCAGACATAACTGCTGATTTTAATTATAGTTTTAATAATGGTAATATTCTTGCCGGGTTTTTTAAAGAATGGAAGGATATTATTCTTTATGCCGAGTATCTGGGAACTCTTGACTCAGACTTAGACTATGTAAATAAAGCAGGCATAGCATTGGGTTTTGATAACCCCTTTGGCCTGCCCTTTGATTTTGGAATAAAGGCAAAACATAATTTTATGGATAACTCAGGAACTCTTACCCTTGGTATAAAACAGAAGCTATGGTCAATGGTTACAATGAATATTGGCCTGCCCATAGTTTATGGCAGTGATAATTCTTCAGCTGTTCAAAACAATGAGGATCCTTCCGGCCGGATAATGGCACTTGTTTTTGCTCTTGAATTAAACGGAAACTTTTAAGCTTATAACCATCTGAACGATGTTCACAGACTAAAGATATTCTTAAATCAGTGATAAAAGGGAAATAAAGAAATGAAAAAGATATTTATAGGTATTTTTTTATCTGTTGTTTCAATTTCAATTTATAGTTTTGACTTAACTGTAGATATGAGCCTTAACTATGATACAGAAGCACAAAAAAAATTTTATCAGTATGGAATGATAGATCTTGGACATAAAACCCAATATATAGATTTTTTCTGGAACTTTTCTGTATGTAACGATCATAAATATCAGCCCTCACATGGTGATGAGTTTTATTTTGGATATTATTTTTTTATGAATAAGGGCGGCGCTGCTGTTTCGTGGAAAAATATTGATTTGACATTTGGCCGTTCTGCTTTATCAGATATGGTTGAAAGTCCATACAGTCTTTTTGTTTCATCTCAAATTATTCCGGCGCTGCTGCTGGATTTTTCGTATGATGATGGTTTTATTTTCTTTTCTTCACGTTGGACTGAATTAAACCGTAATTCAACACTTTATACTCTTGATCGTGGGTGGCAGTATAATACATATGGGGTTTCTTTGGGAGATTTTAAATTTGGGTTTCAGGATTCAGTCATATATACGGGAACAAGTTTTGATCCGGAATATTTTCTTAATCCGCTTCCGGGATTTTTTAAGCAGTATACAAGAATATCTCCTGGTAAACCTTGGCAGTCTGGAGGTAACGCAAACTCTATAATGGGTTTTTTTGTGGAGTGGAACCCTGAATTAATCTATGCTTATGGTCAGATTCTTTTAGATGACTTTAATGCTAATGCCATCCTTCAGCCGGATGGTGATCAAAATCCAAGCAAGATAGCATGGTCGTTAGGCGGATCTTATGAATTTAATTTTGGAACAATAGGCTTTTATCATGCCGGAGCTACCAAATACACATTTCAATCATACGGAAGTTCTTCAGTAGATGCTAAATACGGATATAGTTTTTATCCTGATGTTACATATTCAGCCAATGGTGTAACTATGCCCATATTGCTTGCTGATAATTATCTTGGATATCTTAACGGTGAAAATAATATTTCATTTCTTGTAGATTATAAAGGTGTGTTTTTTGGTGTAGATATCTATTCGTCTCTTGAATTATCAATTTCCGGAGAAAAGTCTCCGGCAAATCCATGGCATCAATATAATTTTTGGACAGAGGATGTTCCAACAGGAACAAAGATGCTTGATTTTGAAAAACTGGAAAAGAAGTTTGTTCTAACCGCGTCTGCAGAAAGAGCTCTGACTGAGCTTGGTTTACAGAATTTATCATTTAAGCTGTCATTAAGGGCTGGATATATATGGAATGCTCTTGAAATTGTAGATACACTTCCTTCAGATTTTACTCAAATTGGTTATTGGCAGCCATCTGGAAATAATAAAGCTGTTTTTTCAATCTCATTAGGAGGGCGGTACAGTTATGGTTTGTAATATGAAAAAAATATTCTGTTTGTTATTTATAATCCTTTTTATAGATCTTGGTTTCTCTTCAAATGGTCAGCGTGTAATTCCTGTTGATTCTGAAATTTATCCATTGTTGGAAATTCTAATTCTTGAAGCAGGAAAACCTGCTCTGTCTGCTGTTTATCCTTATACCGAAGCAGAAGTAAACGGTATTCTTGAATATATAGAAGATGAGATTACATCAGAGAGTGGTAAAAACTCTATAAAACGGATCCGGAAACTTTTCTCTGTAGAGCCGCTTTATTCAGAAGATAAATTTTCTGTTGATATAACATTGTCTGCCGCAGCAGAATTATATTTAAACACTTCTGAGGATGATTCTGAATGGCTGTATGATTATAACAAAAGGAAGGCGCTCTTATCATTGACGGCTGAAACCTGGTTTAATGAGGGTTTTTATGCGTTTATGGACTCTGAACTTAAAAAAAGCCGTCAAATAATAGATAGCAATACTAATATTTTTACTTCATTTAGTGATATCAATTATCATTTTCCGGAACGAGGTTTTTTTTCATTTGGAGGGAATAACTGGAATCTCCAGATTGGGCGTGACAGGCTCGAATATGGGAATGGTCAAACCGGTAAACTAATGCTTTCTTCTTCCCCAGACTATTATGATTTCATAAAACTCAAGGGTTTTGTAAATAATTTTTCATACACATGGACATATATTAATCTGGAAAGCTGGAAGGATTCTGATCCTGCTGAACGCAATCTTGTAGATCATGCATTAGAGTTTAGACTTTTTGATTTTGTTACATTATCGGTTAATGAGTCTGCCTTAATTTATGGAGAATCAGCAGAGTTACAGTATTTGAGCCCTCTTATTGTGTACCATAACCTGCTAAGAAATAATCGATTGGATGAAATTATTTATGCGGAGGATGGTACAAAGATTGTTAATCCTACAGTAATAAATATCTTTATGAGCCTTGGATTTAATATTGTTCCTGTTAAGGGTTTATCAATATATGGGGAATATCTTCTTGATGAAATTCAAACAAGCCTGGAGCAGGCAGTATATGGTACAGGAATTACTAAAACGCCTAATGCAGATGCCCATATGCTTGGAATAAAAGGGGCATTTCCTGTTGGTCCTGGTTATATAAATGCTTTTTTTGAATATGTTTATGTAAGTCCGTGGTGTTACCTGCTTTCTCCCAAAGGCGGTTCAATGGTTTGGTCTCACCGTGATTCAAATAATGTCCTGAAAGCAAGATCTGAGGTCTTTAAACCAATTGGGTATAAATATGGTCCTGACACCCTTTCTTTTGGCGGTGAAATAGGCTACCTTGTTCCGGGGCTGTTTACAGCTTCATTTAGTGCTGATTATATACTTAATGGAGAAAATACAATTTATACTGCCTATGTGGAATCCATAGAAGCTGCAAAAATGAAGACCCCATCAGGAATCCCTGAAAAAAGACTTATATTATCCCTTTCGGGCAGTTATGATATATTTCCGTTTCTTAAAACGCAGATAGATCTTTCGTATTTAGATATAAATAATTATAAACATGTAAATATGTCGAGGTTTATAGATTTTCAGACGGCTTTTTCTGTTATTGCTGTTTTAAATAATGGAATATTCAAATAATAAATTCCAGCTATAAAATAGCTTCTTTCATTTCTTCCAGAGTATTTCCAACAATTATTGATTTTTTTTCAAGCTGAAGAACCTTCTGAAGTCTTTCCGGAAGGGCCGGCCTCATGCCGGTTGCTTCTTCAAATACCTCTGTAAATTTTCCCGGGTGAGCTGTTGATAGACTGATTATCCGGGCCCCGTCTGATTTCCCGCTATTTTTTTCCAACCATCTTTTTGACGCAAGATAACCTACAGCCGTATGAGGATCGCATTCATATTTTTTTGATTCCATAAGAGTCTTGATTGTTGCGGTTGTTTCAGGATCGGTAATAACCTCTTCAGAAATCAGCGAAGACATTTTCTCATGTGATCCTTCAAATATCTCAAGCATTCGCTCAAAGTTGCTGGGATTTCCTACATCCATTGCGTTTGAAAATGTCTGCTTTGACGGCCTTGCATTGAAGCTGCCGGTTTTAAGGTATTCAGGTACAACGTCATTTATATTTGTTGCCGCAATAAATCCATGGTTTCCCATTCCCCAGCCATGTGCCATTATTCCTGCTGTCAGATTACCGAAGTTGCCGCTTGGAACACAAAAGTACATATTCTTGCGGCTGGCAGAAGACTGTGCCCATGCCCAGATATAGTAAAAAGACTGGGGGATAAGACGGCCGAGGCTTATAGAATTTGCGGAGGTGAGGTTAAGCTTTTCTGAAAGGCTGTGATCTAAAAAGGCCTCTTTAACCATACGCTGGCAATCATCGAAGGACCCCTTAACCTCAAGCGCCCTTATATTTTTGCCAAGTGTAGTAAGCTGCTTTTCCTGAAGCGGGCTTACCCTGCCTGAGGGATAAAGAATTATAACCTCGATATTTTCTTTTTCATAAAAGGCCCTTGCAACAGCGCTTCCGGTATCTCCGCTGGTGGCTGTAAGTATCGTTGCGCTCCTTGAGTCGGTTTTTAGGAACTCTTCCATGCTTGAGGCAAGAAATGAAGCCCCGAAGTCCTTAAAAGCACAGGATGGGCCATGAAATAATTCAAGCAGGCTTATATTATCATCAATGTCTACAAGTTTTGGTATAAAATTAAAGGCTCTGTCGCAAACCCGGGCTGAAGAAGTTTTTCCAAATTCCTCTGAAAGCAATGAGTAGGTTATTTCGGATGCAATTTCATTAAACGAGGTTTCCGGAGTAAATGAGTTTATAAGCTTTTTCAGATCCGGAGTTTTTTCAGGCATATAAAGGCCTCCGTCCGGAGCAAGGCCGCGAAATATGGACTCTTTGAAAGGAACTGTATTTTTTTTGTCTCTTGTACTGTAAAACTTCAACTATAAACTCCTATAAACACCCGCATGGACGCGGGTTTTGTGTAAGGAGTTTGAAGTTCTGCTTCAAACTCCAAAATTAAACCGCATGGATACGGTTATGCAATCGGCAGTTTGTAGCTTTGCTACAAACTCTAAAATTAAAAACGGCAAGGAATCCGTTTTTAATTCCTGCTAAACCAAAAATTCGTCGTGTACTGTGTTTAACACCTTGTCACGGTAGTTTCGGTCGATAACGAATGAAATATTACGCTCACTTGAACCTTGAGCAATTGATAACACATTTATACCCGCATTGCCAAGTGCGCTGAAAATACGGCCGGCAATACCGGGAGTTCCCACCATATTGTCACCTATAACCGAAACAATTTCGAGGTTATCCCTTATGAAGAATTTCTCTATTCTCTTTGAATCTAACTCTTTTTTCAGTTCGAGGTTGAGTGTATCAAGGGCTTTCTTTGCCTGAATCTCTCTGATCACAAGGCTGATGCTGTGTTCACTTGATGCTTGTGAGATCATTATTACGTTAACTCCGGCATCAGCAAGAGCCCCAAAAACCTTTGACGCAATACCGGGGGTGCCTATCATTCCGTTTCCCTCGACGTTTATTAGAGCAATGTTTTTAATCGAAGCTATACCGGTAATGGGCCTGTTGTGCTTTTGTATATTGCGCGCTATTACGGTTCCGGGAGCGGGTGGGTTCATAGTATTTTTAATTATAATCGGAATGTCCTTGTCGAGGGCGGGTATCATCGTATATGGGTGTATAACCTCGGCGCCAAAGTAGGAAAGCTCTGATGCTTCCTGATAGCTGATCTCCGGTATGACGTAGGCATTTTTAACGCATCTTGGGTCAGCCGAGAGGACGCCGTCTACATCGGTCCAGATTTCTATAACCGAGCTTTCGGTTGCCGCGGCAATTATTGAGGCTGTAAAGTCCGAACCGTTGCGGCCAAGGGTTGTTATGACCCTGTCCTCGTTGGCTCCTATAAATCCGGTTATAACTGGAATTCCATCTACCGAACTAAAGTGTTTCTTAATATTCTGATAGCTTTCTTTATATCTGACCTTTGCCTCTCCATAGCTGCTGTCGGTTAGTATCAGTTTGGATGTATCAACATATTCTGCGTCTATTCCTATACTGCGCATATAGGCAGCGGCAACAGTATTATTCATCCTTTCCCCAAAGCTCATAATAAGATCGAGACTTCTTGGAGAGCACTCCTTGACCATCTTAACACCCAGGAGGATCTCTTTTAGATCTCTAAGCATTGATTCAAGAGATTCAAATGCACCGGCCTCCTCTTTTTGTGTTTTTTCTTTTCCGACAAGTTCAATAAACGTGCTTTTTTCTTTTTCGGCTACTTTTGAAACCTCTGAGGTAAAACACTCATCACCTTTCTCGGCAAGCTCGGCACAATTTATCAGGCTGTCTGTAATACCCTTCATTGCTGAAAGAACGACTGCAACCGCTGTTTTTTCTGACTCTGCCTTGATTATTGAAGCAACCTTCCTTATGTGTTCGGCATCTTTAACAGAACTTCCGCCAAATTTCATTACCTTCATATTTACCCCGGAAACACAAATATATATTAACCCTTAATTGATAACCTTTATCTTTTATCCAAATATTAGCTATTATTGAGTTTGAGTCCAAGTTTAACAATATCTTAATTGGGTATCAAGGCTATTATGTGTTTTTACATCTGTGGTGTACCGTTAAAAAGGCAGTAGTTTTGAGCCCATAGTTGTCGGAGCCTTTCTATGCTGATATTATAATAATAATGAGAATAATTAAATTTTCTGCAGCAATACTTTTAATCTTTATTTCTCTATCCTGTATTACAAATCCTGAGAAAGATTATGAGATTGATTCAGGCAGGCCTGCCGGGGGGCAAAATCAGGAGTTTATTCAGAATGCTGTTAATGCTTCTTCGTCAGACACCAATGAGGCCGAAAAAAGAGATCAGGAGTCAAAACCTCCGGCAATAGACGCAATCATTCCTCCGTTGTCAAATACTGCTTTTAAAGCAAAGGTTCAGAGCATGATGCCCTGGAATATGAAATCTGTAATGGACGGTAAGTCTCCTCTTGTAATCATCCATGATTTGGATAAAAACGGTTATAATGATGCCCTTGTCGTAGCAGTAGCGGGTGATGATGAAATAAAAAATCAACTTTCTGAATTATCAAAGACTGTCAGGCTTTTTACCTCCGATACAGAATACATTGATTTTCTGCTTCTGATATTCTACCAATACGAAGGTGAGGTAATTCTTCGATACACTGTTCCGGTATCCAGAAAACAGGTTTTTGAAGGAATCAGACCGTTTGAAATACGAAGGGGCTCAGATTTTCCCTATGCAATTGAGTTTTCATTCAGAACAAGGGCTGGAATAGAAAAAGAGATTATCATCCTTTCGGGATACGGAATTACCAATTTTACAGTAAAAGAAAACCTTTCGGAAATTACATTGATCCAGGATATTGATGATGACGGTTATCAGGACATGATTGTTCATGAGCAGGGTTTTGAAGAAGGTGCCGGTTTTGAAACCTTCATAACCTGGTACAAATGGAATCTCCGCGAATATACAGAATATCGCAGTACCAACATAGTGCGTAATCTCAGGCAGTTTTATATTGTATGTGCTGAATTTCTCCGGGCCGGAGACTATGAAGACTTTCTTGATTATGCCCTTGACTCAAAAACCCTTTCAAAGTTAAAAAGACAGGGAAAGACAAATATTGAGATTATCGAAGAGGTTTTTTCTCCTGCGGTTGAAACTTCTGAGGACGGTTGGTTTTTTGAGTCAGACAGTTTTTCGGCGGTTGTTTTTCCCGAGATTATGGAAACCCCGTTTTCATACGCAAAAAGGAATAATTTCAGCCATAAGGTTTCGGTACGGTTCAGAAAGATTAATGGAGAAAGCAGAATTTTTCTGGCTGAACTTAAAATGAAAAAGAATCCTTTTCAGGACAGACAGTTTTGTTTCTGCACTAATAATTTGAGGTGAATAAATTGAGTAAATATATTATAGACGGAAGCTTTCCGATTAATGGAACAGTTACGGCAAGCGGTAATAAAAATGCGGCACTGCCCTGTATTGCGGCCTGTCTTCTTAGTGATAAAGAGATTATTCTTCGAAACCTGCCTGACATTGAGGATGTCAGGGTAATGTTTGAGGTTCTTCAGGAGCTTGGAGCTGATGTTAAATCTGAGGGTGATGGTGTTTATCGGGTTAAAACACAGGATATAGTTACATCTGAAATACCCCATGGGCATGCCCGTGCTATAAGGGCTTCAATTCTCTTTGCCGGCCCCCTCCTCGCAAGAACCGGAAAGGTAATCCTTCCCCCTCCCGGCGGCGATGTAATAGGCCGGCGGAGGCTGGATACTCATTTTATGGCCTTTTCTGAACTTGGCGCACGTGTTGAGATGGACGGCGTTTATAAACTTGTAGCAAATAAACTTGTTGGTGTTGATTTATTTCTTGATGAGGCTTCCGTTACAGCAACTGAAAACGCCGTAATGGCGGCAGTTCTCGCGGCGGGTGAGACTGTAATAAGAAACGCCGCGTCAGAACCGCATGTTCAGGATCTTTGTAATATGCTTAATTCCATGGGAGCAGATATCTCCGGGATCGGTTCGAATATACTATACATTAAGGGTGCTAAAAAACTCGAAGGAACAGACTTTTCTATTGGCTCTGATTTTATGGAGGTCGGATCTTACATTGGTTTGGCTGCAGTAACAAGGGGTGAGCTGACAATTAAAAAGGCCGCTCCTGAGCATCTGCGTATGGCCAAGCTGGCCTTCGGCAAGCTTGGTATACATTGGGAAACATCCGGTGAGGATATCCATATTCCTTCCGGGCTTGATATGAAGGTTATTGCGGATCTGGGAGGGATGATTCCAAAGATAGATGATGCCCCATGGCCCGGATTTCCGGCAGATCTTACAAGCATCATGCTTGTCGTCGCGACCCAGGTGGAGGGCACAATTCTTATACACGAGAAGATGTTTGAATCGAGGATGTTCTTTGTTGACAAGTTGATAGGAATGGGCGCCCGGATTATCCTCTGTGATCCGCACCGGGCTGTTGTGAGCGGACCCTCACGGCTGCGGGCTTCATACCTTATTTCACCCGATGTCCGCGCCGGTATGGCCATGGTAATTGCGGCGCTTTGTGCGGAGGGACAAAGCGTTATTGCCAATGTTTATCAGATTGAGCGCGGATACGAGAACCTCTGCGGGCGGCTTCGGTCTCTTGGGGCTAAAATAAAGCGAGTAGAAGATTAAGCTTCTGCAGAGAGTCTCTGCAGACAGGCTATGCAGAGAGGCTCTGCAGACAGGCATAGCCCTTCATTTTTACTTTTGGCTGATAATTCTTCCGTAAGCTTCAGCGATGCGCTTAAATGCGTCTTCGCTGATTTTTTTTTGCTCATCGCTCAAGCCGTCGGCTCTGTCTGGATGAAATTGAGCGGCCAGTTTAAGATAAACCTTTCTGACCTCAGCTTTACTGCTGTCCGGGGACAGCCCAAGCACGGCATAATCTTCATCTGTTGAAGCCTTATCAGGCTGAAAAATACCGCAGGTGTCTGAAAGCAGCTTCAATCTCCTTTTTTGCTCTTCCGAAGCCGAACGGCTGAAAAAAGCAGAGAGGGCCGCGTAGTCTATGTTGTCAGTTTCAAGAAGGGTTTCAATGCAGTGTTGTTCAGCCTCCGGAAAGATTTGCGGAAAGGCCGCAGTCAAAATCTCAATTCTGGCAGGATCTCCGGAACATTCTCTTCTTATAATTGCCGCGGCCGCGGCTGCTGTAAGCCGGTTTAGATCCGGATTCTTTTGTGGCTTCTCTGTCCGGTCTTTATTTTCAGGATTTATAAAAAAGTTTTTAAGATCTTTTTTTCTGCGGTAATTTATTATAAGCTGATCAATAAATATTCCGCCGATGAAGCCGAATAAAAGTCCGAAGATCCCCAAACCGCAGAAGAAGCCTATGACAGGAACAATGATTTTGAATATATGGTTACGAAAATTAATCAAGGTGAGGCTGTCTCTCAGATGTTTTTAAGCCGGCAATCATAATAAAGGCAGCTATTATGAGTATAATTTGACTGGCAGCGAGCAGGGCAAAGGCTGCCGGCTTTCCAAAACCAAGGTAGATCCATGTACACAGCAGCCTGATGCTGTAGATATATGAATCATAAAATAATGTTATTATATATATTACAAGAGGTGAAAAGATAAGTGATCCTAAAGGCAGCCTGTTTGAAAGGCTTCGGTATTTCCAGCTGAGCGCGATTGTTATAAGCGAAAGTATAATAAAGGCACAAGGGTTAAGAACCCGGGTAATAATTTCAATATATAATGGTTTCACCGGCCACCCGTAACTGGTTATCACCGGCTCAAATTCATAAAGCTCGATAATGCTCATTTTTTTATAAAGGTTCCTGCTGCTGCTTAGGTTCGCCAGTCTGTGAGGTTTAATGTTTAATTTAATCAAATTTTGAGCATCCGGATTTTTTTCTGCAATAATGTATTCAGGCGTGAGGGTTAATCTTTGGTTTTCACGATCAATACCGTTCAGGATAATATAGCTTCCGGCCAGCTTGCCGTATTTGGAGGTTACATGCAGTGTTGTACCTTTTTCGTTAAAACTTACGGCTTCAAAGTTTTCAAAAAAGGTTCCCTCAGGGCTTATTACTATCTTTCCGAAAAAGAACAACTCCCTGTCAGAGTTTTCACCCTGACTGTTTATAAAGCATACATCTGAAATTCCCGGAAGGTTTAGTATTTTCACGGCCTCGTCGATAAAATAGCTTTTTCCCTTTGTTTTCTCTATGCTCTCATCAAGATATTGTTTAACATCCGGATCTTCCGGATAATCAACGGCCAGTTCTTTGAAAAGATAGTACGCGTTTATAGGCCTGTCTTCAAGAAGCAGTTCGGCGCCCTTCTTCTTTTCTGAATATAGCTCATAGGCCTCAATATCTTCTTTTGAAGGTTCTGCTTTTGAGAGAGCGCTCCATGCCCTGGAGCTAAGAGCAAGGGCATCTTCTGCGTTATTTGAAAGCTTGGCGGCAATTGAGGCATAATAATAGGCCGAGTAATAGTCTTCTTCATTTATGTAATTTCCCGCTATTACCAGTGCATCCTCATATGTCATATCAAGGGGTGTCGAATCTTCAATTTTTAGTTTTTCTGTTTCCGCAACAGGCCTGTATATATTCTCAATTCGGGCCTTAATTCTTTTATGGAGGTTTTCTCCCTCTTCGTCTTCAGGTTTTATTGCCAGATAACGGGTGATTAGCTCTTCCGCCTCAAGAAGGTTGGCTTTGGATTCTGCCTTTTTAGCATTTTCAAGATATGCTCTGCTTGTTTTTGTCAAATATGAGTATGAATCAAGTTTTTCGTGAATCCGCGGTTTCAGGATCTCACTTCCTCCAAAAAACAGGGCTGTAAGAACAAGAAGAATAATTATAACAAATGTTGCCATATCGCTGAGGTTTTTTGAGGTAATAATCTCCATACCGGATTCGGATTTAATCTTTGGATAGAAAACCGAAAAAGTGAATATTATCGCAGCACCCTGAATGCTTATAAGATTATTGAAAAACATCAAAAGAGAGTTATGTATAACCCAGCCTGTTTTAAAATACAGATCTATTTCTTTAGGTGCAAAATTAATAAAATTTATTAATAGAAATAAAATAAATGCGGCCGCGTATGAAATTAAGGTGATTATAATAAAGCGTTTTGGAATAGAAAGATTCATCTTTTACCCCGTCTTAAGGTTACTCTGGCAAGTACAGCTGCTAAAAAAAGAAGAATTGTCAGTCCCGCAATAGTAAAAAGCGGGATATCAAGTCCCTGTTTGCCGCCGAAAAAGGTTTCAGAAATAAAGTCTGATTCTTTTGAAAAGGTTCTGAAAAGATAGAATATAATCCTGTGTAGAAAAATTATCAGTGTAAAATCAAGGATCGGCCATGCTGACAAGCCCTTGAACAGCAGGCTTATCATAAGAAATGCTGTAAAAACAGCGGTTAGAATGATAAAATCAGTGCCGCCTGTATTCGAAGCCTCTGCAAGGCTTTGATTGAAATATTCAATATCGGATAAATAATTATAGAGAGGTTTTTTGATCTTAAGACTTTCACTGAAAACAGGGTTCCGCGGTATTATCTCCATTGAGATGCTGTTGTCTGTCTTTAGTCTTAAGGGGTTGCCTTCTTCAAGAGCTGCTGAGCTGTAATAATTAAACCTGTTATCAGAACCGGAGAGAGCTTTGCGGCCGCGGGTAACAAGTCCTCTTATGGATTGTCCTTCAACCTCATCGGTGTATAACAAATTATCATCGGTAATTTGTATCATACGTGATTGAAATGGCTGAAATAAGGCTTCTGTCTCGGCAGAGACCATTGTTTTTGTAAATTTAAAGCCGAAAAACAGTATTAAGAAAACAGCTGCAGCTGTTAAGATCGCGGCAAAAGGATTTGGCCCCCGCTTTCTGCTGTCAAATATTGTAAATAACAAGCCGGCAGCAACAGCCGGAAAAAGAATCTTGTTAGCAGCCTCTGGAAAATATATTAAAAGGCTGTTTTGCTGTTCAAGAGAAATTGAATAGGATATTATCCAGCTGTACAGCATGTTCAGGAAAATAAAGGCTGCTGCACTTATGATAAAATAAATAATGAATTTTAGAGGCGGTATAAAAAGTTTTCCCATAACTATGGAATTCTATCACGCCGATATTCATAATGCAAGAATCTAAAAAATATTATATGAAATTAATGAATAAAAATGAATTACGGCTGTATATGATTATGATGAAAGATAAAAGCAGCTTTACAGCTCTGTTCAATGCCTATTATAAAAGAGATTTTCTGGGCCGGGAATCTGGTCAAAAATGTCTTGCCTGTTTGTTTATTACAAGTTAATATGACAAAAATTAATAAATATCAGGTATTTCGGCGAGAGTAAAATGGTCAAAATTCTATTTGTTGAAAAAATTCTTTCGGCTCGTCTTCTTATACAAAGCAGAGTTCCGGACTTTTCCACGGTAATAACCGTGTCAAACTTTTCCGAGGCAAAATCCATCATTTCTTCAACAGTGGTTGATGTTTTGCTTGCGGGACCCTCTCTTTCAGAGTCTGAGCTGAAATGCCTGTCAGAAGAGTTTATTTCTGAAAAAGGCCCCTCTCTGCTTATTTGCCGCAAAAAAGAAGAAAGCCCTTCTGAGAAAAACCTCTTCCGGGATAAAAGATTTATTATACCTGATGATCTTGATAAGCTAGGAGAAAGTCTTCGTCTGATTGTAAGACAGAGGCTTAAATCATCGGGGGCTGTTGATACATATAATCTTAATAGAATGATGTCCCGCCTTGTAGGTTCCTCCGATAAGATTATGAAGGTAAAAGAAGATATCCTCTGTCTCTGCAATGCTCCGGGGCCCTTGCTTATCGTTGGAGAAAGCGGAACCGGAAAAGAGATTGTTGCGGGGCTTTTACACGAGTTTTCCGATAGAAAAGACGCCCCCTTTCATGCTGTTAATGCCGGTGCTATCCCCTCAGGATTGAGTGCGGCAGAGTTTTTCGGTTCTGCACATGGAGCCTACACAGGCGCCGTTGAAAGACATGGGTGCTTTGAGTACGCAAACGGCGGAACCCTTTTTTTGGACGAGATTGCGGAAATAGAGCCTTCCGTTCAGGTAGAGCTTCTTCGAACCCTTGAAACCGGGATGGTAAAAAAACTTGGTACAAACAATCTGAAAAAGATAGATGTCAGGCTTATATGCGCGACAAATAAGAATCTTTATGAAGAAGCTGAAGCCGGAAGGTTCCGGCGTGATCTGCTTTTCAGGATAGATGAATTTCGTATATCCATTCCGCCTCTTCGTGAAAGAAAAGAGGATATTCCGGATTTAATAATGCACTTTAGTGAACAGCTCAGCCGTGAACGTCCAAACAAGCGGTACCATTTTTCTGATTCATTTATTGACAGACTCTATGATCATGACTGGCCGGGTAATGTACGTGAATTAAGAAATGTATTCAGGCGTGCTGTTTATGCCGCAGCCTCAGGCGTTCTTACCTCTGATTCAATAGAATACGGGTACTAAAGAATATGGGTACTAAAGTTTTCTCACCCCGTATGCCTGTAGAACTGCCATAGGGCCTTCCTGGGTTTGCGCTATGCCCATATAAACAGCGTAAACAAGAATTTCAGAATTAAGTAAAATCTCTTTAGGGTCGGCCTTCCGTGAGCGTCTTGCCGGTACTGTGCCGTGAAATTCAGGGCCATTTAGAATTATAAGACATTTGGAAATAGCGATATCATCGCTGCTTACCCATTCTCCGTCCGCCATAATAAGCTCGGCTGAAAAATCTTCTTTTTCGGGATTAACAAGATTTCTTTCTATAACGGTTCCATTAAGGATTAAAGGAGTTCCTTCTTCGGGAATATCCCCGCCTGTTTTAACAGCATTATCCAGTGAGATTACTGTTACGGATAGATCAATAACGGGACTATGCTGTTCTTCAGCGAACAGAAAAGCGGATATGGATAAGAGGATAAAAATAAGAAGAAACTTTTTTATCAGCAATTTCATGCCCCAATTTTAAAAGTTATACCGCTTCAGGTCAAGAAATATAAATTATATTGTTAATTTATAGTAAATTTAGACCGATCATATGATATAAATGTATAATCTATATTGAAAAATTGTTGTTGGACTGTTAAACTTATAACAGGTTGAGGTGCTATGAGCAATAACGATATTGTAACAGGATTTGATGAGGAAAAAGACGATAGTCTAAAGATTAAACTACAGGCTGTTGATGGGGTTGAAGGCTGTCTTGTGCTGTTTTTGACAGGCTATATTGATACCTATAATTCCAATTTCTTTCAGAAAAGAGTGACAAAGGCTATTGAAGCCGGTTTTATTAAGCTGATTTTTAACTGCAGCGGTCTGAACTATGTTTCGAGTACTGGTATTGGTTCTTTTACCGCATTTCTGAAATCGGTAAGGCCTAGAGGCGGAGATCTTGTCCTTCTTGAGATACAGCCCAAGGTTTATGAAGTTTTCCAGTTGCTGGGTTTTTCTCAGTTCTTTAATATCAAGGACAATCTGACTGAAGCTGTTGAGTTTTTCGGTACAGGCGGCGGCACCAAAAGTGCAGAGGTTTTTCCAAAGATTTTCCAATGTCCTATTTGCTCAAAGAAGCTTAAGGCAACAAAATCCGGCCGCTTCAGATGCTCCGAGTGTAAAACCATTTTGGCGATAGATACCTCAGGTCAGGTTTTTCTGGGCTGATATAGTATAGAATCCGATATATGCAGTTCACCGGTCGCAGGGTTTATGTAGCAGGTGTTGACAGCATAAGAAAAAAGAAGATTAAGCTGTACATGGATAACCGTCCTGATGTGCAGCTTTTTTTTATTGATTCTTCCGTTATTAATTCAATTAATTCATGCGTTGATCAGCTTGGGATATATATCATTCCGCATACCTTTGTTTCTGATCTTTTTCCAATTGATGATAAAACCATGAAAGGGCTTTCATTATTTGCCCCGCAGGTTATAGGATTTGGACCAGTGGAGGCAATGGCTTTTTCGTTTATGTCAGGCTGTAATGACTATTTATGCGAACCCTGGGAGCCTGAAGAATTATATATAAGAAGTTTCCGCTGTATTCAAAGTGAAAGCAAGAAAGTCGGAGAAGGATCTCTATATATGATAGATGAGCACAGGCTGTATTATAGTAACAGAGAAGAATGTATTAATCTGTCTAAGGCTGAATCAATTATTATAAGGGTGCTTTTACGAAATAAAGGGATTTTTATCAACAGGGAGACCCTCGGCATTTTGACTGAAAGCCGTTATGAAGGGCGGAATTCCTCCCGCGCGATTGATATGAAGATATCAAGGTTAAGATCGAAAATCCGCAGTTTATGCGGAGATTGTCCAATACGAACTTCATCCGGGTATGGGTGGACGATAGATCCTGATATATGATAATGTGAGTTGCGATGATTATAAAATTTTTGTTAAAGTTTCTTGATCAGACTTTTGTACTGAAGGCCGCACTTGTACTTCTGGGCGTTTCGCTGATATTTATTGGAGAGATATTTCTCATTGAATTTATCAGTGGATTTCTGGGCATTTATTTCACACTTGCAATTGCTGCTTCTACAGGATTTGCCGGTTTGTTTTTCAGTCTGCGTGAAATCAATTCGAGAATAAACCTTATCCGTGAAGAAGTCTCGGAAGGAATCTATTCTGAAAAAGACATGGTTCAGCTTACAGGCGCCTTTGCCGGGGGACTTCTTCTTCTTATTCCCGGTTTTATAACAGATGCTCTGGGTGTTGTTAGTTTTTTCCCTGTAGTTAGAATGCTTTATGGGCGGCTGATTTCTAAATATTTATCTTTAAATCTTACAGAAGCCTATGAGTATCTAAGGCTTTACGATTAAAGATAAGTCTTGAGGATAGGCGAAGTTTGACAAAGCACAACCCGTGTTTGACAAAGTAGAATCCGCGTGAAGTCCATTTTATTTTCCGGAAATTCTGTATATCAGCAGCAGAAGCACATAGTGAAGTCTTATAAATACCCTGAATATCTTGAACGGGTTTTTAAGTACTTCGCCTATTACCTCGGTTCCATTTTCCCAGCTCTTTCTTGAACCCTTCCTCTTTTTTCCGCTGAATATCATAAAACAGTCACGGCAGTAAAGGCTTATTCCGGGGTTGAATGACTCTTTTCTGGTGTTCAGCCATTTATCGGCACCCTTCAGTCCGTCTCCCGCAAGCAGAAATGATGGAGATGCCTTTTTTATTGCGGTAAGGATGTTTTCTTCTAACTGCTGGGAATAATAGCCGGTATAACGCCCTACAATGTTAAGGCCGGGAAAGGATATTCTCATGTTATTAAATATTGTCTGAAGGCTGTGAGCTGTACCGCCAATCAAATAAAGTGTCTTTTTGTTTTTTTCCATAAACCCGAGAATTTTTATTACAAAATCAAACGGGCGGTAGCGGAATGCCGGGCCCTTTTTCAGGAAATTAATCCCATTAATTATACTTCCCGATGTCGGTATAACAAGGCTGGCATCATAAAGGGTCTTCATGAAAGCCTTGCTTCTGCGCGCGCGCATAAGATCGAAAAACGAAATAAGGACTATCTGGTGCTTTTTTCCGTCTTCAGAAAAATCCTTTAAAACTTTTTCTAAATGCTTTTCAGGAATTATGTCTACCGGAACCTTTAGAAAGTTTATTCTTTTTATTCCCGGATGTCTATTGTCCACTTTCTCTTCTCCAGAAGGATTGTATTTACTGCGCCTAATGCATATATTGCTGCGGTTTCGGTGCGCAGAACGTTTTCTCCAAGATAAACCGGATAGAAATCTGATGCAAGCAAAAAATCTGTTTCAGTTCCGGAAAGCCCTCCTTCAGGGCCAATAAGAATACAAACTGGTTCGCATTCTTCTGAATCAAGGTAGCTGTGAAGGCCGTTTTGTGCAAGTCTTTTTTGATGAAAAAACAGTCTTGTTCCCAATATTTGCTTCTCTTCCAGGCTTTTCGGCAGATCCTTCATCTTTACCGCTGAGCAAATCTCCGGAACACCGCGGTTACCGCTTTGCTGGGCAGCTTCTTCTGCTATCTTTTCAAGCCGGATCTGTCTTTTATCAGCCCGATCCTGATGTATCCGCGGCACGGAATTTTCGCTTTCAACGGGAATAATCATTGAGACGCCTGCCTCAACGGCCTGTCTGATTATAAGCTCAAGCTTTTTCCCCTTTGGGAGGCACTGAATCAGCACCGTTTCGGGCATTGCTTTGCCGCCGCGGTCAGCCGAAACCGAGGCGGTAAAAAAATTGCCGCCGGTTTCGGTGATCCTTAGGGTAAATCTGTCTCCGGTGCGGTTTACGCCCGGAAAGCTGTCTCCGGCTTTAAGCCTGAGGACCCTCAGGATATATTTGGCATCAGCGCCGGATATCTTGACGCCGCCTTCCCCGTCATAGTTCGGCGGCAGGACGAACTGTCTCATCGGGCGGATCCTGGTTGGCGGCCTTTAGGGTTTCTTCATATTCACCGCTGTGCAGAAGGTCAAGCGCGTATTTAAGCGCCTTATCGTATTCAAGGTCAAAGACAGGCGGCTCATTAATGCTTCGGTTGTATTCTTCGCGTATGAGCTTTCTGATCAGCCGTTCTTCAAGAATGTTTCCGTCCTTCTCTAAGCCTGCTATGAACCTTTCGGTTGTCTCATCATTTTCTTCAGGGTGAGTATCAACAAAGGCCGCAATGGTGTTGGATTCAATAAGTTCGGCAAGGCTTTCTAATTCTTCTTCGCTAAGCTCTTTTTCCGTAATTTTTTTATGAGGATCAATACCGATTTTATCAATGTTGTAGTCATCCGGAGTATAGTACCTTGATGTGGTTAATTTAAAGCCTGAGTCGCCAAACCCGCGGATCTGCTGAACAGAGCCCTTTCCGAATGTAGTGTCTCCGATAAGATATGCTCTTCCTGTGTCTTTAAGGGCCCCCGCAAGGATTTCAGATGCTGATGCCGAACCCTTGTCGGTCAGCAGGATAACGGGAATATCCGGAGAAACTGCAACCCTTTTTTTTGCCCTGAAATCCTCAAGGGTTTTCATATCGCGGTCTTTAGTACTTACTATTGTGCCGTTGTCGAGAAAAAGATCCGCCGTTTCCACCACACTTGAGAGAAGGCCTCCGGGGTTGCCGCGGACATCAACTATAAGTGAGGTGTAGTCATTTTCTTTGAAAAAGTTTATTGCTTCGCTTACACTTTCTTCGGTAAATGGTGTCCAACGCATGATTTTCAGATAGGCTGTATCGTCATCAACCATCGCATATTTGGCTGTAGGCACCTCAATTACAGCCCTTGTAAGTGTATAGGTTTTGGTTATTCCTCCGCGGCGCTCTATTGTCAGGCTTACCTCTGTACCCGGAACCCCTCTAAGTACATCAGCTGCCTCATCGCTTGAAAAACCTTCCGCGGATTCTCCGTCGATTGATATAATAAAATCTCCTGCGGAAATTCCTGCTTTATAGGCGGGTGTGCCTTCAATCGGAGCAATTACCTCGACATAATCGAAATATTTTTCCCTGAATGTCATATCCGGGGAATATTCAGGCCGTTTTCCGCCCTGCTTTGATATGAACATTCCAACTCCGCCGAAACTGCCTGTTGTTGTGTCGGCAAAATCCTCCATGTCATCAGGAGTGAGAAAGACTGAATAAGGGTCATCAAGACTCTCAAAAAGCCCTGCGGCTGCTCCCTCGAATAACTGCTGCGGGCTTACTTCGTCAACAAAGTTATTCTCAATAAAATCGAAGAGTACAGCAAGATCATCAATATATTTCTGATTTACAGATCTGGGTGTAAATGCCTTTGTAGGGCTTGCTGCAGCGAATATGAATGCTGCCGCAAGGGCTACTGAAACAAATACCCATATAATTCTTTCTTTATTTTTCATGATTACCTCTATACCTAATAATAATATTACATGAGTTTATCATCAAGTATTATAAAATCTCTAATTAAGCAGTAAGATCGGGGTTGGCCTTTCCGTGATTTGGGCTTCATGATATAATTTCCGCCAGCTGGAGGTTGTAATGCATATTATCCCTATTGCGGGCGGTAAAGGCGGTGTAGGAAAATCCCTTCTATCCGTTAATCTGTCGATAGCCCTTTCTCAGGCCGGAAAAAGGGTTGTACTTATTGATTTAGACCTTGGCGGTTCAAACCTTCACATGATGCTCGGAAACGGTAAAAACAGGGCGGGAATAGGTACCTGGCTTACTAAACCCGAGGTTCAGTTTGAAGATATTATTCATGAATCTGATTATGAAGGAATGCGTTTTATTCCCGGTGACGCGGAGATTCCCGGTCTGGCCAATATTACATCCAATCAGAAGAGATCTATTATAAAAAATCTGAAAATGCTGGATGCTGACTTTGTTGTTCTTGATCTGGGTGCCGGAACATCCTTTAATACGCTTGACTTCTTTCTTACCTCCGGTACCGGTATAATAGTCACCGCTCCGGCCTTAACGGCCACCCTTAACGCGTATCTTTTTCTTAAGAATGTTATTTTCAGAATGATAACCTCCAGTTTCAACGGTAAAAGCCCCGCGAAACCTTATATTGATGATATCTCCGCCGATGGTGACGGTTTACAGCGGATATACATACCGGGGCTTCTTGAAAAACTGGAAGAACTCGATCCTGTAAAATATGCAGTTTTTAAAAAAAGCCTTGAGAGGTTCTTTCCAATGCTGGTCATGAATATGATCGAAGATCCGAAAGATTCGGTTAAGGCAGAGAAGATTAAGCGTTCATGTGATCAATATCTTGGTGTTGATATGGAATATCTGGGAATAATTTACAAAGACAGCCTTCAGGATGTTGCACTTAACTCAAGACTTCCTATTATTAAATATAAGCCTGAGTCTGTTATTTCAATGGCTGTCTACAGGATTGCCGACAGAATAATCCAGAAGTGCTCTGAAGATGATTCTATTCTTGAAATTCAGACTATAGATGAAAGCTTTCAAAATGCCGAAATGGAGGCTGAGATTGATTTCGACTACAAGCAGAAGGATTTGGAAAACCTTCTAAGCAGCGGGGCTTTAACAAAAGGGGAGCTTATAGAAACCGTGAAAAGTCAACAGTATGAAATATCAGTTATCAAAAAAGAAAACAATCTGCTGAAAAAGAAATTACTGAAGGCATCGGAGCAGGGTTTCAAGATCTGACTATGGCAGAAGAAAAGAAAATTAAGGGCCGTATTGAGCTGGATGTTGGTGATGACGGCTTGCTTGCTGTTCTTAATTTTGTTCCGGATGATGGCGGAACAGAATACGGACTCAAGGATGTTAACCGGCTTATAACTGAAAAAAATATAGTCTACGGCATTGATAAGTCCGTGCTGGATGCCAGGCTTTCATCCCTCTTTGACTCTCCCGAAGAAACCTCATTGACTGTTGCAGAGGGAGATCCCGCTGAAACGGCTCAGGCAACCGAATATAAATGGACTGAGGTTTCAATTCCTGATGAGATTAAAGATGATGTAGAGCGTGCTCTTAAAAATGCACCCCCTCCGGAAATTTTCCATGTTGAGGTTGAAAAGCTTCAGAAGCAGAAGATTGTCAAAAAAAAGGGGCTGCTGCCGTTTGGTAAAGAAAAAGAAGAAAAAGTTGTTGAGACTGTAAAGCAGGAAAAGAAGGTTAAGGTTGATGTCATTCCTGATCTAATCGAAGCCGGCTGGATTAAGGCCGGCGCAAAGATTGCAGAGGTTAAACCGGGAAAGGCAGGCAAACCGGGGAAGGATGTTTTTGGTAAGCCCATTCAGCCGGAAGCAGTCGAAGATGAGTTTTATCCGGGCAGCGGCATTGAAGGTAAGTCAGGCAGTCTTATGGCCGCAGAGGCGGGGATTCTCCGCCGCGGCTGGAATTGGGTTGAGGTTATTCCATTTAAACTTCACGACTGGTCGCTGGTTCTTTCCAAAGATAAAAATACCTGTCTTTTGAATTTTAACCCGGGAGGTTCTGACTCTTCACCGCCTGATGCTGAGGAAATCCTGAAGCAGGCGGAAGAACTTGGCTGTTCGGCCGAAAAGCTTCTTGGTCTTTCTGAAATACGCGGGATGATACATACCGCAATTGAAACAGGAAAAGAGCTGAAGTCAGCGGTAATCAGTACTGATGAGGATGGCTTTTTTGAGATAAAGATCTCGGATGATAATTTAAAGGCTGAGCTTGTTTTACATAAAGGCCGCGGTCATGGAAAACCCCTTGTTTTAAAGCAGGTGGGCTCTGCTATAAAGACAAGCGGCCTTAAGGGAATGGATCTCAAAAAAATACAGGAGCTGATCCTTGAGTTTCAGTATGGTTCCGGAACAGATGAGGTAATAACCCTTTGTGAGGGAGCTGCTGCAGAGCAGGCTGAAACCGGCGATATGGTTTATGAGCTGGAGTTTTTGAAGGATAATGATGCTGAAGAAATCAAAAAGCGTTCAGAATCTATGCCGGGGGAATGTTTTTCCGAACTTGACTCTGCTTCAGATTATCCCCCCTCAAGAGCCGCCAGGCTTGCAATGGTTCAGGCTGAGCAGGTTATAGCAAAACTGCCTGTCAGTGATGGTAAAAAAGGCACTGATGTTTATGGTAAAGAGATTGATATTGCAGCTGTGGATTTTTCGAACCTCCGTGCTCTTGAGAATATTAAGATTTCAGAAGGTGTTATTTCTTCTCTTGAAAAGGGCCTTTTAGAGATTTTTGAAGAAGACGGACTTACCTCTTTCAGAGTCCGTCCTCATGCCGATGCCGAACTGAAGGTAAGCCTTTCGGCTGATAAGATGACAGCTACAATTTCTGCCTCACCGGCTGTAGGTACAGGAGCGCCGCCCTCTCTTGAAGAGGCAAACCGGCTTATCGCCCTTGCCGGGGTAACAAATGGGATTGATGCCGAGGCGGTAAGATCTGTTGTGGACAAATGCCGTGAAGGAGATTCTGTTGCCGGAGCACTTATTGCTCTGGGAAAGGCGCCAAAAAATGCCGGAGAAACAAAGCTGAAGTGGCTGATTAAACTGGCAACCGGTGAGGCTGTAACGATAGATGAATCAGGAAAGGCAAATTATCGTAATCAGAACAAGATGACATCTGCCAAAGAGGGTGATATCCTTGCAGAGATTAGAAAGATCGGGGGCGACTCCGAAGACGGATGGAATGTTTGCGGAGCAACTATTCCCGCAAAGAAGGTAACCCCTTTAAATATTGATGTTGGTGCAAATATTAAAGAGGAAACCGATGAAAACGGTGATATATTTTTAATTGCTGGTAAATCAGGCAGGGTTATTTTTGAGAAAAACAGACTTGAGATTCAGGAGGCCCTTAATATAAAGGGAGATGTTGATTTTTCCAGTGGTAATATAAAATTCAGCGGTGATATTAACATAAAGGGAAATGTTAAAAGCGGTTTTTTTGTTATGGCCGGCGGAGATATCAAGATAGGCATGAATTCAGAGATGTCTCTTCTATCGTCTGAAAAATCCATAGCCGTGGCACAGGGTGTCAAGGGCGGGGGTAAGGCAATTCTTAGAGCAAAAGAAAATATTCAGCTGTCATTTGCCGAGAGGGCAACACTGCTTGCTGTTGAAAATATTTCGGTTAAGAACGCAATCTTTTCATGCAGGGTCAAATGTAACGGACGGCTCAAGCTGTTTTCTGAAAAGGGTTATCTTGTCGGCGGACGGATACAGGCCCGTGAAGGAATAGAGGCCCAGAACATCGGCTCTCTTTCGGGCAGTAAAACCGAGGTTTCTTTTGGTCAGGACTATCTTATTTCAGACCGGATTGAGACTGAAGAGCGGGAGATTGCGAAATTAAAAGAAAGGCTTATAAAGATTGAGTCTGAAATGAGGCAGGCGGAAATAGATGAGGATAAAAAGGTTCTGAAGAACCTCAGGTTGGAGAAGGTCAAGATTATGAAGATAATGGAAAAACGAAGCCTGCGTGTTTTTACCCTTAAAGAACGTTTTGAAGAGCATTTTCCCGGTGAGGTTCTTATCAGGGGTGAGGTTTTCCCGGGCGTCGTATTTGAAAGTCATGGCCGAACTCTTGAGATTAACCAAAAAGACAAAGGCGTAAAGATAATATTTAATCAGGAAACAGGTTTTCTTGAAAAGGTTTCATTGGAAGATTAGAGAATTAGAGAATTAGAGAATTAGAGGAGTAAGGATGCTTGCATATATAAATTTTCCCGTTTGGTTAAAGCCTGAAATAATACCAGGCCTGCCGCTGCGCTGGTACGGACTTATGTATCTGGTTGCTTTTTCAATTGCGTATTTATTGATTATGCGTCAGATAAAAGAAAAGGCTGCTGATGGAAGTAAAATCTTAAAAACAGACTTTACCGAAGAAGATGTTCTTAACTGTTTCTTCTGGGGAATCGTTGGTCTGCTTCTCGGCGCAAGAATTCTTTCGGCAACAGTCTATGATCCCTCACATTATTATCTAACCCATCCCTGGATGATCTTTTGGCCGTTTAGAGGCGGACATTTTACCGGACTTCAGGGAATGAGTTATCACGGCGGTGTTATAGGGGGAATTTTAGCAACGATTATCTACTGCCGTATAAAAAAGAAAAACTGGTTTTTGTTTGCTGATATAACGGCGGCGGGAATACCCCTCGGATACACCTTCGGCCGGCTTGGTAACTTTATAAACGGAGAGCTTTGGGGGCGTGTTACAACCAGAGCCTGGGGTGTCATCTTCCCCTATGCCGAAAGGTTTCCTGTTACTGATGAATGGGTTACTGATGTTGCTGCAAAGATAGGAATGGAGCTGCCTCAGAGCGGATTTGTCAACCTTCCAAGACATCCTTCGCAGCTGTATGAAGCATTTTTTGAGGGTGTTTTCCTCTGGCTGTTTTTATGGTTTATCATAAAAAAAAGGAAACGCTTTAACGGTGCGGTTGTTAGTTTTTATCTGATCGGCTACGGTATTGTACGGTTTTTTATCGAATATTTCCGTGAACCGGACAGGGATCTTGGCTTTATATTGCAATTTGGAAAAACTGTAGAAACAACAGCCCTTTTCCACCCCTTGCTGAGTTTTTCAACCGGACAAATACTCTGTGCATTGATGATCATCGGAGGCGCGGCATTATATTTCGGGTTAAAAAAGCGGACCGCAAACGGAACAATACCGGATTATGTTTCTACAGAGACAGAATCTAAAGACTCGGGTAAACAGTCAAAGAATGCTATAAGAAACAAACGTAAAAAAATAAAATCCTGATATAGGGGTTTCCCCTATATCATACTAGGGCTACTACCTATAGGAAGTTTCAAACTTTCCTGATTTTTGGGAAAAGGAATCTATGCAATTATCATTTACATGAAAGAGGCTTGGAATAACGAATTTGAAACGGAGAAAAAAGAAGATTTGTCAGGAGAACAGGACTCTTTGACAATATATCTGAAGCAGATCGCAGAATATCCTCTGCTGTCCCGGTCTGATGAGCTTGAGCTTGCTCTTCATATTAAGACGCTGAAAGAGTATATTGCTGAATTGGAAGAAAAGAAACAGTACAATGAAATTCAGTTTGAAGAATATGAACGTGAACGGGCTCTTAGCGAAGCTGAATTAAATAAATTCAGGAACAGACTTATTACCAGTAACCTAAGACTTGTTGTATCAATAGCAAAAAAATATCAGCATAGAGGTCTTAATTTGATTGATTTGATCAATGAAGGAAATATTGGTCTTATCGAAGCTGTTGAGCGGTTTGATTACAACAGAGGGTGCAAATTTTCTACATACGGAACGTGGTGGATTCAGCAGTCCATAATAAAATCGATTGCTGATAAGGGTAAAACTATCCGCATACCGGTTCATGTGCTTAATACAGCAAGAAAATGCTATTCAGCAAGTCTTGAGCTTTCACAAGAGCTTGAAAGAGAACCACGGGCAGATGAGATCGCAAAATATATGGATATAAGCGAAGAGCGTGTAGAAGCAATCATGACAAGTACAGGAGATACCACCTCTCTGGATATAGCTGTAGATGAAGAAAATTCTACCAATCTGTCTGATCTGATTGCAAGTGATGAATTCTATGAACCAATTGAAAAGTTTTTCAGACGAAATGTCAAAGAAATAATCGAATACTCTCTGGATGAGCTTACTGAACGGGAGCGGGATATTATCAAGCTTAGATTCGGACTTACACCTGACGGGCCGCAAACCCTTGAGGACATTGGACATATGTTCAATATAACCCGTGAACGTGTAAGACAAATCCAGAATAAGGCAATATCCAGACTGAGTGAGTCTTCGCAGATTAAAGATCTCAGGAGAGTTCTTTAGGGTTACGGTTCTGTTGATCGTTTATGCTGTTATTTTCAGGATTATAAAGAGGCCGCTTGACAAGGCCTCTTTATTTTGGCATATTATTGATAATGATTATCAATATCAATTTATCAGGTGCTTTAAATGAATAATCCCCTTGATGGTTCTGTTTTTAACGGAACAGGCCGGCCAAAAGGTTTTAAACCCTGCTGTATGGATTTTGAGTGCGGGATCCGTAACCGCGGTCTTAGAATGACCATTCCGAGGCAGCTGGTTGTTTCTGTTCTGGAACAGGCTGAGGGTTATTTGAGTGCCGAAGAGATTTATTCGATAATCAAGGAAGAATATCCGGCTATAGGTCTTGCAACGGTGTATAGAACTCTTGTTCTGCTTGATGAAATGGGTATTGTAAACCGCTATAACTTTGGTGAGGGAAAGGCCAGGTATATTGCCGCTGAGTTAAATCCCGCAGAGCACCATCATCAATTGGTGTGTGAGCATTGTTATAAGGTAATAAAATACTCAGATTTTTCAGAAGAAGAAATAGAGCTGTACCATAAGGTAAAAAAGGCTCTGGCCGGAAAATACGGGTTTGAGATAAAAAAACATATAGTGCAGTTCCACGGCCTATGCCCGGACTGTAAAGAAAAACATGAATGATAAAATACCACATGCTGTTTTATCATTTTGCAGTTTAAAACAAGGAGGACAAAGATGAAGGTCGCAGTAGCAACATTTGAAGACAGGGTCTCAGAGCATTTTGGAAAATGCCTTGGCTTTACCTTTGCTGATGTTGATGAGAATGGAGTAACTAATATTGAGTATGCTGAAAATCCCGGGGGGCATTGTGCTGTACTTCCTGATTTTCTGGCTTCAAGAGGGGTTAAAACGATGATTGTAGGCGGTATAGGCCCCGGAGCTGTGAATAATCTGTATAGCCGCGGAATAAATGTTATCGGTGCTGTAAGCGGGAAGATAGAAGATGTTCTTGAAGAAATGAAGAAAGGAACACTTAAAGGCGGTGCCATAGGCTGTGAGCACGATCACGATCATGAACATCACCATCATTAAACAGGAATGAATATGAAAACAAAAGAACAAATTGAACAGGATGAACGCCTTGCGGAAAGAATGAGGCTTGTTAAACACAAGATTGTTGTAATGAGCGGTAAAGGCGGTGTAGGCAAATCTACAGTATCGGTAAATATTGCAAGGGGATTGGCAGAAAAGGGATACAAGGTTGGACTGATGGACACGGATCTTCACGGCCCTAATGTTGCTAAAATGCTAGGAATGGATGATGAGATCCTCATGGAGAGCGATGGCGGTATTGAGGCCCCTGCTGCAGGTGAAAACCTTAAGGTTGTCAGCCTTGCAATGGCAGGCTCGGATGCTGATTCACCAATTGTCTGGCGCGGTCCGCTGAAAATGGGTTTTATCAAGCAGCTGCTTGCTGATGTAAACTGGGGCGAGCTTGACTGCCTTGTTGTTGATTCGCCACCCGGTACCGGAGATGAGCCCCTTTCTGTTTGTCAGCTTATACCTGAGCTGGACGGAAGTATTATTGTAACCACACCGCAGGATGTTGCTGTTCTTGATTCAAGAAAGAGTATTAACTTTTCCAAGCAGCTCAATGTTCCGGTATTCGGTGTTGTTGAAAATATGAGCGGTTTTGTCTGCCCTGACTGCGGAGCTACCCATTATCTTTTTGGAAACGGCGGCGGTGAAAAGGCCGCGGAGGAACTTGAGGTTCCGTTTTTAGGAAGGGTTCCGATTGATCCTAAGGTTATGGAAGCTCAGGACAAGGGTCAGGATATTTTTAAGACTCATCCGGAGTCCATGGCTGTTAAGGCCCTTTCCGAGATAGTAGATTCTATTGCCGCGAAATTTAACAAGTAGTGGAACCTCTTTCAAAAGGCGGTTGCTTTTTAAATTCCCTCAGTGATATAATAGGATCCGGAAGAGTATTTCCGGATCTTTCTTTACCAACTATTGTAATTTATGAAAAAAGATGTATGATTAATCATACAATAATGCACCGTTTCGCTGTAAACCGTATTTCTTGAATATAATTCCTTATAGTATAAATATTTAATTCGCCTGTAACCTCTGTGTTGTTTGGCATAATATTTGCTTATAGTCTTTAACTGGGAAATTTTTATCAGGAGTTGTCTATATAATGAGTGACAGCCGAATCAAAAGCAATGCGGTACGTTTAGGTTACCAGGAAATACGCACAGAACTGTTCAGAAAAAGCATTCATATAATGGTTGCTCTTGTCCCTGCTGCTGCTTCAGTAAGTATATCGGCAACAGAGATTCTTCTTGCTTTATCAGTTATTTTATACTCAATATGTGAGGTTGTCCGGTTAAACGGTAAATCGGTAATTTTTGTTTCGAGAATTACCTCAGAAGCAGCAAGAAAGCGTGATGAAGGACACTTTATTCTTGGTCCGGTAACCCTGGCTCTGGGGGCAATGCTTGCCTTGATGTTTTACCCTTCTACAGCCGCCGCGGTAGCAATTTATGCCCTTGCGTTTGGTGATAGCGCGGCAAGTCTTATCGGAAAATTCTTTGGACGTATAAATCTTCCCGGTTTTGGCAATAAAACCCTTGAGGGGACTATAGCATGTTTTGGTGCGGTTTATGTAAGCACTCTTATGGTAACATCTGATTATGCGGGAGCAATTGCTGTAGCGTTTATTGCATCTCTTATAGAGCTGATACCGTTAAAGGATCTGGATAATGTGTTTATTCCGATTGGAACCGGTCTTGCAGCTGTTATTTTTCTAATCTGAGAGTATTGAGCACCTCTTCAGTCCCAAAGATATAACCTGTGAGTTTTAAGTCCTATGATCACTGTTCCGCCTGCCAGTAATATAAACCCGGCAGAAGGAAGAATTATCCCCTGAGTATAATATATTATCTCCCTTCCTGCTTCAGCCAGGAAGATTCCCCCGGCAATCAGCAGGTACTCGCCGCTCTCATTTTTTTGCCAAGCAATAAAAAAATTAAGAACCGCCATCAGGTTCAGAACTGATAAGGCTGTTACTATCTCATGAAACCGGCCTATTTCACATGTTCCGCCCGCGACAATTGATGTGATATCAACAGGTAATACAAGAACCAAAGCCATGGGCAGTAAAAAAAGGATAACAGCTGTAACTCCCATCTTCTGATACTCCAGCCCTGTTGTAAACAACCCCCCGGAGAAAAGGGCAAGGGTTCCGAGAAACCGTCCATAATATATGATTCTTGTCGCGGTCATTCCGTACAAATCGAAGTCGGCAAGTTTTACAATGTCGAAGACAAATGAAAAAATAAAGACGAAGAAAAAGAAGATCTCTGCTGATGCGGTGTTTCTGAATGAAAAGAAGATAATAATACAGGCAATTATTGAAAATACTGAAAGCGTTCCAATCGAGATAATCCTTGGTAATGTCTCTTCGTTGATAATTATCCTGCCGCTTACGAGAGTCTGAATGATTATTAAAAGACCCGCAAAAGCAGTAACTGTAAGGAGGATCATAATTGTATTACGAAGCCGCAGTGTCATCACACTTATTATAAATATAGGCCGATAAATTTACTATAGGTATCTGTTAAAATGTACGATAAACAGAAAGGGAGGCATATAATGACCAGAAGATTTTTTCTGACCCTTATATTTATTTTATTTGCATCGGCCTTGTTTGCCGGTGATGTAGCTGAATATGTTAATCTCGGTTTTTCAGATAACTCTGAGTATTTTATGTTTGGGCTATACGGTATTGAATATAATACATCTAATCCATATGCCGAACTTTATACTGTAAAGGTTTCAGAAAACCGTTTTGCAAAAGACGGTGTTTTCAAGAAGATATATCCCTATTCAATACAGCCCGGCCAGGATGGAAGCGGTGCCCTGTTTAATCTTCTCAGTAAAAACAGAAAGTCCATAGATCGTTTTAATATTAATCATATTAATAAAGGCCGGATTGTTTATCTTCTGATAAATGGCGACGAGCCAAAGGATGTTCTTGAGTTTCGTGATTTTAAGAATAACGGAAGATACAAGGTTACTCTTGTCCAGAAACAGTATGGAACAGAAAAGAACCCTATGGCATCATTTCATATTGATCTCAATGTGACAGACAAGACTAATACCATATCTGACTATAGGGTTGGTCTTCCGGACTACAAGCGCAAGGGTGTTCTTAAATACAGGATTAAACAGGTTATGTTTGCTCCCAATGAAAAATCACTTGTTTTCGTTGTTGAGAAAGAAATGGTTGATGGAACGGGTCCGAGTATAAGGTATATGGTAGAAACCGTAAATCTTAGATAAATATTAATAGTATTGGTTTTTTGTTTGTCTAAAATAATCAGAACAATCCGTCAAATTATATTAATAAGCTTATTCTCCGTAGTTTCAGCAGGAGGCCTTTTTTCTGAATCGGCAATAGCGCCCCGTTTTTGGATTTCGGAAGCAAAACTGTATTATTTTTGCGGCGGAATCGAAGAATACAGATATGCGGCTGCAGCAAAACCCGGAGATCCTGAGAAAACCGATCACAATGGCCTTCTGTTTTCGTTTAATAATATTCCAAAAACAAAATTCAAAGCCTGGTCCAATCAAATCAGGGTTTCAGGCTTTGCAAAGACAAATTTCGGAACCGTGATTATTGTAAATTCCGGTTTTCCGCTGATCCTTGATGGATATATTAAGCGTCTTTGTTCTTCCAGATCAGAGGATTTTTTAGAGCTGTCCGCGGGGCTTACTTCGGGGACAGTCTTTGTAAAACGGACAGCGGTCTCTCCCGAAGCTGAGCCGCTTGTATCGGATGAGGTCTTTATTCACCTTTATCATGAAGGTGTTTTTAATAAGAAGTCTCTTTCTGTCATCAACCTGCCCAAGCCGGTTCTTATAAAGCTTGAACGGGGATCGGGCCGTGATTGTTTTAAGGTTTCTGTGCCTGAGTTTGGATTTTCAAAAGATAATTACGGGTGGGAACCTGTAGAATTTCTTCATAAGGATGATAATGATTTTGTTGCCTGGAAATATTCTGATAAAAAGAAGACCCTCTTCCGGTATATACGCCATGATACTGATGGATACCCGGATGACGAGATAAGTGAGAGGCATTTTCGTGATGAATACAGCATCTACCCTGCTGAAGAAGGACCCTTTGCCCTGAGGGGGTTTTTGCGTGCCGCGCGGGAAGGTTTCGCGGGTGAATCGCTCAGGGAGGCCGGAGAATTGTTCTTCAGGCTCACAACAGCCCTGCCCGGCGGAGAGTTTCCGGTTTATTATCACTCCCCGGCTCCGCAAAAAAAAGGGTACAGGAAGGATTCCCGTCTTCCGGTTCAGCTGGCAGCCTGTGTCGAGGGCAATTATTGGTTCATTCTTTCTGATAATCAGCTATTTTGCTGCGGAGATGATATCAGAAGGCTTAGCCTGCCTGAGCTTCCCGACGGTTTTGAATATACAGATTTTACAGTAAGCGGAGCCGATGTCATTCTCGGCTGGGAAGAGGTTATATTTCCCTATACAGGAAGATCCGGAATGATCCATTTAAAAATGCGTGATATAATAGAATAAGATGAAGATTAACTATCAAAGGACTATTGTCCCAAGGGCGTTAGCTCTTTTTTTGACAATTTTTATATTACCTCTGTCATTATCCGCCATTGATTTTGATGTTGAGGGCATTTCTGTCTTTGTCGGCAAGGCTGTTATTTTAAATGGTGAAGAATCTTCTGTGAGCGCTGCTCCGCATCCTGTTGAAACCCTGGTTGGAGTATCTTTTCCAATGTCAATTGGGCCTAGGTTGTATCTTGATCCGGGACTGCGTTTTTATGGAACTACTGCTGCTGTTGTTAATAAGGGCGGTAAGTATAAGCTTGTGCCGGCTCCGATAGAGGGAAATAACAGGATGTGGGTCTTAAATATTGAATTAAGGCCTGAAATAGGAGCCTTGTTCAGACTGAATGATGTGATTTGCTTTGGAGTTACCGGCGCCCCTGTTTTTACATTCAGGCTGCCTGTTTTTTCCTATGATAGCGCAGCTGAGCTTGGCTACCCGGCAATTGCAGCAGGATATTATTTAGGGGCTGCAAGGTTTTTGGGTATTTATGCCGGCGGATCTTTTTGTTGGGATTTTAGTGAAAGCTTTTCGCTTTTGATCCGTGTCGGCACAAACCTTCCTGTATACCGGCTATGGGACGGTGATGAAGCAGCCTTTTATGATCAGCTGATTATTTCCCCTGAGCTTGGGTTTACTATCCGTCTTTAATTATCTGAACTTCTTCATCGGGATCTCTTCATGCATTTTTACGTTTTTTGAAACTATCATTGCAATCAAAGAATTTGTAAGGGTGTCTATTAGAACACTTACACTGAACAAGATCGGAAGAATAGGCTTAAGGATCAAATATCCTTCTTCAATACCCCTTCCATAGATAGTACACAGAAGTGAAACTGCGACAAAAACTCCGGTTCCGGGAAAGGGTCCTACTAAAAAAGAAGAAAGAAATGTGAATGTAGATACCCATATAACCCCTGATATATTCAATCCCAGGCTTGAATATGATTTAAGGATCACAATAAAGGCCATTCCTGTTATCATTGCAGTACCGGCTTTACCGAATACTGCAAGGAGAGGAAGACTGACTGAGCCGGCTTCATTACTGCTTCCCATATTTTCTGAGCTGTTTTTCATCTGAAGACCAAGGCTGAACAGACTGTCTCCGGATGTTACTGCGGCAAGCGATGGAGCGAGTACAGCATATATCCATTTATAAGGATTTTTTCTATCGTTCAGGAAATAAAGGATTATCGGGTATATTATAAAAATCAATATCAGGGTGTCTGCCGCAATAACGACAAGCATCTGTCTGAACAATACTATTTCAGATGTACCTAAAATCTGAACCATAATATACCAGGCCATGGGAAACATGAAAAATCCCATAAGTTCAATTATAAATGAATTTATATGGCGGAATATTCCCGCGAGAGATTCAAAAAGCTGTACAGCGGTACGGGTTATTACCTTATCAAAATTCTGTTAAAACCAATAAGAACAGCCATTATAAAAACAGGAAAAAGCTGATCTCCGTTCTGAATAACTACCTTGAAAAAGTTTCGGGGAAAAACCGTAAATAAGATATCGAAAAACCCGGGTAAAACAATCTTTGTGTTTTCTTCTATGAATACAGGAATTCTCTCCGGAGATAGAAGCAGAACAGACAGGGTTCCAAAAACTGATAGAACAGCGCTGACAATAACCATGTAAAGTATTGTCCGGCTTATAAGCCCCATAGTCATTTTTTTCTGTACCAGGCTGTGTATACCGGTTGCTACAGAAAAGAAAACAAGCGGAAAGATCGCATAACGGCCTATGTTAATTGCAAGTGTCGATAAATTCTCAATTACCTTAAGATCCAGCCATGAATGGGGGATAAAAATACCGGCAAATATACCGGCCACAATACCAATAAGTAGCTTCAGCCATATTTTCATATGCTTACACTATAATTAATTTCTACCGAAGTCAAACAGGTTCTTCTTGTCTCCAAAGCGATAAAGTTTTCCGGGGGTATATTTTTGTTCATCTATTGCTTTTATAAAGAAGTCTATAAAATCTTCTTTACGGGCAGTATCTGCTTCAAAACAATATATCTTAACAGGTTCATTCTGGTACAGAACAGATAAATTCTGTAAAAGACTTTTGAGGTAGCTGAATATAGCACTGTCAAGCGGAGACATTCTTTTCATTCCGTTTGTGTCCAGAATGAATGAAATCCGGCCTTTTTCTTGTTTAATGAAAAACTGGATAAGTTCTTTTAGTAAATAGCCGTAACCCTTGACCCATCTGTCTATCTGCAGATCGTATACAGCTGAGGATATCTGGTGAAAGGTTTTATTGAACCCGCCCGGTTGATAGGTAAGTACAGCTTCATCAAGACTGCTGTATTTATTCAAAATTGAAAGTATTACATTTCTTGCTGATAAGGGTGAGCGTTTGTTCCATACAACGTCTGTGACTATGGAATTTCCGGCATCCTTCAGGCGTGTGCTTATAAGTTTGTTTAATTCGGATTCACCTGTAAGAAGAATTGTCCTGTTCATCTGTGTTAAAGTTTACATATCCGTGTATCAGAGGTCAAGAACTTTAAATGAGTAAATTTAAAATGATAACCATTATAAGAAGTTATCATCCTGCTGTTTTTCAAAGCCTTTGAAATTTTGGGTATGATCTGAATTTATTTTTTCAGAGTTTTCCCGAATAAGGGCCAGAGAAACCCCCTCTGCCAGGATTACACTATCATCTATAAAAACCGGACAATTAGTCCTTACCGCAATTGCCAGAGAATCGGAAGGCCTTGAATCGAATTCAATTATTCCGAGGACATTATTCAAATAAATTTTCGAATATAGTATACCGTCATTTATTTCTGTTATTTCAACCCTTTCAACCGAGTTTCCGGTTTGTGTTAATGTGTCTAACATTAAATCATGGGTATTTGGTCTTGGGAGCGGAATATTTCCCATCCCGATAAGAATTGACTGCGCCTCCATTTGGCCTATAAAGATCGGCACGGCAATATTGTGGCCAATTGGGGTTAATATTGCCATGGCTCCCTGATCGGTTTGTGCTATATCCAATAGTTTAGCTTCAAAAAACATTATCTCCTCGATAGTTAAGACTAAGCAATTGAATATTGAATATCAAGGGAAATAAAAATTTTAATTGCTTATTTAGCGGCTTTTAAAGGTGACTGCTTTTTGAGAGCTGCTATATTAATACAATTTTTTTACCCGTTTCTAATCCATTTTTAATACCGTTTTCCAGAATTTCTGAAGCCCTATTACAGTAATCATCAAGAAGGGCCTCTTCATCCTCTGAAAACCTGCCAAGAACCCATGATGATACATCCCTGCCTCCGGGCGGGCGGGATATACCCATTCTGAACCTTAAAAAATCCGGTGTTCCTGTTAGTTTTATTATTGACCGCAGTCCGTTATGCCCTCCGGCTCCGCCGCCCTTTTTGATCTGAATTGTTCCGAATGGAAGTTCCAGATCATCATGGATCACTATCAGGTTTTCAGGTTTCAGTTTGAAAAATGAAAGCGCCGCGGCCGCGCTCTCACCGCTGTTGTTCATGAGGGTTTGGGGTTTAAGAAGAAGCTGTTCAGGATTGCTGTGTTTTGCATACTCTCCCTTGAATTTACTTATCCACCGAAGATTATTATAAAAACTTAGGTGTTCAAGCAGCATCCATCCAAGGTTATGCCTTGTACGTGCGTATTTTTGGCCGGTATTTCCGAGGAAAACAGAGATTATCATAATTATATTTTAGCATTTTCGGAAACTGTTTAATACAGGCATTGCATAGGTTTCTTTTTTGATGACAAATCTTAAACAAATATATAGAATATTTAACAATGATGTTGAAAGAATACAGCAGATTATTACCCTGGTATAAAAAATACAGGGGTATGTATATTGGCGGTCTTATTTGTCTTGTTATAACCGATGCCGGGCAGCTTGTTGTTCCTGAGTTGACAAAGATAGCCGTTAACGCGATTGCCGGCAGCCGTACCGATGCTTTCCACATTTTGAAAATTTGCCTTATTATGGCGGCCGTATCGGCTTTTGTTGCTGTAGGCCGCTTCGGCTGGCGCTATTTTATCACCGGCTCCGCGCGCAGGATTGAAAACGGTCTTAGGGCACAGCTTTTTTCCCATATACTGAAGATGGATCCTTCGTTTTTTGAAGAACGTAAAACGGGTGAGATAATGGCCCGTTTAACAAATGATTTGCGCGCGGTACGGTCGGCATGCGGCATGGCTGTTGTTTCTGTTTTTGACGGGATCTTTATGGCCGCCTTCATTCTTGTGCTGCTTTTTGTTGAGTATCCGTCTCTGACCGGCTGGATTATAATCCCTTTGCTGGTTCTTTGTGTTATAGTTGCATTTGGCGGCAAATTTATAGCCGGCCGGACAAGGCGTGTTCAGGAGGGCTTTGCTTCGGTAAGTGCTATAGCCCAGGAGATCCTTTCTGGTATAAGGGTATATAAAACATTTTCAAGTGAAGATTTTGCAGTAAAAAGGTTTGCAGAAGCAAACTCTGATTATATGGATCGTTCTATGTCTCTGGTCCGCATAATGGGTTTGTTTTTTCCGCTTATTAATTTTCTTGCGGGTATTACAACCCTTCTTTTGCTGTATTTCGGCGGATCTCAGATTATTTATGGAACAATGACGCCCGGTGATTTTGCCGCGGTGCTGATCTATTTGAATTTGCTGGTATGGCCGATGATGAGTGCCGGGTTTTCCGTCAACTGGATTCAGCGGGGAGCTGCGTCACTTTCCCGTATAGGTGAACTTCTTGATACGGAACCTGAAATAATCAGATTCGGGGGTTCTGAAATCGGCGGAGAAGTCAGCGGAAATGTCAGCGGAGATGCCTGCTCTGATAAACCGGGCGGTGATATTGAGTTTCGGCATCTTTGTTTCAGTCACGATGAAAGAAAGCCGGTTCTTGAGGATATAAGCTTTAGAATTCCTGAAGGTGCTTCTGTTGGTATATTCGGAAAGACCGGTTCGGGTAAAAGCAGTATTATAAATCTTATACCCCGTTTCCATGACCCTCCACCCGGAAGTATTTTTCTCGGAGGGCGTGATATCCGTGAGTATGATCTGTATAAACTGAGAGAGTCCATAGGCATTGTTCAGCAGGAGAGTTTTCTATTTTCAGACACCATTAGAGAAAATATAAGATTTGCTGCTCCGTGGTCTTCTGAAGAAGAGATTCTTGAGGCCGCTGAATTTTCTACCATCAGCCGTGATTTGAAAGAGTTTCCGCTTGGTCTGGATACAATGGTCGGAGAGAAGGGACATCGCCTGAGCGGGGGGCAGAAACAACGGATAGCAATATCAAGAACCTTTCTGACCAATCCTGAGGTTTTGATATTTGATGACTGCCTTTCTGCTGTTGACGCTGAGACTGAAGCAGGGATAATTGACGGGTTTCTGGAAAAACGGAGGGGGCGTACCTCTATTATTGTCTCAAACCGTACAGCAACCCTGGCCTTTACCGATTTTATAATAGTAATTGAAAACGGCCGTATTGCCGCGGCCAAACCTCATGAAGAGCTTATTGAAATGCCCGGTTTATACAGAAAAATATACCGGCTTCAGCAATCCGTAAGTATCGGCGGGAAGGGTGAAGTATGAAGAATGACGCGGGTGTGCTGAGACGTTTTATACCATATCTGAAGCCTTACCGTCTGCAGATTACAATTGCTTTCGCGGCATTGATTATTGTTATACTATCCGAGCTGCTTGTTCCTGTTGTTTTAAAGAACAGTATAGATAATTATCTGGCCTCAGGAGAAGACTCTGTCCCGGCTGTGGTGCAGGATGAAGACTCTCTTCAGAGATCTGTTCAGGGGCTTATCCGTGAAAGCCTTATTATTGCGGGCCTTCTTGTAACAGCTTTGATTGCTTCATTTTTTCAGGTTTACCTGATGTCATACGCGGGACAGGGAATTATGAAGGCTCTCCGTATTGATCTGCTTCAGCATATTGCAGCTCAATCACTTTCGTTTCTGGGCCGAAACCCAATAGGCGGCCTTGTTTCAAGGATAACAAGTGACGTTGAAACCATAAATGAGCTTTTTTCGTCTGTCATTATGACCCTGATAAAGAATTTTCTTGTGATGGCCGGTGTTATTGCTGTAATGTTTTTTCTTAATGTTCAGCTTGCCATAATCACGCTTTTAACCCTTCCTCCAGTTATTATTATCACCGTTTTGTTTAAAAAGAGGGCAAGACGCGCCTACAGGGAGGTAAGAAAGCAGGTTGCAGCGGTTAACTCCTTTTTGTCAGAGCATATATCCGGTATTAAGGTTATTCAGGGGTTTGCACGTGAGCAAAAGGCTGAACGTCAGTTTAGTGAACAAAACGGGAGGCTTCTTGAGGCGGACTTTTCTGAAATGTATGTTTTTTCGGTTTTCAAGCCTCTTATAAGCCTGCTTGGAACGGTATCGCTTGCTGTCATAATATTTTACGGAGCTAATCTTTCAAACCGCTCGATGATAAGTCTTGGTACCCTTATTGCCTATCTTGATTTGATCAGAAAATTCTACCGGCCGCTTCAACAGCTTTCTGAACAGTTTACAATAATGCAGTCAGCAATGGCCGGCAGTGAGCGTATTTTTGAGCTGCTTGATACCGATGAGCGGATACCTGAGGTTTCTGGGGCTTTGACAGAAGGGTCTGGGGCTTTGACAGAAGTCTTTGACACAAAGGATACTGCCGCTGAGAAGGATCAGCAAAACTGTCCCGCGGTTGAGTTTAAGGATGTTTACTTCTCTTACCGTAAGGATGAGCCGGTCCTTAGGGGAATCAGCTTCTCAGCCCGCCGTGGAGAGACAGTCGCGATTGTCGGCTATACCGGTTCGGGAAAGACCACCGCCGCAAATTTGGCCGCGCGCTTCTGGGACGCCGACAGCGGCAGTATCAGGATAGGGGGTGTAGATACGCGCAGCATACCGCTCGCTGTTCTAAGGCGTACAGTTCAGGCGGTGCAGCAGGATGTTTTTCTGTTTTCGGGGAGTATCCGCGATAATATAAGCCTTGGACGTGATTATTCGGATCAGCAGATCCTTGATGCTGCCGGGATTTCATGCCTCAGGCCTGTTCTTGATCGGCTGCGGGCAGAAGACGGCTGCGGACTTGATTATGTGCTGACCGAGGGCGCAACAAATCTGTCTCAGGGAGAGCGCCAGCTTGTCGCGTTCACAAGGGTTATTGTGCACAATCCGCCGGTATTAATACTTGATGAGGCCACAGCCAGTATTGATTCTGAGACCGAAAAACTTATTCAGCACGGCCTTGAAAACCTTCTGCGTGAGCGTACCTCAATTGTTATAGCCCACAGGCTTTCAACTGTCCGTTACGCGGACAGGATTCTTGTTTTCGGTAAGGGTAAAATTATTGAGAGCGGTACACACGAAGAGCTTATGTCAATGGACGGAGCATACCGCAGCCTCTATGAACTTCAGTTTGGTAATACTGCAATGTAGCTTATTTTGTTGCTGCAGCCGTCTCTGAGTCTGCCCAGCCGCTGTTTCCGGTAATAGCATAGACAACAAGCAGAACATATACTGAGGCATACAGAATTATGAAAATGGATAACTGAAGGCTGGTTCTTATGTACTGCCTTTTATACTCTGCTTTTTTTTCATATTCATTGAAACTATATCCTGATTGCACGTCCTCGGCAATGGGTGTTAGAATGTTGTCATGCTTGTTCCTGACGGGTCCTCGATCCATGAAATAATAATAAAAAAATCCCGTTTTATTGCCGAGACTATGCCGGCAGAATCACCTGAAGCCGCACGGCTGCTGTTAAAGCAGAAGCGGACTGAACATCCGGGGGCTGCTCATGTTGTACACGCTTTCATTACAGGTGAGCAGCGGCAGTATATGGGGATGAGTGATGACGGCGAACCCTCCGGAACATCGGGCAAGCCTGTTCTTGAGGTTTTGAAAGGCCGCGGAATAACAAACATCATGCTTACTGTTGTGCGGTATTTCGGCGGAACCAAGCTTGGAACGGGGGGCCTTGTAAAGGCCTATTCCGAGGCCGCTGCCGGGGCTCTTGATGCCTTATCTACGACAGAGCTTATTAAATACCGAAGGTTTACAATCTCGGCTGATTATCATTTTTTCCAGCCCCTTAAAACTATTATCGAAGATAATGACTGCATAATAGATGACGAATCTTTCGGAACCGGTGTAGATATAATTGGACGGGTTCCGGAGGATCTGGCTCTGAAGCTTGCTTCGGCTGTAACCGATATAAGCTCAGGCCGGGCCGAGGTTCTGCTGGATGATGATCTTTGCTGATGCTATTTTTTTGAGAATATTTCCAGCTTGAAGTCTTTAAACTGCTCTGTTGATTCGAGCTCCCATTTGCCGTTATTGAAGTCGGGAAAAAAGGTATCAGCCTCAAAGCTGCCCGGTATCCTTGAGATGTATAGTTTTGAGGCTGAATCAATGGATTGGCTGTATATACTTGCCCCGCCTGCAATAAAGACCTTTTTATCAGTGTCTTTTATAATTGATTCAGCCTTATTCAGCGCGTCCGTCAGTGAGCCGCATGCATGGAGGCTGTCAAAATTGGTGCTCTGTTTATGATCGGCTTCTGAGCCATTGGTATTTTTTCTTTTTAAGAAATCCTCAGGTTTTGAGGTAATTACTATGGTTATCCGTCCCGGAAGGGGTTTTCCGATTGACTCGTATGTTTTCCTTCCCATAATTACGATGTTTCCGCTTGTAATTCGTTTAAACAGTTTAAGGTCTTCGGAAATATGCCAGGGGATTTTATTGTCTTTTCCGATTTCAAGCTTATCTGATGCTGCAACTATCAGGCTGTAATCTATCATGCTGTTCTCTTTATATGCTGTTTATACAGCTACCGGGAATTTGATGAAGGGCTGGGGATCATAGCCTTCAAGCTTTATGTCATCAAAGCTCATTTCCAAAAGTGGTTTGTCGGCAATTATCAGACCGGGTCTTTTTGTAGGTTTCCGCTGAAGCTGGGTCTTAAGCCCGTCAATGTGATCCACATAGATATGCGCATCAATCAGGGTGTGGGCAAATTCACCCGGCTCAAAGCCCGTTTCTTTCGCAAGCAGAAAGGTCAAAAGGCTGTAGCAGGCAATATTAAATGGAACCCCCAGCGCAATGTCTGCCGATCGTTGAGTCAGATGACAGTTGAGTTTGCTGCCGGTTACATTGAAGCAGAAGGTATAATGGCAGGGCGGAAGCTTGCTTTCGGCGGCATTGCCCGGATGCCATGCTGAAACTATCATTCTTCTTAGGTTGGGAGTTTCAGGATTTATCTTTATCTCTTTAAGTGTATCAATAATGTAGGCTATTTGATCAAATACCAGACCGCCGGATTCTTTATCGCGGCTGATCCATTTTGTGCCCCAGTTTTCTCCCGGAAGGCCTGTTTCCGGTACAGGGTAACGCCTCCAGAACCTTCCGTAGGCGGTTTCAAGCCGGCCTTCTTCATCAGCCCAGGCATCCCATATTTTGGTATGTTTTCTAAGCTCCTTGATGTGTTCGTCTCCTGAGAGATACCAGAATAATTCATAAAGCATTGAATTGAAAAAGATCTTTTTTGTTGTAAGCAGGGGGTATCCTTCTGCCAGGTTTATTCTGTAAAAATAGGCAAAACAGCTCAGGGTGTCTGTTCCGGTTCTGTTTTTTTTGAGTTCTCCGTTATTAAGAACATAGTCAACAAGTTCAAGATATTCCTTCACACCTTATCTCCCAATCAATCTGATTTATAGCCTTCAGTGTATCATATAAATGAAGTTAGGGGTCAGTATTTCTTCAGAATAGCATAGGTATCAAGTAATGAAACAGAATACTGGGGTTTTCCGTTAAATACAGGATCATAGCGGTAAACCGGCATTTCTTCTGCGGGGTTGATGTAATAAGGGCTCCTGGAGCTGTTTATAAGAAAATCAAGAAATGATACCAGCATCATGGTGTATCTTATAAGATTTTCATTTGTAGGGGCTATATTCTCTTGTTCAAGAATTTTTTTAAGGCGGTAACTTGTTATGTTTTTTATTTCAAAATGAAATGTTTTGTCATAGTTTTCAATGATTTCCTGGCGGTCATTGCTTTTATCAAGGCTTTCCATGAGTTCTGCTAATGCAGTATAGAATTTATTTACCTGTACATGAAATTTTGGAGCCTTTATCGGGACGGACGCGGGCTTGTATAATATCTTGAGTTTAAGAAAGGGGAGTATGAATCTCCGTTTAAACCAGTATATGTCTGTAATAAGTTTTTGCCCGAATTTCCCGGCGGCAAAATCTATACTCTTGTCGATATTTCTACAGTATTCTACAAGAATCTTGGTATAGTTTTTCTGAATCATATCATCTATAAACAGATGCCATTTGTCTGTTGTGCTTTCTATAAGCTCTTTCTGATCGGTAAGGATCTTTATGCTCCTGAACCCATAGAGAAGATCCTGGATTATTGCCGCAAGGACTATAATCTGTTGTATGGGATCTTCTGCCGCTATGAGTTCTGTTCCCTTTGGAAATTTAAACAGCGGGTGAAAATACGGAAAGAGATCCGGAAATTTTTCAAATTCAGACCATTTTGATTCGGGAAAAAGTTTCTCAAGTAATTCAGGGATATTTTTTACCTCTTCCTGATTACGATCATTTTCTGAGGTCTGCATAATATTAAGATGTTCTTCTTTTTCAATCTTCTTTTTCAAATGATTGAGTGAATACTGATTTTTACCAAGTTCATTTATATTTTCAGGCGGAACTATTAGATCATCCATATCAAGCTTCAGAAATTCAAGGATGTTTTTTAGATCCTTTTGCAGAAACTCTCTGAAATAATAAAACCGCTCTCCTGTAAGTTTCAGAAGCAGAGGGTAGCAGGTATATGAAACATCCTTGTAAACGACCTTTATTTTTTCTTTAACATCAAGATATTGATTTTTTATATTTGTAAGCTGGTCGGGATCATCGTGATAAACAATAATAAGAACCCGGTAAAGACGGTCAACAGCCGCATATATTAATTTTAGATCTGTATTTATTAATTTAAAAATAGGGATGTAGATGAGCCTGCATAATTCCGCGCATTCTTTAATGTCTCTTCCGCGGGGTGATTTTTGCAGATAAGACATATCCCTGCTCATCTCTTTAAGATCCCAGCTTAGTAATATCTTTATAATATCCCGGTAAAAAAGGTTAATATAATTTTTGAAGATAGACGGCTTAATCATTTTTTTGAGTGCTTTAAGCTTTGTAACAAGCTCTTCGATATGGTTATAGTAAAACCGATCTCCTTCAATAATAAATTCCGGATTTACAGTATCTTTGTTTTTTATTAAAAAACTGAAATATGTATAAATGATTGATGCCCTTGTCTTTACCCGGTGTTCAGGCTTGGATGCAATTAGGTCGATTTTTATTCTATCAAGATATTTTATCTTTTTGGATTTTCTTTTTTTATGTGAGTAATGGCCGGTATAGGCAGAGTTGTTTCTGAGACTATCATTGATTTGGTTATAATCAATAGAGGAATCTTGGTTTTTCCCTTTTGGATGCCCTGTATCTCTATTTCTCCGAGGGGGGCGGCCCTTAGCCTCGTTCTTTTTTCGTATTCTTTCGTATTTTTGTCTAAGTGCGTCATCGGCTTTTTCTATACCGATTTCACCGCCGAGGATCTCAGCCATCCTGTTAGCTTCTTCACGCGTAAGTTCGCCAAGATTGCTTCTTGTCCGGCTGAGATCTCCTGGATTGTATCTTTCTGGTAATCGTTTAGCCACGAAATAGTACTCCCCAGCTCTTTATCGGCAGTATACGATCTTTACTTTAGTCTTAATAGATGGATCTTCAGCCTTTTATAAAGGGTTTTTCATTATAAAATTTTCTGCTTCCAATGCTGCCATACAGCCGGTTCCAGCGGATGTAATTGCCTGTCTGAACTTCTTGTCCTGGACGTCTCCGGCAGCAAAAACACCCTCAACTGATGTCTTTGTTGAACCTGCTTCAGTAACAATATAGCCCTGATCGTCAAGCTTAAGCTGACCGTCCAGAAAGGCTGTGTTAGGGCTGTGTCCGATTGCATAGAATAGGCCCTTTGCCTCAAGATCGTACTCTTTTTCTGTTTTAACATCCTTAAGAATAACGTGAGTCATGGCGTTATCACCCTTTACGTCGATCAGGGCATTACTCCATAGTACCTCAATCTTCGGGTTTGCAAGAACTCTTTCCTGCATTGCCTTGCTTGCGCGAAGTTCATCACGACGGTGTACTATGTAAACCTTGCTTCCGAATTTGGACAGATGCATGGCTTCTTCCATGGCTGAGTCTCCGCCTCCTACAACAACAAGCGGCTGATCCCGAAATACAGGAAGTGCTCCGTCGCATACCGCGCATGCTGAAATTCCCCTCTGCCAGAAGTCTTCTTCATGCGGAACACCCATTCTTTTTGCTATTGCGCCTGTGGCTACAATGACTGTTTCAGCTTCTACCTCAGATTCAGATGTTTTAACCTTAAACGGTCTCTTTGAGAAATCTACTGATTCAACTGTTTCGGTGAGTATTTCAACACCTGAATTATCCGACTGAGCCCTCATCATCATGGTAAGTTCTGACCCGCCGATACCTTCCGGAAACCCGGGGAAGTTTTCAACAAGACCTGTTGTTGTAAGCTGTCCTCCTGGTGCAATTCCGCCGGCCATCCAGCCTTCGTATAAGAGCGGCTGAAGACCTGCCCTCGCTGTATATATTCCTGCTGTATGTCCCGCCGGACCGGAACCGATAATAACAACCTTTTTCATATTTTATTCTCCTATTTAAGTATGTGGTTTAAATTTCTGCTGGTATAAGTATAACAAAAAGAGGCTATATAGTAAAACAAAAATGCTTCATTTTTATTCAAAGCCGAAATTTTCCCAAGGCTTAAAAAACATCTTTTTTTTGACATTAAATACCGGATCAATAATAATTTATAATGGGCGGGCCTCTTATAAAACTCCCTGAGTTTTGAAATTTCATCGGGCATCATATAATTGGGAGAGGATCAATTGAATTCTGAGCAATTTAGAAAAGACTTTATTGAAGAAACAATAGAATTACTTGGTTCGCTTGAATCAAGACTCCTTGAAATGGAAGAATCACCTGATGATATTGAAAAGATATCAGCAGTTTTCAGAATTATTCATACAATAAAAGGTGCTTCTTATATGTTCGGTTTTAATGATGTATCATCATTTGTGCATGAGGTTGAGAATATTTTTGATGCTGTCCGCTGCAGGAAGCTTAAGGTAAGCCGGGAATTGATCAACTGGACATTAAAATCCGGGGATCATATCATCGATCTGATAAAGATTGATAATTCACCGGCTGATAGATCAGAAATATTACTCCGATCCTCAGAGATAATTAAGGACTTTTTAAAGGCCGTTGGGATGTCTGAAGTCTCTGCTGATGAAGAGAAGAGAAGAGAAGAGAAGAGAAGAGAAGAGAAAAATAGGGAGACTGTTACTTCTGAAACTGTTCCGTTTGAAAAAGACCCGGGTGAAGACGGCATCGAGAGGCTTTGGAGGATACAATTCAGGCCCAATGAAGATGTTTTTTTAAACGGAACAGAACCTCTTTTGCTGATAGAAGAATTATCGGGTTTTGGCGAATCAATGATGATCTCAAATAATGGATCAACTCAGGACAGAGAATGTCCCTGCTGGGATATACTTCTGCTGACCGGCAGGGAAGAAAATGAAATAAGAGATGTTTTTATCTTTGTTGAAAATGATTCGGAGTTATTGATAGATGAGGTTACGAGGGATGAATTGGCCTCAGCCGATCCGGAGACACCGCTGTTTGGAAAATTTTATCTTGACCGTGGTGATATCAGCGGTGAATCCTTAAGAAGGCTGCTGGAAAAGGAAGATAATACTGATTCAGCTGATAATGTAAATACAGCATTAGAGGAAAATAATTTTATCAAGAGCAGCAGTGGTTCAAAGTCCGGTTCTGAGGATCCTGCTGTCCTTAGGGTTAGTTCAGATAAACTGGATGAACTGCTTAACCTCACAGGTGAGCTTGTCAAACTGCATTCAGAGATAGAACTTGAGGTCTCTGATGATGATAAAGAACTGTACGAGAAGGTTGAGGCCCTTGGCCGAATAAGCGAAAACCTTAGAGAAAATGCCATGGGTATGAGGCTTGTTTCGGTTTATGAAAGGTTAATCAAATTCAAGCGGATTGTGCGTGATCTTTCAAATAATATGGGCAAGAAAGTAGAACTGGTAATTGCAGGAGAAAAAATCGAAATAGATAAAACTGTGATAGAAAAGCTCAGAGATCCTTTTATTCATATCATAATAAATGCTATTGATCACGGAATTGAAATCCCTTCAGAACGAAAAAAGAAAGGAAAGCCTGAGACAGGAACAATAAGGCTTAAAATTGAACAGGCCGGAGCCTCTGTCAGGATTATAGTTGAGGATGATGGTTCAGGCCTGAGTAAGCAGAAAATTTTTGATAAAGCGCTGCAAAGCGGAATTATAAAAGATGATACAGAGCTTACAGAAGATGAATTGTATATGCTCATCTTTGTTCCGGGTTTTTCTACAGCCGAAAATACAACAAGTATTTCCGGCCGTGGTGTCGGAATGGATGTTGTTAAGGAACATATTGAAGTCCTGAACGGGAATGTAAAGGTTGAAAGTGTTGAGAATGAATTCACCAGAATTATTTTATCAATTCCGTTAACGGAGGGTGTAATAAAAAGTGAAAGATAAAACAAAGGTTTTGATTGTAGATGATTCAGCAGTTGTCAGACTGGCGATGACAGAAATTCTTAATTCAAGTCCGGATATAGAGGTCATCGGCGCGGCAAAGGATCCCTTTGATGCTATGGATAAGCTCAAAGAGATAAAACCTGATGTGATGACTCTTGATATAGAGATGCCGCGGATGGATGGTTTAACCTTTCTGAAAAAGCTGATGAAAACCAACCCTATGCCTGTAGTAATATGTTCAAGCCAGGCCGAGGAGAATTCAAATAATGCTATTACCGCTCTTGAGAATGGTGCGGTTGATATTATCAGAAAGCCAAAAATGGGCACAAAACAGTTTATTGAAGAATCAAAGATACTGATAACCGATATTGTTCTTGGTGCGGCCAGGGTCAAAACTAAAATGATCCGGGCCAAGCTTGTAAGACCCTTTGAGGTTTCGCCCAAGCTGACAGCTGATGTTATTCTTCCGGCAAGATCATCTTTGGATGTTGTTGAAACTACTGAAAAGGTTATTGCTGTAGGCGCTTCAACAGGCGGCCCTGAGGCACTTCGTGAGTTCTTGATCTCTCTGCCGGCTGACAGTCCGGGTATAGTTATTGTTCAGCACATGCCTGAAAAATTTACAGCAAGTTTTGCCAGAAGGCTTAATTCTCTATGTGAGGTTACAGTCAAGGAGGCCGCTGATAATGATTCGGTTATGCGCGGACAAGCGCTTATTGCTCCCGGGAATAAGCATATGCTTCTGAAACGGAGCGGCTCAAGATATTATGTAGAGATTAAGGAAGGGCCTCTTGTTTGCCGGCACAGACCTTCTGTAGATGTTTTATTCAGATCAACGGCGAGATATGCCGGAAAGAATGCGATAGGAATTATAATGACCGGGATGGGTGATGATGGCTCTGCAGGAATGCTTGAGATGAAGCAGGCCGGAGCCTATAATATTGCCCAGGATGAGGATAGTTGTGTTGTTTACGGTATGCCCAAAGAGGCTGTTAAAAAGGGTTCAGTTGATCTTGTCCTGCCGCTTGAGAAAATTTCTGCAGCCGCGCTTAAGTTCGCTGCCGGTTCTTAATTATTAGATTTAAAGATCTATTGTAATAATCAGAAAGGCCCTGTTTAATAGTTTGAGTTATGAATATTCATTTTAAATACTGAAAATCCAAGCTCATCTGATGAAAGAATTCCGAATTTTGTGAAGTACATTCCGAAGAGAACCTTTTTATTATTATGTTTGTTCTTTCTTTGCCATGAAATTGCCGCGATAAGCTCATCCCGGCTGATCTTTTCTGTATAATAAAGATATTCTCCGAGTTTAAGCCTCCTTTGCGGGGCTGATGCATGACCCTTTTGGGGCTCAGGGTTGTCCGCCTGTGGTGCTGAATATGCCGGTGAGGGCCGGCAATCTGATTCATAAACCGCTGAGGATGTTTTGACTGATATTAAAAAATCATATGCATCCTTAAGCTTTAAGAAGCTTTCTGAATCAGCTCCGGTTTGGTTTGCCGTATCCGGATGACAGTCTTTTGCTCTTTTTCTGAACGCGTGTTTTATTCCTGAAAGTTGAATATGATCAATGGTATTGGGTTCTACTGAGAAGCCTTCCCCGAAGAGGGTACTGCAGGCCTGCGCAATTCTGTCTTCTTTTACCCGGGTCATAATTTTTTTTCGACTGTTTGTAATAATTCTTTAGAAAAATTGGTTAGGATTGGAGCTGATGGGAGTCGAACCCACGGCCTGTTGATTGCGAACCAACCGCTCTAGCCAGCTGAGCTACAGCCCCATATTCTATGAAATAGTAATGCATCTTTAATGCCGCAGTCAATCCGTTCTTGAATATTTTCTCACAACATAGTCCCTGTGGTTTAGATGTAAGAGTTGTAATCTGTCTATTTCAGCTTTTCAATCTCTTCCTTGCTCAGACCGG
>PDWJ01000566.1_pt1 | contig 53008 bp, 33 predicted proteins | sample 1430881 | NCBI WGS metagenome assembly PDWJ01 (sample SAMN01162460, study PRJNA174530) | Oral metagenome, whole genome shotgun sequencing project. | biome: Marine environment; feature: Marine mammal; material: Swab sample of the gingival sulcus; isolation source: swab sample of gingival sulcus...
ACCCGGACCAACCCATGCCATAACCGGGGAGAAATCATTCACGCCTTGTCTCTTCAAAAAATTCGCCGCTGAGGCCACCACGTTCAAGGTAGTCCCCGCAAATCCCGAATGAAGAGAGAGACGCCAAGGACAAGGGCTGTCACAGGAGAGAAAAACAGGGTAGCAATCTGCAAACTGAAGGGTCGATATCACGCCCTCCCGTTGAAGAAAGACACCGTCACCTTCGATGTCCCCCTCCGCGATGGTCTCCTCATCGAGGATCCGATCCCCATGAACCTGTTTCAGAGAGAGGGTCGGCCCCAAAGACCTCAGCATGGAGATAACCTGGTCCTGAGGGCAGGGATCGTCAAAACGGAGGGTGAGGGCAGCTAGAGGTACAGCCCCGTCCATGAACTCCAGGATCGGTATCCCTCGCCACAGGCCCTTACGAAAGAACGGAGGCACTATTCCTGCATATGGGCCAATATCCAGCCCACCAGGTACAGGCTGCCGCAACAGAGCACGACGTCGCCCCGACGAAGAGCCAACTCCAGGGCACAATCGGGATGGGAGACGGCTATCGGGGGACCGGTCCACGGCAGAGACGCCGCTATCCAGTAAAGGACCTCGGCGGAGGCGCATCGGTCATTACCCGGAACCTGAGTACAGATCAACCGACAGGCGATGGATCGAGAGAGGATCTCCAGGGTCTTTCGGTAATCCTTATCGGCCATGGAGGCGTACACCACGACCAAACGTTCACGCCCGAATAAACGCGGCAGATTCTCAGCCAGAGCCTCCATGCCATGTGGATTATGAGCACCATCCACCAGAATTGGCGGTCGTTGACTCACAACCTGGAGCCTTCCGGGCCATTGGGTCGCCTTAAAACCGTGGAGTATAGCCTCCTCCTCCAAAAGGGGGAACCGATCCTTCAGAGTCAAACACGCCTCGTATGCCAGGGCGGCGTTTCGCCCCTGGTGAGCTCCAATGAGCCCCAGTGAAACAGGTGTATCACGATCTCCCCGACGAAGGACACAGCTCGTACCGGAGAGCCCCACGGTGAGATTCTCTACGGACACGTCCTGATCGACCACGATCCCCTGCGCTCCACGAGCACGGCATACGTCAACGAACAGGCGGGAGAGTGGACCGCCTCCGTCCCCAGCGTAGACAGCAGCTGTCTTGTCTCTGACCACAGCGAACTTTTCTCCTGCAACAGCTTCGAGACTGTCTCCCAAAAACTCACAGTGATCCATAGCTATAGGGGACACCACGGATACAATCACATTGGACAAGACGTTGGTGGCGTCCAATCGCCCCCCCATCCCAGCCTCAACGACGGCGACATCCACCTCTGACTCAGCTATGAGGAGGATAGCCGCAGTCGTGAGAACCTCGAAGTACGTCGGTCGATCCAGGGAGAGAACATGATCACGCTGGAGCCGCTCCTCCACACGCTTCAGGGCCTGCATCCAACAGTTTGGAGGCAGGGGAGCACCGTCCACCAGGAGCCGTTCGCCAAAGCTGACCAGGTGAGGGCTGGAGTACAGAGCCGTCCGATATCCGGCCTCCCTGAGAGCCGAGGTCATCATAGCGGATGTGGATCCCTTGCCGTTCGTTCCCACCACGTGGATCGATGAGAAACGACCTTCGGGATGATCCAGAAGGTCGAGAAGCCGGGAGACCCTTTCGAGTCCAGGATTGATCACCGGACTCGAAAGATCGTTCAAGAGAGCCTCGACAGCCTCGTACGGCCCGGCGAACGACGAGACGGTCATTCTGACAGACTCGCCACGTTGTCCTCAATCCGCCGAATGCGTCTCTCAAAATCGTCGATCCGCTGACGTTCCTTCTCCACCACGTCGGCAGGAGCTCGTTCCACGAAGTTGGGGTTAGAGAGCTTCCCACGGCTCTTCTCCAGGTCTCTCCGTACCTGGTCTCGCTCCTGAGTCAGTCGCTGAATTTCGCTGTCCACGTCCAAAAGATCTCCTACAGGCAACGAGACTATGCCAAAGTCCAGAACGGTACTGAGAGCCTTGGGAGCCCCTTCCGATGTGGGATGGATAGAGATGGACTCCACCTTGGTCAGAAGGGAGATGAGGTCACTGTTGTCCCTGATCAAAGCCGCTGCATCTGGACGATCAGTCCGAACCACGATGGACTGAACCGATTTCTGGGGCGGAAGCCCTGCCTCTGCCCGAAGGTTTCTGACCGTCCGAATCAGTTCCCGGAGGATGTCCATATCGCCACATCTTCGAACGGATTGATCGTCGACCTCAAGGAGAACCCAGGACTCCCTCTCCATGGGAATATGACCAAAAGCAAAAGCCTGCCACAACTCCTCGGTGACGAAAGGCACGAAGGGATGAAGCATCGTCAGAACGCCACGGAAGACCTCAAGAAGCACCCACAGGGTAGCCTCCTTTCGCGTCTCTCCCTGGTTTCCCCACAGGGCTGGCTTGGACATCTCCACGTACCAGTCACACAGGTCTCCCCATATAAAATCGTACAGAAGCCTGGCAGCATCGCCGATCAGGTATGCATCCAGATTGTCGGTTACCTGGACGTTCACTTGGGCGAGTCGATCCATGATCCAACGATCATGGAGCCGAAGATGATCCGGTTCGGGGCGATTCGGCTCGTCGTCTCCCAGGTTCATAAGAGCAAAACGGCTGGCGTTCCATATCTTGTTCAGGAAATGCCGGTAATTCTCTATCTTGGCCGGACTCAGGAGGATGTCCCGACCAGGCATCGTGAGCGCAGCTACGGTAAACCGGAGGGAATCGGCGCCAAACTGATCAATCATGGTCAGGGGGTCGATCACGTTCCCCTTGGATTTGGACATTTTCTGACCACGCTCGTCCCGAACAAGGGCATGGATGTACACGTCCTCAAAGGGGATCTCGTCCATAAACTCAAGCCCCATCATGATCATCCTGGAAACCCAAAAGAAAATGATATCGAAGCCAGTCACCATAAGGGACGTGGGGTAGAAATATTGAAGATCCTGGGTATCATCGGGCCACCCCAGGGTAGAAAAAGGCCACAGAGCACTGCTGAACCACGTGTCCAACACGTCCTCGTCCTGGGTCAGAGCCGATGAGCCACAGGAGACGCAGCGATCAGGGTCGGTCTCGGAGACCGTCAAATGACCGCAGTCTCCACACGTCCAGGCCGGGATGCGGTGTCCCCACCAGAGCTGTCGGGAGATACACCAGTCACGGATGTTCTCCATCCATTGGTAGTATGTCTTGGTCCAGTGTTCTGGAAGCCACCGTATGAGCCCTTCCTGCACGGCGGTCACGCCTCGATCGGCCAGAGGTTTAGCCTTGACGAACCACTGTTCTGAGAGGTAGGGTTCGACCACTGTATTGCACCGGTAGCAATGCCCCACCTGGTGGGGAAGGTCCTCCACAGAGCTCAGAAGTCCCTGGGCCTCCAGATCCCCCACAGCCCGTTCCCGAGCCAGGGCTACCGGGAGCCCCTTGTACTCACCGGCATTCTCGTTCATAATCCCATGGTCGTCGATGACCTGAAGCTGCTCCAGACCGTGACGCTGTCCGACCAGAAAGTCGTTGGGATCGTGAGCTGGGGTGATCTTGACAAAACCCGTTCCGAACTCGGGATCTACCATATTGTCCTCAATAATCGGGATGGCCCTACCACCAGTGAGCGGAGCGACCACTTTTTTGCCTATAAGGTGCCGGTGTTTTTCGTCCCTCGGATGCACTGCCACAGCCACGTCACCCAGGATGGTCTCGGGACGAGTGGTGGCAACTACGATGTGACCGGGCTCGTCGATAATTTTGTAGATCACGTGATAGAGTTTTCCTGGCTCTTCCGAGTGCTCCACCTCCAGGTCGGATAGTGCCGTCTGACACCGGGGACACCAGTTGATGATGTACTTTCCCCGATAGATCAATCCCTTCTCGTAGAGTCGAACGAATACGGCACGAACGGCCTTGGAGAGGCCCTCGTCCATGGTAAAACGAAGTCGTCGCCAGTCACAGGAATTGCCCAGTTTTTTCTGCTGGGTAATGATCCTGTTGCCATATTCCTCTTTCCACGCCCAGACCCGCTCAATAAACTCATCCCGGGGCATATCGTGTCTGGAACGGCCTTCCCTGGCCAGTTCCCGCTCCACCACGTTCTGGGTAGCGATGCCGGCATGGTCCGTTCCGGGGAGCCAGAGTACGTTAAACCCCCTCATCCGCTTGTACCGACAGATAATGTCCTGAAAAGTGTTGTTGAAAGCGTGCCCCATGTGGAGGGACCCTGTTACGTTTGGCGGCGGAATAACGATTGAAAATACCTTTTTCGAGGGGTCTACATCGGCCTCGAACAGTTTTTCGTCCAGCCACCATTGGTACCATTTATCCTCTATGGGTTTAGGATCGTAGTTTTTGGAAAGGTCAGTGCGACGCTGGTTCATTATCGTTCCCCCTCGTTCTCTCCGTATTGGCGCCATTCGATCAGATACTCCCCGATAAACCGTTTCAGCTCATTCAAGCCCATTCCGTCCTCAGCAGAGGTGACGGGCGGAACGTCCACAGAACGTACCCCCTCCCGGATATACCGAAAGAGCTCACCCTTACGCTTACTGCGGGAGACCTTATCTCCCTTTGTAAAAACGGTCAGGATGGGCAGCCCCAATCCGTCGACCCATTCCTGAAGCTCCCGGTCGTTCTTCAAAAGCCCGTGGCGAAAATCAACCAGATGAACCACCAATGCCAAGGAGCGCCTGGTGGTCATGTATCTCTCTATGAGCCGTCGCCACTGATCCTGCTCTTTCTTGCTTCGAGCCGCATAGCCATACCCCGGAAGGTCGACCAGGATGAAGGGATCTCCCGCTCCGTTCACCTCGAAAAAGTTGATACTCCTGGTTTTTCCGGGTTTTGAGCTGATATGAGCGATTTTCTGGTCGATAAGACGATTGAGAAGGCTGGATTTCCCGACATTGGACCGCCCAGCCAGTGCGATCTCTGGATACTGTTCCCCGATAAATTGGCCGGACTCAAAGGCCGTCCGAACCAGACTGGCCCGCCATCGCATCAATCAGCCTCCAGAGCGTGGCGGAAGACCTCCTTCGCAGAGGAGACGAATATGAAGGAGAGTCCCTCCCGAACCCAACCTTCCAGTTCCTCCACATCGGGACGATTTCCCTCAGGCATGATAAGGGAAGTGATCTTGTTCCTCTTGGCGGCCAGGACCTTCTCTCGGACTCCCCCGATTGGGAGAACCTGACCTAAAAGAGATATCTCACCGGTCATGGCCACGTTAGGCCTGTACCGACGACCAGCCAGGACAGACAATATAACCACAGCCATGGTGATCCCCGCAGAGGGACCGTCCTTGGGGATGGCTCCCTCTGGCACGTGAAGATGGACATCAAATTGCCCCCAGTTCAAGCTACCGAGTCCCAGCTGAGAGCTGTGTCCCTTGAGATACCCCATAGCCGTCTGGGCCGATTCCTGCATGATGGTCCCTAAGTTTCCGGTTAAGGTGACTTGTCCCTTTCCTTCACAGGAGATGGCCTCAATGACGAGCACTTCCCCCCCAGCCTGGGTCCAGGCCAGTCCAAGAGCGATTCCTCGTCTGGGAGACTTGGAAAGCCGAAGGTCGTATCTCTTGGGAGCCCCGAGGAAGTCCTTGATGTTTTTGGACGAGACAATCACCTTTCCCCGAGGCGTGTCATCACTCTCAGCCTCCACGATCGCCATGGCTGCCTTGCGGCAGATGGCCGACATCTTTCGTTCCAGGTTCCGAACCCCGGCTTCTCTGGTATACTCCGACACGATCTTTCGATAGACTCCGTCGGAGATGGAGAGATCTTTACGGGTCAGACCGTTTTCTCGAAGGAGCTTGGGCAAGAGGTGTTTCTTGGCGATATGAAGTTTCTCCTCCATAACGTACCCCGATAGCTCGATGACCTCCATCCGATCCAGAAGAGCTCGGGGGATGGTATGAGTCACGTTGGCCGTGGTGATAAACAGAACCTGGCTCAGGTCGAAGGGGACCTCCAGATAATGGTCGGTAAATCGATCGTTCTGTTCGGGATCCAGGACCTCCAGCAGAGCCGAGGCCGGATCACCTCGAAAATCGTTGCCTAACTTGTCAACTTCGTCCATGAGAAGGACCGGATTTTTAGTGCCTGCCTGTTTTATCTTCTGGATAATCCGTCCGGGCATGGACCCGATGTAGGTTCGACGATGCCCCCGAATCTCGGCCTCGTCCCGGACACCGCCGAGGGACATACTCACAAAGGTCCGCCCCATGGCGTCGGCAATGGATCTCCCCAGAGAGGTTTTACCGACCCCGGGAGGCCCCACAAGACAGAGGATCCCCCCCCGTGCGCGGTCCCCTGCCAGCTTTCGGACAGCGATGAACTCCAGAAGGCGTTTTTTAATTTTTTCCAGACCGTAGTGGTTCGAGTCCAACACCGATCGGACTGTTGAAAGCTCCAGCACGTCGTCGGTAAGCGTATGCCAGGGCATGCCCAAAATCCAGTCCACATAGCTTCGGACCACCGTAGCCTCAGCAGAGAGAGACGGCATCTTACCCAGACGATGCAGCTCCTCCCGAGTTTTGTTCTCGACATCCTCGGGCAATTTGGCCTCCACAATTCGCTGTTCATAGTTATCGACCTCGGAGTCCGAGTCATCCTGACCAAGTTCGGACCGAATGACCTTGAGCTGTTCCCTGAGGTAGTATTGTTTTTGCCCGTGTTCCAGTTCCTGCTGAACCCGACTGTGGATATCGTGCTCCAATTTGAGAAGCTCGTTTTCCTCCAAAAGGATCTTGATGAGCATCTCCATCCGGGTCTCCATGCGATAACACTCTAAAAGATTCTGCCGTTTCTCGACATCCACCGTCAAATGGGAGGCGACCAGATCCGACCACTTGTCCAGGTCTCGTACCGAATTGACCGACAGAAGAATCTCTGGAGGAAGCTTTGGGTGAAGAGTCACGTAGTCCTCGAAGGCCAGCAGAACACTCCGTTTAAGGGCCTCGATCTTCTCGTCCTTTCGCCATCGGCCGGACTCCACCGGGATAAGGTCAGCGGACAGGACGTCTCGCTCTTTTACATAGGTTCGGGCTCTCATACGAGCCAGCCCCTCAATGAGAACCTTCGTAGAGCCATCAGGAATCCGAACCATCTGAAGGATGTTGCAGAGAGTTCCCATGGAATACAGGTCGCTCTCGCCAGGATCGTCCACGGCCAGGTCGATCTGAGTCGCCACGAAGATTTTTCGATCCTCTAAAATGGAGAGCTCAATGGCCTTCAGGGAGCGGGGACGACCGATGAACAAAGGTGCAATGGACCCTGGGAACATGACCATATCCCGAACAGGGAGAACATAAGCCATGGATCAGGCAACCTCCTCATCGGTCCTGAGAACGAATCGGGGCGACTCGGTTCCCTCGACAAAGCCTGGTTCGATGACGATCTTGGCGATGTCCTTTTCACGGGAGGGAAGCTCATACATGAGGTCGAGCATCCGTCCTTCCAGAATAGTTCTGAGAGCCCGGGCTCCGGTTTTTTTTGCGGCAGCCTTCTCCGCAACAAGCCTGAGGGCCTCCTCGGAAAACTCCAACTCCACGCCCTCCAGCTCAATAAGGCGCATATACTGACGAACCAAGGCATTTCTGGGCTCAGTGAGGATACGGACCAAGGCATCGACATCCAGACTCTCCATGGGCACGAGGACGGGAAGGCGACCGATAATCTCAGGGATAAACCCGTATGAAACCAGGTCATCGGGCTCAGACTGAGAGAGGATCTCATATTTCGTCTCCGCTGACTGGCGACACACGTCTCCGCCAAAACCAATAGCTTTTTCGTTTACCCTTCTGGCAACGACATCCTCCAAACCATCGAAAGCACCGGCACAGATGAAAAGGATGTTGGTCGTATCGATCTGAATGAAGTCCTGATACGGATGTTTTCGGCCCCCCTTGGGCGGCACGTTGGCCAAGGTCCCCTCTAAAATCTTGAGCAGGGCCTGCTGGACTCCTTCCCCTGAGACGTCTCTGGTGATGGATGTGGATTCGGACTTGCGAGTGATCTTGTCGATCTCGTCGATGTAGATGATGCCCCGCTCGGCCGCAGCCACGTCGTAGTCGGCAGCCTGAAGCAAGCGAACCAGGATATTCTCCACGTCCTCTCCAACGTATCCCGCCTCGGTCAGAGCCGTAGCGTCGGCCATGGCGAAAGGAACCTTAAGCCTCCTGGCCAGGGTCTGGGCGATCAAGGTCTTGCCCGAACCCGTAGGCCCGATGAGCAAAAGATTGCTCTTTTGTATATCCACGTCGCTATCCTGGGATTGGTTGTTCTGAACCCTTCGGTAGTGATTGTAGACGGCGACAGCTACCGCCCGTTTAGCGTACTCCTGGGAGATAACATATCGATCAAGATAGGCCTTGATATCCTTGGGTTTAGGAATCTCGGCAAAATCCAAAGGACTTGCTTTCACATCGGCCTGCTGATCGTCGGTTTCCTGTTCCTCGTTGAGGATCAGGGAACACAGATTGACACACTCGTTACAGATATAGACACCGGGACCGGCGATGAGTTTCACCGCCTCTTCCTGAGATTTTCCACAAAACGAACACCGCAGGTTTGTATCCTTACCTTGGCCTCCGTCGTCAAAGGTCTTCATACTCCTTCCCTCCTCAAGACTGGTACAGGGGGACACCCCGTTTGTCCCACAATACGCAAATAAGGGATACCCATAATGTTGGGCTCCCTTATTTCAAAAAAGCCACCTCTCCAGCTACGATGACTAGCGTTTGTCGATAACCTTATCCACTAGACCGTAAGACATAGCCTGTTCACCCGACATGTAGTAATCACGCTCCGTATCAGCACAGACTTTGTCATACTCCTGCCCACTGTGGTTGGCCAAAATCCGGTTCAGAGTCTCCTTGGTATGGAGGATCTCCTGAACCTGGATAGCCATATCCGATGCTTTTCCTCTGGTGCCGCCCCATGGTTGGTGGATCATAATCCTGCTGTTCGGCAGCGATATACGTTTCCCCCTGGTTCCAGCGGTCAGCAGGATCGCCGCCATGCTCGCAGCGATTCCCACCACGATGGTGGAGATATCACATTTGACATACTGCATGGTGTCGTATATGGCGAGCCCAGCCGTGGTGGAGCCCCCTGGGGAATTGATGTAAAAGTAGATATCCTTTTCAGGATTTTCGCTCTCCAAAAAGAGCATCTGAGCGATCACCGAGTTGGCCAGGCCATCTCCAATTTCGTCACCGATAAAAACTATCCTGTCCTTCAACAGGCGCGAATAGATGTCGTATGAACGCTCACCGCGTCCGGTCTGTTCTATAACGTAGGGAACATACATAGGTATACGATCCTCCCCATAGGGCTCGATTCGCCGATTTTATTCTTTGGGATCTCCCTCCGGGAGTTCCTTTTCCTCTATGGTCACCTTTTCCATCATAGCGCCTATGGTTTTACGGGTTTTGACGGAATGAACGATCTCGCTGAGTTTTTCTCTATCCTTTGTAAAGGCGTTTCGGACCATCTCCGACTGAACTCCGTACATCCCCGCAAGTCGCTGGAACTCCTCCTCCATATCGTCCTTGGAAAGCTCGACACCGAGCTCTGTGCCATAGGCATCAAGAACCACGAATTCCTTCACGTCCCGTTCAGCCTGAGCGACGATCTGTTTCTCCTCGGGGCGGTCGCCTTCCTGTTCGTCCAGCCGTTTGTTGATATTCTCGATCTGGCGCTTCACCATGGAATGAGGGAGGTCCACCTCGGAATTTTGGACGGCCTTGAAGACCATCTCATGCTCAGCGCTCTGCCGAGATTCGGCCTCCATATGCTCTCGAAGCTGCTGGCCGATTCTCTCCCGAAATGCGGAAAGATCCATCTCCCGCCCCTCGTCGCCAAAGACAACCCCAAAAAATTCGCTGTCCAGCTCTGGAAGCACAAGTTCATTAACCTGTGAGACCGTAAAATGATACCGGGCAGTTCGACCTGCCAGTTTCGTATCGTGATAATTCTCGTCGATCTGGACGTCAGCGTCTCGTTCATCCGATGGAGAAACCCCCACGAGTGCCTCACGGATCTCAGGACGAAGCGTCTTTTCGTTTAATTCAAAGCGATGCTCCTCCGCATCGTGAGAGACGAGAACCTCACCCTCATCGTCCAAAACAGTCGTAGCATACTGGGCGATAACCAGATCCCCCAGCTCGCTCGGCCGATCGACAGAGGTCGGCACAGCGTGTTTCTTACGAAGGTTCTCAACGGCCTCGTTCACGTGGACCTCGGTCACTGCGAGCTTCGGTTGTGTCACCGTTATGTCCGCAAGCTCCGCAAGGGTGACCTCAGGCTCGACCTCGAAGACCACCGTGATCTCGGCATCCTTGCCCTCCTCCATAACATCGACCTTAACGTCAGGATCTTCAATGAGTTTAAGGTCATAGTCGGTCGTCAGGCTCTCCAAGATATTCGGAAGCAACGCCTCCAGGGCCTCCGCCAGGATGGCATCCTTTCCGAATCTGAGATCTAAAACCTTTCGAGGTGCCTTCCCTCGGCGAAAGCCGGGGATCGAGGCGTTTCGAGAAAGTTTTTGGTATGTCTTGGTAATTTCCTTAGCGAAATCATCCACCTCGACGACTGCCTTGATGGTGATGATGTTCTTTTCCTGCGATAGCATCTCCGATCTCACGAGAGGCAACCCCTTTCACGACATTCCTAATTCTTTAAAATAGACCACGGTAGTATATCACAAACGAGGATCAATCACTCACAGATCTCCACGAAACGTCGAAGATCCCGGTCGAATTGGTACACAGTTGTGTCATACAGGTGAAAAAGCGAGTCAAATCACCTCGTCCAGGGGGGTAAAGGTATCCTGCATCATTCTATCACCTCGACAGGGCTGAAGTCTGAGGATACACAGACGCAGCACCTGAGAACGTCACGGACGCACTTCGAAACAAGCTTATCACACAACAAAAGAGGGGAAACACTAAGAAGGGAAATAGAAAGAGATGGTGCGAGAGAGGGGATTTGAACCCCTACGCACGAATGCACTGGATCCTAAATCCAGCGTGTCTACCAGTTCCACCACTCTCGCATCGTTCACGACAAAAAGAATGGTGGACCGCACAGGAATCGAACCTGTAACCCCCTGATTAAGAGTCAGGTGCTCTGCCAGTTGAGCTAGCGGTCCACATCCAAAACGATTGGGATGGCGTCATATACATGGTGGATCGCACAGGAATCGAACCTGTAACCCCCTGATTAAGAGTCAGGTGCTCTGCCAGTTGAGCTAGCGATCCACAATAAAAAATGGGGTGAGTGAGGGGATTCGAACCCCCGACCTCTGGAACCACAATCCAGCGTTCTAACCAACTGAACTACACTCACCGTCATATCTGTTTGGCGCGCCGGGCAGGACTCGAACCCGCGGCCCACGGCTTAGAAGGCCGTTGCTCTATCCAGCTGAGCTACCGGCGCAAGAAAAATGGAGCGGAAAACGGGACTCGAACCCGCAACCCCCAGCTTGGAAGGCTAGTGCTCTACCAATTGAGCTATTTCCGCTTATCCACGGGTTTGACATGGTCGGGGCGAAAGGATTCGAACCTTCGACCCCCTGCTCCCAAAGCAGGTGCGCTAACCAGACTGCGCCACGCCCCGATCGAAAGTCGAAATGGTGGAGCTGGGGGGACTCGAACCCCCGACCTATTCCTTGCGAAGGAATCGCGCTCCCTCTGCGCCACAGCCCCCAGTCCTTCAGGACGGCGTCAATTGTACTGACACGTCTTACTCTTGTCAAGCCAAATATCGCTGCTTATGGCAAAACACCGTTCTTATACTGGCTCCAATAGGTGCGACTATTTCGTAGCGAACGGACGACTTCTCCCCCTTATCCTGAAAGCAGAAAGTCGCTTTTCGAGAACGGACTTTTGGGCGAGACAGGACTCTGATGGAACGAGCTGAGGCTGGGAGACTCGGATGTGGGTTTTTTAGAGGTGCCCTATTACCGAAACGACACGATGGTGACTCCGTATCCCCCTTCGCCGTTCTCACCCAGACGAAACGAGGAAACGTACTGAAGGCAGGAACAGAGTTTGTGGACCTTACGCCGAAGGATCCCCTCACCCCGGCCGTGGATAACCGTGACCTCCCCATACCCCGCACGGACAGCCCTGTCCAGATAGTCCGCCACCAGGGGCATCGCCTCGTCCACGGTCATTCCGCGAACCATGATGGAACTCGGCACCCCTACAGGACGTGCCACAGCTATGGACGGACCGCTCACCTCCTGTCGAGGCCTCTTATCGCTGAGGGTCAGCTTGTTCAGTGGAACCTCCACACGAAGACCTCCAACGAGGACCTGAGCCTTTTTCTCCTCCAGGGCGAGGATTTCACCGGCTGACGAAGCACCGGAGACCTGAACCACGTCGCCGACCTGGAAACCTCTGGGACGATCGTCCCTCACCTCCTGAGCCTCCATGGTCGCCTGGCGAACCCGAGACCGCTCCTTGGTTCGGGCGATCTTTTTCTTGTGCTGATCCAATGCTCGATGAGCGGCAGACTGAGCGGCCGTTTCCAGTCCCCGGAGCATCTCCTTGGCCTGGCGTTCGGCCTGTTCCAAAATTCGCTCGGCCTCTTGATCTGCCTTCATCATGGTCCGTCTCTTGATCTTCTCCAAACGTCGTCGCTGCTCCTTCAGGGACACTTTAAGACGCTCTATCTCGACCCGTTCGGCTCGTAGCGCCGTCTCCTGGGCCTCCAGGGCAGCGTTTTTTCTCTGCAGTTCGCCGATCATGGCCTCCACGGATGCCTCGCCGCTTTGAAGGGCCTTTTGGGCCTCCAGCGCGACTTCCTTCTGTATACCCAACCGTTGAGCGATTGCCAGAGCGTTGCTCTGCCCCGGAACACCCATCACCAGACGGTACGTGGGAAGGAGTTTCTCGACGTCGAAGTCCATGCTGGCCGTCTCGACCCCCTGGGTCGTCGTGGCGAATTTTTTGATGGGGTTATGGTGCGTCGTGGCGAGGACCAGAGGCCCCCGACGAAGCAAGACCTTCAGAAGAGCCACACCCAAAGCAGCTCCTTCCTGGGGATCGGTTCCGGCTCCCAGTTCGTCCAGGAGGATCAGAGAGCGGTCATCGCAGCTATTCAGGATCTGGATAACGTTTGTCAGGTGAGCGCTGAAGGTCGATAAGCTCTGTTCTATGCTTTGTTCGTCGCCGATGTCGGCGTACAGCCCTGAGATATCCCCAAGCTGAGAGCCCTCGATTCCCGGCACGGGAAAACCACACCACGCCAAAACAACAGCTACCCCCACCGTCTTGAGAGCGACCGTCTTGCCTCCCGTGTTCGGACCGGTAACCACCAGAACCCGAAACGACCCACCACAGTGTACGTCGATGGGGACCACCGATGAACCCAAAAGGGGATGACGCAGGCCGAAAAAACGGAACGAAGATCCAGACGTCATCTCCGGGAAAATCCACCGTTCCCGGTCCATAAGCTCCGAGACGGAATAGCACATATCCACGGTTCCCACGACTTCCTGAGCGTCGAGGACAGCACCTTTTCTGGAGACAAAACGGGCCGTGAGCTCCCGAAAGATCCGCCGTTCCTCATCCCGTTCGTCCTGGCGAAGGGCAACGACCTTATTGTTCAGGGGAATGATGGCGTTGGGCTCCATATAGACGGAGTTCCCCGACGATGAGCGATCTACAAGAATGCCTGGAAATCGCCCCACGAACTCCTGTCGGACGAGGACCACCGATCGACCGTTTCGAATCGAGAGGACACGTTCCTGGAGCATGTGAACCGCACCGCTGTGTAACAGAGAGTTGACCTCCCGTCGAACCCGTCGGCGAACGTCGTTCAGTTTTTCCCTGATCTCCCGCAGCTTAGGGGACGCGCCGTCATAGAGGACGCCATTCTCATCCAATACCGACAGGGCCTCCAGATCGTCGGAGAAATCCCGCACCTTTCGGCTGAGGGGCAGGAGAAAAGGGAAGTCATCTTGAACCGATTCGACGGCCTCACGAATCCGCCCTCCCAGGCTCAGTACAGTTCGAAAACGCAGGAGCTCCTCTCCGGAGAGGAGCCCCGTCTCCTGAGCATCGTCCAGAAGACCGTTCAGCGGGGCAACGTCCGACATCCAGGGCAACGAACCGTATATAGAAAGATAGCGGCGGTATTCCTCAAAAAGAGCCTGCCGCCGAAGCACCTGCTCTCGATCAGAACAGGGGCTTTGGCGGCGGAGTACGACATCTCCCAGGCTGCTTCTGACACCCGAGGCCAGAAAACGGTTCAGAATGGTCTCAATCTCCAGGAGAGACAAGACCGATTTCGATATTCTCATGGCTTACTACGCCCTTTGAGCATCATCGCTCCTGCTCTGGACATTCTCCTCAACTTCTGAGGGGAGAAGTCCGCTTCGAACGGCGTATGGAGCGACATAGGGCCATACCAGGCGAGCCAACTCCATGGAGCGGCTATCCTTCAAAATTTCCCGAGGAAGCAGAGGTCCAGCCATGGAGATCAGGACGAAAGCCACCAGCAAAAGAGCCGTCGATTTAACGATTCCAGCAAAGATCCCCAAAAGTCGATCCAGAAAAGTCAGGGACGTCAAGCTCAAAAAGGCCCGACAGAGCTTGGTCAACAGCGCTCCGATCAGGATGGTCACCACGAAGGCGACGACCATCGCGATGCCCTTGGCGACGGTGAGAGAGAGACTCTCAAAAGCGTTCACGATCATGAGCCCTCCCGGGGTCGCCAAACGAAAGGCCAGGATCACCCCTCCCACGGTAGCAGCAAGGGAAACGACCTCCCCCACAAGCCCTCGAAGAAGACCACGAACAGCGAAGACGGCCGTGACGAACAAAAAGACCAGATCGACAGCCCAGGCCAGGCTCACTCTTTTTCCTCCTCGCCGTACTCTTCTATCAACGACTCCAGCCTCTGACAGTGGCCATCAAACGAAAAAACCAGGTTCAAACACGCCAGGAGAAGCCTCCTGTCAGGAGATGCTTTGGGGTCGGTCTCGGCCAAAGCCCCCTCGACGATAGAGTGTATTCGCTCCCAGGTCGCCAGATCCAAATCGGTCCCGACGTCGTACCGATGGGGCCCGACGACCACAGTTCCATGATTTTTTTCTTGGGCCAATCGGACCACCACCTTCCCTACGATCTATTCTCTGAGGGGGTCTGAGGCATAAGGTTCTTGAGCTTCCCGTACATACTCGAGAGCTGCCCCTCCAGTTGATTTTTTTCCTTTTGAAGGCCCATCTTCTCCCTCTCAAGCTGCTCGATTCGCCTCTGGTATTCCTTCTCCTGACGGATTCGATCCACCTCTTTCTCTCTGAGCTGAGCCTTGGTCTGTTCGAGCTCGCCTGCCAGTCGATCCCGGGAATCCTTCAGTCCTTTCATCCGCTCTCCAAGTCCGTCGATCAGTTGGTCCATGTGCTCTAGATTCACTTCGATCCCTCCAGCTTTGCGGACATGCCCGCAGTGTATCTCCGCCACTCAGCGGAGAGTGTACCCCATCCCCTCCAGTCGGGAACGGACCTGACCGTGAATTTGGTCCACCTCCACGTCCTGCAGGGTTCTGTCGTTTCGACGATAGGTCAGGGAAAAGGCCACGCTTCGCTGTCCCTCGGGGACCCCATCTCCTCGGTAGATATCGAAGAGATACACCGACGCCAGCAGATCTCCAGCGACCGATCGAATGTGCTCGATCACCAAGGTCACCGGTGTGGACTCGTCAATCAGCAGAGAGACATCCCGAAAGACACCGGGATAGGCCGATCCCTGGATGAAACTCCGCTCTGGCTGAGGAACCAACGGCGCCAGATCAAACTCGAAACAATAAATCGGGCCATCCAGCCCCATCTTCTCTTGAATCTCCGGCTTGAGTCTGACGAGAAATCCCACGACAGCCCCATCATACACGATGTGGGCCGTTTGCCCAAGATGGCCGAAGGGCTCTTCTCCCTGGACGAACTCCAGAGAAATACCCCGCCCGAGGGCCAGGGATTGGATATCCGATTTAACGGAGAGCAGATCGTCCAGGAAGGCCTCCCCATAAGGGTTTCGACGGTCCTTCCCCACGAAAACCAAACCAGCGACCCGATCCCGTTCGACGAGTTTTTCCTGCACGACGGGGAAAATACGTCCGATCTCGAACAGCCGGACAGCCCCTCGCCATCCAGAACGGACGGTCCGTTCAAGGGCCTCCATAAGCCCGGGAAGCATGGTCGAACGCATAACGGAGTTCTGGGCACTCAAGGGGTTGGTCAGAGACAGAAAATCCCCTCTGGGATCGTCCGTCAACCGAAGGAGCTCCGCGTATCGGGGAGAGTGAAAACTGTAGGAGACGACCTCCGTGTATCCCCGAGCTATGGCATGCACCCGAAGCTCTCGAACTGCGGACGTCACGGGATCCAGGCCACCAGAACCATGTGTACAGCCGGGGATCTTGGGGGTGATGTGGTCGTATCCCCGGATTCGGGCTACCTCCTCAATCAGATCTTCCTCAATAGCCATATCCGGCCTGAAAGACGGGATGACAAAACGACGGACGACTCCATCGTCATCCAGGGGGACCAGCCCCAGGCTAACCAAAAGCGACGTCGCCTTGTCCATGTCGGCCCAACCCACGATCCGACGAAGTTTTTTCTCCGTCAATGTCGCCGTGACCGGCCGAGGAAGACCTCGGGTCGCCACGACGGCCCCAACCTCAGGAACACCACATCCCCAGCTTCGCAGGCACTCCACAGCGTAGGACAACGCCTCCTCGGGAAGGGAGGGATCCACTCCTCGGGCGAATCGATAGGACGCCTCGCTCGCAAGCCCCAGGTGTCGGGAGGTTCCCCCCACTCGGGGTGCGTCAAAGGACGCACTCTCCAGGAGAACCGTCGTGGTTCCATCGTGGATCTCCGAGTTCAGCCCCCCCATAACGCCGGCCAAGGCCACGATCTCATCGCCGCTACAGATAACCAGATCAGAGGACTGAAGTGTCCGTTCCTTGTGGTCCAGGGTGAGGAAAAGCTCCCCCTCCCGGGCGGCTCGAACCGAGATGGAGCTCCCGGGAAGACGATCCATATCGAAGCCATGGAGAGGTTGCCCCAAAGCCAACATGGTCAGGTTAGTCGCGTCCACCACGTTGTTCACCGGCCGAACACCGCACAAAGCCAGACGGATACGGACCGACAGAGGGGAGGGCGCGACAACGACATCCCGAACCATACCCATAGTGTAGAGGAGGCACCCATCGTCCTCCAGGGTAACGCCCCCGAAAGGACGGCTCCATGAGGGGGCACCGTCAAGTTGAACACGGGGCTTTTCCCGAACAATAGTCTCGGGAAACAGGGCGGCCACCTCTCGAACGACGCCTCTCATGCTCAGCATGTCCCCCCGGTTCGGCGTTATGGAGAGCTCCAGAAGAAGATCGTCCAACCCTAAAGCTCTCACCACATCCTGACCAGGCGAGAGATCGTCAGGAAGGATCAGAATTCCCTCCTCGATGGCTGCATCAGGAACGCCCAGTTCACGGGCCGAGAGCATCATGCCAGGACTGGCGATTCCGTCAAAATCTCGAACAGAAAGGACCATACCATCCGCAAGAACCGAGCCCGGCGGTCCATAAGGGACCAGATCGCCGACGGTCACGTTTGTCGCAGCTGTGACACATTGAACCGCCCCATCTTGCCCCGTATTCAGGGTAACAACTTGAAGGGTTCCTTTGGTGGCATGGGGTTCTAAATGCGTCACCCGAGCAACCACAACTCCAGCCAATTTGCCACAAGGCCGATGGATTCTCTCAATCTCGTTCCCGGTCACGGTCAGCCTCTCGGCCACGGTATCTGGCGCTAGAGGCAAGTCCACCAGTTCGTTCAGCCAATTCCAAGAGACGAGCATCACAGAGCCCTCCCAGAGAGAAGATACGACAGATCGCCCTCAAACAGAGGACGAAGATCCCGAATATCGTATTTAAGCATCGCAATTCTATCCAGTCCCATCCCCCAGGCAAAGCCACTATAACGCTCAGGATCGACACCGCCGAATCGAAGCACATTAGGGTGGACCATCCCCATGCCGCCGATCTCCAGCCACCCACTTCCCCGGCACACCCGACAGTCTGGGATCTTGCCGGAACAGGCGATACAGCGAATGTCCACCTCCATGGACGGCTCGGTGAAGGGGAAATAACTGGATCGATATCGGGCTTCGACCGACCGGTCAAATACAGCCGAAAGCATCGCCTCCAAGCATCCCTTCAGGTGGGCGATGGAGATATCCTCCTCCACCAGAAGCCCCTCTATCTGGTGAAACATGGGAGAGTGGGTGGGGTCGCTATCCCGCCGATATACCTTACCCGGACAGGCAACCCGAAGAGGTGCCCCCATGGACAGCATCGATCGAATCTGAACCGGTGACGTATGAGTCCGCAAAAGCCGTCCGTCGTCAAAGTAGAAAGTGTCCTGCATGTCCCTGGCCGGATGGTGAGCAGGGATGTTCAGTGCCTCGAAATTATGAAAATCGTCCTCCACCTCAGGGCCCAGAGCGACGGTGAATCCCAATCCGGCGAGGACCTCCACCACGTCGTACATCACCTGCATAACGGGGTGGACTCCGCCAACGGGCCGTCCCCGTCCAGGCTGGGTGACATCGACAAAATCCTGCATCTCCTGACGCTGACGATCAGCCTTTTCGGCCTGAGCCGTACGTTGCGTCAACGCATCCTCCAACTCGTTTTTGAGGCTGTTGATGAACTGACCGGCCTGAGGACGCTCCTCTTGAGAAAGGCTTCCCAGAGATTTGAGCAAAGCGGTAACCCGCCCCTTTTTCCCTAAATAACAAACCCGAATGTTCTTCAGGTCATGAACGTTCTCGACATGCTCCAATTCAGCCAGAAAGGCTCTCCGTATCTCTGCTATCTCGTTTGATAACTGACTCACCTAAACCTCCCCTTCCGACGGTCTGTCCTGAACTCTTTCCACCCAAGACTCCAGCCTTTTCCGATCCCCTACCAAAAGCAGTCGATCACCGTTTTGGATCGTCTCTGCAGGATTGGGAAGGATTTTACCGCCTCCTCGGTCCAAAAGGAGGACCATAGCACCGTATTTTTCTTGAAAATTCACATCGACCAGCGACTTACCCATCATCTCGGGCAAGGGAGCCAGCTCACCAACGATGTACTCGTTCCCCGGAATCTGGGAAAAATTCGTCAACCAGGGATGAATGAACTGATCAGCCAGGCGAGCTCCCATGTCCCTCTCGGGAAAGATCACCCGATGAGCACCCACCCGAGCCAGCACTCTGGCATGAAGGGCCGTCTGGGCTCGGGCGACGACCTGCCCGATGTTGAGCCCTTTCAGAAGGGCCGTCGTCAGGATACTGGCCTCGATATTCTCGCCGATGGCCACAACCGCCACGTTGGCCTCCTTCGCCCCGACCTTGATCAAAGCGTCCTCGTCAGTGGCGTCAAGCTCGGCAGCGTAGTCCACCAGATCGGCAACCCCTGCCACCCTATCGTGAAGCTCATCCACCGCAACCACCCTCTGTCCCAAAGCCACTAAGCGCTCGCACAGAGAAAAACCGAAACGGCCCAACCCGACCACGAAGTAGGTTCGAACCTCTTGAGACACGGATATCACCCTTTCTATCCGATGGATACAGGCGCCTCGGCATAGGTCACCGTATGGGACGTTTCCTTATGCAAAACGCTGAACATGAAGGTGAGAATACCGACCCGCCCCCAAAACATCAACAGGATCAATTCGCATTTTCCGATCCAGGAGAGCTCCGAGGTTATGCCCATCGACAGGCCGACGGTCCCCAGGGCCGAGACAACCTCGAAGACCAGGCTCCTAAAGGACAGGGACTCACTCAGGCTGATGAGCAATATCCCTGCCACCAGAGTGATCATGTACAGAATCGCCAGCATCATAGCCTGCAAAACGGTGCTCTGAGCCACAGTTCGACGCCAGAGGACCAGCTGAGACTCTCCCCTGGTGTTGAAAAACGCCGAGGACATGAGCAAACCAAAGGTGGTCGTCTTCATACCGCCCCCCGTCGAGCCCGGCGAAGCCCCAATGACCATGAGCAGCATAATGACAAAGACTCCCACGGAGGAGAGATCTCCCATGGAGATCGTGTTGAAACCCGCGGTTCTGGGGGTCACCGAACAAAACAGGGCGTTCCAGAGCTTCAGGGCAGGCGAGAACCCCGCAAGCCCGCGAGTCCACTCGGTAAGGGCCAGTATAGCTGTCCCAGACAGAATCAAGGCCACGGTAAGGACCAGCACCAACCTCGTATGGACCGATAACCGCCGCCGATACCGGAAACGGCTCCATAGCTCCCAGAGGACCACGAACCCTACTCCTCCAAGGACGATGAGGACCATCACCACGCCGGAGACGAACCATCCCGACGTGAATCGGGCCAGACTGTCGGAAAACGGCGAAAAACCAGCGTTGCAGAAGGCACTCACGCTATGAAAGAGAGCATACCAGAGGGACGTCCCTACATCGAATCTCTGGTGAAATCCGAAGAAAAGAGGGATCATACAGACTCCCTCGATCAGGAGCGTCATCTTGACGATCCTGGCCACCAGACGAACGGCACCGGAGGGGCCTCTCAAGCCTATGCTCCCGGCGAACAAAAGTCGTTCCCGAATGCCGATATGACGCCGGAACAGGAGAAGGGCGAATGTAGCTGCGGTCATCACTCCCAGCCCCCCCAACTGAATGAGCGCTAACAATATCCATTGGGACGGAACACTCAGCCCCGTGCCGGTGTCCACCACCGTCAACCCCGTAACACACACCGCCGAGGTAGAGGTAAACAGAGCATCCAAAACAGACAGAGGCTGCCCTCCCCAACGATTACAGCCCCATAGCAGAAGGGCTCCTATCACAATTAATGATAGGAACCCTCCGACGATAACCCGTTCAACCCGTATGGCGCTGTAGGTTTTCACTATACCTGGAGAGCCTCTTTGGCTTTCACGGCCAGAGCCTCGAAGGCAGGCATATCGTTCACGGCCAGATCAGCCAACATCTTTCGGTTAATCTGGATATCAGCTTTTTTCAAGCCGTTGATAAGGGAGCTGTAGTTCAGCTCGTGCATCCGAGCGGCGGCGTTGATTCTGGTGATCCAGAGCCTTCGGAAATCACGTTTTTTGAGCTTTCGATCAGCGTACATACTGGTCAGAGAGTGAAGGTACGCCTCCCTGGCCCGGCGGTAGACGTTCTTCTTTCGCCCGAAGTAGCCCTTGGTGATGGAAAAAAGTTTTTTTCTCTTTCTATCGCTTGAACTTGCTGCTTTGACACGCATGACACGTCACCTCTCGATACAAATCTGCCCAATCAGGCGTAGGGCATGAGCTTCTTCATGGTCTCCGTCAGGGTATCGTTCAGGATACCGTTTTGACGAAGCCGCCGAAGCCGTCGGGAGTTTTTGGTCTTCAAGAGATGAGAGCGACCACATTTTTTGTAGGACACTTTACCTCCGGCAGAGAAGGAAAAACGCTTCTTGGCGCCGGAATGGGTTTTCATCTTAGGCATGGGGATACCCTCCTTACAACATATCAATCCCCGCAGGGGTCAATTCTGACAAATTATTCCTCTCCAGACGCCCGTTTGGCGCCCGCTTCTTTCTGCTGAGGGGTGGGCGTCAGCATCATCCGCATATACCGCCCCTCCATTCGGGGATAGCCCTCCACCTTGCCCAGGTCTTCGCAGTCCTTGGAAACCCTGTCCAAGACCTCTTTTCCTCGGTCAAGAAAGGCCATCTCCCGCCCTCGAAAGAAGATCGACACCTTAACTCGATGACCGTTCTCCAGGAAACTCCTGATGGCCTTGGTTTTGAAATTGTAGTCGTGTTCGTCGATCTTGGGACGCATCTTCATCTCTTTGAGGGTCTGTGTCTTCTGCTTCTTTCGGGCGTCCTTCTCCCGCTTCTGCTGCTGGTACCGGAACTTCCCGTAATCCAGAATGCGACACACCGGCGGCTTAGCATCGGGGGCCACCTCGACCAGATCCAGATCCTTGGAGATCGCGATTTCCTGGGCCTCGTCTATGGACAACACCCCTACCTTGCTCCCCTGATCGTCGATGACCAGAACCTCCTTAGCGGAGATCTCTTCGTTGACCCTCGGCTCGTCAGAAAGTTTCTTAGCTATAACGGTTCACCTCCATAAAAAATACACGTTAAAGAAGGGGCCACAGGGCCCCCTCAATACAGACGATAGATAGACAAAACTACCTGTTCGCCGAAAAAACCAGATAACTGCTTCTGCGTCATCAGGTGAGGAGGGAACCCCTTCTTCTTCCGTAATGTATATAACGAGGGTATGATACCATCTACTCCACCGTTAGGCAAGTGGTGTCGAAAGAGGATTAAGCTGGCCCTCCAGGTGGGTGATCAGATCCTCCACCATCATGGACCCCAGATCCCCCTCAGAACGATCACGAACAGCTACCGTGCCTGAATCCCGCTCCTTGTCGCCGACGACGAGCATAAAGGGAACCTTCTCCATCTGAGCATCACGGATCTTCCTGCCAAGCTTCTCATCTCGAAGATCGAGCTCGACCCGATAATCCAGGGCCTCAAGTTTTCTCATGAGCTCAAGAGCATACTCCCTGTGATCCTCACTCACGGCCAGGATCTTCAACTGAACCGGCGCGATCCAGAAGGGGAAGGCACCAGCGTAGTGCTCGATAAGGATGCCGAGGAAGCGCTCCAGGCTGCCCAGAATTGTTCGATGAAGCATGGCGGGGCGATGTTCTTTGCCGTCGGATCCAATGTAGGTGATATCGAATTTCTCGGGCATCTGAAAATCGAGCTGTATCGTGCCGCACTGCCACGTCCGCCCGATACAGTCCTCCAGGTGGAAGTCTATCTTGGGACCGTAGAACGCCCCATCACCGGGATTGAGGACATATTCAGTGCCCCGGGCCTCCAGAACCTCCTGAAGGGACTTCTCCGCCAAATCCCACAGCTCGTCCGATCCCATCGAGTTCTCCGGCCTTGTAGACAGCTCCACATGGTATTTAAAACCAAAGATATTCGAGTAGGTATAGTCCACCATGTCCATGATCAGAGATACCTCATCGGCAATCTGATCGGGCATACAGTAGTGATGGGCGTCATCCTGGGTAAAGCAACGCACTCTCATGAGCCCGTGCAGCACGCCGGACTTCTCGTGACGGTGTACCACCCCCAACTCCGCCATTCGCATGGGGAGGTCTCGATAGCTGTGGAGGTCCGCGTTGTAGACCAGGATACCGCCGGGACAGTTCATGGGTTTGATGGCATACGGCTGCTCGTCAATCTCGGTAAAATACATATTGTCCTGGTAATGGTCCCAATGGCCTGACTGCATCCACAGATCTCGGTTGAGGATGAGAGGCGTCCTGATCTCATCATAGCCGTTTCGGCGATGATGCTTGCGCCAAAAGTCCACCAGGGTGTTGATAACGACCATGCCTTTGGGGTGAAAGAAAGGGAAACCGGGCCCTTCCCTGTGAAGGGAGAAAAGACCAAGTTCACGACCGAGCTTGCGATGATCCCTCTTTCGGGCTTCCTCCATACGACGAATATATTCGTCCAACTCCTCCTTAGACGGAAAGGCCGTGCCGTAAATTCGGGTCAACATGATGTTGTTCTCATCGCCACGCCAATAGGCACCGGCTACGGAGAGAAGCTTGAAATTCTTCAGAAACCGGGTGTTTGGAACGTGAGGGCCTCGACAGAGATCTACGTATTCCTCCTGCCAGTAGACGTTGACCGAGCTGTCCTCGACCGCCTCCAGGATCTCCACCTTGTACGGATTCTTCCTCTCCCTGAAGAGATCGACAGCCTCCTCGATGGGGAGCCGCACCCTCGTCAGGGGAACGGCTTTTTTCACGATACGATGCATCTCCTTCTCTAAAGCCGGAAAATCAGCCTCGGAGATGGGCTCCTTAAACTCGATATCGTAGTAGAAGCCGTCCTTGATCACCGGCCCGATAGCCACGACGGCACCGGGAAAGAGCCTCGTTACCGCCTGGGCCAGCAGATGGGCTGTCGAGTGGCGCAGAATTTCCAGTCCTTCCTCGGAGTTTGAGATAACAGGCTCAACCGTAGCGTCACACTTTATCGGTACATTCAGGTCTAAAAGCTCCCCGTTGACCTTGGCTGCCAAGGCTCCCTTATCCTGTTTAAACTTTTTCAGAATATCGCCAGCCAACATGGGGTCTGCTTCCAAGACCTGACCATCAACATCGGAAAAACGAATCACGTCCATCCCCTGCCTTTCTTCCGAGCGGAGCCCCTCGCTCCGCCGCTCTCGACGACCCCTACGATGGGTCGTCGTCCTCCTGCCCTTCCCGACGGTTGTGAACAGCTGCGCCCCCGGTACTACCGAATCCACCGAGACCTCGTACGGTGGTATCCAGCTCGTCCACCTCCTCCCAAAATCCTCGAACGACGGGTGCCAGAACCATCTGGGCAATTCGATCTCCCCGATCGATGGCAAAAGGGCGGTCGCCCAGGTTCATCAAAATCACCCGTATCTCGCCTCGATAATCCGAGTCGATGGTTCCGGGACCGTTGGGAATGATGATCTTGCGCTTCAAAGCCAGACCGCTCCGCGCGCGGATCTGCGCCTCGTATCCCTGAGGGACAGCGATCCGAAGCCCAGTTCCAATGGAGATACACTGACCTGGGCAGATGACGGTGTCCTCGGCAGCGTACAGATCCATACCCACAGCACCGACGGTCTGATAGCCGGGAAGGGGAAGCCCGTAAGCTTCCCCTTCCCGAACGACGGGAATACGTATATTCATGGCCTCAAAAACTATCTGCGACGATCGCCCCGGGGACCGCCACGACGGCGGTCATCGCCGCCTGGGCGTCGCCTCGGTCCGTCGTGTCCTCCCGATGGAGCCGGAGGAAGTTCGGAGATCGCCTTGTCCCTCTCGGCCTCAAACGGCAGATAGGCCTCCAGACCGGCCTCCTTCACCTTGGTCTCGTCAGCCAACAGCTTCTTTCTGGTGAGGTTGATCCTCCCCATATCGTCGATCTCCCGAACCATCACCAATACCTGGTCGCCGGGCTTGAACACGTCCTCGACCTTGCCCACCCTGTGGGTACTGATCTCACTGACGTGGAGCAACCCTTCCTTACCAGGAAGGACCTCGATGAAGGCCCCAAAGGCCATAAGCCGAGTCACCTTGCCGCAGAAAGCCTCACCGGCCTGAATCTCACGAACGATATCATCGATCATCTTGACGGCGGCGTTCACCTCGTCCTGAGTCACTCCGGCCACTAAAACCTGTCCATCGTCGTCGATATTGACCTTGGCACCGGTCTCCTGCGTGATTCCCCGGATGACCTTACCACCGGGTCCGATAACGTCCCGGATTTTATCCACATCGATCATCATCGTGAACATACGAGGAGCGTTGGGCGAAAGCTCCCTCGGACCCTGGATCGCCTGCTCCATAACATCCAGGATGGACATACGGGCATCCCTGGCCTGGGCGAGAGCCTGTTCCAGGATGGCCCTGGTGATCCCCCCGGCCTTATTATCCATCTGAAGTGCCGTAACTCCGTCCCGGGTACCTGCCACCTTGAAATCCATATCCCCGTAATGATCCTCGAGACCCTGGATATCGGTCAGGACGACCACCTCGTCCCCTTCCTTTATCAGCCCCATCGCGATTCCGGCCACGTGCTTCTTCAGCGGAACACCAGCACTCATCATGGCAAGACTTCCGCCACAGACCGAGGCCTGGGAGCTGGAACCGTTGGATTCCAGGATATCCGAGACCACCCGGATCACGTAGGGAAACTGCTCCTCGTCGGGGATCACCGGGGTAAGCGCCCGCTCCGCAAGAGCTCCATGACCGATCTCACGGCGGCCCGGCCCACGCATAGGCCGAACCTCTCCGACGGAGAACGGAGGGAAATTATAGTGGAGTATAAAACGCTTGTTGGGCTCGTTGTGTTTCAGGCCGTCGATAAGCTGATCGTCCTCGCCCAACATACCCAGCGTCGCCGTAGCCAAAGATTGCGTCTCGCCACGGGTGAAGACGGCTGAGCCATGGACCCGGGGCAGCAGATCGACCTCGCAGTTCAGGGCCCGAAGCTCGTCGGTCCGCCGACCGTCAGCTCGGCGACGCTCCGAAACGGTGATCCGGCGCATCATACACTTGACCCAGGATTCCACAGCCTTGGAGATATACGAACCCTTATCAGGATAGGACTCGGCAAAATACTCCCTCGCCCGATCCTCAAGAACCCGAATAGCCGTGCCACGCTTCTTCTTATCGTGAATCATCACGGCCTCGGCGATATCGTCCTTCAACTCGCTCTCCACCCAGCGATCTATCTCAGGGATCTCCACGGGGTGTACGATCTCGGCCTTGGGACGACCGATCTCCTCCCTCATTCGGAGCTGAAGCGCAACGATCTTTTTGATCTCACCGTGAGCCAGCTCCAGAGCGTCCACCAATAAATCCTCCGAGACCTCCTGGGCTCCCGCCTCGACCATCGTAATACCGTCGGCATGACCAGATACCAAGAGCTCCAGAGTGCTGGATTCCATCTGTTCCTCAGTGGGATTCACAACCAGAGCACCGTCCACATAGCCGATCCGAACAGCCCCCACAGGACCACCCCAGGGAATATCCGATATCGTCAGGGCAGCCGAGGCGGCGTTGATTGCCAGGACATTCGGCGAGTTCTGCTGATCCACCGACAGGACCGTCGCCACGACGTGGACATCGTGACGCATCCAGTCCTGAAACAAAGACCGAATCGACCGGTCAATCACCCGGGCACTCAGGATCGCCGTCTGAGAGGGACGCCCCTCCCTCTTTATAAAGCCACCGGGAATCTTCCCGGCAGAATAAAATCGTTCCTCAAAATCGACGAGAAGCGGAAAGAAATCCAGCCCCTCGCGAGGTTTCTCTGTCATACACGCCGTGGTCAGGACCACGGTCTCTCCCTGAGAGGCCCAGATAGCCCCCGAAGCCTGTTTGGCGACCTTCCCTGTCTCAAAAACCAGGTCCTGTTCACCGATGCGAATCTGATACGTCTTGTGCATATGTCGTTTTCCTCCTTATGTTCCGACCCTTTTCAATACCGTTAAGCATACCACAGATAAGGACAAAAAAGAGCGGAGACGGACAAAATCCGTCTCCGCTCAATCGGCAACTTAGTGCCTCAGACCAAGACGCTCGATGAGCGTCTTGTATCGATTGAAATTCTTGTTCTTCAGATACCGAAGCAACTTCCTGCGACGACCAACCATAGTAAGAAGACCTTTTTTGGAGTGATGGTCGTGTTTGTGAATCTTCAGATGTTCGGTTAGATCCCGAATTCTCTTCGTGAGAATCGCAATTTGAACCTCTGGAGATCCTGTGTCCGTAGAATGAAAATGAAAATCGTTGATAATGTCACTCTTCTGTTCCCTGGAAAGCATTATACACACCTCTGCAGTGGCCTTTAGGCCAAATTCCCGAGTCCACGTGAGCCCATACCGGGCAGACCTAGATTCGGGTCTGGGTCATTGTATCATTATCTTTTTCAGGTGGCAAGAAAAGGATATTGATAAAAAACCAGTAAAACAACCGATATTCACACTAGACAATTCTCTGTCTTTATGTTTTAATACACCTATAGTGACCGTTAGGTCGATGAAACGAAACATATTTTCAGGGGTGGTAAAAATGAGAATACTTATAGTTGGAGACAAAGAAACTGCGGCCGAGGGACAGAATCAGAATCTCTTCAGCGATCTCTCCAAAGAGTTCACCGTCGTTCGAATCAGCGACCCTGACGAGGGACTCGAGATGCTGAAATCGAATAAATACGACTGTGTCGTCATCGAAAGAAACGACGCAGATGACCAGTGCGGAATGGATCTGGTGGACTTCAACAAAGAGAGCGGTATGGGGCTGCCTATCCTGGTGCTGGCGAACGATAAATCGGTGGACGACCTGGTGGTCATGTTCGAGCGAGGCGTAGACGACTACGTCGGAGCGCCTTGCGACGGCCGGGAGATTATTGCCCGTGTTCACTCCCTCATCCGAAGGAGTGCCCAGTGTCACCGCCCGCTCCTTACCTGTGGACGCCTTATCCTCGATCCTGTAGCCCGTGAGTGTCGGGTGGACAACGTCTCGGTTCCTCTCCGCCGTCGGGAGTTCGACATCCTTGAACTGCTGATGCGCCACGACAACCAGGTCTTCAGCCGCGAGAGGATCATCACGGAAGTCTGGCAAAAAGAATACGACGGCACGAGCAACGTGGTGGACGTCCACATCAAATACCTTCGGGATAAGCTGAGAGAGCACAAGATGGACTCCATCGTCGTCACCGTGCGAGGGGTGGGCTACAAGGTTCAGTGCAGCGAGTTCAATTAATTAACCACTGTCGATAAAAAAGGTCGAGCTGGATCATGACGATCTGGCTCGACCTTTTTTATACGGCATCTCTGAAAACTCAGCTTCCCGGCGAGGTCATTTCAACGGAGCCCATTCGAGGTGCTCTTGTTGGTACAGGCGTATGAACCTGAGCGTCTCTCTACCGATCTCCCAGCGAGAGGGACAAAAAGCTGGTTCGTCCGTCCCTGCTGACGAGGAGGACCGCCGCCGACTTGCTGCGTTTCATGGCTCGAGCCAGATCAGACGGTGAATGCAGTGACTTTCCGTTAGCCTCGAGAATCACGTCTCCCTCTTTCAATCCGGCCATCGCCGCTACCGATCTCTCGTCAACTCCCGTGATCACGACGCCATCATCGGTGGAGAGGCGATATTTCTCCCGAAGCTGCGACGAATTTTTAGCCACCTTGACACCTAGACGATCGACCTGGCCCGAATCCGAATCGCCGAAGGCAGTCGTATCGTCCACATCGGTCAGAGTGGCGGACAGGGTTTTGGGATGTCCCTTTCGGATAACCTCCAGCTTCACCGTGTCGCCAGCCATGTGCTGACGGACTTTCATGACGAAATCTTTGTGATCCTTCACCGGCGAATCGTTCAGGGAGATGACCACGTCGCCTCTCTGGACCCCTGCCTTCGACGCCGGGGAATCGGGCATGACGTCGCTGACGACAGCTCCGTCGGTTCCCTTCAGCTTGTAAGCCTCGGCAAAATCCTTCGTAACGGGCTGGATGTACACCCCGAGCCACCCTCTGCGGACCTTGCCGTATTTCACGATGTCGGCCATGACCTGTTTTGCCATGTTGACGGGAATGGCGAAGCCTATCCCCTGGGCATAGGGAATGATGGCCGTGTTGATGCCGATAACCTTGCCGTCGAGATTCAACAACGGACCGCCGCTGTTGCCCGGGTTGATCGCCGCGTCCGTCTGAAGGAACCCGTCAAAGTTGAAATTCTTGGCATGAATACTGCGGTTTTTAGCCGAAACCACGCCGACTGTGACCGTGTGTTCCAGTCCCAGGGGATTACCGATAGCGACGGCCCACTCGCCCACTTTCGTGGTGTCAGAATCGCCCAGCTCCAAGGTTGGCAGCTCAGACGCGTCAATCTGAAGGACGGCCAGATCAAAGGTGGGATCCTTACCCACGACCTTGGCCTCGAACTCCCGTCCATCCGACAGGGTCACCGTGATCTTGTCGGCATCGGCCACGACATGGCAGTTGGTGAGAACTTTGCCGTCAGTGCTGACGATAAATCCCGATCCCTTCCCCCGCATGGGAACCATCCGGGAAAACTCCTTAAACTGTTTCCCGAAAAACTCCCGAAAAAACGGATCGTCCCCAAACGGCGACATACTCCGTCGAACCATGGCCTCCGTGTCGATATTGACCACAGCAGGAGAGGACTGCTCCGCTATAGCCGCCACCGGATTACCCGTATAGACATCCTGAGCCCAGGCCAGAGACGTGGCAGCAAGAGAAAAAGCCAAAAGCAGCGATACTCCCAAACCTTGTCTTATTTTCATTCTCATAATAAAACACCTCCGAATGTATTCTGCATCACACTGTACACCAGAGATAATCCGGTGACATCGTCATTTTTACCGAAGCCCATACCTGAGGAATCACCGAACAGCCTACAGGAAACCTCTAAAAACTCAGAAACTCGCCTCAGATCGTTTCGACGGAGCCCATTCATCTACATAAGGCGACGGTATGGAACAGGCAGGTCAAAAAATACGTTTGGGCGAGACAGGAATCTGCTGGAACGACCTGAGGCTGGGAGACCCGGATGTGGGTCTGCAGAGGTGTCCCACAAAAAAAGCGAGATCCCCGATCGGGGACCTCGCCGTGAACGCGGCGAGAACTTACGCCTTCTCCTTGTAGGCCTTCAGGATAGACAAAACTGAGTCGATGTCGGCTGCGGTATGGTCTCCGGCGATCTGAAAACGGATCTCCTCGTCACCCTTGGGAACCACCGGATAGTTCAACCCCGTAGCGAGCACGCCGTTCTCCAGCAGGTAAGTCACCAACCGGGACGTCTCGTCGGTATTCCGAACCATGAGAGGCACCACAGGATGCTCCCCCTCAATAACCTCGTACCCCAGGTTTTTTAGCCCCGTCTCGAAACGAGCCGTCATAGCCCGAAGGTGATCCAGGATAGAGCGGCCCTCCGCGCTGTCCAGAATCTCCAAGGCCCTCGCCGTGGCGCAGGCCTCGCCGGCAGATATAGGATTGGAGTAGATATACATGGGAGCGTGCTCCCGAAGATACGTTACAATTGTTTTTTCACCGACAACGTACCCTCCATTCACGCAGTACGCCTTGCCCAAAGTGCCGATAAGCACGTCAGCCCGGCCCCCCGTGTACTCCTCGGTTCCCCGGCCCGTCGCCCCGAAGGCTCCTACACCGTGGGAATCGTCCACCACCAGAACAATATTCTCAGGGAAACGACTGTCGTGCTTGCGAACGAGGGCCTCGATCTCCTTCAGGGGAGCATGGTCTCCCCTCATGCTGAAAATACCGTCGGTGACCACGATAAGGCGTTTGGCTCCCACCGCCTCTTCAATTCGCTTTTCCAACTCGGCCACGTCGTTGTGAGCATAGACGGATTTAGAGAGAGGCCGCGAGAGACGAATGGCGTTGATGATACAGTTATGATTCAGTTCGTCGCTGACCACCGCGGTTTCCCTGGAGATCAGGGAATACAGCACACCATTGACGGTGACGTACGCCGAGTTGAAAATCATAGCCTCGTCCCGTCCGTGGAAAGCCGCCAGTTTTTTCTCCAGATTACGATGAGGCTCGAACGTCCCGCTGATAAACCGAACAGCTCCGGGCCCCACACCATAGCGTTCGGTAGCGTCCTCCTCAGCCTTCCGAAGATCGTCCCTCAGGACCAGCCCCAAGTAGGAATTGGCGTTCATTCGGATAAACGGTTTGTCTCCATATCCCTTCACGAAATACCGAGGACCACGATCACCCTGGGCCTTCTCGACCCTCTGGATGATGAGCTCCCTGCCCTTTGCCCGCCCCGAGTCCCGAAGGGACTGAAGCTCAGCGGCAAGTGTTGCAGTCAGTCTGTCGTGCATATCCATCTCTCCTTTCGTCACACATTCATCCTTCCCCCACGGGCTTCCCGAAGGACTACCAACGAGTGAAGGAGCCAGAAGAGACCGGCAAAAGCCACGCAAAACCCCAAGCCCTGACCGACCTTCAAGCCGGCGATCCGATCTCCATCTCGCAGGATATCCACGAGAAAGCGCTCCGTACCGTACAAAATCATCAGCACGGGCCATAAAAGGGGAACTCCCACGGACCGATCTCCCTGACCAATCCACCGTTCCAGCCCCCAGAGAAACAGGGCGATACAAAAAGCTCCCACGGCGTAGTAAACCTGAGTGGGATGAACAGCGCCGTAAAGCCGAGGGAAATGAACCCCCCAAGGACGTGTCGTGGACACCCCATAGCAACAGCCGTTTAAAAAGCATCCCCATCGGCCGATGGCGATACAAGCCATCATTGGGATACTTGCGGCATCGGCCACTCGCCACACCTCAACGCCGTGGCGCCGACAAAGCCATATACCGGCCAGACCGCACGATAAAGCCGCTGGGAGGGAGGACATACCCCCCTCCCAGAAACGAAGAAGCCTGGACGGATCGGCGATGTAGGCCGTCCAGTTATCAAAATAACCGCCGATACGAGCCCCTAAAAGCATGGCGACGAAACTCCAGACCAACACCGAATGCAGTCGGACCGAGTCCACAGAGTACCATCTCTCAGCCCGTCGTCTGGTCCAAAACAGAGCCACCCACAGGCCCGCCGTCCACAGCAGGTAATAACTTTGGACGGGCAGGGGACCGATGTGAAAGAGGATCGGGCGCATCAGCGCTTTCGAGCTCCTCGCTTCTTCCGTCCCTGCTGGGTCAATCTGATAGCCACCTTACGGTCGGGGTCCACGCCCACCGAGTGGGTCTCGACATCCGTTCGATCCTTCAAGGCGATATGGATAATTCGGCGTTCCCAGCTCGTCATAGAATTGAGGTACACCGTTCGACCGGTACTCAACGCCTCCCGAGCTGAGGACTCGGCCAGACGCTCAAGGGCAGCCTCCCGCCGCTCCCGATACCCGTCGCTGTCCAGACGCCCTCGGGGAACCCCGCAAGCGTGACGAACGATCAGGTTCGACAGATACTCCAGGGACTTCATCGTGTCACCGTGTTTCCCTATAATGATACCGGCATCAGCACCGGAAAGGTTGATCCGGCCATCCTCGCTGAGATTCACCGTAATCTGGAGCCCCATGAGTTTCACTATATCCTGGACAACCGACTCTTTCGTCAAATGAGCGACGGAATCACCGTCTCCGTCGGTCTCTTCTTCGTCGTCATAAGACACTTGGGGATCTTCATCCACGGGTGACGGGGGGGCCTGCTCTTCATCTTTTTGCCGAACCTCCACCCGAAGCTTCCGTCCAAACAGGCCAAAAAAGGCCTTCTCCTCGTCCAGAACCTTGACAATAAGATCATCGGGAGAGACGCTCCACCTGCGAGCTGCCTGTTCCCTGGCCTCGTTTTCCGTTTTGACCTCTAATACCATCCGATAGTCGGCCACCATGTATTCCTCCTTTCGAGAGGTTACTCCCCCTGTTTATCCTTCGCCGGTTTTTCCTTGAACAGAGCCGGCTTCCCCTCCTGGGCGGTCTTGTGGAGAACCCACCACTGCTGGCCCACCCCGATAAAGGACGACGCTCCCCAATACAACATGACCCCTCCAGGGAGACTCAAGCAGATAAAACCCATGAACAGAGGCATAAACCAACTCATCATCGCCATCTGAGGATTACTGGCAGACGTCATTCTCTGCTGATACCACGTAACGAAGATAATCAGAAGAAGCAAGGCCAGATTGGGCGCATACGCCCCAACCGAGGTCAGACCGACCGGGTTGGCCGAGATCCCCTTAAGCACCGCTAAAAAACCGATCTGACCTCCCTCGGGAGCCACCAATCCAAGAGCCTGTCCCATGGTGGAGAGGACCGACCCTTCCAGGGTGACGCCCAAAAAGGTGGCACCGCCGAAATCGGAATTCATCAAAACCCGGAAAAGAAGAATCAGGATAGGAAGCTGAACCAAAAGAGGAAGACACCCGGCAGCGGGGTTGACCTTGTTTTCCTTATACAGAGCCATCGTCTCCCGGCTCAGTCCTTCCTTGTCGTTCTTGTACTTCTCCTGAAGCATCTTGATCCGTGGCTGAAGCTTCTGCATTTTCTGCATGCTCACCAGCTGTTTGTGGTTCAGAGGATGGAGGGCCAACCGAACCAACAGAGTGAGGACGATGACGGCCAGCCCCCAGGAACCGACAAAATTATGTATGGTTGAAAGAAGACCATACATGGCATTACTCGCAGCTTCCCACAAAACGCTCACTCTCCTCGTAGTTTCAATGTATCCTCCTGCTCAGGGACCGGATCGTACCCGCCAGGATGCCAAGGCCCGCATCGCAACAGACGGAGAACAGTCAGCCAGGTACCCCGAAGAGCTCCAAAGCGACCAATAGCCTCGAGAGCATACTGAGAACAGGTCGGATGAAAGCGACAGTTTTTCCCCAAAAAAGGGGATATCAAACGTTGATATCCCCGTATACACAACAAAAGACCACGGGCTGTACGGGTTACCATTGAGGACCAGGCCAGTCGGCAGTCAGAAGCCCTGCGTGATCCATGAGAGAGGCGAGATCAAGATAAATCCTTCGGGCATCGCTCTCCAGCCCCTTTCGAGACAACCCCAGAACCAGCCAATATCCACAACAAGTCCAAGGAGCCAGCCGACGGGCCGCCTCCCTAAGCACTCTGCGCCCTCGGCTTCGGATGCAGGCATTCCCCTGTTTTTTACCGGCAACCACGCCGAAACGAGTTGTCTCGCCGGAAACCTCCAGAAACAACAACCGCACCAGCCCGCCTGAACACCGACGACCGATGCGGAACACAGTGTCAAATTCCCATCCCCGTCTCAGACGAAGCGAGGCCGGGTACGTGAGCTCCAAAACCCCGGTATTACACAGCCAGACGCCTACGCCCTTTGGCGCGGCGACGGGCCAGGATCCGACGCCCACTGGGAGAGCTGGACCGGGCCAGGAACCCCATTTTTCTCTTTCTGGGCCTGTTATGAGGCTGAAAAGTCTGTTTCATTCAACTGCACCTCCTGCCATCTGAAGGGGATCATAGAATTGACGTCAAAACAAATAAACAACCCAGACAATATATCACACTCTATCAAACGAGGCAACTACTCGGGAGTCTGGGGACATCTCGCTCTCATCTCGCCCCACAGCCCCCAAGCGATACCGACGACGATCACACCGCCGCCGAGCATCTCCCAAAACGTCGGAATCTGTCCCAAAAGCAATGTTGATAGTGCCAGAGTGGCGAGTAGCTCAACCGTGGCGACGCCGCTTCCCAGCGACGCGGATATATCCCGAAGAGCCATAAAATACAGACCGTATCCCATCAAGGTGCCGACGACCCCAACGGCCAGGGCTCCGCTCCACTGTGCGGCGGAAAACGCCATCAGTCGTTCCAGACTTCCCGAGAATAGGGCCATGACCGTCAGAGACAGAAGGGCAAAGGCATGAAAATACAGAAAAAAAGTACCCTGAGTCATGGCCGTCCCCCTACTGGAAAGACGGCCAAACAGGGAATACAACGCCATACCTACGGCACCAGCCAAAGCCAACAGAACTCCCAGAGGAGAAACCATTCCCCAGCCCCCCTTGACGGAGGAACCTACAGCAGTAGCGGCCCCCACGACGATGAGGCAGGACGCCCCGATCTGAACGTGGGTTGGCCGCTCCGCAAGGACGATACCCGATGTCAGAGTGGTCCACAAGGGATACGTGTACAGAAGAATCACGGCCATGGGCACCGAAAGATACGAGAGAGAGAGAAAGTAGCCCACGTAGTTGAACAGAACCGAAGCCGTACCAGCTCCCCACAAAAACAGGCAGCGAGCTACCGGAAACCGCAAAGACTCCCGATCCCTCAGAAAAAGCAGAACACTCCACCCCACGACCAGAACCGAAAGCCGCACGATGGTCACGGCGATCATGTCGGCCGACGTCTCGGCCAGAACCTTACCTATAAGGCTGAGGCTGGACCAACAACATCCAGCACACAGAGCCAGAAAAACCCCTCGAAACGTCGCCGCCATATCGACAGTACCGCCGCATCGGTGACGCACTATGTCAGCTGATCCTCCAGCTCCTGGTGGATGACCACCTCGGCCAGGGGATCGAGGATCACCGGCTCGGGCTCGGACGCCGAAGTTCCACCGTCCAGAATGGGGATATCGAGATCGCTGTTTACATCCAGCACGTCCTCGACCACCAGGACGTCGTCGCCCTCTAACGTTCCGTTTTCTCCTGCGAACGTCGCAGTCTCGGCCTCAGCCTGCGGAGTTGCTGCACTTTCGGTTTCACCGCCAAGGTCCGGCAGCTCCACGGAGTCTGAAAGCAGAGACTCCTCAGCACCCTCGACATCGACATCACCTGAGCCTGAGCCTGAGCCTGAGCCTTCACTGGCTTCGGCCTCCAAAGGTTCAGCCTCAAGACCTGAGACTACCTCCTCAAATTCGCCCTCAGCCTCCTGGGGTTCGCCCAGATCAGTACCTATCTCCTGGGCTCCCTTTCCCTGATCCTCAACCTCCGAATCGAACCCCGCCAACAGCGGCTCCTGTCCATCACCTTCAAACGAACCGGGTGCTATGGGTGCAGCTCCCGGTGCCCCAGGTGCTCCGGGTGGGATGGGCGGAGGATTGCCGCCGTCGTCCGGGAACTCCGGCGCCGTCTCCCCGCCGTTGACGAGGATGTGTACGTTCTCGGCTGTTACCGGTGCAGAGACGTCTCCGTTAGCTTCCTCGGTCGTGTACGCCTCAATCGTCACGTTCTTGTCGACGTTGTACTGGGTGTTGAACGACAGCGACCCAAGATCCTCGTTCTCGACCCCCGCTATCGTGTACGTATCTGATTCCTGGTCGTAGGTCACGGTACCGCTGCTGCCAGTGTTAAACGTGATGTCTCCCTCGACCAGTTGCAACCCCGTTATTTTGACCGTCGCGACCTCCGAACCGTCGGTATCCAACATCGTCGGGTTGAGGTTCAGCGACGTATCCTGGTTCGCCAGTCCCACACTGCTGTTGGGCTCTATGGTTACGCCATCGGCAACGGGGACGATGGTGAGGTCGAACGTACTTTCGTCAAGCGTTGGGCACTGCCCAGCCTCGCCGCTGAATACCGTGAGCTTGATGTTGCCTGTCGTCCCGCTGACGTTCTCGGGCGCCTTGACCGCTATGTATTCAGGTAACTTGCCCTCGTCGTCCAGCGGGAGCTCCCACTTTCCGTCGCCTATGTTGTTGGCCATCGGACTGCTTGCGTCCGGCCCGGCGAAGACTATGTAGCCCTCCGGTATACCCTGCAAGGTAGCCGAGACCGCTGACTCCGAACCGTCCTTGTCCAGGAGTCCCGTACCGCCGATCTGGAGGACAATATTCTCATCCTCGTTGCCGGTAGCGGCAGCCACGGCGACGTCGTACCCGCTGTTTAGAGGCGTCACCTCAAAGGTCTGTTCGCTTGCGGCGGAGACCATGTTATCGTTCCCCGGTGCGTTCTCCTCGTGGGACTCCACGTAGGAGCGGACCTTGAAGCTACCCGATGCGTGGGCCTCGGGAGTGTAGGTGAGGTTCAACTGGGCGTTGCCGCCCGTGGCGGATGTATCGATGCCGTTTATTACATAATACTCTCCATTCGGTATGCCCGCTATACCATTGACGCTCTCGGTCGTTAGAGTCTCGCCATTATGAGTCAACGTACCGCCAGTACCCATACCGGGTTCGTCAATTTGAACGTACACCTTGCCGTCCACGACGACAGCGTGCGAGTCATCGGCGTCGTTGCTCAGGTCGATGGTGATGGGTACGCTACCCCCTTCGTTCACGACCTCAGCGCTTGTGAGGTCCATGTCGTAGACGTCCGTGGCTGGCGTGAACTCCGACGGAGCCACGCCGCCTACTGCGGCGAACTGCTGTTCTCCCGCGTCGGTGTACGACGTGATAGCGGCGTCGAAGTGGAACTGCCCGTCGTGGTTGTTGGCATTCCAGTCGTCGGGAGGTGTGATGGAGATGTGTTCCAGCATGTTGTCGAGGTCGGTCTGGTTGCCGATACCTGACGCCGTCCAGATCGTCTCCCCGCCACTCGTAGTTTTCGTCATTCCCTCGACCACACACCCCTCGGGTAAACCGCTCAGGGTGATGGAGAACTTCGGATTGGGATCGACATTCGGGTCGCTGGTGTCTAAGGAGAAGTTTACCATGTCGGACAGAGCGACCTGTGCGTCCTCGGTCATATCGAAATCCTTGCCCGAGGCGGACACCATGGCGGGGACCGTGGTCCCTCCGCCTCCCGCCATAGCCTGAATCTCAAGCGTGAAGGTGTCCGCCGACTCCGCGACCAATTCGTCCGGGCCGTCTTTTGAGTACGCGGTGACGGTGATCTCGTGAGAGCTGTCCTCATCAAAGATGCCCTTGGAGTTGTCTATGGTGAATGAGAGATTCTGAGTCAACGTCTGTGTGTTGAACGCGCCATCTGCCTCGGAGACCGGCACCATCCACCGGCTGGTGAAATCGCCCGCGCCACCTCCGGGGTTGTGCCCCATGTACGAACCGCCATCGATGGACACGCCCGCCGGTACGCCGTCGACGATGAAATACTGGAGCTGCTCGCTCCCGTCGGTATCGGGTCCGGGAGTGGACGCATTAGCATCGGCCTGCTGGGAGACATCCACGCCAAGGGAGAAGGTGTCCTCACCGGTAACCGTGACGGTTTTGGTGAGCGCGTCAAAGCTCGCCGCTCCGCCCGTCGACGAGAAACTACCGGTGTCGATAGCCGTGTCGGTCTCGTCCGTTATGGGAGCCAGGGACAACGTGTACTGGGTCGTGTTTTCAATGCTTCCATCAGCCACCCCGTCTTTCCCGGGGTCAGTGACGGTGTATTTGACCTCAAAGGTAAACTGCCCATCGGGGTCTCCGTTCCCGGTCGTCGCGTTTGGCGCGCCCTTGATGAATATATTGTCTATGTCGGACTGGTTCACCTCGTAGTAGCCACCGACAGCGGTGAGCGGATTTGCGGCGCCGTCTCCGATGTTCAGGACCAACCCCTTGCCGTCAATGTCGGTCTGGCTGATCAGCACCTTGCTCACTACTTCATCGGTATCACCATTTTTATGTATCGTGCCAAAGTCCATCTTCACCCAGGTATCCTCGTCACCCGATACGCTCGTGTGCATCTCGGCCTCGGGACTGGGTGTGACGGTGAACGATACCGGAGTGGGGGCGTTCCCCGACGCGTCGGGGTTGGCGTCTCCATCACTCTCCGTGGTGACGACTTTCGCGTTGAAGTCCACTTTCCCGTTGAAATTCTGGGGTACGACGACCTTCGCACTGCCGTCCGCAAGGGAGTCAGCCGACACCATCCACTGCCTGTTGGTACCGGTACCACCGACGAAGCTCCCGCCCTGGACCATGAAGCCGTCCTCAAGGCCGGATATGATGAGGGTGGCGGATTCGGAGCCGTCCTGATCCGAGAGGGTAATGGAGGTGATGACCCGGTTCAGCGACATACCACCGCCGCCTTGATCCATCAGAGCCTCCGCCTCCTCGTGGGAAGAGTCGACTACCAACGCGGCGTCGTCAGCCACGCCCTGAACCTGCACGAACAGGTCCCTGGGGACCGCAGTGTCAAAATCGCTCTCCTGGGTGATCTCTCCGCCCTCGGTAGTAGCCTTATCGACCACCTGGGATTTTATGCTTAACTCAAAATCATCGTTACTCTGGGACGGCGGTTGAACATAAAGATTTCCCGGCTCGTAGTTGTCAATCTGGACATACCCTCCCGGACTTGCCCCTACAGGAACAGGTCCATTGCCATCTCCGTAATCGTAAAGAATTTGCGCTCCACCAGGAATATTTCCGATCCTGATGTTGAAGGTTTCATCGGGGTCCGTGGTCTGAGGCCTCACGTCGAGCGGTATAACCTCGTCCTCCAGTCCTCTGGCCTGAGAGACCCCAAGCGTTACCGGGTTGGGCACGGGGTTGACGATGAGGTTGGTCAGCTGACTTACGGGCTCGGAGATCTTCTCGACCACCACGCTAGGGTCGTCCTCGTCCACGTCCCTGGACAGAGCCTTCACGTCAATCTCAAACTGTCCTGCTGCACCCGGCGGAGCCGTGAACTTAAGGGAGTCCAGAGCGGTAACGGGCACCTTGACGTCTGTCTCCCCACCCTGGTACGTCGCACTTCCACCGTTCCAGGAGAACACCGATCCAATAGCGATATCGTAATTACCAGTTCCTCCGTTGTACATCTTTGGAACAAACAGCGCGTACACGGTCTCGTCCGTATCCTGATTTGACCATCCTTCAGTCAGGTTCACACCATCGGAGTTCAGGTGAAATACTGTATCCTCATACGCCGGGGTGCTGTACACCTTATTCCCGACCATTGAGAGGTCGCCTGAACCGTCCCCGTCGCTATCCTCACCTATAAACTCGGCGACCGGGGTAACGGCTATGTTCACCGTGACCTCGGTGGGAGCAGCGTTCGTCCCCTGTCCGTCGTTCGTCACCGTGACGGGATTACCGCCTATGTTCACGGTATCCCGGGTGACCACGGAGACGGGGAAGCTCACGTCGTGACTTGAATGAGCGGGCGGGAGAGCGATGTAGTTTTTGTAGGCGCCCGTGTCTATGTCGAGCTCACCACCAGACGGAGGTGTCACGTCGTTACCGGCAGGGTCAAAAATTCGCCAGCCCCCGGGTATGTCGCTTCCCTTGAGAGTTATACTGACGAGCGTCTCTTCGCCGCCGTTGTTTGCGTTAGGGCTTGTATCCGTGACATCCAGACCATCGAGGAACTTAAGACCCGATGTGATACCCTCAGCGGCAAGGTTCGTCTGTGTTGCCGTATCGGTGAACTCTCTCCCCTGGTCCTCGGTAGCCTCGGCGTTGACGACGGTCGTGACGTCACCGGCAACGGGGTTGACCGTGAAGTTTAAGAATACCGGGTCGGTCTCCTCGGTCGTGGTGACGGTGCTGTCCCCGTCGGTGTCCTGTGCGTGCAGCACGACCTCGACGCCTTTTATCTCACCACTGAAGTTCGGCTCCGCCTTGATCTTTATGTCGGGGAAGCCCGCCTCGTCCGTGCTCAGGTTGTTGCCCGGTGCGTTATAAGGAGCCGTAAAGGTCACTCCAGCCTTGTACTCCGTGCCGTTGATTATAAGAGCCGGGTCTCCTGCCGCCTCGGAACCCGGAACCTTCACGGTAATCCAGCGGCGCTCGCTGCCGTCGGTGTCCCCGTCTCCCGCACTTCCACTGCCGTCTCCATACGTGGCTTTCAGGGTGCTGGAGAGATCGAACTCAGAGTCCTCGGAGACCGCGAACGTCACCGCATCCCCCTCGTTCTGAGCGTCCTCATACGTCGAGCCATCCTCAGTGATCTCAAGCTTCACTGCGTCTGTAACGGCCGTCACATCGACGTCTATGGTCTGGTTCGTCGTTGCCCCTGGCACCGGTGTACCACCAGCGTCGTACAGACCATGTTCGTTCACCTTCATAACGTTTCCGTTATCGTCCACCTCGTATGACGTGACCGAGACTCCCATCGAGAAATTCTCGTGGCTGTCGGTCGGAGGCGCTACGACAAGAGCTTCGTACTCAGCCACCGTCATGGTGGCGTCTCCCGTCGCACCGGTGACGTGTGGACGATCGGATATGACGATACTGTAGTCGGTCCCGCCGCTCCCGCCTGTTACCAGGATATTCCCGCTCCCATCCTTCAGGGTGACGCCTTCCGGGATAGTCAGGGTAATGGCTCCGATCCTCTCGGGATTATCCGTGTGAGCGTCCGTACTCTGGTCTGTTGTGTCGTTCACCACGGGGGCGTTAAGCCCAAGTACACGGTCCGTATCCTCTGGTGTTTCAACTTCAGCTACCGTCACATTTGGCGCGTCCGCCACGGGCTTCACCGACAAGGTCAAAGTAGAGCTCCCAAGCTCGTTGGGTCCACTCGTGGCGGTGTAGGTCACCTCAGGCACGGGGCCGCTGTAGTTGCCAGTGGGCGTAAAGATATACGACCCATCGGCCTTGAAGAGCAGCGTTCCTATAGTGTTCCCGTCGCTGTTCGTGACGGAGACGGGGGTCGAGTCGTGCGGGGTAAACTCCCCGCCCATACCGTCGATGGTGTACTTCGTTACCGCGAGTTCCTCTCCGGCGTCGGGGTCGGGAGTCGCCGCATCGAAGACATTGCCCGTCTGGGCGATATCCTCAAAGTCAGATGTGACGATGGCCTCAGCCAGGACACCCTGGTCGTTGGTGCCGTGAATGGTGATGGTGATGGTGTGGATGTCGTTGTCGACCTCGTTCCCGTTGCTTACAGTGTCGCCCTGTCCGCTGCTGTCCGTCGCCTTTACCGTATAGGTTATGACGAGGTCTTCACCGGCAGGCACGAAGTCAAAGGGAACGGTGCTGCCTCCGGTGGTCGTGTTGAACTCCCACTCGATGGCGTGGGCTCCCTCGGTGCTTGAGCCGTCTATCACCTGAGAGGAGGCAAAGGTGAGCATGGACTGAAGCATGTCGTTGAACTGTCCTTCCGTGAGTCCTCCAGGATAACCTTCCCCGTCCAGGATGGCGGAGGCGTTAGTCGATACGTTTTCTATGTTTATGCTCACGGTGTCGGATATGTCGGCATCGGAGACCGAAAGAGTGCCGCTCAGGGATATCTCGTCTGAGGTCTCGTCATGCGCCGCCGAATCGGTGTCCCCCGTACTAACCGTGATCTCCGGCTGGTCGTTTCGTCCAGAGACGTCGATGGTCAGAGTCGTGCTTCTGGCTATACCGTCGTCGTCCGTCACCGTGTAGGTGAAAATCTCTTGAGGGACCTCGCCCTTCGCAATGTTCTGCACAGCGTCCGAGGCGTTGTTCAGCGTGTAGGAATAGCTTCCGTCGGCGCCTATGGACAGTGTTCCGTAGGTGCCGTTTACGACCGTGCCGCTCCCGCTGTTCGTCCCACCGGGCACGTTCTGAGCAGTCGAGGGTACGGTACCAAGGGCGATGCCACTTACCGCAAGTGTCGCCCCGGCATCCACGTCAGTGTCGGCACTTGAAGCATCTGAGCCCGTAATGACGTTGCCGGTGGTACTCAGCTTGACGTCCTCTGTCACAGCATCGGTGTCGGGACGGACCACTGGAGCGTCGTCCCTCCCCGCTACCCTCACGGTTATGGTCTCGGTCGCTATGGCGCCCTTGTCGTCCGTGATGGTGGCAGTGAAGGTCTCGGTTCTGGTCTCGCCGGTCCTTAAACCCTGCACCGCAGAGCTATCGTTGTCCAGCGTGTAGGTCCACTGCCCAGTGTCGGGGTCGATTGTTATGTCCCCATACGTCCCCGACGTGGTATCCAGCGACCACGTGGACCCGTGGTTAGCAGCGCTTGTATCCACGTCCACGTCGCTGGAGGTCAGGGTACCGGTCGCGACCTGCGTACCGTCTTCACGCACGTTTCCTTCCCTCGCGTCCACTCCCGAGGTCACCTGCGGGGCGTCGTTGGTACCGTGAACCGTGATCGTGACCTCCTGCGTGTCCGTAGCTCCGGCACTGTCTGTCACGACCGCCGTGAAGGTCTCGGTCCTGGTCTCGCCCTCCTTTAAAGCCTGGGTAGCGGAATTTTCATTGTTCAGAATGTACTCCCAGGCACCGGTGCCCGGGTCTATGGTTATGGCACCGTAGGTCCCGGCGGTCGAGCCCTGAATGGACCACGTCTGGGTATCCCCGTTGTCCGGGTCCGTGGCATTAAGGTTACCGGAGACGCTCGCTGTTCCCGGAACGACCGTGACGCCGTCGTCCAGATGCCCAGCCTCGATGACGGTACCGGTGTCGTTACCTACGTCTATGGTCGGCGCGTCGTTGGCAGCAGCGACCGTAATGGTGCTGATAGCCACGTTGCTCGCTGAGTTACTGTCCTCCACCTGGACCTCGATGATCCGGTCCACGTCGGTGTTGGGATTGTCGCTGTCGGTCTCAAACGTGATGGCCTTGATGGCCTCCTGGAAGTCCCCAACGGGCAACGTACCTCCACCGGAAACTGTTATGGTGATGGTGTTGCCCGATACCGACACGTCGAAGCCAGCTGGGATCCCGGATGTATCTAACAGATCGCCGACCTGTGGGTTGGTCAGGGTGATGGTGGCTTTTTCTATCCCACCGCCGCCGTTAGTGTTTATCCCCATATCGACGTCGGCGATGGAAACGGGTGAACCGTCCTCAGTGTAGGAGGCCGCCCACGCGGTATCGGGGTCAGAGGCCGAGGCGGGGGAGTTCAAATCCAGCAACGGAGCGTTGATGTCCGGCACCGATATCTTGAGTATCGCGGTATCCTCAGCACCGTGTTCGTCCTGTATGGTGTAGTTGATGTTTGGCACCGTACCGTGGTAGTTATGAGCTGCGGTAAAAGTATATGAACCATCTGGGCTTATCGACAGGGTGCCGATGGTGTCTGCTCCTTCTTTTACGTCGAGTGTCCCGCCGGGGAAAAACGTTCCGCCCATCCCGTCCACCGTGAACCTCGTGACGGTCAGGTCCTCATGAGCACCGTCGATATCCGAGTCGTTGTTCAACACGTTGCCCTCAGCTGTGCCTGATGTCGTCACGATGGAGTCAGCGAGTGCCTCCGGTGCCTCGTTCGCGCCATGGATGGTGACCGTTACGTCTTTTGAAGACGTACCACCGTGTCCGTCGTCGACCGTCACCGTATACACCTGGGTCAGGGTCTCGCCCTCTTTAAGGTGGTTCAACTCAGCGTCGTTCACGGTAAATTGCCATTCGACCTCGTTGGTGATCTGGTTGACCACAGGTACGAAGTTACCGAGGTAGCCGCTTGCTGCGGGCACGGTTGTTATCGTATGAGCGTCGGAGAGGTCGGCGTCAGTGAACTCCAGGGTACCGGAGCTCGCATGAGCGCCAGTCCCCTCAAGAGGGTCGTCCCAAGCAAACTCGGTCACAATACCCGTGTCCCCACCAGGGAGGATGGTGACGCCGTCGTTGGTCCCGGTCACCGTTATGGTCAGGGTCGTGTGAGACGTGCCTCCCTGACCGTCGGAGATGGTATAGGTGAAAACGTCGGTGTCGGACTCACCTGCCGCCAGTTTCTCGGCGGCGTCGTTCGGCGTGTACGTATAGGTTCCGTCGGGGTTCACCGTCACGGTACCATAGGTGCCGATAACGGTTCCGATACCTCCCGTGTTGTCCACCCCCGTGTCTCCCGCTTCAATCCCCACGACCGTCAGACCGTCCCCTTCGGGGTCGGTGTCGTTGGGGATCAGGGTACCGGTTACAGGCGGCCCGTCCTCTCCGACGGCATTCGTATCGGGATTAGCCTGGGGTGGCTGGTTCTCACCCGTGATGTTGATCGTGAGGGTCGTGTGTTTTATCTCTCCGCTCTCGTCCGTGACCGTGTAGGTGAAGACGTCGTTCAGAGTACCATCAGAAGGGAGAGAGCTAACGTCGGGGTTGGCGTTGTCCAGAACATAGGTGTACGACCCGTCCGCGTTTATGGTGACGGTGCCGTAGTCACCGGTGATCTGCGTTCCCACACCGGTATCAGCATTAGCGCCTGTCGCCCCCGCCGCCACGCCGATCACGTCGATGGTGTTACCGGCCTCAGCGGGGGTGTCGTTGCCCGTCACGTTGCCGAGTATGACGGAGGTGTTCGGGTCTCCGTCATCAGCGCCTTCGTCCGGTGCTCCGGGACTCACGTGGTCGGTATCTGGAGCGACGCCGATGGTCGGTGCTGGGGGCGGAGGCGTCGGGTCGCTACCGCCGCTGGAGCCCCCACCGAAGTACCCGCCGCCTCCGGGTTTCGAATCAGGAGCAGGAGTGTCGTCTCCCGTGTCGGTATCTATGTCTGGAGTCGGAGGTTCGGGCGGGTTCACAGGCTCCGGTCTGTCGTATGAGGGAGTATCGGGCTCGTAGTCCGGCAGCCGGTTCTCCGGCGGCCAGGGTTCGGGGCTGCGCATATCCACGTCTGGGCGACGTGGTTCGTCCACCCTCAGAGCGTCGTGGTACGGAGGATTCACCGTGTAGTCGTACCCGATTCTGGGGTTGACGGTGTGGCGTCCCGTGAGCTGAAGCAGCGTGTTCTCGTCCCGGCCGATATTGTCGGGGTCCGAGAGGTTCAGGGCATAGAGCGAGTTCATTTTGGGGAGCTTGACGAACCCGTGTCCCCGTATGGACGGCCCGTCCTGCGGAAACTCAGGATTGCCTTCCGCAAGCTGCTGCTCGGCCAAGATCAGGTCGTTCAGCTCTTCGGGGGTCTCGGAGGCCACAAGGACGACCTGATTGGCCTCGATCCACTGTGCCTGACCTTGGGTGTCTTCCACCAAGACACGCCCCGATCTGGTGATGATGAGTTCTCCCTCGTCCAGAACGTCTCCGATCTTGAGTTGCCGGACGGAGCCATCTACCGCACGAACGATAACTTCGCCTTGGATGTCTACGATTCTCAGAGTAATTGTCGCCATGATGATAAAATCCTCCTCGTTATTTCTTCGTGCCGTTTAAGGCCGATGATTATCTCTCTCGCAATGCACCCGCTCTGGCACGAAGCAGGGGTTTGAGAAGATAGGCCAAGACTGTCTTTTTCCCCGTTACGATGTCAACCTGGGCGACCATACCAGGTAATATGGGCAGGTCATCCCCGAATTCTGTCTTGTCGGTCACGATACGCACCTGATAGAAGGTTCCGCCTCGCTGGTCTGAGACGGTATCGGGCGTTATGGAGGCGACACGACCGTCCAATCCACCGTATATTGCGTATTCATAAGCTGTAAACTTGACCGTGGCCGCCTGTCCCTTTTGGACGAACGCTCGATCCTTAGGGGCCAGATGGGCTTCGACCACCAGAGCGTCGTCCTCCGGCACAATCTCGGCGACAACACCGCCGGGCATGATGACGGCACCGGTGGTGTTGACGGTGAGGCGCTTGACGATGCCCTGAATAGGCGACCGGATGGCAGAGTGAATCAGTCGGTCTGCCAGGGCCTGGTTGCCCCGACTCAGGCTTTCCATCTCGCCCATGGTCGCTGTCAGTTCGTTTCGCCATTGGTTGCGAAATCTGAGTTCTGTCTCCCGAATCTGGCTTTTGCTTTCCTCCATGGCCTCCCTGGCCCGGCTCGCCTGAGCTCCCGCCTGAGCTCGCTCCCCCCGAGAGCGTGCGAGATCACGCTCCAGGCGCATGACGTCCACTTTGGGAACAGCTCCGGATTTGAGCAGAGGTTTGGTGAGTTCCAGTTCCTGCTTTGCCAGGTCGAAAGCCCTGCTCATCTGAGCGTAACGAGCACGGGCCTCGCTCAGTTCGTGACGTCGCTGGTCGGCCTGATCCTGGATGACCTGTATTTTGGACGCCAACTCCTCAAGGCTGGCCCAATAGAGCCGACGTTCCTGGTCTACGATGTCCGGGATGGCCCGGATGAGCTCATCAGAAGGTGTAAAAGGCTCCCCCCGGCTCAAGGCCCGCAATCTGGCAGCCTTGGCGGTGAGGGTCTGCATTTTTGCCTCCTGCTGACCAAGGGCCGAGCCAGATCGGGTGGGGTCCACCTGAACCAGAATCTGTCCTTTGGCTACCCGGTCCGATTCCCGAACCAACACGGCCTCCACCATGCCGCCGTCCACCGATTGGACCACCTGAGTCCCCCCCGAGGGGATGACCTTCCCCGTGCCCCGAACGACCTCGTCCAGAGGAGAGACTCCGGCCCATAAAAACAGGGCCGCAAAGGTTCCCGTAATGGTGTAGATGATGGCTCTGGATTTTTTGGGAGACTGTCCCTCCATGGCGAGTCGGGCGTCTGTCTCCCAGCCTCGATCAACCGCCGATACCGATGACCCCGGCAGTAGGGGATCAACGATGGCTCGGCTTCCTTTTTCTATATGATCTATGGCGGTTCCGATGCTTCGGAATCCGTCTTCTTTGCCAGGATGAAACATCTCAGCCGCTCCTTTTAACGGCACCGGAGCGCAGATTCTGGAGGACCGTCTCCTTGGGACCATCGGCAACGATCTGCCCCCGGTCCATGACGAGTATCCGATCCACCAGCTCCAGAAGAGCCATTTTATGGGTGATGAGGATGATCGTCTTGTCCCGGGCGTATTCAGCCAGGTTTTTTCTGATCTGCGCTTCGCTTCGGTTATCCATGGAGGCCGTGGGCTCGTCGAGCAAAAGCACTGGAGGATCGCCAAGGACGGCCCTCGAGAGCGCTACACACTGCCTTTGACCGCTGGAAAGCCGGGTACCACGTTCCCCAACGGGCATGTTCAGCCCCTGGGGATGTTGTCTGGCAAAAGCCTCCACCCCAGCGATCCGAGCGGCTTTCAGAAGGGCTTCATCCCCCACGGGAGGATGGCCGAAGAGGATGTTGTCTCTCAGACTGCCGAAGAAGAGTGGCGGCTCCTGAAGGACGGTGCCCAGGGATCTTCTGAGCTCCGCCGGGTCGATCTGGCGGATGTCCACACCGTCCAGGAGTACCGCACCTTCCTGGGGACGGTAGAGTCCCAGGACAAGTCGGGCTATGGTCGTTTTTCCCGAACCCAGCGGCCCCAAGAGGGCCACTTTTTCTCCGGGCTCGATCCGAAAGGACACGTCCCTGAGTGTGGCCGATTCCTCACCGGGATAGGAGAAGGTCACGCCGTCAAAAGTTATCTCGCCCTTGAAGGGCACGCGGGAGACGAAGGTTCCCTGACGCTCGGTCTCCTTGGCCATGATGCCGTCGAGAGCGGCCAGAGAGCGGGAGGCCGAGGAGTATTGAATAAGCAGTGACGCCAGACGGCCCACCGGAGCCATGCCCCGGGAGGTCAGCATGTAGGCGGCTATAAGGGCCCCCATGCTCAGAGACTGACGAAGCACCAGGCTCACGCCCACCACCATGGTGACGACCGACACTATCTGCTGAACCCACTGAAAGCCGCTGACGACGGACGATGAAAGGCGTTTGGTTCTGACGCCCGCCCGTTCTAAAAAGTCAACAGCCCGCTCCCATCGCCCCTGAATCAGGCTTTCAGCTCCGGCAGCCTTGACGGCCTCCATGGAAAGAAGGCTTTCAACGAGCGTGGCGTTTTTCATGGCAGAGGCCCGTTGCGTGGTCTCGGCCAGGTCTCTCATTCGTCCCTGAACGATCACGGCGTGAAGGACGGTCAGAAGACAGCCCACCGCCATTGGGACCGCAAGAGGCCAGGCGATGAGGGCGACCATCGCGAAGAAAAACAGGGCAAAAGGCAGATCGACAAAGGAAAAGATCGTGGCTGAGGAGATAAAGCTGCGCACCGCCTCGAACCCCTGAACGCTATTGGCAAAGGACCCCACAGAGGGGGGACGCTCCTCGGACCGAAGGTCCAGGATGTGTTCCATAAGCCGCCGGGAGAGGACGACGTTTGTTCGAGCCGCCGCACCATCCACGAGGACGGAGCGGGCCAATCGAAGCCCCCAGTCGGCCGTGAGCATGACGCCCACCCCAATTGCCAGAACTGTCATGGATTCCATGGCCCTGTTCGGGATGATCCTGTTATAGACGTTCATCGTGAACAGAGGCATCGCCAGGGCAAAGAGGTTGCTGATCATCGATGCCAAAAGGACGTCACGATACAGCCCCTTGCCGGCTGAGATGGCACTCCAGAACCAATGTCCCTCCCGAGGAGCCAGGGTTACAGGTGCTCGTTCGTCAAACTGAAAGATAGGCCGAAAATAGAGACAATAGCCTGCATACTCCTCCCGAAGATCGTCCAGAGAGAGACACGTGACCGAGTCTATCTCCGGGGTCACCACTCCGACGCTCCCCTCCTGGAGATCCAAAGAAACGAGAACACAGGCTCTCTCGTCGGACAGGACCAGAACCGCCGGAAAAAGCAGAGGATTAAGCTTCTCCAGCGGGGCCCTGACAACCCGCCCGGCCAGGCCGACACGTTCGGCCGCACGCAGAGCACCCAAGGGGTTCAGGGCACCGTTCTCCAACGGAATCCCCGAGAGCAAAGCATCCCGAGATACGGTCTGTCCATGATACCGGGCCAGATAGACCAGACAAGAGGCCAGGTCGCCCCCATGCCCGTCAAACGTCATTACCTAGCTCTCCCCATGGCCCTCCCCACTGGATCTGGCCTTCAGGCCCAGCTCTTCAGGTGTTGGAACATCATCTCGCTGCACCGACAGCGCCCGGAGGAGGAGCCCCTGTTCCGAAAGAAACTGGGCTTTCGCGAGGTTCAGGTTTGTTACGGCGTTCGAGTAGGAACGCTGCGCCTGGAAGGCCTCGTTTTCGGCATCCAAGAGATCCAGAAGGCTTCTACGCCCCACCTCAAACTGGATAGCATAGGCCTTGCGCATGGCTTCGGCGGATTTTTTATGTTGTTCCAGCAAGGGGAGCTTCTTTTGAAGAGAGATAACGTCGTTGTAAGCGATACTCGCCGCCTGCCGAACGTCCCATCGGGCTTTTTTCAGATGGGCTTTAGCCTCCTCGTGAAGCTGGTCAAACCGGCGAATTTCCTCCCGATCACGACCACCGTCGTAGATGTTGTAGCTCAGGACAAGCTCCGCCATTGCTTTATCACGACGACCCCGGGTTCCGTCCACGTCGTCCTCCAGGCTTCCACTGGCCCGAAAGTCCAGTCGGGGCGAGAGGGCACCTTTTTTCGCCTTCAGGGCGTAGAGGGTGGACAACTCATGTTCACAGGCAGCAAAGACCTTTGGGCTGGTCTCAAGAGCACGATCTCCTGCATCCTCAAGTTTAAACGACATATCTAAGTTCAATTCAGTGTGTTTGAGAAACTCTCCGGGCATTTTCCCCACGATACGAAGATACTGGCTTCTGGCATCGTGAAGGTTGCTGAGTTCCGTGGCAAGATTGACCCGGGCCAGGGCGAGACGCCCTTTGGCCGTCTCAAGGTCAACGGCACTGCCAACACCGGCCGTCTCTCTGCGGATTACCCTGTCCATGAGGGCGTGATGCCGCTCCAGGTTTTCCCTCGCCAGTTCGACCATGGAGGTGTAACGGAGAACATCCTCATGCCCTCTGATAGCGCCGAGAGCGACGACCTCCATGACGTCTAACAACTCGAAGTACCGCATCTTCATCGTGTGGTCCATCCTGCGAACTTCGTTTTTCGTCACTCCGCCGTCGTAGATCATCTGGCTCAGAGACAAAAATACGCCGCTTCTGTTGTAGCTATGCATCTGACGACCGGCATATCCCGGACCATCCAGGTTGTCGCGACCAACACCAGCTCTCAGAGCCAGTTTGGGACGGTAGCCAGCCTTGGCTGCCTCACGCCCGTAGGTAGCTGCGTGAAATACGTGCCAGCGTGCCTGTACTTCCGGGTTAGCCTGAAGGGCCATCTCCACCGTCTGATCCAGCGGAATGTTTTGCACCGCCCACAAAGGCGAGACTCCCAAAACAAGGATGGCACCCCACAGAGACAGCACACGACTTGAATTTTTTTTCATTACTCCACACACCTTCTTAATAATATAAACACACTACTTTTCTATGGTATTATTTTTGACCAATTCTGGACAGATGTCAAGACCAACCCCCTTCCAGATGGCTCGTCAACTTCCCAAGAACTACAGGACGGCAAAGCCATAGGTTAAAGCGGAGACTACCATGACCAGGGGCGGCACTCGACCGCTCGCCTGGGCAACGAAGAAGGCCCCAAAGAGTCCCACGGTATGACACCATGCCGAGATCTTCGTCTGGGTAGAGAGAGATGCCATCGTCACGGCCGATTCACGCATGAAGGTCCACCAGACCGTCAGAAAAACAGCCGTCAACAAGGGGAGGATAAAGCGGGTGGTAGCTCCCAGCGCCGGAGATTTTTTGATGCTGTCCAGACAGGCAAAGGCAACAACAGCGTTCGTCGTGGCAGGAAGGGTCATGGCCACAACCATGACAAGAGCCCCAATAAGCGCCCACAACGTACCCGTCGAGGGGGCCGTTTCGAACAGGGGGCCTATCGCACCGCCGAGTTCTGGAGCTTGCCCACTCAACGCTCGAACCATGTCCCAACCCGATACGGCGGCGATCTTGGTGACCATCGGGGAGGGCAGAGCCCCCACCAGAGCCACATACTGCATAAACCGCTCTCTGGCGTAGAGAACGATGGATGATGACGGCCCAGCCAAAAGATCCATCGCCAGCGGGATAAAGGCCGGACCACCACCAAAGGTCACCAGCCCTACGGACACCATACCCACGATGAGGAAAAGAAAAGTTCCAGATCGAAGGACAGGCGAGAGAGAACACAGAGGAATTCCCAGCAGCAAGACAAGCATCCAGAGGCGCCCCATGTCCCTCAAAACCGGTCGAAGCACCGAGTTTCCCTGGGGCTGGTGGTCCCATCCCGACCGCACCGCCAATCCACCAGCGACGAGAACGGCCGTAAGGCTGGCCCATCCGGCCCAGCTCGTCCCGAATCCTAAGAAATAAGCCCAGGCACTGTGAGTAGCTAAAAAAAAGGCCACCACCGTCCAGGCAAACACCCGGGAGGAGCGACGCCACGGGGCCGCCCCCACCGCAACCGAGACGAGCATGGCCAGGATCAAAGAGCCGTTGTTCACACCCAAGAGAAGAAGCCCAAGAGAGAGAGAGAACACGAGGATTGTGTGAGAAGGCCTCATGATCTCCCGACAGCGGAGAGTCATACGGATGGCAAGTGAAGCGACCATCGCCGCCACAAGAGGAAAGGCAGCCACGGTGGCCCGACGAAGGAGGAGCAAACGATCAGCCTGAGAGCCTGCCGACTGAAAGACCCAGGAGGTAACGACCACCATGACGGCCGCCATGGGCAGAATCATCGCCGTCAGGGCAAGGAGAACCCCGATGACCCCAGCCACCCGATAGCCTATAACGGCCGCCATCTGAGGGGCCATAGGGCCTGGAAGGGAATTGGACAGGGCTAAGATATCGCCAAAGGCCTCTGCGTTCAACCATCCTCGGCGCTCCACGGCCTCCCTGTAGATGACAGGGGCCATCGCAGAACCGCCGCCAAAGCCCAGAAGGCCTGTCTTGAGAAAGACCCACGTCAGCCCCCTCAAGTCACCGTTAGAATACCGTGCCACCCTCTCACCCACTACTCTTTTCTCTATCCTGTCGCTCTCACCACCAACTCACAGCACGTCGGCCCAGATACGACAAAAAACGCCGTCACTGCTACGACACCACCGGCGTCATGAACGAGGTTTGTTCTTCTACCCGGAACTGCCCAACAATCGCGTTGAGCCGTTCGGCACCGGACGAGAGGTTCTGAGCCTCTTGCGCTACCTGCTCCGAAGCAAGTGCCGTATCGTCGCTGCCTCTCTTCACTCCCTCCAGTATCTCCGCCGTCTCAAGTGTCCCCTTAGTGACCTGATCTATGCCAGAGGCCATCTCCTCACTCGACGCCGCCTGCTCTTCCGCAAGGGCCGCTATGTTATGCATGGTGCTCTCCACATGGGAGATTTGCTTTAAGGTCGCCCCAA